>Ga0302325_10032965_pt1 | contig 10623 bp, 14 predicted proteins | sample Palsa_T0_2_FD_201948 | JGI IMG/M metagenome (GOLD analysis project Ga0302325, IMG submission 201948) | Peat permafrost microbial communities from Stordalen Mire near Abisko, Sweden - Palsa_T0_2 | ecosystem: Environmental > Terrestrial > Soil > Palsa > Peat permafrost | place: Sweden: Abisko...
CGGCGCCATAATTCAAATTTGCATGGGTAATCAATATTACAAAGGCTCTGATAATAACGACTTAGCTAGAGATGCCGCACTAATGACTTTGTCCTCTCAGTTCAAGATGTTAGCTCAATTGTTTAGGGACTCCACTCCTTCCTCGCCGCCAGGAGAGCTCGAATGGGTCTTTCAGCAAATCCAGACGATGCTATTTATGAACGTTAAACCTGCTTGTTGTGGGCGGGAATGCATTTGTCTTGGTGCCCACTCAGTATACGTACAGGAACTGGTAACATTTCTATCCGGCCATGATCCCGAGAGTTGCTAATTCTTGATGTACCAGTGGGCACAATGTATCTCGAAAGAAGCCTCCGAGAGTATTTACAGACATTTTGAGAAGATATTGCATCTAGAAATTGAACCAGCGCTCAAGTCGTTACAATTGACTTTAGAAGCTCGTCATGCTATTCTTCCCGACGCCGGCGAAGAACTCATTGCCTTCTCGCGAAAGATGGTCGACTTCACAAATGAATGGTGTCCTGGAGTCCTGAAGGGTCCGGGGCATGACAGCAGAACAGCCATCACACCTGATGACACATTCATTATGAATTGTCCCGAACTACATCCAGTGCCAGGGAAGATTCTCCTTCCGAGTCTTGAGGAGAATTCGCTTATAAAGCGTCCACGGGCGAGTCTGTCTTCTGTATGTTCGGAGCAAAGATACATCCTTCTTATCTGTATTGACACTGACTTCTGTAGGAGGATTTTCAACTTTTAAAAGACATTCCTTCGAGGACGGGCTGTAAGCAATGCCCACACCAAGCAAATTTCATATCTGTACGGAAAATAGAACCGCTATCAAAATTGTCAGCGTATGTTCAAGAGAAACTGAATGATCGACGTAAACTGTTGCGAACCAAAGCCGACATGATTACAAAATTACCCAACAAAACGCCGTCACCGCCACCATCCGGAAGGACCACATTATCACGCCGACGGGAATCCTCAGTATTACCACGCTACAATAGATCTCCAGATTATTCGATAGCCGAATTACCAAGCATCGTCCACACCCTCCAGCCGAGAAGGGAAAGTAACCTTTCACTCGCCTTTTCAGAAACTACGACGCGACTGCACCGTGCTACTACAAGCAATGTAGACATTCCTGGGACAGGCATGTCAAGTCCACCCAAGTCCTCATCTCCAGCTACTACTTATCTCACATCTTCAAGTGCACATTCTCATCACTCAGACTCTTTATCACGACCGTCATCCAGGGCTTTTAGTCCATCCCCATTTCCGACCCAAGAGGAAACCACAACTCTGCCTGAAGTTTTTGAACCTTCCAAATCAAAGCTTTCTAGTCTCCCTTCACCTCGATCAATACAATCAGATGCAAGCTCTGGCATTTTTCAGTTACCATCTCGGAAGTGGCCTTTCAAATCACGTCGCGGACCCAAAGGAGCCTTTAACATTCCTTCTGCGACATTTTTCACATCTGGCAGGGCTTTACTGCTGTGGAATGATAAAGGGGTATGCTTATACGATCTTCAGAATATCCTTTCCATCTCACATCATATCATAACTCCTGGTGATATTCTGCTCGCAGCGGGTGGTACAAAGAAAACTGGAATAGTAAGCAGGAAAGGCCCAGTATGGCATCAAACTCATTAATGATTACGACGCTAATATACAATAGATAATTCTGCTCCACATATTTCAAGGTACAAATCAGACTCCAATACAGGAGATGGAGATAGAAGAAGTGCCTTCCGCAATGGCTCTATCAAGCAACGATCACTATCTAGCCTTGAAATTCGGAAATTATGTTCGTGTCGTCGATACTATCAATAGATCGTCCTTTCAACACAAACTGCCAATTCAAAACGGCCGAAGCGGACCTAACGACCATCTCGTCACCTTCTCGACTGATTGTCTCTCGTTCGCTGCAACTACCAGGTTCGAGCCAGAGAAGGTGGTGACATATTTCTGCGAATGCCAGAATCCGTCGAATGGAGACTTTGTCGAGAGCAGCGCTCCATTTGTAAGTCCATTTTCAGTATTTACTTATGCACTTAGCGTACATGCTACCAATGACAGTTATTTATCTATATAAAGTTCCCTCCCCCATACTAACATATTTATAGGGTTTGGTCGGTGATGATGGCCTTTCGTCTATCGTCTACTCCGATAAGTCTGCATTTCTCACTACATTCACAGAGAAAGGCTACCCAGTTTATCTCAATCTCCTACCGGCTAGATCCTCTAGCCGTGTCATGCGTGACAAAAATCAACAAGTGGGATCTAGGATACATGGCGCTGCTCTGTGCGCCACCGGCCAGAATCTGGTCCTCCTGAATGATCGCAATGAGATCTTCTGGGTAGAGACTCCTTTTGGCAAAGAACGTGCTCCAACTCGTGTTGGAAGCATTAAGCGAGAGAAATCTGTGAAACGTGAAGTCGAGCTAAGTATGCCTAGCAGTGACGAGGCTCATGTATTTTGGATCTACAAGGGGAAAGGTGTCCTTGTTACTATGGGTAGATTTGGAGGCAAGAGTAAGCCTCTGGAGCTGGATATCGATCTGGACCATCTGTTAGAAGCAGAGTAGCTGAGTCTGGCATGGAACATCTCATCCATTTTTGGTCTGTTACAGATTCCACAATATGACTCAGAAGGATCTGAGGTGCATTGCCGGGATGGATCCTATAGGATTCTAGGACTCTTCTAAACAACATTTTCAGCCCCAGCCCCTACCCTGGCGAGTGATTGATTCGAATGCAACGCACAGGACTGCGTTGGCAAACTGAGGCAAAATGCGGAGGGTGTGGAGGGCTTTGAGCTCCATGATCGCTAATATGAGGCTTAAAGCTGGTCTCTCTATACGTTGGGCCTGAAGTCGGGAAGAGTCCACCCGGGTTCGGAGTCAGCTTCAGCACCACAATTGAGCGACTGTGGCGCTTTTCGAGTACATCTATTGCTCCATTCGAACCGTGGTGTCTGTATTCTAGGCTGATCACTCCCTCAATCGTTTTCTTAGCCCCCTTGGGCTCAGAGGCTGAGCAACACATCCAGGCTCATTCCCTCTAGTAAATCACACGTCGGCAATCCCGATAGGTCTCTTGTCTTATCTGACGCTGTGCTTCACTTTCATCACATATGCATACTACAGTAAGATGCAGAAAGTATTCGCACAGGTCTATGCAAAACGCCTTAAAAGCGCCACCAAATATTGCATGCTGCTTTGTAGTAATGCATCGAAGTGTTCGCACATGGCTCGTGCACAATAGCCAATTATGCTTCCTGAATATCATAAATTGAGCTGTGGTTGGCTGAATATAAGAAGTCTGCACAGACCAGTGTGCGAATAACTCGGCCCCCAACTATAAAGCAGCGTGCAATCTGGTGGCGCTTTAAGGCGTTTGTCCAGACCTGTGCGAATATTTTCTGCCCCCTACTGTAAGACGCTTCAACAAAGCGTTATCTCGAACTCCGCCCCCACAATCTGCGAAAAGGAAATCCATTGGTAGTGTGGTAGGGACTGGCGCTGCTTGGCACTGCACAGCAAGGCAGGTCAGACATGTTACCATGCTGAACCAATCGTCAAAGTCCTTGAAACACCTAAAGAAGAGATGTGCAGATGTCTGGTCGGCGGCGGCGTTGAACTACGGGTTGGGCAGCTTTCTTGCGGGGAGGCTGAGGACTTTTTGAGAGAGATTTTTAGCACCTGAAAACAGCGAGCACTTGAGGAAAGTCAGTCATATTAGGCACGAGTTTCCTGGGGCCGGAATGTAGCTGCGAATGCGACATCCTAACCATCTTGCAGCATAATACAGACTTTGTCTGTATTGGAAAGTAATTGATTCGAGTCGTCATCGTGACTGTCGAGCTGGATCGTTCCAGCGACCTGCTCCTTGGCCCGATGGCCAACAATGGGGCCTACCAAAATGAGAGGCTTGGAAAAGTAGATGAGGAGGATAAATTACAAGGGGTGGGTTCTATTACAGAGAAGACGAGGACTAGAAGTCAAGGTCGGACCGAGCTTAGGTACGAGCTATCCACTTCTCCATGATCAGAGGAGCACTGATAATCATCGCAGACGATCACTGGGTGAGCGTCATGTCAACATGATAGCATTCTCCGCAACCATCGGCATTGGACTCTTTCTCCAGTCTGGTAAAATCATGTATCTGATTGGGCCTGGGGGGGCGATTCTGGCGTACTTGATAATGGGGACTTTGTTGTGGTCTGCTAACTCCTCGTTGGGGGAGATGACTGCCATTTTCCCTGTTAAAGGTCCCATAATCGATTTCCCCGCTCGTTACCTTGATGAGAGTATTGGATTCACTGTGGGGTGGATGGCCTGGTAAGACAATGCCTGGGCTGACAAGATACAATCATGAATGGAGCTGATCCAGTGCAGGTTCGCATACATAAACTTGACCGCAACTGAAGTCTCGGCCGTAGCATCAACCTTTAAGTTTCAGTTTGATCCGGCCTACCTCCAGTCAGTCAATTATCCTCTAGATCAGCTACAATGGACATTTGGCCTCAACACCGACCCCGCGGTCTGGATCGGAATGTGTCTCCTCGCTATTCTTATCATCAACCTCCTTCCTGTCCGAGTATATGGCGAGATCGAGTATGTTTTTGGGACCATCAAAATCGTTGTCATTACCGGCATCATTATGATGCAGATGATCCTCAACGCACGAAATTCAAACGGAAATACAGACGCTGGGGCCTTTACATTCTACCAATCGCCATGGGGTTTCTTCTCCAATCAGGTAAATTAACTTTTCGAAGAAAATTCCTTGCTTGTTGTTTCTAGACTCCTGGCATGGGATCATTTCATTTCCTTTGCTCCATAAAGTGCGTGCGAGGTATATTGGCACAGAAATCTAACGCATCGCAGACAATTACAGACCCTCAAGGTAACCGGACATACACTTTCACAGGCGGTACTGGGAGACTTGTCGGGATGTGGTCCGCCATGAACACGATATTCTTCTCTCTGCAAGGCTTCTTCACAGTCTCTGTCACCGCAGCAGAGAATAAACACGTTGACAGGGACGAAACCATCAAACTAGCCAGCCGCAAGATTGCTCTGCGAGTGATCCTCCTCTACACGCTCATCGTCTTCACAGTCGGACTCAATGTTCCTTATAATGATATAAATTTACAAGACCAGACTATCAGCTCCATCCGTCGGGGACAAAATTCACCTGTCATCATCTCCTGTGTGCGGAATGGAGTTACTGGATGGCCTCATTTCTTCAATGCCTTTTATATCTTCTCTGCATTCTCGACTGGAATCAATGGGTTGTATATTTCTAGTAGGCTGTTGCATGCCCTAGCTAGTATCAGGAATGTATGGCCAGCCACTGGGTGGGGAAACAATATCAAAATGCGCCTGGAGCAGACAAACAGTAAGGGTGTGCCTGTTAACGCGGTGCTCGTGAGCTGGATATTTGCGTTCTTGGGATTCTTGGCGGTTAAGCCTCAGCCTGAAAAGGTATACTTTCATAGTTCCTTCAACGACTGGAAATTGTGCTCACCTATACTCACAGCTCCTTGGACGTTTGGCCATCTTCTCAACCTGCTCCATGCTCATAGTCTACATCTGCACATCCGCATCATTTCTCTCCTTCAAACGTCTTACCGTAAACGGCGACTCCGACGAAGGAGTCCTCATCTCCACTCCCGACGGCATATTTCTAAACCGCAACGCATCCGACTATCCATACAAATCCCACGGACAATGGGCTCGTGCCGCCTATGCAATCGCCGGCTGCGTTCTCCTAGCTACCTTTAACGGATGGCGCTCCTTCTTAAGCCCTTTCTCCCATGCGGACTTTCTGGCTGCGTATATGGCGGTTCTGATTTTTGTGATTTTGGTGGTGTTGTATCATTTGAAGGACGAGCCGGAGTGGATGCCCTGGCACTGGGGAATTAGGAGAACCATGGACATTGGGAATCCGGTGGCGATGAGAGAGAAGGATCCGCAGATGAGGAAGGGGAGGTTGCATAGGGTTGATAAGGAGGTGGTGTGGAGTTGGGGAAATACAAGGGCGTTTTTTAATTGGGTTTGGGTTTGGCTGAAATAAGTAGTGGGTGTTTTGTACAAGCTCGGAACAGGATGACTTAATACTCCTTTGTTCTTAGCTGTCGAGAGGAACCAGGCTTAAGAGATGGAGGGGAAACGATTACTGAGTATTTGTAAACTCAGGCTAGATGTGGTTTTGTACAATGAGCCTTATTTAAGTAATAAAGAGATTATAAAAACTATCGAGAATAAATTAAAAGTATATTAAAGTTTGGTTTTAAACTATCGGGTATAACGACTCTTTTTAATTACTTTTTTATAAGAGATTCCCGTAAAGCTATTTTAAATATATTTAAATTCTTTAATTAAATTATATTTATATTTTTTTTTAAAAAAATTATTATTTAATTAATAAAAAATTAATATTATATATAATATTATAATAATCATAAGAATAAATTATAAAATTATATAATTATTTATTAAAAATTATTTTATATAATTATATAAAAAAATTATAGCCCCTGGGGCCAGCACGCCCTGAACTCGCGCTTGCCCCTAGTTCCTCGTAATAGCGATACAGGGACAAGTTTAACAGAGGCGTCGCAGTACATGCCTAGCGGCCCGCAAGGAGAGCATTCGAAACTATGTTCTATCTTGAGCAAATGAAGGATACCGAAGGCGAGTGGAATACGAGAATTGCATCGGGAAAAGCGATCGTGTTGGCAACGGCAATGGCCATGGCTAGGTAGGCTTTGAGTTTTGTGGAAAAGCAGCAGCTACACCAAAAGGTACCAAGTCATTAATATGTTTTTAGAGGAGCTTGGAGGCTATGTATCAGAAAGCTACAGAGCTATATAGGCATGACTAGATTGAGAACACCATTTTTGAGCCAGCTCTAGATTTGCGCGGGGGGCTTGCTGGCTGAGACTCGGCCGAAAGTACCGCTTAAATTTTTAAGTTAGTTATGCTATAACTGATGCTTCCATATAATACTTGGGCTATCATTCACCCATGTCTGCCTTGCTGAAGAGACAAGCGGAGACAGTCAAATCGTTAAAAAGAGCAATTTTGCTCTTGAAATGCCAGAGCTAAATTTTAGCTGGGTTAAATTTTTTGTTCTTCTGTTCCCTGGAACACAGGCAATTACCGGAAGAGCCTCTGGAAACGTGGATCAATCCATTTTGAAGTCCATCAGAACAAAGTCAAAGCCACCAAAGGAAGCAAACTCATTGGATCCAACACTCACAAAGCCCAACAGCCATCGTCTTGCAATCAAACGCAGCGTAATCGCCTTACCCAATTCCCCTTGTGGATGGCTGCCACCCGTTGCCGTCCTATCTATAGGCCCTCGCTCGCTATTATTGTAATTGCGTGGCCTCGCAAGCTTATATCCTCTACGTGAGTGTCCATCACGTAGTTCTCGAATTTTACTTTACAAGTGGGTGATCCTAACTTGTAAATAACTGGGAGTGTTGCAACTGAAAAGAATCGGGACTTCTCCACCATGACTTAGGATAAAGCTCAAGGTCTGGTCGGAAAGGGATTTTCAGCAGGAAAGAAAAAGACAACCAGATTCGCTAGCTGCTCACCGGCCAGCTGACCTAGCTAAGACGCCAAATACGCTATAAAATGCCAGAAAGGGAACTAGGTTTACAAATCTGTCGAGCAGCGACGCCATAAGGCGAACACCTTATCCACAGACTTTCCCAAGCTGAAATGCTTATAGATACTCATGGCGCTTTGCAATTTCTCCCGTTCTGTCGTCTTTTGCCGCTATTGTAATTTCCTTCTTGTATACACATAAGACATCAAGTTACGCGCCCTTCGTGATGTTGCAACTCTTCCACATGGGTATCATCGCTATGCTCCTCCTACCCGTCTCCTCTGCATCACCGATTATAAATTCCATGCAGCCTCGTCGTCCTTTGACAAGTAACACTCGAGAAGTACTAAAACTCGAAACTTTATCCTCCGCCACAGCTACTGCAGCAACTCAAGTATTGCTAGAACAGATTCAGGGGTATGAACAGCCTCTTAAAGCACCTGGAGGCATCAAATCTAGGATTAATTTTAACCGATTTGCTTGAAGGCAACCAAGTGTATTCAAGGGACATAATAAAACCTCCAACCCAAGCCAACGACCAGGTTGCCCGCTTCACCTCTCTGGAGTCCCAAGCATTATACAAAGAAGAGCAGTTGAGGTCAATTCCACATGTGTTGATGATGGTTCCGCAACTATCATCAGAATCATACGAACCCCTTGGCCGATCGTGGCCGGGCAGGTTGTTCTTTCGTACATAATAGCCCGAGGAGCAGCTTCGTATACGGCTAAGTCATGGATATCGCGGAGTCCAATGAGATACTGCTTGGTAGGAACAGCTCTCACATTCGGGACGCTTCTCTACGGGTCCCCTGAATTCAACGCCAACATCGGAGCTCGGATATTGAACCCCGTTGGGATGTGCGTTGCCAATTCAGGCCTGTCGCTATACACCATCAATGGGATCCTTGCAAAGGTGCTTCATAACCATGCCAACATTTCCGCAATTCTAGTTTTCGAGGGCCAAGCACTCTGCTACTAGACGATGGGTGACTAGTTGGCACGAATAAGCTGGATTGCTGGAGTGGTTTTCTTTCCTTCCTATTGTCCTAAGCCCGATCTTCCATTCATTTCGCTGTTATAGATTTGGTATTTTCCGGGCTCGGGTAATTCCATGGTGGGGTCGAGAAGACAATGACATCACACATCGTGACGAGGACGAAACGCCGCTTAAAGGAACTAAGACGGAAGGCACCAAAGTCCTTAGCCTCCCAACTGTAAATTTACCGTTGCTGAAAAATACGCAGAGCTATTTCGGGGGGGTGCAGTCCTGGGAACGAGAAGCGTTTCCTGGGCGTTTTGGTCCTCGTCCCTAGACGTTTTCTTAAGCGGTTTTTTTTGGATCCTTTTTTTTGGGGGTATTTTGACCTCAGCGTTTTGTTCCTGGCGTTCGGCCGACGCTTCTTTCATCCAATTGCTTTTCCCAACCGCGCGACTCGTATCCTCTCAGCCTCTACTTTGAATTGGCAAATGGGATCTCGTTGCTAATAAGGCATGTACCAGATTTGCGGTTGATGGGTGGTGTTCTTGCGTTGTTCTGGAACGTGAGGATGGAGTTGTGGCTGCGGTTGGGATGAGAGGTTCGCGGCGTGCTTGGAGATGCGCATCCTTTCCAAATTTGAGGGAGTAGCTCTAGGGAAGACTTTTAAATCCTCGTCAACCAGTGGTGAGAGTATAATCATAGTTTCCTTGCGAGATACTGCGGTTACGCAAAAGGGAAAAAGTAACAACGAGAAATTCAGAGAAATAAGTAAAGCGTTCTAATTTCAACACTCCTTGAACAATCGACTTTAATATACTGTTATGGACTCAACGAATTCTTGCTGCCCCCGCTCTAGTCGTCGTCGCAAAGATGACAGGAGGTTAGACAAACATACGCCAATCAACTGAAAGGTATGATCCTCCCGCCCGGAAAGGCAATGCCCGCCCACCAGTGGGCGAAGGGCAAGTCGATATGTAACTCTTGAGGGTGATAAATGAAACCCCCCTTTTTTGACGATGCCGGTACAAGACAAAATGCATAGAGGATCTGAAACCTAGGCTTCGACGGCTTTCTGGGATTGAGGAGCGCCAGTCTTCGGCCATCTAGAAAAGAACAGTCTTTCTTCTTCAGGTTCTGCAGTTCCGTGGCTGCGAAGTCTCTTATTTCTTCCAGTGAAGTGAGACCAGAGACGCCTCCATATCAGATCCTACTTGACCCTGCACCCATGCACGAACGTCGTCGTCTCGCGGTGGCTCGTCAGGTTCAATCTCCGCAAGGCTCTTGTAAGAGGATGTTTCAAAAACTCGGCCTAGCTTCCCAATTGTAGCCAAGAGAGTCGCCTTGCAGGTAAAGCCACCGTTATGAAAGTTGTTTGCACCAAAGACAGAACTGTGTCGAGGTTTTTGAGTCCTCAAGTATACCTGTTGAGCGGACGAGTCCATGGCTTGCGAGGTTAGCACCTGATACCGAGGGTTTCCTGCCGACGCGTCCAGTCTGGAACCCAAGTTGAGATGCCTTGCATCCATTGCTCAAGGTCGATATCTTCCATATAATTGAAGATTTCAATAGAGTTTGTTACAGAGATATGTCCTTCCGCGAACTTTCGATACACCTCCTGGCAAGTCATTCCGTAGTCGGGGACGAGATTAAGGTATTCTGCCAGCCCAAGGTGGGCAAAGACCCTATCCCGAGGATCGGATACGGGAAATCCTCGACGTGACTCCATTACAGAGACCAACTGGTCTATAGCCTTTGGCCACTCTATAGTTTCGTTACTGCTTTATTTTTAATTTTAAGTTGATTAATAAAATTAAATATAAAAGTTTTAAAAATAAGTTTAAAAATTATAATTAATTATTTAGAAATATAATAATAATTTAAAATATAAAATATTAATTTAAGATATTAATTAATATATTTTTTTAATATTATTAATACAATTATTAAAAATATAAAATTATATTTAATAAATATTTTATAATTATATATTTAATTTTATAAAAAAAAAACTT
>Ga0302325_10032967_pt1 | contig 10622 bp, 9 predicted proteins | sample Palsa_T0_2_FD_201948 | JGI IMG/M metagenome (GOLD analysis project Ga0302325, IMG submission 201948) | Peat permafrost microbial communities from Stordalen Mire near Abisko, Sweden - Palsa_T0_2 | ecosystem: Environmental > Terrestrial > Soil > Palsa > Peat permafrost | place: Sweden: Abisko...
GGCTGCGCCGCGGCCGGTTCGCTCATGGCAACCAGCAGGCTGACGTCGCTGTTCTCGGGAAACTCGAAATTTGGCGGGAGGACGCCGGCTACCGAGTACGGCTTTCCGTCGAGCGTCACCTGTTTAGACAGAATCGATGAATCGCCGCCGAACCGCTTCATCCAGAGGGCGTAGCTCAACAGCGCGACCTGGCCGCCGCGCGGCGTTGCGTCGCCAGCAGAGAAGTCGCGGCCTAACAGCGGCGCGATTCCCATGGTGCGCAAAAAACGGGGCGTGACAGCTTGCGCGCGCAACCGCTCCGGATCGCCGCTCCTTGTAATGGTGAATCGCCGGCTGGTATAAGCGGCGATGCCATCAAATATCTTGGACTGGTCCCGCCACGCCGCGTACTGGAAATCGGCTACGCCCAGCCCAATGAGGTTGTCTTTCCCGATGTTGACTGGAGACACCAGGCGCTCGGCGTCCCGGTAAGGCAGCGGCCGCAGAAGCACGGCATTCACCACGGTGAAGATCGATGTATTCGCCCCGATCCCCAACGCCGCCGTAAGTATGGCCACGGCCGCGAACCCCGGGTTGTTCTTCAACGCCCGGCAACCATAGCGCGTATCCTGCCATAACTTATCCGGCCATGTAAATCCCCACGCCTCGCGTGTTGCTTCACTGGTAAGGGCGGTATTACCGAAAGCGCGCTGCGCCGCGTAGCGGGCTTGCTCCGGCGTCAGGTGGCTTTCCCGCTGTTCTTGCGTTTCGAGCTCCAGGTGAGATTGCAGCTCGCGTTCCAGGTCCTCTTCCCGTTTGTTGCTTCCCCAACGCATATCACACCTCCGCGGCCGGCCGCATCACGCATGCGATAATCCCGGCCATGCGCTTCCACTTCGATTCCTCTGCGATTCACTTGCTTCTTTCCGGCCCGTCAACCGGTAATACCTGAACTTGCGCGTCTGATCTTCGCCGGCGGCTCCCGCTTCGCCGCTATCCAGCCTTTACGCTCCAGGCGGAGCAGAGCCGGTTACGGCGCGCCATACTCCACCTGTCGGCATTTAGCTCAGAAGAGATTCTACCTCAAATTCGATCCTACTGGGTAGACGACCTACCTTGGATGTGGTTAGGCGCGGGACACACAAATAGCCGGGAAATCCGAATGCCCGACGAGGGCTACGGATGAAATACGGCCCGGGAGAGGCAGCCGATTAGCAACCGAGCCGGTTGGGGCATACGGTGCTGAAAACGCTGGTCTACTGCGGGGTCTGGGCAACCTTGACAGGACTAGCCAGCCTTGCCGCCCGGCGAGTACGTTGTTACATTGGATGTTGGCGGGAACAACCTTACCCAGAAAGCGCGAGTAGTGGAGACGCCGGCGTTCCGGTAGATTATGTTCACAACCGCGGCAGTGATCGGCACAGGCATGATGGGTCCAGGCATAGCCGCAACGCTCGCCGTGGGAGGCGTGCGCACGGCCATCCTCAGCCGCACTTCGGAGAGTGCGGAGCGAGGTCTCGAAGCGGCCCGTAGCCGGGTGCGTTTTCTGGGGGAGAACGAACTGGCGGGTGCCGCCCAAGCGGCGCGTGCCTTACCTCTATTGAGCTGCTCGGCGACATTCGACGAAACAGTAGCGGCATCCGATTTGATTGTGGAATCGGGTCCCGAAGATATGGCGTTCAAGTCGGAACTGTTCGCGCGCATGGATGCAATCTCCAGGCCGCAAGCCGTACTGGCGTCTAATACATCAGGTCTGAGCATTACCGCGATTGCGTCTCACTGCGCGCGTCCGGAACGGGTACTGACAACGCACTTCTGGAATCCGCCGCACTTGATGCCGCTGGTCGAGATCGTCCAAGGGGCAAAGACGTCAGCGGCAGTAGCGCGTCAAGTGCGCGACCTTCTGGCGTCCTGCGGAAAGATGCCTGTCATCGTCAAGAAGGACCGCCCGGGACAAATAGGCAATCGCCTTCAGATGGCGCTGGTGCGTGAAGCCGCCAATATCGTTGCCGAGGGCATCGCCGATGCAGACGATGTGGACACCGTAGCCAGGAACGGTCTCGGCCTGCGCATGCCCGCCTATGGAATCCTCGAGCACATGGACGTGGCCGGGTTGGACCTGGCCATCGCGGTGCTGGAGTACGTCGTGCCGGATCTCTATAACGAACCGCGAGCGCCCGAATACTTCCGCACGCTCGTTCGCCAAGGCGACTTGGGCGCCAAGACCGGCAAAGGTTTCTACGACTGGTCCGTAAAGAGCGCTGACGCGGTAAAGGCCGGGCGCGATGAGTTCTTAGTTGAAGTACTCAGAAACCGCCGCCGTAAAGCAATCACTTGAATAGTTCCGCGTGAATGCGTATTTTTAGATTCACGTCTATTCCAGCAGTAACGTACTTGTCACGGGCAAAAAGGGAACGGGCAAGGAACTAACCGCTGATGTGAGTCATCGCAAAGCAGCTGGCCGGTCAAGTAAAGAGGGTGTGTTAGATGTTTCAATCCGCACGCCCCGTGCGGGGCGCGACGTTCACGCCCATCGGCCGGTGGCCGCCTGTGGGCTTTGCGCTGACGATGGCCGCGATGTCTGATATCGCCAGCATAGCGACTCGCTGCTGCAAGTTGGCCCGTTTTAGGCTCGTGCGCTTCAATGCATCGGCAGGCGTCATCACGCTCCATACGCGAACCCCCGCCTTACTCTTCACGGGCTACTGCGCGTTCACCAACCGTTTTCTTCGAAGATCCGCTTGACTTCGGCATCGGTCCTCCGACACTTTGCCATGCCATCTCGTCGATAGCCACCTCTCGTACTCGCCAGCTTGAGTCTTGTGTTGCTGGTTCCCCATTCCGCCCGCTCGTTTCCGCTCCCGAAAGTTTCGGCGGCCTTGGCTGAAAATAGGCTGCCCCGATATCGGTGATTTCTGCGTATAGGTATATGCCTCGGTACTAATGTTGAGCCCGCGCTGGTACTTTACCTCGATATAAAGGAGTTTCGCGCTGTCACATACTCATGAGACAAATCGGGAGAAATAATACAAAGTTTGCATTATCCGAGCGCATAAGATGATCCCTATGTGCGGTTCTTCGTTTGTTTAGATCATTTATAGAGTTGGTGACTGACGTGCTATTTATGTTTGCCGAATTATGAGAACACACCTAACTAAGTGCCATAGAAATATTGATTTCGCGCTACCGCGCCGCGCTTTTGCGCTACTTCTGCTGGGGATGTGCAGCTCCCTGGCGTTCGCTCTTGGACCGGGCGAATTGTTTATCGCCAACTACAATGCCAACTCGGTTACGGTGTATTCCCGGACGGCTTCCGGCGCCGCTGTTGCGACGAGAACCATTCGAACCGGGTTGACCAATCCTTTCGGGGTGCTGGTGGACCCACTGCACGGGGAGATTTTTGTCGCCAACAACACCAATGGATCGGCGCGGGTAGGCTCCATTCAGGTTTATGATTTGAATGCCAATTATCCGGCGGATGCGCCGAAGCGGACGATCGCCGGATCGGCGACCAACTTGTTTGCCTGTACAGGCTTGGCGTTGGACCTGCTGAGGCAGGAGCTATATGTAGCGAATGATGATACTTCGACTATCAGTGTTTTTTCCCGGACAGCCAACGGTAACGTCGCACCGTCCCGGTCAATCACTGGGTCAGCAACATCTTTGGACGGCCCAGTCGGGCTGTCTTTCGATCTGCTGCACAGTGAGATCATTGTGGTGAACAAAGTGCTCTATACAGGTGGATCGGGCTCGATCACAGTTTATCCTAGCGAGTCGAACGGCAATGTTAGTCCGATTCGTTCCATTGGGGGGACTCTTACCGGGTTCAATCTTCCCATCGGAATTGATCTGGATCTTTTCCACGATGAGATTGTAGTGGCGAATGCTAACGTGAATTCCGTGCTAGCTTTTAACCGGACTGATAACGGCAACGTGGCGCCCAAACGAACCTTAAGCGGCGCCGGTACAGGGCTGTGCATGCCTTTCGGCGTTTTGGACGATATCGTGAACGACCAGTTGGTGGTTGCGAACTCTGGATTCCAAGCGGCCGGATGCGACCAAGGCACTACTGTTTATCCGCGGACGGCGAATGGTAATGTAACGCCGGTACGTACACTTAATATGGGTCCAGCAGGCGGCCCCCCGAATCCCGTTGGGCTCTCACAAACATTGCTGAGCGCACACTAGATCGGAGCAGGTTAAGGCAGGCCCGATGTAGCGAGTTGGGCCTGCCGCTTCGATACTGCGACGACTTCGTAGCTGACCAGCATCGGACAGAAACCAGGCAAGACTGTTAGCAGGGCCCAACTTCTCGGCCGTGGTGCTTACTGGAGCGCAGACGTTCCCAGGCGCGGGCCCGATAACGTGAGACTTGACGCTGATGAGACTCACCCACACGGAAGCGCGTAAGAAGGAGGTATCGCCTTGGATGCCCAAGAAATGACCGCGGAGATCGGGGACGCATTCGCGGATGTTTCATACCGTCGTGACGACTTTATTGTGTATTCGCCGAGGCCTCGGAAGCCAGGATATATCGCCCAGACTTCATGAGCAAGCACTGGCGCGATGTCGAGGCATAGGAATGGCTCGACGCCTGAAGCAAAGAACTCTACCCCGAGGCTCGACTAATATCCGCCTGAGTTGAAAGACCACATCATCCATGAGTGGGACCAATTGATGAAAGCCTTGACCGCACGACAGAAGCACGTCATACGCCTCTTTTTGAGTACCTCCGCGCGACTCAACCGGATTTGTGGTGGCTTCGCGAGCCTCCAGGTCATCTGATGGCACTAATGCTTGACAATTATTGGGGCCAGTTCTGATATCCAACGAAGCCAGTGAGGCGACCCGAAATACTCAACTCTCGAAAACTGCGTCAAGCGGAACCAAAAGCTCCGGATCCTGCGTACGCAGCATCCCATCCCGCACCTCCCGACCGCCCTCGGAAATGTGTATCCACGCCTTTCGTGTCTGCGGGTCCACCACCCAGACATAGCGCACCCCAAACATCAGACAATCGTCGATTTTCTGCTGCATCCGGCTCATCCGGCTCATCCGGTCTTCAGGAGATAGAATCTCGATGCACAAAAACGGAAGCGAAGTAAATATCTGCTCGTCGGGTTCCGGACCGACAACCACGCAGATGTCTGGTATGCGATAGCGCGTGGGCGAGAGCTGGACTCGCTGTTCTTGGATGGCAAAAATCTTCCACCGCTTACGGCGCTCCCATAAGTAGAACAGGATCGCCCGTTGCGCTTTACTGTGATCTTTCTCTCCCACGTTCCTCTCCAATATCACTCGGCGCCAATTCCTGATGCAGGCCGCCGCCGGGCGCTCGCCGCCGGCTCAGGCAATCCTACACCGCAATTCTCATGTACCAATGCCAAACTACAGCAAGCCTACGGCGCGGCGGTTACCGGCAGAACCGAAGCGCCGCGTTTCTCGCCAAGACCTATCGCGCCTGCTCCCGCTGGGACGCCGGACGACGGGCTCCCCTACCTCGCGCCCGATCTTTCCGCCACGGTATACGGCGGCCGCATCGCGCTCGCTGCCATGGCGCGAGAGCTGGGGCGCGCCGCCGAGGAATCGCGCTGGCTCGAATCCGCCGCAGCTATTCGCAAGCTCATCCTCGATCGCCTTTATGATGCGCCCGACGCGGCTTTCTTACGATGTCGATGCCCACGACCGCTTCGTGCGCATACGCGGCGACGCGATCACCCGCGTCATGGGCGAGCAGGTCGCCGATCAGAAACTCTTCGACGAAGTCTACCGCCGCCAGCTCCACAATCTCAGCGCGTTCTGGACACCCTATCCGTTTCCCTCCATCGCGGCGGACGATCCGGCCTTTTTCCGCCCCATCCCGCGCAACTCCTGGGGCGGCGCGAGCCAGGCGCTCACCGCGCTGCGCACTCCCCGATGGATGGAGCACTACGGCAAGTACGCCGACTTCACGCACCTGATGACCCGCTGGGTGGAAGCGCTGGTTCGCTCCGGGCAGTTTCTGCAGCAGATGGACCCGGAGACCCGGCGAGTTTTCCCCCCGACCGCGGCGCCTATTCGCCCGCCATGCTCACACTCTTCGATTTCGTATGGCGGCTTTATGGCGTGCGGCCGTGCGGCGATACGATCGAGTGGAACTGCCGTCTGCCCGAAGACGCCGCTTCAACCACCGCTCAGTGGGGGGCAGCAGAGCTACGCACAGATAAGGCAAATTCCGTACTGACGCTCGCCGGAAAACAGATCGCCAAGCTTCGCGGAACCGCGCGAATTGTGACCACAGCCGGCGGTAAACCTGTACGACTTGTCGCCACTGAGCCGCGCGCAGTCACGGTAGTGGTACAAAACGGCGGGCGTGAGAGATCTCACAACCTCAAGCCTGATAGCGAGATAGCGCTTTAATGCTGCACATAGAAATTTTGGATTGGACTGGGCGCCCAAAGCGGCATAGGTTGTGTATATGGCGGTGAGAAACACGATGGACGCCTCAACCTCGCAGTTGACCATGCTGCACCGCATTAGCAGCATCGTGAACTCAAACCTAAACTTGGATGAAAAACTAGGTGAAGTGATCGGATTGGCGGTGCAGGCTACGGCTTGCGACGCTTGCCTGGTCTACCTCATCGATCAAGCCACCCACGAGATAGTGCTGCGCGCTTCGCAAGCGCCCCACGTGGACGATGTCGGCATGTTGAAGATGAAGGCCAGCGAAGGTATCACGGGCTGGGTGGCGGAGCATCGATCGGTGGTGGCATTGGCCGCCAACGCCTTCGCCGATCCGCGATTCAAGAAGTTTCCCCAACTCTTCGAAGATACCTACGAAGCGCTGCTTTCGGTTCCGTTGGTGGGCGGCGGTGATACCATCGGCGTCATCAACGTGCACCACCGCGAGCCGTACCGGCATTCGAGCGACGAGATCTCCATGATGGTCTTCATCGGCGAACAGCTTGGCGGCGCTATTTCCAATTCGCTGCTCGGAGAGGAACGCGCGCGCCTGCTCGAGGAGACCCTTGAAATGAAGCGCGCCCTGGAAACGCGCAAGGTGATGGAGCGCGCCAAGGGCATTCTGCAACAGCGCCATCAGATCAGCGAGGAAGAGGCCTACCTGCGCCTGCGCAATCAGAGCCGCCGTTTGCGGCGGCCGATGAAAGAGCTTGCCGACGCCATCATTCTCGCCGAGGATCTGGGCCGCGCCGTGCCCGATTATCCAACCGATTCATAAATTCAATTTGCTCTCACTCCACTGAAACCTTAGACTGAAAACATAAGGGCGGCAGGACGTTCCGGCCGCCCGTCCCCGTAAGACTGCGGCTGCCGTTTTCCTCTCCCAGCAAGAGACCTATCCAAAGACAATCCGGAGGAGTACTGTGCAAACGATGCAGGTGCGCGTTATGCTGGCGCTCTCGGCGGTAGTGTGCGCCGCGGGTCCGGCAATGCCGCTCATGAACAACGATCAGGAAGCGCCCGTGGTCAAGGGCGAAATTGCAACCAGCGAGCCAGTCGTCTACGGCTACACAGTCCAGCTCTACGACCTCGGCCGCCATTCCACTATCTCCACATCGGAGATTCGTTCGAATGGCGAGTTCGAATTCCATCAGATGCCTTACGGGTCTTACCTGGTTACGGTAACCAATGCCCGGGGCGAAACGGTCTATCAAGGCAGCGTTAACGTGGGAGGGCCGCCTGGGGCATTCATCATCAGGTTGCCTGACGATGAAAAACCGAGGCCGGGCTCGGGGACCATTTCGGTGAAGCAACTGCAGCATCCGCCCGCCCGCAAGGCATTCGAAGCCCTTCTCGCGGCGCAGAGATTTGCCGAGACCGGCAACAATGAGAAGGCGGTCGACTCGATCGAGAGGGCCATCGCCATTTCGCCAGATTATGCCGACGCCTGGATCAATCTGGGCGCGCGGCACATAGGCATGGGCCGCTATCTGCAAGCCATCGTCGAAACCCGCCATGCCATCGAGCTGGCGGGCCCATCTGCCATGACACTCGGCAATATTGCTTTCGCGCAGTCATTGCTGGGGAGCCAGACCGAGGCGAGACAGTCGGCCGAAGAGGCCCTGCGTCTCAAGCCGGACGACGCTCACGCGCATTACGTTCTGGGGTTGGTTCTCTACTTAACGCATGGGTCCAATCAGGAAGCGGTGCGGCACTTACAGCTTGCCGCGCCTACCATCCCCGGCGCGCGCGAAACGCTGGCGAAGATTCAAGGAAAATAGGATACGCCGGGGCTCTGGTTTCGTAGAGCCTCGTTTAACTGAGTGACAGTTGTTGTGGGGCTGGATGTCATCGGTGCGCGACGAATACCAGCCGCCGCTGTCACCGTATTCTGCGAGACTCGACAATTCGAGGACGAGCTGAATTGGGTATCGGCAGTCACTGAAGCGCCATAGGTGCGAAGCGGCACGCGGCGAGCTTCGCCCGACCGCCGGGCAAGCTAAAGCATAGCTAAAGCATAGCTACGGCATGCGCTACCTATGAGGTCTAAATTCTGCCGAACTTAGCCACCGCCTCCTTGATCGACTTATACTTCTCGATGAATGGCAGCATGCTGTGCTCGGTGTTATCCAACTCTTGGGCCTTCTTGAGTACCTCCGCGGCATGCGCAAGAGGCACCACGGCGACGCCGTCCTCATCCGCGGTGACGATATCACCCGGGTTCACGCGCACGCCCGCGCAGGTCACGGGAATATTCGTGCCGGTCACCCGGAAATGATTGATCGTGGTGGAAGGAACTACGCCGCGGCTGAATACCGGAAACTGCAGCTTGCGGATCTGCGGAGTGTCGCGAACGGACCCATCGATCACCGCTCCAGCCAGGCCGCGATACTTCATCGCAGTGGCCATCAGACCACCGATACCGGCGTAATCGGCTCCATTTTCCAGCACCATCACGTAGACGGAACCGGGCTTGGCGGCATCGATCGCATCCAGCATTCCTTGTGACGCCGCGGCGCCCTGTTTGTGCTCTTCTTTCTTGAGCATCACGGTGACTGCCGGCCCCGCGAATTTCGCCGCGGAAAGCGGCCGCATCTCGTGCGACATGTACGTGCGCTGTCCGTACAGTTGCTCCATGGCGTCGGAGACGGAGGCTACTTCCACGGTTGAAAACCCGTCGACCCCGCCGCCCGCGGGCTGGGCCATCAGCCACACAGCGGCCGCCAGCGGCAGTGCCGCCGCAAGATATATTGTGCGTTTCATGAGTGATCTCCTCTGTGAGGGCTGCCTCCCTGGCCGTTCAAGGCAGCGCGCTCTGCGCTTGGACCGGCCAGGAGGCCCGTCCTACAATGACGCTTCAACGGAAAAGCTTCGGAGCCAGATCCGCCAGGTAGTTTTGCCAGTTACGCCAGACGTGCCCTTCTTCGGACGGCACAAAGGTGTGCTTGATGTCGTGCTTGTCCAACGCATCGCTCAACGCTTGCGACGCGGGGAAAAGACTGTCTGTCTTGCCACATGCAATGTAAAACAGCTTCAGCTTCTTGTTGGCGGCGGCGCTCTCAGCCAGGAAACTCTTGAACTGTTCCTCCGGATTCCCACGCGCGGCCGCGCTAAACGCCCCGATGTAGTGGAAGGTATCGAGGTGCGTCAGCCCGATGGAAAGCGTTTGTCCGCCGCCCATCGAAAGTCCCGCGATGCCGCGGTCGTCCGGCTTCGCCGAAACGCGATAGAGCTTCTCCACATAAGGGATCACATCCTGTAACAGGTCGGTCCCGAACAAAGTATCGGCATTCGCAGGTCCGCGCCCGGCGGAGGGAACCAGCATCACATCCGGAAGCGGCCGGCCGTAAGGCATCACCACAATCATCGGCTTCGCGCTTCCCGCCGCGATCAGGTTATCGAGGATCAGATTGGCGCGGCCGACATCCACCCAGCCTGCCTCAGTGTCGCCGGAGCCATGCAGGAGATACAGCACGGGATACTTCGCCTTGCCTTCTTCATATCCGGGCGGCGTGTAGACATAGATGCTGCGTAGCGCGTTGAGTGACGCCGATTGATACCAGTTGATATGTACCGTTCCGTGCGGCACAGGCTGAATGTCGTAGGGCGCCGGCTTATCTCCGGTGACTTCGAACATCGATTCGGCGGAACGGTCGCCCAACTTCACCATGGGGCTGGAAGGATCGATATTCCTGACTCCGTCAACCACAAACGTGTAGGTATAAACCGCAGGATTGAGCGGCGACGTAGTGATGCTCCACTGACCGTCTTCGCCCTTGGTCATGTCCGGCGAGCCCTGCACGAAATCGCCCGAGAGCTTGACACTGGTTGCGCCCGGCGCGCGTAAGTGGAACGTCACGGTTCTGTCCGGGTTAACTTCATGGGTTGCGGCCGGAGGCGCAGGGGCTCCTCTTCCGCCGCGGCCAGCAGGAGCGGGCACTCCCTGGGCGAACGCGAATGAGCTGAAGGCAAGGCATTGGGCGGCCAACGCCGCGACTGCCGCAAAGTACGATTTTCGCTTCATAACATCTCCTTTAATGACTTACCAAAATCGATGTCCGTTTGGAATCGCGCTGGGAAACACATAAGCATACAAAAGCACGATCAAGCCAACCAGCGCCAGCAGGCCGAGGCTGTGTTTCAATACTGCGGCGAACAGTTCGCCCTCTTTGCCGTCCCGGCCCGTGACAGCGCATGCAATC
>Ga0302325_10032968_pt1 | contig 10622 bp, 9 predicted proteins | sample Palsa_T0_2_FD_201948 | JGI IMG/M metagenome (GOLD analysis project Ga0302325, IMG submission 201948) | Peat permafrost microbial communities from Stordalen Mire near Abisko, Sweden - Palsa_T0_2 | ecosystem: Environmental > Terrestrial > Soil > Palsa > Peat permafrost | place: Sweden: Abisko...
GCTCCTTCCTAACGGTCATCCCCGTCTCAATCCAAGACGGAACCCTTGCGGCGGGAGAGCAGTCGCTCGGACAACCGCTGCACAAAGCGTACTTTGCGGTCGAACAACAGCCGCAACTCGGCCTCAATTACGGAGCCGAGCTCAACTACGAAGGCTGGTATAACGAACTCAACCGTTCGCCGTACGCGATCCTCAACGCTCACCTTGCATATCGCACGACGAGCGGCTACGAGTTCGGGCTCTTTGGGACCAATCTGACAAATGTGTACGCCAATCCGTTCACCGTCGTCGGCGGCGGAATGATCTACGGCGGAATCCCCGGAGCTCCGGTGATTCCGACCGACGCATTCGTGCTGCAAGGCGCTCAGGTCACCTTCGTTGCGACGAAATACATCTAGAAGCGATGGAGAACGTACTGCATGCCTGACGAAACGGTCAAGGTCACGTTTCAGATCAGACCCACGGCGAAGGGCCGTCTCGCGTCGCTCAAGCGCAAGCTGCTGGAGGACGGATATCGCGAATCGGAGTCGAGCCTGATCGAGCGTCTCCTCTCGCCGACCTTCATCGAACAGCTCGAGACCGACGTGAAACGCGCGCCAAGGTTGCTCTTACGATGAAAACGCTCTGGGTGCTCGCACTCGCCGCGACGGTCGTCGCGTCGTCGTCGCCGCCGATCTCGTGGGAGGCGGATCTCGCGCACTGCCGTGCCGAGTTTACCGTCTCGCACATGGTCGTCTCGAAAGTTTGGGGGCACATTCCCATTCGGCAGCTGACGATCGTCAACACGGGTCATACGGCGGTGCCGCAGCGCATCGACGCCGTGCTCGACGTCAGCCACGAGGATACCGACAATCACGATCGTGACGCCGATCTACGATCGCCGACCTACTTCGACGTCGCAAAGTATCCGACGATGACGTTCCACTCCACGTCGATCGTCGCCAAGGATGCCTCGGACTTCGTGGTGACCGGCAATCTCACGATCAAGAACGTCACGAAGCCGGTCAGCTTTCCGGCGCAGGTCGTCGGCGTGATCCCGGAAGGCAAAGGATGGCGCGTCGGCTACACCGGGGCGCTGACGATCGACCGGCGGGACTGGGGCATCGTCGATAGCCGGCTCACGCCGGCCGGCGTGCTGCTCGTCGGATACGCGGTGGACATCGGTCTGACGGTCGAGGCCGTCACCGACGATCCGCGGCTGCGTCCGGCCGGCGCGGGTGCGAAAGGCTAAAAAAGCAGGGTTTGAAAATCTCCGGCGTGCTGGAAGCCGACACGCCGGTAGAGCGCGATCGCCGGCTCGTTGAAATCGTTGACGTACAGAGAAAGCGTCGGCGAGATCTCGAGCAGGCGGTCGCAAATCGCGGCCAGGGACGCGGTGGCCAGTCCCTGGCCGCGGAGTTCCGGCGGCGTCCAAATGCCTTGCAGTTGCGCCGTTTGCGGTGACCATGGTCCGACGTTGCAGAAGAAGCAGAGGCGGCCTTCGTATTCGCCGACCCACCACAACTTGCGCTCGATCATTCGGCGAATGCCCAGGCCGAACTCGGGCGCGCCGCGCCGCGGATCGTACTCGAGCTCGTGCCGGATCATCTCCGCCGACCCGTCGGTGACGGCGCTCCATTCCTCGATGCGCGCGTGCCGTACGAGCGCGCGGCCGCCGTCGCGACGCAGCCGCCGGCGATCGACCGCCATCACCAGTTGACGATCCCGAACGAGGCGCGGCGGCGCGTGCCAGGCGCGTACGAGCTCCCAATACGCGCGAACGGTCTCGCGCGGCGCGACGATCATGCGCTCCCCGCGATGCTGCGCCGCATACTGCGCGAACGCCGGCAGCGACGACGGCTCGGCCGCCAGCACGAGCTGGCGCCCCCAATACGCGACGCCGGTGATGGCGTCGCCGTCGCGCGCGATCGCGATGTTCCGCCGCGTCTCCGGCGCCGGATCGTGCAGCAGCAGATGCATCAGGAAGACGTTGAGGTACGGCGCGCGCGCGAGATAGGCGAGCGCCGGCGCCTCGGTCGCACCCGAGATCGGCTCGATCACTGCGCGAGCGATACGTCGAGAACGGGCTTGCTCGTCGGCTCCTTGCTGCCGCCGTCGGGCTCGAGCGTCAGGGAAATCTCCGCGGTCGAGCGCGCGTCGGCCGGGAGCACGATGAGCGCGACGCCGCGCGCGTCGGGAACGAACGTCTGCGACGGCACCACTTTGTTCGCGCCTTTCGCCAACGTCCAGACTTGATAGACTTTGCCGTGCGGCGGTTCGGCGAGCTCGTGCAGCGCGAGATAGATGCGGCTGCCGTGCGTGATCAGGTCGCCGTTCTGCGTTGCATACCGCTTCGCGTGCGTATCGAGCACGTCGAAGAGGGCGGTACGCTCGGCAGCGAGGTTCCGCGCGAGCGCCGTCGAGCGTTCGGTAAGGTTTGCCAGCTCGCGCTGCTGCTGCTTGAGCTGCCCGAGCAACGAGATGTTGCCGATCGAAGAGATCAGCGCGATCGCAAAACAGGCAGCCGCTACCAGATACGCGGGCCACGGCGACACAGGCTTCACGTCATCTATCTTCCCACGGATTCTTCGAGGCCCTTCGCCCGGATGCGTCGTACCTCAGCGTGATGGATCCGCTCGACGAACTGCGCGCGAAAATCGCCGGGTTCCCGGGGTACGACGGCGATTTGGAGCGGCGCCACTCCGATCAGTACGTGCGCGCCTATCTCGGCGAAGCGCTGGCGAGCCTCGAAGCGAACGTTTCGCTCGCTCCCGACGTCCGCGCGCGCCTCGACGACCTCACGCTGCGCGTTGGTTTTGCCGATACCCGCGCCTTCCCGGCGCATCCGACGGCGCACCCAAGCGAATCCGGCGCGGGCGCCGTTGCGGCGGCCGACGTTGCGACGATCGGGCTCGCCGATCGTGCCGCATCGCTCGATGCATCGTCGGTGCCTGCGTTTCTCGAGGAGGTCGCCGCCGCGCTCGACGCGCGCGATGCGGCGATACGCGCCGCCTCTTTGATGACGCCGTAATCGCCGTTGGCGCTGCTCGTTGCGGTTGCGGCGGCGTTGCCGCATCTCATTCCGTACCCGGCCGCCGTCCAACATCTACCGTGCACGTCCGGTGCGATTCCGCGAAGCGTCGCGGCGAACTTCGATTCGGGCGCACGCGAGGAGATCGACGAGCGGTGGCGTTCGCTCGGGATCGGTGCGCTGCAGACGTCGCGCAATCCGGCGATCGCGCTGCGCGAGGATGCCTCGCTCGGCGCACAAGCCTATCGCTTGACCGCGCGCGACGGGAGCGTAACGATCGAGAGTGGTGACGCCGACGGCGCCTTCTACGCTGCGATGACGCTCGCGCAGTTGCCGGTCCGTAGGGCGACCGGCTGGTCGTTGCCGTGCGTGCGCGTCGCCGACCGTCCGGCGCTGCGCTGGCGGATTCTCTCCGACGACGTGTCGCGGGGGCCGCTCCCAACGATGCGCTACTTCGAAGAGCGCGTTCGCACGATCGCCGCATTCAAGATGAACGGCTATTCGCCGTACATGGAGCACGTGTTCCTCAGCCCGACCGATCCGCTTCCAGCGCCGCTCGACGGGATCACGCCCGCGCAACTCCACGAGCTCACGACGTACGCGGCGCGCTTTCACGTCGCGCTGATTCCGGAACAGCAATCCTTCGCGCACATGCACAACACGCTGCGGCTCGAGCGTTACGCGGGGGCGGCGGAACTTCCGCACGGCTTCCTGCTCTCGCCGAACGTGCCGCTCTCGATGGAGTATCTCGCGCGCATCGTCACGCAAGAGCTGGCGGCCGTCGGCGCGACGCCGTTCTTTCACATCGGCTCCGACGAAACGGCGACGTTGGGCTTGGGTCAGACGCAAGCCTACGTGGCGCAGCGCGGACGCTCGCAGGCGTATGCCGACCATATCGTCGCGATGAACCGGTTGATCGCGCCTTCGGGGGCGCAGCTGATGCTCTGGGACGACGGAATCGAGAACGATCCCGGCATCATGTCGCTCATTCCGCGCAGCGCGGTCATCGTCAACTGGCACTACGGCAACGAGCCGACGTTCGCGCCGTACATCTCGACGATCGCGCGCGGAGGCTTCCAGCAGATGGTCGCACCCGGCGCGCGCAACTGGAACGAGATCTTCCCCAACGTCACCGCCGCGCTGGATAACGAGCGCCGCTTCATCGGCCAAGGGAAAGCGGCGCGCGTGCTCGGGCTCTTTCAAACCGTCTGGCACGACGATGGAGAGACGCTCTACGAAGCGACGTGGTATCCCGTGCTCTACGCTGCCGCGGCGGCGTGGCAGGACGGCCCCGTCGCGCCCGATGCGTTCGCGCTTGATTTTCCGAGCGCGTTCTTCGGCGTGGACGATGCGCGCTACGCGGAGGCCGTCGCCGGACTGGGGACGGTGCTCGCGCAGCTCGAGCCGGCCGGCTTTGCCTACGGTCAGACCGATGCGCTTTTTTGGGCAGATCCGTTCGATGCCGCAGCGGCGGGTCAAGCCGCATCGAGCTTGAGCGCGATTCGCGCCACTGCGGAAGACGTCGAGCAGAGTCTCTCCTTCGCAAGCCCGCCGCTGCATGCCAACGCCGCGTCGGTGATGTTTCTCGCGGCGCGGCGGTACGACGCGCTCGCGCGAAAGTTCCAAATCGCCTCGGAGGCGCGAGCGATGTACGCCGATGCGGTCGCCCATGCGGCTTCAGATCCGGATCGCGCGAATCGCGACCTCGTCTGGTGCAAGTATTGGATGTGGGAGCTCCGCGATGCGTACGAAGAGCTCGCGCCGCTCTACGTGCAGGCTTGGCGCTACGAGAGCCGCGACGGACATCTCGCGAGCAACCTCGAGCGTTATCATCTCGCGGCCCAGCAGGCGATCGAGCGCGCCGATGCCTTCTATCGCGTTACGCAATCCTACCAGCAAACCAAGACGCTCCCCCCGCTAACATCTTTGCTCGCACCGTGAGAGCACATGTGTCATCCTGAGCGAAGCGGCCGTAGGCCGCGTAGTCGAAGGACGAGCAATAGGTGAGCGCCCTCTTCATTCTCCTTGTCTTCGCGGTTTTTGCGGTGATGATGTATCGCCGCTGGGTGCCGGCGCTCGTCGCGGTGCCGGCGATGGCGATCGTGATGTCGCTCGTCGCCGGCGTTCCTGCATTAAAGCTCGGCACCATCGTCACGAACGGCGCGGTGCAGCTCGCGCCGGTCTACGTCGCGGTCGTCTTCGGCGCGATCCTCGGACGGGTCACGATCGAGACCGGCATCGCCCGCACGATCGTGGATCTCGCCGCGGAGTATGGCGGCGAGCGCCCCTTCCCGCTCGCGCTGATCTTTTGTGCCATCGTCGCGCTGCTCTTCACCTCGCTCTCGGGACTCGGCGGCATCATCATGGTCGGCTCGATCGTGCTGCCGATCATGATGACGGCGGGCGTGCCGCGCACCATCGCCGCGACGCTCTTTCTCATGGCTTTCGCGCTGGGCTTCATCTTCAATATCGCCAACTGGACGTTCTATACCAAATACTTCGGCGTCGCGCAGGGTCAGTTGATTCACTACGCGATCGTGCTCGCGATCGTGGATGCGATCGCGCTGGTGGTCTATGCAGCCGTCTCGTTCCGCCGCGAGCGCTGGTATGCGGCCTGGGCGGTGCCCGCGGAGCGCGACGAGCGCCGCCGCGTCTCGCCGGTCGCGCTCGTCACGCCGGTCCTGCCGCTCGTCCTCTACTACGCCCTGCACGTTGACGCGACGCCCGCCTTTCTCATCGCGGCGCTCTACGGCGTCGTGGTGACGCGTCCGAGCGAGGCCGTGTCGCGGATGGTGTCGTCGGCGATTCGCGGCGTCGAAGACGTCGCGCCGGCCGTCCTGCTCTTCATGGGCATCGGCATGCTGCTGGTCGCGACGCAGCAGCCGCAGTTCGCGTCGGCGCTGGCGCCGCTCGTCGCCGGCAGCTGGCTGCGCAATCCGATTGCGTACGTCGCGCTCTTCGGCCTCGCGAGCCCGCTCGTGCTCTATCGCGGTCCGCTCAATCCGTTCGGCGTGGGCATCGCGATCTTCACCGCGATGCTCGCCGCGCACGTGTTGCCCCCGGTCGTCGTGGTCGCCGCTATCATGGCGGTGGTGCAGGTGCAGAACGTCTGCGATCCCACCAACACCGCGAACGTCTGGATCGCGAACTTCACCGGCGTGCCGATCGCCACGATCACCCGGCGGACGCTCGGCTATCAAACGGCGGTCGCGGTTGCGGCGACGCTCGCGGTCGTGCTCGCGGCGCCGGCACTCTTCGGCGAGCATCCGTTCGCGGCGATCGCGAGCGCCGCACGCGCCGACGAAATGCTGCCGGGTTTCTTTGCGCCGGCCGGGGCGAGCGATCGCGTTGCCGTGGACGACGACGGAACGCCGCTCGCGCGGGCCGCGGCCGACGAGGTTGCGTCGGCGCTGGCGGTCGGCGCGTGGCGGCCGCTGCGCGTGCACGACGATCCCAACGCCGCCGATTGCGCGCAGAAACGGTACGCGGCCTACGTCTACGTCTCCGCGACGACCTTCACGCTAAGCGAAGGAACCGATCTCGACGTCGGACTGCGCCTGCAGGATTGCGGCGGCTGGATCGTTGCCGAATGGCACGACCATCGCGTCGTGCCGGCGCCGCCGGCGCAGCGCGACGCGCGCGACCTGGCGGTGCAGGGTGTGGACCGGTTGCGCGGGTGGGCGCTCACGCAGCCGCAGCGCAGCGCCAATCTCTTCGAGCGCGGCGCCGCGGTGAGTGCGGCCGACAAGCCGAGTTACTTTTACGCGTTCTTCAAAACCCCCGACGGCAACTTGCGCGCGTACGTTCGCGCCGGCGGTCCGGCGTACGTTGCCGGCCTGCGCTCCGGCGACGTGATCGAGACGATCGACGGCGCGGCGTGGTGGCAGTACGGAACGTATCCGTCGGAGCAGAAGCCGTACGACGGCAAGCCGCACTCGCTCGGCGTGCAGCGCGGCACCCAATCACTCGAAATCCGCCTGGGGGCTCCATTTACCGCATGAACTCGACGCAGCGATTCGGCACGCGTGCCAAAGCCTATGCTGCGTTCCGGCCGTCGTATCCGCCGTCCGCCATCGACGCGGCGCTCGCGGGGCTGGGCGATCCGCGCGCGCTCACGATCGCCGATATCGGCGCGGGCACGGGCATCTCGTCGCGGCTCTTCGCCGATAGCGGCGTGCACGTGATCGCGATCGAGCCGAACGGCCCGATGCGCGAGGCCGCGGAGCCGCATGCCCGCATCGAGTGGCGCGACGGGACCGCGGCGCAGACCGGATTGCCCGACGCAAGCGTCGATGCGGCCGTCGCGTGCCAGGCCTTCCACTGGTTTGCAAACGCCGAAGCGATGCACGAGCTGCGGCGCATCGCGCGCCGCCGCGTTGCCGTTTTGCAGTACGAGCGCGACGAGCGGGATGCGTTCTCGCGCGCCTACGGCGACGTCGTGCGATCCTACGCCACCGACGACACCGAAGCGCTGCGCCGAGCCGCGCTCGCGGCCTTCGCCGATTTTCCCGGCGCGCGCATCACGCGGAGCGAGTTTCCGTCGCGCCAGCCGCTCGATCGCGACGCCTTGCTCGGCCGCGCCGCATCGTCGTCGTACTTGCCGGCGTCGGGTGAAGAAGGCGAACGATTGCGCGGCGACTTGCGCGCGCTCTTCGACCGGTTTCAAAGCAGCGGCCGCGTCGAGCTTGCGATGGTCACCTACGTGCTCCTCGCCGACTGGTAGCGTGAGCGGACGAATTGTGCGCGTCGGCATCGACGTCGGCGGAACGTTCACCGACGTCGTCGCGATCGATGCCGCAACGCGCGCGCTGCTCGCGTCGGTGAAGGTGCCGACGTCCCACGATGCGCCCGACGGCGTGGCCGCGGGAATCGTAGCCGGCATCGAACGACTGCTCGCGCATCCGGGGATCGACGCCGGCGACATTGCGTTCATCGCCCACTCCACGACGCAGGCGACGAACGCGCTGTTGGAGGGCGATCTCGCGCGCGTGGGCGTGCTCGGATTGCTCGGCCGGGTCGGGTGGCCGGCGCGCGGACAGATTCGATTCGGCCCCGTCGCGCTCGGCATCGGCGCGCACTTTGCTCCGGAGTTTGCGTTCGCGCATGCCGACGGTGACGCGGCGCTGCGCGCAGGCGTCGACGTGCTGATCGCGCGAGGTGCCGAGGCGATCGCGGCGAGCGAGAGTTTCGGCGTCGACCGTCCGGAGCGGGAATCCGCCGCCGTCGAGTATGCGCGAACGTGCGGGGTCGCCGCGACGAGCGGGCACGACGTGAGCGCGTCGTACGGCCTGCGCGCCCGCACGCGCACGGCGGCGCTCAATGCGGCGATTCTGCCGAAGATGCTGCGTACCGCGCGCGTCACCGCCGCGGCCGTGGAACGCGCGGCGATCCCGGCGCCGCTGATGGTGATGCGCAGTGACGGCGGCGTGATGGACGTTGCGGAAGTCGAGCGCCGCCCGATCCTCACGCTGCTCTCGGGACCGGCGGCCGGCATCGCCGGCGCGCTCTTCTACGAGCGGTTGAGCGAGGGGATCTTCATCGAAGTCGGCGGGACGAGCTCCGATTGCTCGGCGATTCGTGCCGGCCGTCCGCAGATGCATCCCGCCCGAATCGGCGGCCACCGCACGATGCTGCGAACGCTCGACGTGCGCACGCTCGGCATCGGCGGCGGCAGCATGCTGCGCATCGGGCACAGCGCGATCGCCGACGTGGGACCGCGTAGCGCGCATATCGCCGGCTGCGCGTACGCATCGTTCGTCGAGCCGGCGGCGCTCGACGGCGCACGATTGGAGTTGCTGGCTCCGCTGCCGCGCGACGGCGCGGAGTATGCGACGCTCGTCGCGCGCGACGGACGCCGCATCGCCCTGACGGCGACGTGTGCCGCAAATCTTGCCGGCGTCGTCCCCGCAGGTGCCTTCGCGCGCGGAAACGCCGAGTCGGCACGCCGCGCCTTCGAAATCCTCGCCCGCACGCTTGGCGGCGATGCGGAAGCGCTCGCGCGCGCGGCACTCGAGATTGCGGCGGCAAAACTGCGAAGCGCGATCGAGGCCTTGATCGCCGACTACGAGCTCGATCGCACGACGCTCGCGATCGTCGGGGGCGGCGGCGGTGCCGGCGCGCTCGTTCCGGCAGCCGCGCAGGCGACGATGCTTCCCTATCGCATCGCGCGCGACGCCGAAGTGATCGCGCCGATCGGCGTAGCGCTCGCGCTCGTTCGCGATTGCGTCGAGCGTACGATCGCCGCGCCGTCGCCGCACGAGATCGCGCGCATCCGGCGCGAGGCCGCCGATCGCGTCATCGCCGCCGGCGCGGCGCCCGATCGCGTCGAAGTCGAGGTCGAGATCGATCCGCAGCGTAATAAAGTGCGCGCGACGGCCTCGGGCGCAACCGCGCTTGCCGAGTCGGCAACGCGCGCCGCCTGCTCCGAAACGGAGCGTCGCTGCGCCGCGGCAGAGTCGCTGCGGTGCGCCGAGACCGAGCTCGAAGCCGTCGAGCTCACACCATCGCTTGCGGCCTACACGCGGCGCACGCTTCGCGCCACCGCCCTGCGCCGCATGCGCGAGCGGCGCGACGTACGCGTGGTCGACGAACGCGGCGCCGTGCGCCTTGCAGTGCGCGATCCGCGCGTGACGCTCACGACCGCCGGTGCGCTCCACACGGAGGTTCGCGAGGCGATCGAAGCCGCAACCAACTTCGGCGACGTGGGGCGCGCGTTGCCGGCGCTCTACCTCTTGCGCGGCGGGCGCATCGCGGCATTCGACGGTCTCGCGAGCAGCGAACAAGCCGCGGCGCTCGCCGCGGAAGAGACCGAAGGCTGCGAGCCGTCCGAGCGCGTCGCGCTCGTCATCGTCGCTCGCGATGCCTAACGCGTCGCGATCAGTTGACCGGCGGCTGTCGCACCGCTAGTCCTTCGGCTCCTTCGAGTGCGACCGTGCTCTTCTGTCGCCCGTACGCAAAGTAGAACGCCAGTCCGGCCACGAGCCAAATTAAGAACCAGAGCCAGACGATCGGGAAGAATCCCCACGCTACGGGGTTTCCGACGCGCAGGTAATAGATCAATCCGCACGCCGTGACGGCCGAGAGCACCGGAATCGGATAGGGGCCGAACGGGAGTTGGAACGCTCCCTTCATCTCCGGATGGCGGAGCCGCAGAATCGGAACGGCGATCGAGACGAGGATGAACGCGGCGAGCGTGCCCATGTTGGTCAGCGATCCGACGATGTTGATCGGCGTAAACGCCGCGATCGCAGCGATGCAGACGCCGAAGAACAGCGTCGAAAAGATCGGCGTGCGCCACGTTGGGTGAATGCGCGTGAATGACGGCGGAATCAGGCCATCGCGCGACATCGCGTAGAATATGCGGCTCTGTCCAAACATCATCACCAGCAGAACGGTCGTAAGGCCCGCGATCGCCCCGATCGAGATGATCACGCCGGCCCAACTCAATCCGACGTAGTTCATTGCAAACGCCACCGGGAAGGCAACGTTGAGCTGATAGAACGGCACCATCCCGTTGAGGATCGCGACGACGATGATGTAGAGGACCGTGCAAATCACCAAACTCATGATGATGCCGAACGGCAAATCCCGACCGGGATTCTTCGCTTCTTCG
>Ga0302325_10032969_pt1 | contig 10622 bp, 13 predicted proteins | sample Palsa_T0_2_FD_201948 | JGI IMG/M metagenome (GOLD analysis project Ga0302325, IMG submission 201948) | Peat permafrost microbial communities from Stordalen Mire near Abisko, Sweden - Palsa_T0_2 | ecosystem: Environmental > Terrestrial > Soil > Palsa > Peat permafrost | place: Sweden: Abisko...
CAGCCACTGAACACGTTCTGGCAACTCTTCTTCCGACCAACGGGCGCGACAACATGGGTCAATACAGTGGGAGCCACCGCCACCGCTACCAATGGCGGCCTGGTGTTGGCCACGGCCGCGGGTCAGCCCCTCATCGCTGCCATACGACCCTCGAACCTGCTGCGCTTCTCACCCCTCATTGCTACCGACAACGGCGGCGCGTCCTGGACCAATGGGCTGCTCTCGGAAGGACTGACTGCGACTCCGAGCTCGCTCTCGACAGCGACAACCGGGCGGACGCTGGCCCTGGTCAATCGAGGGCTTGCCGGTCAGGTGTTAACCAGTAGGGGCACGCTATCAAGTTGGCAGACTCTCATCACCGCTCGTCGACTCGCTTCGGTGAGCGGCGCAGGGCGGTGCGATCTACGCGCCCTGTCTGCTGTGGCGTCATTGGCCGGTGGCCCAATGGTCGGAGCGGACTGCAGTCGGCCGGGCGCAGTGGGAATCTTTGGGCAACAGGCCGGGAACTGGGAGCTCGATGCGCCGACACTTTCGGGGTCACTGGACCACGACACCGTCCAGGTCCTCTCATTGGAGGCAAGCTCGAGTGGAGTCGCCGCCCTCCTTGGCCTTTCGGGGCGGTCAGGGTCCTCGTTGGTCGCCGCCTGGAGTACGGACCAAGGTTCATGGAGCACCTCACCGGCGCTCGCGGTGGGGTCGCGGGCCCATCTCGCTTCCATCGGTCCGGCCGACGGACGCGGCGGCTTATTCGTCCTGACGAAGAACGCGGCCGGGCCCACGCGTCTGTCTGCTATTGCAGGGCCCGCATCGGACTGGCAGCAATTGCCGACTCCACCGGGAGACACCGCCACGGTCGCCTTCGGCGCAGACACAGTGGCGACGATCGATGCCCTCGTCGTCCACGCCAACACGATGACGGTGTGGTCCTTGGGCTCGGGATCGTACAAGTGGGTTCAGGGCCAGGTCGTGCACGTGCGCATCAAGTTCGGCTCCTCATCATGACCCGCTGGCGCGGCATCCGAAGGTTCACCAACGCAGGATCGATACCCTGCGATCAGGTGCGCGAGGCGATTTCGGCCGAACTCGACGGTGAAGCGTCGAGTCTCCGCGCCAACGATGTCCGATCCCATGTCTCGAACTGCGAAGAATGCCTCCGATTCCGGGCCGCGACGAGAGCGCTCAACGGCCGGGTCGGTCTGCAGGTCTCCCGTCCCGTGCCGGCCGATTTGAAGGACCGCCTGGCGCGAGAATTGGACCCGATCGTCATCCCTTCGTCGCGCCACTGGCGTCGTATCGGACGAGTGTCAGAATGGCGCGGCGGCGTACGCTGGGTCGGTGCGTTGGCGCCGGCGGCGTTCGTCGCCGTCGTGCTACCGCTCGGCGCTCTCTCCACTCCACGCGCGGTCCCGACGCATGCACCGACGCCGTGCACGATCTCGCTCAGGCATCTGCAATGGAAGACCCCAGGCATCACTCTCACGCCGGGCGGAGCGCATCGCCGTCAGCCGTCATGACCTCACCGAAGACGGAGATGTCCTTCCGCTCGGACCGGACAGGCGATACTTACAGACCATCGGAGGTATCCACATGACGCCCTTGCAAGAAGATGACGTACTTGCGACGGAGGAGTCGGCTCCCGGGTCGTTCTCACCAATCAGGACCCAGCGCACCCTCCAAATCGTCCTCGGTCTGTTCTGGATACTCGACGCCGCCCTGCAATACCAGCCGTACATGTTCGGCAAGAACTTCGTCCCGACGTTCATCACCGCCAATGCCAGCGGACAACCGGCACCTATCGCCTGGCTCATCACGACGGCTGGTCACTTCATATCTCCCGACGTTGCGGTGTGGAACGTCTTCTTCGCCACGATCCAGTTGGTCATCGGCGCTGGGCTGCTCTATCGGCGGACCGTGCGCCCCGCGCTGGCTGTCTCGATTGTGTGGTCACTCAGTGTCTGGGTCTTCGGTGAAGGTCTGGGAATGATCTTGACCGGCACCGCCTCTGCGTTGACCGGGGCGCCGGGATCGGTATTCATGTACGGCGTCCTTGCCCTGATGGCATGGCCCCGCGTCAAGGACCGGCACGCCGTGGGAACCGATTCCGGCGATGAGGCCACGGGCATTGCCTCCTCCCCGGCGGCGCAGGGCCTCGGCGGGGTGGTGACGCCGTTGGTCGTATGGAGCGGCTATTGGATACTGGCCGCAGTGCTCTTTGTGCTCCCGGTCAATAGGACGCAGACGTCGATTTCGAGCGCGATTACGGGGATGGCCCCCGGAACTCCCGAGTGGTACTCACATTTCCTCACCAGGGTTGGCCACTCCTTTTCCTCCATCGGCACGCAGAGCGCCTGGGTGCTCGCCATCGTGTCCCTCATCATCGGACTTGGACCTCTGGTGGTGTGGCGGCCCGGGATCTTTCTCGCCGCCGGCGGCCTACTTTCGGCGCTCATGTGGATAACCGGCCAGGGCTTCCTCGGCGGCGTGCTCACCGGCTCCGGGACCGACCCCAATACCGGCCCACTGGTCATCGTGTTGGCCCTCGCCATGGCACCCACCGTGCTCTCCCTCAGTCCAACGTGGCGATCACCCATAGCGGCACTTCTGGGTCGTCGACCCGCGATCGTCCTTGGCGGTGGCACGGCAATCTTGTGTGCCCTCATTTTGGCGGGCACGTACCCCGTGGGGGCCCAGGAGTCCTCGAGTACGTCGATGTCAGGCATGACCATGTCCGGGTCGAGCGGCTCGTCGGGCATGAGCATGTCGGGATCAGGCACCCAGACCGAAGGCACGGCCTCCTGCACCAAGGGCAACAACGGCGTCGCCAGGTCGGGACTCGACGTCACCAACACCCCCAACATGGTGATGGGCCGCGGAGGAATCGGGATGAACATGAACGGGGCAGACGCCACGGCCGCCGCTGGTCTGAACGCCACCAAGGTCGACTGGTCCTACACCGGTCCGGCTCTGCCCGCGGCCCTATCCCAAGAGCTCTTGGCGCAAGGGAACAACGGGCCAGACCAGATTCATATGGCCGTGACCGGGTGCGCCGCCGAACCCACCTTCTCCCAACAGATCGGTGCGACTCAGTACGTGCAGGCTACGACCCTGGCGGTCGCTCCGTACACGACGCCGGCCCTGGCGGTCGCCGCGGGGTACGTCGCTGTGTCGCCGACCAATTACCCGGTGGTGTACTACGTCAATCCGACGATTGTGGCGGCCAACGCGGTCGCCAAAAGGACGTTGGATCCCCAATTCGTCGACGGACTCGTCTATGCGGAGACGCCTTCGGGCCAACAGGTTCTGGCCGCAGGTCTGTATCTCTTGCCGGCTACCGTCGACAAGGTGCCCATGCCGTACGGGCCACTCGTGCAGTGGCATCAACGCACAAATGTCTGTGGACCGACGACTCCGGTGGCGTCGAGCCCGCTGCTCATCACCGGCGTCACACCGTGCGCTTCGGGAACCGTACAACGCGCCACCCCGTACATGACCATGGTGTGGCAGGTGCCGGTGGCCGGCGGCCCATTGGCCATTCAACCGCCTGACATTCAGATCGTCGAAGCGTCCATCATGGCGGAGGCCGCGACGGGATGACGACTGTGCGCTGCTGCTGCTGTTCGATGCCGGTGGAGTGGTGGGTCAGACTCCGCTCGCACCCCGACCTGCCCATCTGCCACGACTGCCTCACCGGATTGAATGGACAGCGAGACGGCCAACTCCAGCTCATAACGGGGAAGTGGGTGGTCACGGGGTTCGAGCCGATATTCAAAGTGGCGAATGTGGCTCGTTCAGTCGCTTGGTTCGCCCGCGCCGGATTCCAAACGTCGTTCCACGATGACAGCTATGCCTTCGCGCACCGGGATCGAGATCTCACCGTCCACCTGGCCCAAGTCACTGGAGACGACCTACCCGGTCAGGGCGGCCTCTACATCCACTGTCGGGAAGCCGACCGTGTGGCCGAGGAGTGGAGACAGGCGGGGATTGAAGTGGATGGCCCTCGTGACGAGGACTATGGCAAGCGGGAGGGCTCCATCACCGACCCCGATGGAAACGTGATTCGTTTCGGTAGCCCCATTGGTTGAGGCGGAGGGCGCCCTGGCCGATAGTGCGGGCTTCACTGCGTCACTACGGGATGTTCGAGGACGCGCTCCAGTTCCGCCAGAGCCTGGTCGGGGTCGCTCACTTTGATGGTGCGCATGCCAAGGGCGCGGGCTGGCTTGAGATTGATGCCGAGGTCATCGAGGAAGACGGACTCCTCGGGCCCCACGCCGAGTGCTGCGCAGGCGAGTTCATAGAAGCGGGGATCGGGTTTGCGTACCCCCAGGACGCGTGATTCGAGGACAGCATCGAAGAGTGCGTACACCGCCGCAACCTCCTCGGAGACGACACTTTCGGCCAGCGCAAAGTTATTGGTGAGGCAGGCCGTCTTGTAGCGGGCCCGGCATGTCCTGATGGCGGCGACCATCAGGGGACGGATGTCGCCCCCGAGCCTCTCGAGCACGAGCCGGCCATCGATCTCATGACCAAGGGCGCGCGCCTCAGTGGCCCATTCCGGCCCAAAAGCCTCGACGCCGAGCTCACCACGTTCCAATCGAGCCCAGGCGTTGTCGTGCGGATTGGTGGCATTCACGGTGCGGATGAAGCCCGGAGGAAGTCCTTGCTCGCCTTCGAGGCGCGCAAACGCGTCGAATGGACTGCTCGAGATGACACCGCCGAAGTCGAACATCACCGCCCGTATCGCCACTTATTCTCCTTGAAGTTCGGTCTCAGTATCACGGCAAGGATGCCGATCGGCGAACGCGGCATTCAGCGCCCCGTGCGCTCGCGGTGCGTGCATCCCGGCCAGCAGCAGGGCCGGCGCTGGCCTTCTTCCAGCTCCTCCTGGGTGCGGCGGATCCGGCGCTCCCGGGTGACCTCCTGCTTGGCATTTTCGACCCAGCAGATGAACTCGTTGCGAGCAAGAGGCGTAATATCCTTCCAGGCGTCGAGTGTCTTGGGGTTGGCGGTCAACGCCTTGCGCAGGTCTCCTGGAAGCTTGTGCACCACCCCACCGGGTACTTGCGGGCCGCTCACGAGACCACGCTAGTGGACTCAGGCCGGTCGCTTCCCTAGGAGAAGTTCTCTCGTCACTCCGTGGTGAGTCGGGAGAGAAGATCGAGTAACCCCGTACGGAGGGTCTCCAGTTCGCCCGAGCCACTGAGACCGGCCCAGCGTGTCTCAACGGCTGCAGCGGCCTTGTGGGTGACCTGTGGAATCCGTTTCCCTCTTGCGGTGAGGTAGACCAGCTGTGAACGTCGGTCATGTGGGTTAGGGCGCCGCTCGACATAGCCAGACCGCTCGAGCTGCTCGACGGTCTGCGCCATCGTTTGTTTGCGAACGTGTGAAAGGTTCGCCAGTTCCGAAACGGTGGCACCTTCCGAGGTCAGGAACGTGAACACGTTGGAAGCTGCCGGGTTGATGTCGTGAAAGCCCGCCTCCCGGAGTGCGCTTTGAATCTCCAACGAGTAGAGCTGGTAGAGCAGTCGCAGCAGAAGGCCCGTGGAAGGGCGTCCAAGGTCGTCGGGCATGGCTATAGACAGGGTACTGTCGAGTTGGTATAGTGGACAGGCACCTGTCGATTATAGCAAGAGAAGGGAAGCATCTCATGAATGATGTTCCTGCCGCGTACGCTGCGTTTGGTCGGACCCTGGCCGTCGCCGAACAGACGATGACCGCCGTGCTGCGCGACCACCTGGCTCAGCGGGATGTCAAGCCCGAGACGTGGTACGCCCTCAAGCTGATCGCAGTGGGTGGCCCGCACGTCGCCCGCCGTTCGCTCGTACGGGAGCTCGAAGCCTCGCGAGGGTTGGACGCCGACTCCGTTCGGGCACTGTTGGGCCGACTGCTCGCTGATGGACTCATGGTGGGGGACGACGTGGTCGACTTGACCGAAGATGGCACGGCCCTCTTCGAGAGCCTCCAGGACCATGTCCAAGGAGCGACAGCGGACCTACTCGGCCAATTCGATCTGAGCGAAGTCGAGATCACCGTTCGCACCCTTCAGGCCATCGCGCGGCGTACGCAGGAGCAAGCCGGATCCGCGGCATAGCCCCAAGGAGGGGAGTGAGGGTCATGGTTCCCCGGTCCCTGGGTGGTCGTCACCGAAGGGCACGATGTCAACCCGGTACACGTAGTCGGACTCACGTTTGATTCCCGCCTCGACCCCTCGAACGAGCGATGTGACTTGGGCACCTGTGAGGCCATCGTCAATGTCGATGCGAGCGAGAACCCAGACTTGAGCTGTTCGTCACGAGGTCGGGCGCTGCGGCGTTGGGCAACGACGAAGAACAGGTCATTGGCAGTATCAGCAAGCGAATGGGACGCCTCGGCAGCCATCGCAGGAGAACTGGTCACGACGGCCGCCCCCACTTTGGTGAGCGCGACCGCGAGACCGGCCACCAGGGCAACCGACATCGTCCGTGTGCTCTCGCTGGATGCCATGGGCCCGTATGTTCCCACGAGCGCCGTTCCTGCCGCCGTTCCTGCCGCCGTTCCTGCCGCCGGTTCGGCGCGGTGACGCATGGCTCCTGTCGGTCACACAGCGAGAGGCGGTGTCGCTGCGCGATGCTGGACACGCTCGAGGGTGGTCCACCAGCCCTTCACGTCCATGAGGAGTCCCATATGCCCGACACCGTCTTCCAGTCCAACCGCATCGAAGTGACCCGGCCCATCCCGGCGCCCCCCGCCGCGATCTTCGACGTCTTGCGCAGCCCGGCGGGCCACGTGGCAATCGATGCCTCTGGGATGCTGCAGGACTTCACCGGCGAACCGGCCGAGAAGGTGGGCGACACATTCGTCATCCACATGGACCGCGAATCGCTCAATGACCTACCGCTCGGCAAGTACGACGTGACCGTGCACATCATCCTCTTCGAGCGCGACAAGGAGATCGCGTGGGATCTGGGGCCCGATGTTCCGGTTGCGCACTTCTATGGCTACCGTCTTGTTGCCGGTGAGGACGGAGTCACAAACGTGACGTCCTACTACGACTGGTCGAAGGTGAGCGGGGACCTCCAGGATCGCTTCCCGATCGTGCCCGAGTCGGCCCTGCGCGCCACGCTCGGGATTTTGGAGCGAACGGTCAGAAAGGGACTGTGACTTCGCGAACTTGAGTTATCGACCAGTCACCCCGTCAACCAGCTCGCGCAAGACGTCGGTCGGACTCGAGTGGGTCCTAGCCGCACGTCGAGTGCTGGGGGTGCGCCACACGACTAGCGTTGGCTGGTGTACCGCAATGATCGTCTGGCCGACGGATATCGACTTGTCCAGGGCCCGCCAACGGTCGGCGACTATCTCGTACTGCGAGAGCGATCAGGGCTGTCATCTCGCCGCGAAGACCAAGCGAGCGCCGGGCTACATGGCAGCTGGTTTGCTGTCCACGTGGTTCACGAGGCGACAGAGGAGATCGTCGGGATGGGGCGAGTGTTGGGCGACGGGGGCTGGTATTTCCACGTGATCGACATGGCAGTTCTCCCCGAACACCAACGACGAGGACTCGGCGACGTGATTCTCACGGCTTTGTTGGATCGTATTCGTGACCAGGCGCCGAAGGGTGCGTTCGTGAATCTGCTGGCCGACCCGCCGGGTGTTGCGCTCTATGCGCGCCACGGGTTCGCGGCCACGTCACCGGCCTCTAATGGGATGGCCCTCTACTTGGAATGACGATGAGCACCACTCGACCGTATCCTGACGTCTGGAGAGATATCGCCAGTGGGCCAAGGGAGCAGTTGGACTGATCGTGCTCACGAGAGAGGGAGACACATGTCGAACGTGTCGCAGGGGCCGGGCTGGTGGATGGCATCAGACCAGAAGTGGTACCCGCCCGAGTTGCATCCTGCTTACCAACCTCCGCCGGCCTACCCAGATGAACTCGGGCGCTATCCCGCTGGTCAGCCGTCGTACCCGAACCCGGGCTCTCCGAATCCCACCGGACCATACTTGGCCAGTTACGGACTGCGTCTCGGCGGCTGGTTGATCGACTGGCTCATCCTTCTTGTCATAGGCGCCGTGATCTCAGCTCTGACGCACTCGTTCCACTACGCGCATATCTCCACAAATGTGAACGGTCTTTCCTCGAGCAACCGGAGCTTCAGGTGGAGCATGCCGGGCGTCCTGCTTTCCGCTCTCATCGTCATCCTCTACGGAACGCTCATGTGCGGCAGTAGGCGGGCGCAGACGGTCGGCATGATGGTGACGGGGACCAGGGCAGTGAAGCTCTCCACGGGAGAGCCGATCGGCTATGCCGCCGCCCTCGGGCGCGCGGTGTTCGAGTGGTTTCTGGCGGTGATCTTCCTCCTGCCCTGGGTTCTCGACATGTTGTTCCCTCTGTGGGACCCCAAGAATCAGACGCTCCACGACAAGGTGTCCGGAACAATTGTCATCAGGGCCGACCATTCCTGAAAATTCTCACCGTGATCATCGCAATGGCTGGATCCAACGGGGGCCGAGGTCAGTTCCCTTCTCTGGATACGCTGACGGCATGGCTCGGATGTGGCGAAGCGGCCGGTTCCCGGTGTGGATCAGCGACGCCCACGAGGCCGAGGCGAAGGAGGCCCAGCTGCGCAAGCCACCCAGCCGGCTCGGTACCTGGGTGCTACGGCGCCTGGGTTTCAGCGGCCAGATCGGGGGGCGCAAGCCGCCTGCGCAGGCCCCACACGCGCACGAGCGTCCGGTTCACCGGCCCCCAGGGAATTGAGGGGCGCCAAAGTGGGCAGAAACGCCCAGGTCTCAGCGCCAGCCAAGCTCCGGAGCGATGTCGCTCAGGACTGCATCGAGGACGTGCGCGCAATAGTCGACACCCAGTTGGTTGGGGATCGTCAGGAGCAGCGTGTCAGCCGCCGCGATCGCCTCATCCTGGGCCAGCTGCTCGATGAGTTCCTCGGGCTCCGCGGCGTAGGTCTTCCCGAATCTGGCCTTACCGCCGTCGAGGAATCCAACCTGGTCTTGCGAGTTACCTTCCCGCCCGAAATACGCACGATCAAGGTCGTTGACGATTGGGAAGATACTGCGGCTGACTGAGACGCGAGGCTCACGGTCGTGGCCGGCCTCGGCCCAGGCCTTGCGGAATCGCTCGATCTGTTCGGCCTGGAGCTGATGGAACGGCACACCGGTGTCCTCGCTGAGAAGCGTGGAGCTCATCAGATTCATTCCCTGTTCGGCGGTCCACTCGGCTGTCTTGCGGGTGCCGGCGCCCCACCAGATCCGCTGGCGCAGTCCGTCTGAGTGAGGCTCGACCCGAAGCCCGGGCGGGTTGGGGAACATCGGGCGCGGGTTCGGTCGGGCGAAGCCCTCACCTTCGAGGACTTCGAGAAAGACCCGAGTGTGCTCGCGAGCCATGTCGGCCTGATCGTCGCCCTCGGCCGGTACGTAGCCGAAGTAGCGGTAGCCCTCAATGACCTGTTCGGGCGATCCACGGCTTATGCCGAGCTGCAAGCGCCCGCCCGAGATGAGGTCAGCGGAGCCGGCATCCTCGGCCATGTAGAGCGGGTTCTCGTAGCGCATATCGATCACGGCGGTCCCGATCTCGATCGTGCTCGACTTGGCAGCGACAGCCGCCAGCAGCGGAAATGGCGAGGCAAGCTGGTTGGCGAAGTGGTGCACCCGGAAGTACGCCCCGTCCGCACCAAGCTCCTCGGCGGCGACCGCGAGGTCGATGGACTGCAGCAGGGCGTCCGATGCCGAGCGGGTCTGCGACTGCGATGAAGGTGTCCAGTGGCCGAATGACAAGAAGCCGATGTGTTTCATAGCTGTTACAACACCCCGCAGGCCGTCATTGTTCCTCGGCCCCGGGGGCACGGGAGGATCGCTCGAGCGGCGGCGTCGGAACCGCATTATCTTGCGCTATGACAGCGGCACTCTCAGTCACTCCAGCGAGGAGGACCATGCCATGGCCCGTATTTTCATCAACCATCCTGTGTCGGACTACGACAAGTGGCGACCCGCCTTCGACGCTGATAAGCCTCGTCGCGCCGCCGCAGGAATGTTCCAAGACCCTGAGCTCGGAAAGCTCATGGAAGAGGCGGGCGTGACCGCTCCTCCAGAGGTGTGGGTGGCGTAAGAGCATGCCCCAGAACTCCATCCGGCTCTTCGTCGCAGACGTCGACGGCACCCTCGTTACGCAGGACAAGGTCCTGACCACACGGGCGATCGAGGCGGTGCGCGCACTCGGAGCCGCCGGGGTGACCTTCGCCGTGACCAGTGGCCGACCTCCTCGGGGAATGGCGATGTTGATAGAACCCCTCCGGATCTCGACCCCCGTCGCCGCCTTCAACGGGGGGCTGATCGTCGAGCCCGACATGACCGTCATTGAGCAGAAGGTGATTCCGCAAGAGCTGGTGGCCCCGACACTTGAACTCATGGAGTCGTTTGGCCTCTCTACATGGATCTACCGGGGGCCCGAGTGGTACGTGAAGGACATTGCCGGACCCCATGTGAAGATCGAGGCGGATACGGTCCAGTTCCAGCCCACTCTGACGGAGACCTTTGACGGCCTGCACGATGGTGTGGCCAAGATCGTCGGAGTGAGTGACGACCGTGAGGCCATGGACCGGGCCACCGAGGCCGCCAGGGAGCGTTTCGGGGAC
>Ga0302325_10032976_pt1 | contig 10621 bp, 10 predicted proteins | sample Palsa_T0_2_FD_201948 | JGI IMG/M metagenome (GOLD analysis project Ga0302325, IMG submission 201948) | Peat permafrost microbial communities from Stordalen Mire near Abisko, Sweden - Palsa_T0_2 | ecosystem: Environmental > Terrestrial > Soil > Palsa > Peat permafrost | place: Sweden: Abisko...
GTGGGGCCTCAAATGGTTTGATTAGCTTTGACTGGGTGCGATTGGACGCGCCAGCCACGCTGACCCTCGATGAATACACCACACCGGCGGCTGTTCGGAGAATGATCCGTCGTTTTTGGGTTTGGCGAAGCGGCTGGAATGAAGACCAATCCGTTCCATCAAAAACGATGCGGAACTATCCGAAATTATCATGGAAATCAACGACTTGCGTGGGTTTGGTCGCCGGAGCCCGATCGACCTGAACAGGACCGCTGACGTTTTCAACCTCGCCATTTGCCGCTGACCCTTATCCCAAATATCAAAGAACAACCTCGCGCCGAAGCGCGACTTCTTTAGGATACCACAAATGTATGGGACGGCAACATTAATTATTTCCAACGGTAGGGCGACACTCCGTGGAGCCCAATATTCACGTTATCTGGACCGGTTGAATAGAAGAGAAACCGCAGATGTGTTCGGCGGGACGCCAAACACGGCGGGCGAGACGCCCGCGCTCCCCCAAAAAATTTCTCCCACATTGTATCATTTATTGCAAAATGTGGGTCATTAGCCTATTCTAGAACCATGAGCCGGATTTCAATCGACGTAACCGACAGCGAACACAAAAAGTTGAAGGCCATGGCCGCCCTTCGTGGCCGTTCGATCAAGGACTACGTTCTGGAGTGTACTCTCGGCAGCGACTCCGAGGAATCCGCTCTTAAGGAACTTGAAGAACTCCTTGATAGTCGGCACCGTGCCGCCGAGGCCGGGGCCATAAGCCGTCGGACGCCAAAAGCAATTTTTGCTGAAGCCATGCGGGAAAAGGGCAAGTAAATGCCCGCGTACGAATTGGCTGAAGCGGCCGAGGCCGATCTTAAGGACATCGCTTTCTACACAATCTCCAAATGGAGCGCCAAACAAGCCGTGCGCTATGGCGCCCTTCTCGAGACGCATTTTGATTCGATTGCAGGTGGCCAGGCGAAGACCAAACCATTTTTGCGACACCGGGCCGATTTGCGCGTCTCAAAAGTTGAGCATCATTATGTCTTTCATCTTGAACGAGACGCGCGATGTCCCTTGATCCTCGCCGTTTTTCACGAAAGCATGGATTTGATGACCCGATTGCGGGATCGATTGTAGATATTGGAAAAACGAATCCTAATAGTCGTAGCTAAAACTTGATAAAAGAGTTGGCTACGACTTATTGTTCCGTGCGGGATGAAACCATTCTTCATTAGTGTAGCTGGCGACCATAGCCATAGGTAACTTACGTCCTTCCACCCATCGAAGCCACCGTTGACGATCAAGTCAGGAACCGCTAAAAGTCATGCCTTGCAGATTATCTCAAGTCGCAGCGAGGGCCAAATTCTAGTGGGAGCTTAACCCTCCGAAATGGCTGCGGCGCATAGTCCTTTCAATCACACATGAATCTAAACTTGGATTATTACGTCATGAGAGTGCGGCACAATCCGTTGCTGCTCTTGGTCTTTGCGTTCCAGATTTGGATGCTGGTGGACGCAATTCGTCGCCAGGAATGGCTCTGGACGCTGTTCATTTTCGTGTTCCCTCCTTTCTCGGCGTTGTGGTATTTTTTTATGGTTTATCGCGCCTCGACCTCCGTCACCCAGGGCTTCGAGCTTCCCGGCTCGGGCAGTCGCAAACGCATCAAGGAATTGGAGGTTTTGATTCATAACCTGGACAAACCCCATCATTATCTGGAGTTGGGCGATATTTATTTTCAAAAGGGCAACCTCGCCAAAGCTGAGATAAACTATCGCGCCTCGCTGGAACGCGATCCCAATGACATCGATGCCCGGGCGCATTTGGGGCAATGCTTGTTGCGCCAAAAGAAAGCGCAGGAGGCTTGCCCCATTCTGTATCAGGTCTGCACCGAGAATCCGAAACACGACTACGGCTATTCCCTCATGGCCCACGCCGAGGCTCTGGCCGCCTTGGGCGATACCAACGGCGCGATCGCAGTCTGGCAAAATGTGCTCAAGGATCATAGTTACGCTCGCGCCCGCGTGCAATTGGGCGAATTGTATCTGTCCCAAAATCAGCGCGATTTGGCGGATGTGGAATTTCGCGGTACGATTAGCGATGACAAACATGCCCCCGGCTATCAACGCCGACGAGACCGTTCGTGGGTAAGGAAGGCCAAAAAACTGCTGGCCTAAACCGTTCTCAAGCGGTTTTTCGCAGGACGCGGAAGGAACTCACCCACGGATCGAATCGGCAGATGGCTTTGAATTCGCACCATGTACAGGCCTGCTCCTGGCCTTTCTGGAACGGGTTCAGGTCGATCTTCCCGCGGTAAATTTCGCGGCCCATCCGCACCAACTCCGACTCGACACGACCCAGCATTTCGGCAAACTCCTTTGTCGCCATCGTATCTCTGCCAGCTTGAAACGAGCCCTTTTTGGTGATCTTGTAATTGAATTGCGTACCCTTGTCGGCCCGTCGGTTATCCAGATAGGTCAGGAATTTGCTGTCAAACCTACCAAGATGCTGGTAACGGGCTCGCCTCAGTTCTTCCGGTTTTTCCAAGCTGGCCGGACGTGTTTGGCCGTTCTCAGTATTTCCCCGCAAATTGACATAGAAGACGCCCGCTGGAATCAAACGCTCCACGCCGAATAATTTCTCCGCCTCGCCGAAGCGCCGGAGGACGTTCAGGTAAGCGGGCAATTGCAATTGCAAACCATGCTCCATCTTTACCTCGTCGAGCTTTTTGAGGCTGGATTTGTAATCCATGACGACCGCCAATGCCTCACCGCCGCTTGTCAAACACACATCAACGCGATCAATGGTGCCGCGAAACAACAACCGATGCCCCTCGCCTAGATCAATCTCCCATCCCGGCAAGGAATTTTCCTGCAGTCCAAAACTTAGTTCGACCGCGCGCGGATCAAACTCGTATTGCGCCATCCATTCCACCGTTGCCACCACAAAATCCTGCAATGACTCAGTCACCATGCGCGCGGCAAACCGCGTTTGCGCCCCGGACTCCATCAACCCTTCGCGAAATTGCGGCAAGATTTCGGCGACACTTTCTTTGACCCGGCGACGGGCTTCCTCGGGCGTGAGGTCGCGCCATTGTTTGCCTTCTCGCTCCAAGCCATGGTGAAATTGCGCCAAAACTGCATGTTGGAAACTGCCTCTTTCGCGAGAGTCGAGCTCGAATCCCTTTCGTTCCTCACCGCGCAAGCCGGAGTCCACGAAAAACCGAAAAGCGCAGGCCGCATATTGCTCCATGCGGCTGACGGAGCTGCGCAAAACATTTCCGTAAAGCTGCGCGGCCAGAGACCGCTCCAATGAGGGCGTCTCCGTTAAGGCGGCGAACGAAGTCATTTGCTCCCGCAATGCCGCGAAGCCGGGTCGTTGCAGGAGCTCGTTTAATTGAGGAGTGCGCGGGCCGATTTGCGCCAGTTGGCCAGCCAGTTCACTCAGATGTTCGGCCTCCGTCCAATCGGGCGCTGCGAACTTCTCCAGGGTCACCTGCGGAAACAATTGCGTCAGGCAGGCGAAGAAAGGCGAAGGATTGAGAACGTCGCCGTTGTTGTCTTGTTGGGCACAGGTCACGACGAGCCTCTCGCGCGCGCGGGTGCAGGCGATGTAACCCAGGAATCGTTCGCGGCTGAGAAATTCCCGTCGTCGCAGTCCCAAACGAATTTCGCTGGCCGTCATCAGCTCATGACGATCATCTTCCCCCAGCAATGGCCCTGCGGGCGGTAACGCCGGGAATACCGTTTCGTTGACACCAAGGACCAGCGCCAGCTTTAACTCCGGGTTGCGCGATCGGTCGATGGTGCCGATCAAAACTTGATCCAACGCGGGTGGGATCACGCCTACGGTTAATCCTTCCAGCCCGGTTTCTACGATAGGCAGCCAATCGCGCAACGTCATCGTTTCACCCGCAAAAGCCAAAGCCAAATCGTCCAACCATTCGTTCATCTGCTCCCAGATGGTGTCGTGGAATGATTGTTCTTCCCCTTTGTTATTGCTCCATTCTTCGAGTGTTTTTTCGACCTTGAGATCACGCCATAGTTGTCGCACAGCGCCTGCCAATTGAGGGCCATCCAGAGGAAACAACGAAGCCGCGAAGGTATTTCTAAAGTTGGCGAACGGCTCTATCCATTGCCATCGCCGCCGTTCTTCCGTTCCGCCGTCCGGCGAGGGCGGTTTAAGCCATGCTTCCCCTTTGCGGCCATGCGCCAGCGCGTCATTTTCCAGGTTATCGATTTCCTCCTCTTGCGGTGTGACCAGTCCAGTTTTGAGCGCTCCAAACCAATCGTCATGCTGCCAGCCGAACGCAGCGGCGCGCAGGGCGCAACGCGTCAACTCGGCCAGCGGGTGTTGGGCGACGACGCGGCGGCGGTCCATGAAAAACGGAATCTCGTAGCGCGTGAAGGCGCGCCGCAAGTGATCGTGGTAACCGTCCATTTGCCGCAGTAACACGGCGGCCTCGCGAAATCGTCCACCCGCACGCACAAAGCGCAAAATTTCCCGCGCCGCCAGCACGGCCTCCTCGGACGGATTCAGGCATTGCGCGAGTCGAGGAAATTGATGGGCGGGAATGGCTGGGTCATTGAGAAAAGCCCGGGGATTCATCCAATTTTCTTCCAGATGTCGCAAGGCGGGATTTTGGGCGAATCGGCTGCGAGAAGGAACGCGTTCCAAAATTTCCACTGTCACGCTTGTATTCGGCAGTTTGGAGAATCGGGCCTGGCATTGACGAAATGTCTCGCCCACGCCTGACCAAATCGAAAGCCAGGAATCAGACGCTTTTGCCTCCGGCGGCTGCTCCAAGCAAAAGGCCAGCGTCGCTTTTTCGCATCGGGCCGCGACCGCCGCCAGCAAATCCATTTCGGGCGGTGTCATTTCCGCGAAGCCGTCCAACCACAAAGCCGAGGCCAGGGGTATTTGTGCCGGCAGGCGTTTGAGAGCGGCAGTGGCGAGGTCGAGCAAACATTCGGCGTCCTGCAACGAACGCTTTCGCAGCCACTCCAAATAGGCTTTGAGCATGACCGAAAGATCGTGCAGTTTATGCCGCAAGGTTTCGGACAAATTGGATTGGGTGGCGAGCTGGTGAAGAAGATCGGGCGTGATCTGTCGTCGCTGCAGTTCGCGCAATTCCAGGCTCAATTGCCGCGCGAACCCGGGCAACCCCACGCTGGCGTGGAAAATTCGCAACTCGTGACGGCGCCGCGCCAACAACGCGTGCAGCACCATTTCGCGTCCGTCCTCGGAGACTAGTGGTTGAGGAGTCTCGCGCGCAAAGGCCAGAGCGAATCTTGCCAGCCGCTCGAAGGAAAGAATTTGCAAGCGCGTATAGCCCCGCAGTCCCGCGTCCGCGAGAAGCTGCCACTCCAACTGGAAGGTGGCTTGTTTCGGCGCCAGCAAAATGAGCGGCGGGCCGTCCGGTTGCGCCAGCAACGCTTGGCGGATTTCGCGCAGGCAAAGGAAAGTTTTCCCCGCTCCAGCCGGCCCTAGCAAAAAGCGCGCATGCATGCGATATTAGTCGCGTAAAAGTTGGGCGGCGGAAAGGTTTTTCCAGCACCGCGCCCGCAAATTTTCTTTGCATTGGCGCGGTTTTGGTGAATCAATGCAGGGCAACATGATAAGGATTTTTTTCCATTCCAGTGGAACGAGGCGGTGCAAAATGGGGAGCAGACGCGCCCTCCTCCTTCCGAATCGTAAGGGCATTTTGAGCACCATGGCAGCGATTTGCTTGTTTGGCGTCGCCACCATGCCGTTGCCAGCCGAAAATTGGCCGCAGTGGCGAGGGCCATTCCTCAATGGCTCCACAACCGAAACCAATCTCCCTGACACCTTCAGCAAAACGGAAAACGTCCTCTGGGCCGCTCCCTTGCCCGGCCCGGGCCATGCCACGCCGATTATTTGGGAGGATGCCGTGTTCATCAACAGCCCGGATGCGGATGGAAATCTGGTTCTGCTCTGCCTTGATCGACAAACCGGCAAAGGGCGCTGGCAAAAACAAGTCGCTGCGGGCAACAAAACCAAGGGACGCAACAACATGTCATCCTGCTCGCCGGTAACGGATGGCAAAACGGTCTGGACGATGTTCGGCACGGGCGATCTGGCCGCTTATGACTTTTCCGGCAAAGAGCTTTGGACGCGCCATCTGGCCAAGGAATATGGCCGCTTTGTCATCAATTGGCTTTATGGTTGCAGCCCGCTTCTTTACCAAGACCGCCTTTACGTGGAGGTTTTGCGACGCGGCCCGGATGATTCTTTCGTGCTGTGCGTGGACCCTAAAACTGGCTCCAACATCTGGCAACACGTCCGGCCGACCGACGCCAGCGGGGAATCCCAGGAAGCTTATTCCACGCCGATGCCCTGTTCGTGCGGCGGTAAGACACAAATTGTTGTCGTGGGGGGCGATTACGTCACCGGCGAAGACGCGGACACGGGTGAGGAATTGTGGCGCGGCGGCGGATTGAGGAATTTCCGGCACCTTTCGGATTCGCGCCTGGTGCCTTCCCCGGTGATCGCTGATGGCATGATCTATGTCTGCGGCGCCAAAGGAAATCCATTCCTGGCCTTTCACCAATGCGGATCGGGCGACATCACGTCCAATGGCCTGGCCTGGAGTTCCAAGGAATATTCGACCGATTGCGTCACGCCGCTTTTCTACCAGGACAAATTGCTCATGCTCAATGGCGACCGGCAATTAATGGTGTGCTTCGACCCAACCAGTGGCGAAGTCAAATGGAAGCAGCCTTTGGGTGTCAGTGATATTTTCCGCGCCTCGCCGACGGGAGCGGACGGGAAAATTTATTGTTTCAGCGAACGCGCCACCGTCGTGGTGCTCTCGGCTACCGATGGCAAGGTATTGTCAACTATTGCCATGAACGAGGGCGACCAGAGCGACGAAGGATTGAGCCATTCCACCATCGCGGCGGCGCAAGGTTGTCTGTTTGTGCGCACGCCGAACCATCTTTATTGCATCGGCAAACATAGCTTACGATAAATGCTTCTGCCCTACAAAGTTTCCACCTTGCTCTATTGTTTCAACCTTCGGGACCAGGCGCTCCTGATGCGGCGAGCGCAGGAGCCGAATCTCGGCCTCTGGAGTCCGTGCGGCGGCAAATTGCAGATGGACACGGGCGAGTCCCCCTACGCCTGCGCCTGTCGCGAGGCCAAGGAAGAACTTGGGCTGCGGCTGGAACCGAAAGAATTGCATTTGACAGGCATCGTCAGCGAACATGGCTACGAAGGCCAGACGCATTGGTTGATGTTCCTGTTTGAGGTCAAACTGCGGGTGGAGTTTCTGCCGCCGACGCATCGTGAGGGTGAATTCGGGTTTTTCAGCCCCACGGAGATCGCGACCTTGAATATTCCCAAGACGGATGCGGAGCAAATCTGGCCCATGTTCTGGCGGTTCCGGGCTGGTTTTTTCGCGGCGCACTGTCGATGCCTTGCCAATGGCCGTCACGAATGGGTGGTCGAGGAGCAAATTGAACCTCAAGGCCCAAGGCTCAAAACTTATAATTGACGTGGACGAGCCGATCATCGATTTGCAGAGTGATCATTTCTTCATGGGGGAAGCTCTGCGCCAGGCCGTGCGTGCCGGAGAAGCGGAAGAAGTTCCAGTGGGAGCAGTGATTGTGCGAGAGGGCCGCATTCTGGCGCGAGCCCATAACCAGGTGGAATTACTTAAAGACGCCACCGCCCACGCCGAGATGCTGGCGGTCACGCAAGCGGAGGAAGCCACTGGCGATTGGCGGCTAACGGATTGCACTTTGTATGTGACAAAAGAGCCTTGCCCCATGTGCGCGGGCGCGATGGTGCACGTCCGCCTGGCGCGCGTTGTTTATGGCGCGCGCGATGAAAAGGGGGGCGCCGCCGGCAGCGCGATGAACCTTCTGCAATTCCCCACGCTCAATCACCGTTGTGAGATTACCAGCGGCGTGCGCGAAGCCGAGTGCCGATCGCTGTTAAAGGAATTCTTCGCTGAACAAAGAAGAAAAGGCGACGGAGAATCAAAGCGCAAAGACGCTCCTTTGAGAGGGCGAAACTCTGTTGAGCCCTGACTGGATTTCCCAAAGAAATGTTAGGGATCGACTGAGTCTCTCCCTCCCCCAGCTTCTCGCTAATTCTTTATTTGCCCCGTAAGGCGGGGATTGCCCCCCGCCATCGGCCAGGGGCTGTTGGTGGCTAGACCGACGCCGACATCCAGCACGTAGAGCTTGTTGTCTAAGGCTGCGTAAAGGATACCGTTCGTGGTTAGGGTCAGTTGTCCGACTAAAACATTTCCCTCATCCTTGACCCGTTCGCGCAATTCCTTGGTAAATTCGCCCCAGCTTCCAGGCAAGTGCCAACGGCGCGGGGCGCGAAAAACCCATCGCAGCGTTCCATCCGCATTCACGGCCGTCACTTTGGGATCGCACGAAACAACAAAGACGGTTCCATCCGACGCCACGACCGGCGGATCCATGCTGAAATGATGACCAAGATCATATTGCCACTTCAACTTGCCATCGTTGGAAAGCGCGACCAGAAAATTGGTATCTTTGAAACCCATCGTAAAATAGAGCGTCCCATCGGGTCCAATGACAGGTGCGCACCAGGCGCGATAATTACTCTTGAACTGCCACTTGAGCGACCCCGTCCGATCCATCGCGGTTAGAGTAGGGGTCGAGTTTAAGCCGGCCGGAATATAAATGCTGCCATCTGAACCGACCGAAAATCCCACACCTACGCGGAGCGTCAGCGTTTTGAAGCCTGTTGAGTTTCCGTCCCTGTCGAATTCATAAAGATGGGAAACATTGGAAGTTGAAAGAAACATAACGCGACCATCGCCTTGGATTTCGATTGGTGCCGTCATGTTGTCTTCTGCTTTAAAACGCCATCGCTCTTTACCATCCTCACCAATCGCCACCAACGTCTTTTGCGATAAGAAATCGCTGCCCACTGTACAATATAATGTGTCATGGTCGTCGAGCGAGAATTTGGAATCGGGGCCCCCGCCCCTATTAGCATCTTTAATTGAGGCTCGCCACTTCACCGACCCGTCAGTTCGCAGCGCCACAATCCCGTCGTTAGTTCCGAACAAGTCCGGGGCATCTTTGAATCTCATCATGCTTTCGCGCAAATAGACCGTGCCGTCTTTTCCGACAACAGGGAGGGAATCGAAATCCACAAAGACTCCTTTGGGCGAGCGCCACTTAAGTTTGCCAGAAGGGTCATACCCCTGAAGCAAGCCAAACGTTTTGACATAGACCGTGCCGTCGGCGGCGACGGCTGGCTGCGAGTACATCGCCGGGGCCGTCCAAAGAATTGGCACAGGCGGACGGCCCGACGACAAAATTGCGAGGAACACGACCAGAAGCAGAACGAGAACCGCTCCAGTCGTTAGAAATTGTCGCCGTCGTTGCGGTTGTGCGGCTGCCATGAACTTATCGTATACGTGGGCCGAAGAATTTCAATCGCGACTCCTGATCCGCCTGTCCTTATCGGTAGGGCGACACTCTGTGGAGCCCAAATATTGTTTTCGCAGCATAGAGGGGAAAAGTCACGGCTCCACGGAGTGTCGCCCTACCTCCAAACAATTTCTGTCACCACCTTCACCGATTTTGTCCCCTGCTTCGGCTTTTTGCAGTTGCGCCATCTCTAGTCCTGGGTCAATATATGTCTTGACGTGAGCGCCCAAGAAATAATCGAGCAAATCAAATCGCTGCCTCCAAGTGAACGGGCTGCAGTGACGAAATTTGTTGTCGAACAGGATGACTCTTGGGTTCCAGAGGAATTCAAACAGGCTATGAACGACGCCCAGGAAGGTCGCTTTGTGGAAATGGAGATGGCGCTTTCTGAGACGCCGCCCAAGCGTCTTCAATGAAGTATCGTTATAGGGCCACTGAGAAATTCTGGACTAGTTTTTACGGGCTAACACCACAGCAGAAAGACTCCTGTAGGAAGGCCTGGCAAATTTTTAAAGAAGATCCATTTGACCCGCGACTGCGTTCGCACAAGATTCACCGACTTTCCTCCCAGTACGGCAGGAACATTTTCTCGGCGGTCATCGAAAACGATTTACGCTTAATTTTCTACCTGGAAGGTCAAACGGTCACTTCCCTTGTCGTGGGAACACACGATGTTTACAACGGCTAAGTAAGGCTTTGAGTCAAAATCGCTTCTCGGCCGCGTTGCGTCAATTTCGTTGCGCCGGGCGTCCTGTTTAATCCGAAGCAAACCCCAATTATCTTCTTTCATGATTGAATTCCCCTGCTCTGTCCTTATGCTGTCGTTCTTTTACTGAACGGCATAATTTATGAAAGTTGTCATTTTGTGCGGCGGCAAGGGGACGCGTTTGCGGGAGGAAACCGAATACCGCCCCAAACCCATGGTGCCCATCGGCAACCGGCCCATCTTGTGGCATATCATGAAGATTTATGCCGAGTGCGGTTTTACTGATTTCGTCCTCTGCCTCGGTTACAAGGGCGACATGATCAAGGACTTCTTTCGCAATTATCTTTGGCTGACCAGCCAGGTCACTTTGCGCCTGGGCCGCAAGGCCAATGTCCAATTCCATAATCATCATCAGGAGGAAGACTGGAGCGTGACGCTGGTGGACACCGGTGAGGAGACTTTGACGGCGGGGCGCATCCAACGTGTCAAACAA
>Ga0302325_10032977_pt1 | contig 10621 bp, 13 predicted proteins | sample Palsa_T0_2_FD_201948 | JGI IMG/M metagenome (GOLD analysis project Ga0302325, IMG submission 201948) | Peat permafrost microbial communities from Stordalen Mire near Abisko, Sweden - Palsa_T0_2 | ecosystem: Environmental > Terrestrial > Soil > Palsa > Peat permafrost | place: Sweden: Abisko...
CGAGCGAATCGGGGCTCAACTGGAGTTTTGGAGCGACGCCGGCGCCGGCACTGAGGTTCAGCTCTCTGTTCCTGCTGCGGTTGCCTATGAAGCATCACGCGAGAATGTTAGGTCAAAACTATTTCGAAAAGTGACAAATCGTGGACAACACTCATAACCTGATTCGAATCCTCACGGTCGACGACCATCCTCTGCTGCGCAAGGGGATTGCGGCACTGGTGAATGCCGAACCCGACCTTAAATTGGTTGCGGAAGCCTCGAACGGAGAAGAAGCTATCGAGGCCTTCCGATCCCACCGGCCGGATGTGACCTTGATGGACTTACAAATGCCCGGTATCGATGGCCTTGGGGCAATCGCCCGCATTCGTGACGAATTTCCCAACGCTCGCATTATCGTTCTGACCACCTACACTGGCGACACCCAAGTCTTGCGGGCCCTTCGAGCTGGTGCGCGCGCTTACCTCCTCAAGGGGCACGTGCATAAGGAACTCCTGGAAACGATTCGTGCCGTGCATGCGGGACAGAAGCGCATACCCCCGGACATCGCCGCTGAACTAGCCGAACACGCCATGGATGACGAATTAACCGAACGTGAAATCGACGTATTGAAGTTGGTGGCTGCCGGCAACGCGAATAAACACATTGCCGACCAGCTCTCGATCGGCGAAGCGACGGTCAAGAGCCACGTGTCAAATATATTGTCTAAGCTTGGCGCCAACGATCGATCCCACGCGGTAACCATCGGCCTGAAGCGCGGCATCATCGAGTTGGATCTCCATCAAAAGGATCTCCCCCAAAAGTAGGACAACGTACTCCGACTATGGCCTGTTTCGGTCTCGTTGCAATTGCCTTAAGCTCTGGTCGGAGGGTTTCTTGCAACGACTCTTTTCAACCTTCGCCAACGGTTGGCCGGGTGTAGGTCTTCTGCTGCAGCGCATTCTAACTGGCACCATGCTGGTTCTCTGCGCGATTTTCCGGCTCACAAACACATCCGTTTCTACATCTATGCTTCCGCAAATGATCGGTGCAGGTGCTGGCCTGCTTCTCGTCATCGGCCTATGGACACCGCTAGTCGGAACTTTGATCGCCATCCTCGAACTTTGGATGGCTTGGACCGAGGTGGGTGATCCTTCGATTCCGATCATGCTGGCAACTCTCGGTGGAACTGCAGCCATGATCGGGCCAGGCGCATGGTCGATTGATGCCCGCCTTTTCGGCAGAAAACACATCGCAACGTAAAAACAAATTCCAGATTCCCGTACCTCCAAAAGTAGTAGCGTCCCGACAGACAATAGGTTGACCCCAGGACTCAACCATTAGCCGTTGTGGGCACGGGCTCGACTGTCCGACACTGCCTTCACCCGCCAAAGCTCTTCAAAAAAAACGGGGCTTGGCGCAGCACACCCTTGTTTACGGGAGCTATTGGCCGACGAGCAAAGAAATTAAGGAGGGGGACATGAGATATACCGCAGCCGTGGAAATCCCGGGGGTAAACCCCGCAAGTTTAGCGTACGTACTCAACCACAGATTGGAACCGCGCCCGAAGTCGTATGGCACAGCGATTGTATTCGTTGTGGATGACGACGTCTCGGTTCGAGAATCGCTGGAACTGTTGATCCGCTGCGAGGGTTGGCAGCCTGAGACATTCGCATCCGCACAAGAATTTCTCGACCACCCACGAGCCTGGGTTCCGAGCTGTCTCATTCTTGACCTTTCTCTCCCAGGGCTCAATGGCCTCGAACTGCAGAAGCGTGTTGCCCTCGAACGGGCGGACATGCCGATCATCTTCATCACGGGCCTTCGTGATGTGCTCATGGCGGTGCAGGCCATGAAGGCCGGCGCTGTCGAATTCTTGACGAAACCATTCGATGACGAAGTGCTGCTGAGTGCGGTGCGGCAAGCGCTCGAACGCAGCCGCGTTGCTCTTGCTCACCAAGCGGAGATGCAGGCCTTGCGCGGCTGTTACGCATCCCTTACCCGACGCGAACGGCAAGTCATGGCGTTGGTGGTCGCCGGTTTATTGAATAAGCAGGTCGGTGGCGAGCTCGGGATCAGCGAGATCACGGTGAAGGCGCATCGAGGTCAGGTGATGCAGAAGATGAAGGCTGATTCTCTCGCCGACCTGGTGAAGATGGCGACGAGGCTTCATCTCGAAAACCCAACAGCCCACTCTGCTCTAAGACCATCCGGCAATGCCAACCCGTCATTTGCCATCAATCCATCGACCGCAGTGGAGGTTGGACGTGCCGGGACGACTTCAGTCCAATCCCGCGGCCGTGCCTTGCTCGAGGTGATGTCGTGAGCATGGTCCGTTCCCCCACGCCGCAATATGCGGTGCTATCCGCCCGCACCGTGCCTCATGGCAAACGATTGGTTCTTGCCTATCGCGACGAAAAAAACCGGCGTGATCTTCCGGCAGCGCCGAGCATTGCGGCGCCAGGTTACGGCTCTCGCGAGGAACGGCAGGCGAGCATCGACCGTCACACCGCAGCCGCTCACCCGCCGCAGCGAAAGTTGACGGTGAAGTTAGCCGTTAATGGCAGCCGGTCTCTTAGGGAATTGGTTGCCAATCATCCTGTTATCGAAAGGTAAGTTCAGAGTAACGAAAGCACAAAGCGTTATCCGTGTCCTTCTGCAACACACTTTCGTCGCAGCTGTTGTCGTCTTCTATTCGAAGAATGTATTGTCCGGAGCGGTCCGGGCGCTAATTTCGTGCTAGCAGTGGAAATCCAGACAACGCAGACGAACAACGAAACGGGGCCGGCGCGGCTCAACGCTTCTGGTAGGGGTGGAAGATGTAGTCGTTCGCCTTCACGGCCGTATGGCACGCATTTCCGCAGTCTGAGAGGCTTTTGGGATCGGCCGTGAACTTGTCAGATGCGGCTTCGTAGTTGAATACCGCGTATCCCCACCCACCGCTTTTCGGAAATCTCTTGCTGTCCTTTTCCATGACGAAAGCCTGCTTAAAGACGTCCGGCACATCCACGACGAAGGGGGCCTCCGTGCTCTTCTTCGGCTTCCACTGGAGCTTTACGATCATGGAGCCATCCGGGAAAGCCTGGCCGTTGACGGGAACGCCGGCCTTGTACGCGTCGATCATCGTTGGGTTACCGACGATTACCTTGAGCACTTCGTCGGTCCGGGCGGAAGATACGACAGCCCAGTCCTCGTATCCCCTGAAGTCGGAGAACGCGATTCCGCTCAGCGATTTCAGCGAGTACTTGTCCTTGTCGCTGTCTTTGTCTTGGCCTTGCGCGAAAAGGGCGGCGCCGAGGACGGCGAGCACTGCCACGGCTGTCGCAACGATGGTAAAGCCGGCGATACGCTCCACGGCGGTGCGTGTTTCTATCTTCTGGCCTTGTTGTTCTCGCGCCACAGATTTCGCTACAAGTTCAGACATGCTGTGTTCTCCTTAAAAAAAGTTTTCTAGGCTTGGTCAACGTGCGCCTCGAACGATTGCGATTAGGCCAGAGGCAAGGGGACTAAAACAATTGGACGATGGTATCGACGATACCTTCGTATCCAGTATGCGGCAGGAAGTTTCCTTCGCTTGGATTGATTCTCAGGACTAGCTGGAAGCAGGTTGACTGGTTGACTTCGCCCACCACAGTCGATACGAGTCCTGTGGGCGATACCATGGTCCAATTGCGCGGCCCATTTTGTTCTGGCTAAATGACGACAGCTATCGGTGGCTCGGTGGCTTGCGTCGACGGTTTCGGATCGAAACTTCAAGTTCTTGAGATTGTCGCGGGCTATGCGTGCATTTGCTGCGACGAATGAACTACAAACGGCCGACGGCTATCGTCGGCTTTAATCAACCGGTTTCCGAGACCAACCAATACGGAGGAAAATCCGATGGCAACTGTGAACGCACCTGCCCAACTCAAACCGATGAACGCATCTACCAAACCCGCACAGATTCGCCTCTCCCGCCGGTCGCCCGCCTATTGGCGTGTCACGATCGACAACCCGCCGATCAATGTCATGGGTCCGGAAATGGTCAAGCAGTTCCAGGAAGTCATCGACGCTCTCGAGGCTGATGAGCAGGTCCGGGTCGTGGTCTTCGACAGCGCGGTCGACGACTATTTCCTGAATCACTCCGACTTCCTGGCCAAGCTTGAGGATCTGACCACACTGCCGCCCGGCCCCACAGGCTTGCCGCCTTGGCCGGACTTTCTCGTGCGTCTGACCCGCCTGCCAGCCGCCTCCATCGCCCTCATCCGCGGCCGTGCCACCGGCAACGGCAGCGAGATCACGCTGGCCTGCGACATGAGCTTTGCCAGCCGCGAGAAGACCATCATCTCGCAATGGGAGGTGGGCGTGGGGATGGTCGCCGGCGGCGGCCCCATGGCTCGGCTTCCGCAACTCATAGGCCGAAACCGCGCCCTCGAGGTGCTCTTGGGCTCGGAAGACATCAGAGCAGACCAGGCCGAGGCCTACGGCTACATCAATCGCGCCCTGCCCGACGCCGAACTGGATGCGTACGTAGAGGCGCTCGCGACCCGGATCGCCAAGTTCGACAAATGGGCGATCGGCCAGACCAAGCGCCTCGTTAACACCAGCCTAGCGCCAGACGTCGAGCTCGGCGCCGGGTGGGATGCTTGCATCGCTTCGCTCGGTCGACCTGCCGCCCAGGAGGGGATCAAGGCGCTGATCGCGCGCGGCTTCCACAAGCCGGGGGATGTCGAAAATCGGCTCGGATACTACCTGGGCCAAATCGCGCGATAAGCCGGCACGCCCGATACGTTTCCCAACTCCGTCGGGAAGGCAAGCCGCGTCGAAATTGCAAGAAGTCGGCATGGCCGCTTACCAAGTGCGCACCTTGCGGAGCTTGTTGCCACAGGCTCCGCAATCTTTCTGGCCACCCCTGTTCGCTGCCCGCAACGGGCGTCAGGCTCCGACTTCCGCCAATACAGGCGCAACCGCGGCTATTCCATCTTCAATGGCAGGTGGTGATCAATAGTATCGATCGGGAGAGGCGAGTATAGAGGCGAGTACAGGAAAAACACTGATCGAGGCATGGATAGATGGCTCCATCTACGCCAGGGAGGTCGGGGATGCTTGGTCTGCAGCCCAGTCCCTGAATTTGGTCGTCAGGTCAGAAGGAGGATTTAGTTCAGAACTCCGCTGCTCAACCACAACCTGTGTTCGCCATCGGTCCGGGAGGGTGCGAGGTTTCGCCTTCCACCCTCGCGTGCGCGACTCTAAGCTTTCTCGAGATCTGTATCATTTGATCCTCGTGGGTTTGTTAATTACTGTCGCCCCTGCCTGGCTCACGACTTCGTCCTGGGAATCTGTGCCTCCCGAACAACCGACTGCGCCGATCATCACGCCCTGGTCGATCAGTGGAATACCGCCTCGAGACGCAAGGATCCCATCGAACGCGAGCAGATAGTTGAGATGCATAAGCTGGACACCGTCCTCGAAGACCTTAGGTTGGGCGCCGGAAGGTCACGGCTGCTCGCGCCTTGTGCTCCGCAATCTGAATGGAGGCGAGCATCGCGCCGTCCATCCGCTGGAAGGCAACCAAGTTACCACCGGAATCGGCTACTGCTACGTTCATCTTCCAATTCCGCGTCCTGGCCTCTGCTACAGCGGCTTGAAGAACCGCCTGGGCCTGGTCTAGGGATATCGGAAGCCCCTAAGGCACATCGAATGGCATTTCCGATGGGATGACATCCAGAGGATTCGACGCGTGCGGTGCTTCGATGGCGATTTCTGCTGTGTTGCTTGACATAATTTTCCTCCGAAAGGCTACAAAGTTATCCTCAAAGACGTTTCCGGGAGGCTGATTCTGATTGAACCTGCAGCATGACGTTATCAAAGCAGAAGGGGGCTTTGAACAATCAGACGATGGTATCGCTGTTCCCCAAAAGTTCGTGAGTGAGTCGCTCATCACCCGGCTGCTAAAACCCTTTCGTCGGACGTCAGTTGAGCATTGAACAGTTTCAGACGGGAACTCACGACCTGCTTTACGGCATCTACGACAGGCGGCAGTACCTTGTAGGGCACAACTTCGTTCGGCTGACTAGCCAGACTGCCTTCCAGGGACCGGCGCCAGGCGACCCGCAGTTCGGTATTGATGTGGATGATGTTGATTCCGGCAGCAATCGCACGTACGAAATCTTTATCATCCGTTCCCGACCCGCCGTGCAGGGTGAGAAAGACTCCAGCTGCCTTCTTGATCTGGGCAATTCTCTCGATATTCAGATGCTTTTTGGTTTTCCCTTGGACCATGCTTTTCAGCATGCCATGCATGTTGCCGACCGCAGGAGCAAGGATGTCGATTCCAGTGGAGTCGACGAATTGTCGGGCTTCTTCAGGTGTCGTGAGGTTCTGGAAGTCGCTGTGAACGGTTTCGTGGATTTCAGAACCAGTTCCGATGTCGCCTACCTCCCCCTCTGCGAGGATTGCGGGGTTGATCGCTTTGATGGCTTCAACAGTTTCCTTCGTGCGAGAAACGTTCTCCTCGAACGGTAACGCGGAGAAATCGATTACGACTGCATCGAATCCTGCCTTCGCCGCCTCCTCTGCTTTCGCCCGTGAATGCGTATGATCAGCGTTAAGAAAAACTGGGACGCCATGTTCTTCGCGCATGACTTTCACGAGGGCTGCGAGTTCGCGTGTCCCCAAAAAGTTTCGCTCTCCTTCCGACGCGCCAACGATTACCGGAACTTCGACTTCAACAGCGGCCGCCAGGACCGCCTTCAGCAAAACCAGATCGGCAACGTTGAAATGGCCTAGCGCCACGCCTTGTTGCAGACTTGTCAAAAGATTTCGTAATGTATCCACGATCGTGCTCCTTTCATGATGACCGGGGCGAGGTGCCGCAACGGGGTCCCACCAGGTGCGGAACGTCGCCACTGAGCTAAACGTACAAGCCGTTCTTCGTGCGATGGTGCAGGGGCGCTCCAGCAGGCTGCAAAAAAGTGTTTTCCTCGCCGGAGGGTCACTTCAGCGGCTAAAGCCGGCGCTGAGAACAAGCTGGTTATCGCACCGGTAAACCGCTGCGCCACCCAAAAAAGAGCGCTAACCCGACTTTTTCCGCAGCCTGCTGGTGCGGATCCGGCTTTCGACCTTCTGCGACCCCTTTGAAAATCCTGAGCCCATTGCTGCCTCGTGTTTTATACTTTCCGCCACCTACACTTTTGCAAACAACTCCTTACTGCAGCCGCGCAGAAAGTCACTTAGGAGCATCGGCTTCGATCGGATGCCTAACCTGCTCGACCCATTGGGCTCGCCAGGATGGCGCATCAAATGGGTCGCCGAAATATTGTGTTTCTCGCCTGCATTTTCCGTCTTCAAATTCCATGATGCTGACGGTATAGACCGGTTTTCCCTCGTAGTTGATTACATATTCCGTGACCCAGAGATTTCCTGAGCCAGTGATGCGGTGCACGGTGAATCCAGCGGGGCGGCCTGGGTGATGTCCTCGCAGGCTCTTTAGATTTTCCCTGCCGAGTATTCGTTCACCCGATTGCGGGTATTCGCAGACCGCGTTCTCCTGATAAATGTCATGCTCCGCGTCCAGGTTACCGGCCGCAGAAGCCGACCAGTGCTGCTCCAGAGCTGCTCGGATTGGTTGCTCTCTCATAGCCATTGGTATCCACTCCGACTCTTCCTAGACGGACGCAAGAAGTGTGCGTCCGGTGAACGCGTCACCGGTCAACAATGAAAAGTGATCGCGGTCAAGCGGCGCGCTCCTGTTCAAGTAGTTTTACTTCGCGCAATCTGCCCGTGTCCACTTCGAAAAATGAAGCCGCAGACCCGAGGCGAACCGGCGAATCAATTGGACGATGGTATTGGAGATAACTTGTACTATGTACGCTGCCCGTCCTCCAACCACGATGTCGTTTGCGATGGTGACCATCCCATAGTCAAGAATCAACACAGGAGTCACGCTACCGCAGTGGCCGGCGCGTTTTCCCGATGTAGAAGGCGCAGCGCCCGTTGGACCACGTTGTCGACGTTGAATCCCATCTTTTCCATCACTATTTCGCCAGGCGCAGACGCACCGAAATGATCCAGTCCGATGATATCGCCGGTTCGACCTACCCATTTGTACCAGCCAAGAGTCGCGCCAGCCTCAATTGCCAGCGTGGGGATGTTGAGTGGCAGAACTGAATCCTGATACTCGGGGGGCTGTTTTGCAAACAGCTCCCACGATGGCATGGATACGACACGGACTCTTGTGCCTGACTTAGCAAGGGCCCGTGCGGCCTGAAGCGCCAGATCGACTTCCGACCCGGTCGCGACCAGTACGAGGTCGAAGTGGGACTCATCGAGCAGAACATAAGCACCCTTCGCGACCCCGGCGGTCACGGAGAATTGTTGCAGATCCAGCACAGGCAAGGCTTGACGAGTCAAGACGAGTGCGACTGGACCGGAGAGCCCGATCGCCACGCGCCAGGCTGCAGCTGTCTCGTTGGCGTCCGCAGGACGGAAGACCGTCAGCTCCGGCATTGCTCGCAAACTGGTCAACTGCTCAATGGGTTGATGTGTCGGTCCATCCTGGCCGAGACCTATGCTGTCGTGGGTAAAGACGAAAATGCTGTGAACCCCCATCAGGGCCGCGAGACGTAAAGAAGGCCGCATGTAATCGGAGAAGTTGAAAAATGTTGCGCCGAAGGGGATCAGGCCACCGTGCAACGCGATTCCATTCACCATGGCTGCCATCGCATGCTCGCGAACGCCGAAGTGAATGTTTCTGCCCTGATTGCCGCCGAAGCCAAAATCCCCTAGACCCTTCAGTGTCGTGCGGTTTGAGCCGGCAAGGTCGGCAGAACCGCCAACAAACCCCGGCAGCGCCGCGGCGATCGCATTCATTGCCTTGCCCGAAGCCTCGCGGGTCGCCACTGGTCCTTCACTGGGCGAGAACGATGGAAGGCCGGAATCCCAGTTCTTGGGGAAGACTCGGTCCATCATGTTCTGGAGTTGATGACTCAAATCGGGGTACTTTTCAGAGTAACGTCCAAACATGCCGATCCATTCTGTTTCAAGCGCGGTTCCGCGCGGAATGGCCTGACGAAAATGAGTCTGGACGTCAGCGGGAACGCTGAAAGGTGGCAAGTCCGGCCATCCCAGGTTTTTTCTCGTCGCGCGTGCGTTCTCAGGTCCCATGGGTTCGCCATGAACTTTCGGCGAGTCCTGCAGCGGGCTCCCATATCCGATGTGAGTTCGTACGGCGATCAGCGACGGCCTCTGTTTTTCGGCCATAGCCTCCCGGATGGCCCCGTCAATTGCTTCGATGTCATTTCCGTCCGGGACAGAAATCACATGCCATCCGAACGACCGGAACCGCCCGCACCTGTCTTCGGTGAAAACGTGGTCGGTGGTTGCGTCAAGCGACACGTGATTGTCGTCGTAAAGACAAATAAGTTTTCCCAACTGTAACGTCCCTGCCAGGGATGCTGCTTCCGACGAGATTCCCTCCATAAGATCTCCATCGCCGGCCAGCACGAACGTAAAGTGGTCGACTACCGGGAACCCGTCCCGGTTAAAACGAGCGGCGAGATGGGCTTCCGCCACGGCCATTCCGACCGCCATGGCGATGCCTTGTCCGAGAGGACCTGTGGTTGCCTCGATCCCAAGGTCCGGGTCATATTCCGGGTGGCCGGTTGTCTTGCTGCCCCACTGACGAAAATTCTGAAGGTCATCCACGCTGACGTTGTATCCGGTCAGATGAAGCAAGGAATAAAGCAGCTCACATCCATGACCAGCGGAGAGGACGAAACGGTCGCGATTAGCCCACCGAGGGTTTGCGGGATTATGTCGCAAGATCCGGTCCCACAGAGTGTAGGCCATCGGGGCAGCCCCGAGGGGCAATCCGGGGTGACCCGAGCGGGCTTTCTCGCTCATGTCGACCGAGAGAACCCGGGCGGTATTGATGCAAAGCTGATCAAGGTCATGGCCGAGCGTCTGATTCATTGTGATGCTCCTATTTGCTGTCGATATCTGTGATTGTGCTTCTTATGTCGTTGAGGGGGGCGCTGACGAAGAGGCTACCCCGCCAAAGAAACGCAGCAGGCATCAGCCTCCTGTGCAGTTGACCGCACTTCCCGCAGGAGACCGGTATCCACGTCGAAAATGACGCCGCGCACAGGGACATCTTTGGCGATCCAGGGATGCGATCTGACTTTCTTGATCTGCTCTCTGGTATTTTCCTCGGGGTCCTTATAGGAGAAGAATCGCATTGGAGCGGGCGAAGCATCTCCGGTAGAAGTGGTCAGCTTTGCGTTCAGCTCGTCATCTGTGAACGTCGTGAACCCGCAGCCGGTGTGGTTGAGAAGCAGGATCTCTGTGGTTCCGAGCACACGGTTGGAAACGATGAGTTCCCCGAGAACATCGTCCGTTACCGCGGGTCCGCCGGTCCGGATAACGTCGAGATCGGCCTGCGGCAGACCCAAGATTCCAGGGAGGTCCGAGAGACGAGGATCCATGCAGGTTACAACTGCGATTTTGGGGGCCGGACGCTTCCCGAGCGTTGCATTGTATTTTTTTGCATAGTTGCGGTTTGCTTCTAGCGCTTTATCAATAATACTCATTGCCTTCCTCCTGACAGGCGAGCGGTGCGGCCAAGCCCGTTTTCTCAAGTGTCGCTCTTCCGACCGAATCGGCTGCG
>Ga0302325_10032978_pt1 | contig 10621 bp, 8 predicted proteins | sample Palsa_T0_2_FD_201948 | JGI IMG/M metagenome (GOLD analysis project Ga0302325, IMG submission 201948) | Peat permafrost microbial communities from Stordalen Mire near Abisko, Sweden - Palsa_T0_2 | ecosystem: Environmental > Terrestrial > Soil > Palsa > Peat permafrost | place: Sweden: Abisko...
CGCCATTCAGATCGCGCGCCTTGCCGGCGGCTACCAGCGAGCGCCGTTTCAATTCCGCGCCTGAGCCTTGCTCAAATGCCGCCTGCTCGTAGGCCTGCGCCGATTCGGCAAAGTGCCTCTGCCCGGTCAGCGCTTCGCCGAGGCCGAAATAGGCCAGCTCCAGATGCGATGAGGGGAAATAGCCTGACTTGCGTGCATCGTTCAGCAGATTCTGGTACGCGGTGACCGCGGTCATGCCTTCGCCGGCGTCTTTGCGCAGGTTGGCCTCTTCCAGGCAGAAGAGAAAATCGTGAGGATACTTCGCCTCAAGCGCGCGCACCACGGCGATTGCCTCTTTGTACTTCCCTTCCCGCCTCTGAAACAGCGCAATCACCGTGCCTGCCTCAATCGAAGTCATCGGACCGCGGGCAAAGTCGTCATGCAGCATCTCCATGCCCCGGGTCTTGGAGCCGGTGATGCCGGCAAATCCGAAGAGCAGTTTGAAGCCCCAGGGCAGCGCGCCGATCACGTATTGATAGGTGCCTGCAACCAGCTTGGCGTCCACATAGGCCGGATCGATCTCCAGCACCTTGGCCGCGTCGCTGTGGGCCTGCAAAGCCAGGTGAAAGGACGCCCGGAAGCTTCGCTCCACCATGGCCATGTAAGCGGCGCGCAGGCTGCGCGCCCAGCCACGCGCGTAGAGCGCATCCACATCGCGCGCGTTGGCGCTCAGGCGAGCGCTTGCTTCGCGCTCTACCTGATCTTCAAGGGCAAAGATGCGGTCGCGAACGGCGGTGTCCTCGGGCATGGGATGCTTGCCGGTAAGAAAGCCGTCGTTGGCGTAGAAGGTCGTGTCCAGCAGGTCTTGCCGGTAAAGCTCCTGAAAGACCCGCGCTTCCAGCAGAAACGCCGTGGGCCCCGGATCGCCGGGGTGAGCGGCCTGCACTTTTTCGAGCTGCGCGAGGCAGGCCGGATAGTCCAGCTCGTAGAAATGCCGGTAGGCCTCTCGCACCGTGGGATCGGCCTCCAGCGGATGGGCATGGATACTCGCCGGGGGCGCGAAGGCGACGGCCGGTCGCGCGAGAGATGCCGGCAGCAAGCCAAGGACGCCGATTGCCAGAAATTGCCCAATTCGAATCTGCAAGCGGCCTCCATCTCTTTCTTTATTCCAAAAGGAAACAAGCCTACCTTTGACGTTAATACATGGCAGAGGGCGGCAGATCCGGGGGACCGCAATCCTCCCTTGCCAGGCGCGTTTCCTTTTTGAGGGCGCCGAAGAGGCTGGGAGTCTTGATTCGTACCTACAGGAAGAATCGGATGACTCGCAACGAAGATTTGCATCTCCTGATCAGTCAAGCTAACGCCAACGGATTCGATCTCCGCCGCTGGTACACAATCAACATTGCGCCCGAGTGGCCGGGAACCGATGAGGCAATCGAGATCCTGACGACCGAAGGGCGATTTTTTGCCTTGGTTTTCTCACACGATTTCGCCCGCTCCTTTTGGAGCAAGGGCGAACCGATGCAGTTTGTCGTGCCTGCTTCCACCTATTCCCGCGTGAACGGCAAGGGGCAGGTGGTGACCATCAACCGCAAGCCCTTTACCCGCCGGGCAATCAAGGCGGATGTCTGGAAATATCACGTCCGGCAGATGGCGGTAAGCGAAGATCCGATCCGCTACCTGCATCGTTTTCTGCCCACCCACCCGGACCTCCATTCCAGCTATTCGGCAACTGAAAACCTCCCCGCAGCCGGTTGAGAAGAAAAAATCTGGTAGACAGTTCCACCCCTGGGGTGGTTCCATGGAACCGCTCCAGGGGTTACGAAAGGAGCCAGATGTTGCGAAATCCGACAACATGCAAAGCGCCTCTACTCAAAGGACTTAACCGGACAGAAGGCGTAGTTTGCAACTTTACTATTAACTCTAAAGTATATAAGAAGCGACGGATTCTGCACCCAACCGGAGTCCATTTCCCTGTGCAAAAACGGACATAAATTGTCTCAAATCTTTGACTTGAGCTTCTATCCCCGTTATCCTGACAGGAGTTACTTATGCGACTAAACACGACAGGCAACGCACGCACCCGTACTCGATCTTTTACCGCAGCCGCACTTATGCTGCTGGTAACGGTCGCCGGCTCTACGGCGCAGGGCACTGAGGGTTCCCACGCAAAGAGTGACCCCTCGCCCAAAGCGCACAGGTGGATGCAGATCGGCAAGGCATCGTGGTACGGACGGCAGTTTCAGGGCCACCGCACCGCAAGCGGCGAAGCCTTCGATCTGAACATGCTTACCTGCGCTCACCGCACCCTGCCGATCGGCTCGCTGCTGCGGGTGACCAACCTGAGCAATCGCCGCTCCATCATGGTGCGGGTCAACGATCGCGGTCCCGTTCCCTCGGGCGTGATCGTCGATCTCTCCTATGGCGCCGCGCGGTCTCTGGGATTCAGCAGGAGGGGCAGCGCGCACGTGCGCCTGGAAAGAGTCGAGGGCGCCGAGGCGGCTCAGCTCGACTGGCCGGAGTTGAATCGTCCCGAAAGCCTGCCCGGCTCCCGTTAGAATCAGCACAGAGCGATTCTCACGACTCGGAGCAGACTCGATGATTCCCCAGGACTCGTTTCATCCCCCGGATTCGCCCTTTGAGCTTGCCGCGGAGCGCCTGATCGTGGCGCTTGATGTCCCGGCGGCTGACGCGGCGCTGGAGATTGCAGGGAAGCTGGAAGATCAGTGCCGCTGGTTCAAGGTTGGCCTGGAGCTTTACATCGCAGCCGGTCCGGCGATTGTGGAAAAGCTGGCCGCTCGCGGGCACTCCGTCTTTCTCGATCTCAAGCTGCACGATATTCCCAACACCGTGGCGGCCGCGATTCGCTCCGCCTCATCGCTGGGCGCGAAGATGCTGACCGTTCACGCCGCCGGCGGCCCGGCGATGCTGTATGCGGCTCAGGAAGCGGCGAGCGCCATGGCTTCGCAGCCGCAACTGCTCGCAGTCACCGTGCTTACCAGCATGGATTTGGCGCAGTTGGCCGCAACGGGAGTCTCCGCATCGCCGCAGGAGCAGGTTGCACTGCTGGCGAATCTTGGCCTGGAAGCGGGGATTCACGGCTTCGTCTGTTCGCCGCAGGAAGCTGCCGCCTTGCGCACACTTACAGGACCGGAAGGCGTGCTTGTAACTCCGGGGATCAGGCCGTCGGGCTCAGAGAAAGGCGATCAGCTGCGGATCGCGACGCCGACCTATGCACTCGACCAGGGCGCAAGTTATCTGGTCGTGGGAAGGCCAATTACACAAGCCGCCGACCCTGCGCTGGCCGCGGAAGCGATTCTGCTGGAGATAGCCGAAGCCCTGGCGATTGCGCCTACGGAGTAAGACAGGAAAAGCAGAAATAATATGCTTGACTAACCCAACAGCCAGAGTGAATATTCGCCCTTGCTCATGCCCTCAGGTGGATCATTCCCTTTTCTATTCGGGTGAGAACTTAGCTCGTCCTTAATTTTTGAAAGTAGATCGTCGCGCAGCCCCTTGGGGCCGTGCTGTTCAACATGCCAGCCTGTTTGGTCTTCGTAAACGATAGCGACGAGATTGTACTGCTCATCACGGACTTCAGCCTCTAAAAGGCCAGTCTCAATGTTTCCAACGAGAATTGTTTCCAGCATGTCAGCAATGCTATCGCACCCGGTATGTTCGAACCCCTATCGTTCTGGAGCCCCTATTCTCTAATCCCAATGCACGGTCTTTGTTGTCTAGTCCCTGTTCCCTGATCCCTGATCCCTACTCACATCGCCCCTTTGCCCCATAGCACAGCGGGAACTGTCCCGATCAATATCTTCAGATCGAGCAACAGCGACCACGTGTCGATGTACTCCAGATCCTGGCGAATCCAGTTGGCGAAGTCGGTATTGTTGCGTCCGCTCATCTGCCAGATGCAGGTAATGCCGGGCAGCACGCTGAAGCGGCGCAGTTGAGCCGAGTCTTCAATCTTCAACACATCGCGCACCGCCAGCGGACGCGGCCCCACCAGGGACATATCCCCGGTGAGCACATTCCAGAGCTGAGGCAACTCGTCGATCGATGTCTTGCGCAGAAACGCGCCAACCTTGGTCACGCGCGGGTCCTGGCGAATCTTGAAGACCGGACCGCCGAGCTCGTTCTGGTGCTCCAACTGGGCCTGCAGCACCTCGGCATTGACAACCATGGTGCGCATCTTGAGAATGCGGAAGCGGCGGCGATGCAGGCCGTAACGATCCTGCGAAAAGAGGATCGGGCCCGAGCTGGTGAGCTTGATGGCGATGCCCGCTGCAATCAGAATCGGCAGCGTGAGAATCAGCAGGCCGCCTGCGCCTACGATATCGATGGCCCGCTTGGCGTAGCGCGTGGAGTCGTCGCGAACCATGCGCAGGATGGAGTCGTTCTTGCCGCGGCCGCGATCCAATCGAGCGATCTTGGTGTGGAAGAGATGCGAGGAGTGCCGCACCTCGACGCCGAACTGTTCGCATACCGCGATGACCTGCTGGATCTGCTCATACATCGACTTCACCGGCAGAGAGCAATAGACCACCGATACCGGATTTTCCTTGAGCAGCAGATCGAGCAGTTCGAGGCCGCCAAGGTGACGCTCGCGCATCTGGGCTGAGCCCACAAATTCGTCATCGAGCACGCCGACCACGTTGTATACCGGCGAATCCACCATCTCTGTGAAAGCAGCCTGGCCGCCTCGCCCGGAGCCGATGATGAGCACTTCGCGCTTGGGAATAATGGTGTCGATGGAAACCCAGCCGATGAAGCAGGCTATAACCAGCAAGAGCAGGCTGAGCACCGATGTGCCGAGAAAGAATCCGGCATCGACCTGCAGCGCCTGTTCCCAGTCGAGCTTGGCCAGCAGGCAGGGATAGACAACCAGAGCGCAGAGAAACGCCGCGAGGAAGGTTGATGCCACTTCCTTGTGCAGCATCTCGTCCTTGGGCCTGAGATTGCGTCCGGTGGCGATGCGCGAGACCAGCGTGACCGCGGCCAGCATGGCGATTTCGAGCAGGCTCACGCGCGGGATATACCACCAGGCGGAGCCCTGGAACATCAACCCCGGATGCTTGAAGAACCAATACCCGCTCAACACCGCTGCCGGCGCCATATCGCGCGCCGCACGGTAGATGCTCGTGTGCAGAGTTCCAATCTCCTGCAGATGCTGTTCGAGCTTGGTCCAGTCCAGCGTATTTTTGGTTGTCTTAGCCGCGACCCTTCTGGGCGTTGCGTCGACTGTCCAGTTCCCCATGAGGTAAGCCACCTGCCGGGATTTCCCAGCGATTTTCGACCGAACCGTTGGACACATTTCCGTCTACGGTCCATTCAGAGCAGAATCTTCCCGCAAGCCCCACGACATGTGCTGGAAGATTGACTGCCTGCTTTTATTCTCTCATCGGCCAAGAATAGAAAACGCGCGAATCGTAGTAACTCCCCCGAAAGCCGTAGGAAAGTGAGACCTTGAGGTAATAAATGCGGCAGACGGAATATTCGCGTTTAAAAATTCGTAAATCGATGACATGCGACGATATTGGCTGATCTCGTCTGACTGATCCATAGGAAACGCTTCTACGGGAAATGGATGTGCAATATGAGACTGCGTGTTTCTGGCCTGACGCGGCATCCTACCGGGGAGTACGTGGAGGAATACATGGCAGATACAGCGGTAGGACTTTTTGAACATACGGGAACGGCAGATGCCGTGGTGGACGCACTGCGCGCCAATGGTATTCCGTCGAATGGGATTCGCGTTCTTTCCAAGCCCACTGCGGCTCCGGTGGAGAGCGCAACCAGTACGCCTTCGGTCGATTTTGCGGCCGGCCTCTCGCAGGACCTGCGCTCGATGGGCGCGACGGAACGGGATTGCGAGGCTTATCTGGCAGGAGTGCGGCGTGGCAACGTACTTGTCTTTGCTACCGGCTCGCGCACCCAGACAGACACTGCAGTCGGCGTGATGAATGCCTATCAGCCTGTGGAGATTGAAGAGTTCGCGGGTGCGGCGCCGGCGCTTGCCGGCTCCAGAGGCAAAGAAATGGCAACGCATGACAGTATCAGCCTGGCCAGCGATCAAGCTCGCGCCAAGACCGAAGGCGCGCGCGTTTTCAGTTGGTAGTCAAGGGGACTCTGCAGAAGTTGTGTGAGCCTTCGCGCGCCCGCTCACATCAGGCGCAAGGCATCGACATCGACGATGAGGTTGCGGCGTGGAATGCCGGCTTGCTCTGCATGGCTCAGGACTCCGCGCAGGGCTGCATTGAGAGCCTTGCGCGAGCCTGCTTTCAAAATCATGTGAAAGCGATAGGTTTCCTTGATGCGGGCAATCGGAGCGGTGCATGGGCCAAGCACGCGCACTCCCTCAGGCGATGCCTTCTGAAACCACTTGCCAAGCGCGGCTGACCATGCCGCGGCTTCTTCCATCCGCTTCGATTGAATGAGCAGATTGGCCAGCACGCCAAACGGCGGATAGTGCATCCATCGCCGGTACTTGAGCTCGCGCGCGACAAAGCCCCCGTAATCGTGCGTAGAGGCGGCCAGGATCGCGTAGTGGTCCGGATGATAGGTCTGGACCACCACGCGTCCCGGAAGCTCGCCACGGCCCGCCCTGCCCGAAACCTGGGTCATCAGTTGAAAGACCCGCTCCGCGGCGCGAAAGTCAGGCATGGAAAGGGCATGATCGCAGCCCACGACGCCGACCAGCGTCACGCCGTGCACGTCATGCCCCTTGGCGATCATCTGCGTGCCCACCAACAGGTTGATCTCGCCGGAATGCAGCCGCGCCAGCAGCCGCTCCATGTCGTAACGGCCACGCACCGTATCCCGGTCCATGCGGCCGATCCGCGCCGAGGGAAAGATCTCCTGCAAGCGCTCTTCGCCCTGCTGCGAGCCCGCGCCGAGATAATACAAGTGCTCGCTGTCGCACTTGGGGCAGCGCTTGGGCACGGTGCGGCGAAATCCGCAGTAGTGGCATTCAAGCCGCTGCCCAGCGCTGGCGATGGCCTCCGGCGAATCGACCGGCTTATGGTGCGTCAGCGAGATGGCGCAGTTGATGCACTCCAGCTTTTCTCCGCAGGCGCGGCACATGGCCACAAAGGAGTAGCCGCGCCGGTTGAGCAGAATCATCGCCTGTTCGCCACGGTCGAGCGCGGCCTGCGTTTCGGCAATCAGCGAACGCGAGAAGAGATGCTCCTGCCCCGTCTGCTGGAACTCCTGGCGCATATCCACGATCTCAACCGCAGGCAATGGGCGATTATTGACCCGCTGAGCCATGGTGATGCGCTTGTACTTGCCCGCCTCTGAGTTCTGCCAGCTCTCCAGCGAAGGCGTAGCCGATCCCAGCACCACCGGGGCGCCGGCCAGCTTGGCCCGCATCACCGCAACATCGCGCGCATTGTAGCGAGGCGTCTCTTCCTGCTTGTAGCTGCCGTCGTGCTCCTCATCGATCAGGATGAGCCCAAGATTCGGCACCGGAGCAAAGACGGCGGAGCGCGTGCCTACAACGATGGGCGCTTCTCCGCGCCGGATGCGATGCCACTGCTCCGAGCGCTCGGCAGGCGTGAGCGCGGAGTGCAGCAGCGCCACGCGATTGCCGAAGGTGGCATCGAGCTGCGCCGCGGCAGCCGGGGTAAGCCCAATCTCCGGCACCAGTAGAATCGCGCCCATCCCCTGATCCAGAACCCGCTGCATCGCTGCCAGATACACCGCCGTCTTGCCTGAGCCGGTCACGCCATGCAGCAGAAAAGGCTGAAAGCCTGTCGCGGTTGTAATCGAAGCCAGCGCCTCCATCTGCGGCTCGTTCAGCGCATGATTTGGATTCACATGGCCGAGGCCGCTCACGCTGAAGCCTGCCGGCCGCTCATCGATGCGGACGAGCCCGCGCCGCACCAGCGTTTGCAGCGTGCTTGGCGAGGTGCCCTTGTCGCGCAGCGCGGCCAGAGCCATTTCTCCGCCCGAGGCTGCAAGTTCAGCGAGGATGGCCTGCTGCTTGGCGGTCAGCGCTGGCAGCCGCGCCTCCGGCACCAGCACGGCAAATCTCTCCATACGACGGGCATCGCGCTCGGCCGCCGCTGTTTCGCGAACGATCCATTTCTTGCGCACCATCCCCGCCAGCAGCGGCAGGCTCGCGGCGGTCGCCGTGCGCAGCGTGCTCAACTTCACCGCTTCGCCATCGGCAAGCCGCGTAAGAACCTTCCACTCCACATCCTGGTCTTCGGCAGAGAGCTTGCTCCGGCTACGTTTGCCCGTTACGCCTGCTTCGCGGCCATCGAAGCTGACGGCCAGGGCATCGCGCCCCCCATCGGCAATGCGGTAGTAGACAGTCCGCCGCACCTCCGCTGTCAGCGGCAGCATGCCGCGCAGCACCTCGCCCAGCGGAGCCAGGTAGTACTGCGCCATCCAAGCGGCCAGCTCCAGCAGATGGTCCGAAAGCAGCGGTTCTTCATCGAGGATGGTTTCGACCGGCTTGGCGTCGAAGTCCGCTGGAGCGCGGCCATGCAGCTCAGTGACCACGCCGATCAGCTTCTCGTTGCGAAAGGGCACAATCACCCGCGCGCCACGCTGCAACTCCGCGCCCAGACTCACCGTGTAGGTAAAAGTCCGATCGAGGGGAATGGGCAGGGCGACTTCGCAGTAGAGGGGCATAGAGGCCAATTCTCAGTGTAGGGGCTGAGCGTAGGGGATCGACGATGTGTGAGGGTTTTGGCCAGGATTTTGCGCATATAGGAGTAAGCGCTGTGGGGAGCAAACTGGAGGGGGCGATGCCGGGGGGCATTTCCCTCCAGAATGCCAATTCGAAGCCGGAACCATGGCGCTCAAGCCGATTGCGACAACCGCCTGAATGGCTTTCTGAATAGCCTTCTTCTTGACACGCGCAGCAGTTGTGCCGGAGTGATCCCCACGTCATGGTCAAGCCATATACAATCTGTGGCTGATGAAAAAACGTATCTCCAAACCCAAAGCCTCGACTCCGCAAGCCTTCTCCACGCCCATCACGCTGTCCGTCGATATCGGCGGCACCGGCATCAAGATGATGGCCCTCGACTCGGCCGGTAAGCCCGTCTCCGAACGCTTTCGCGCGCTCACCCCGAAAGATCCGACGCCGGACCGGGTGCTGGATGTGTTGGACGACCTGCGCGCCCAGATTCCCACCTTCGACCGCGTCTCCGTAGGCTTTCCCGGCGTGGTCAAGAACGGCGTCACTCTCGCGGCGCATAACCTGAGCCCCGCGTGGGCCGGATTCCCGCTCCAGGAGAAGCTCGAAGAGCACTGGAAGAAGATCGTCCGAGTCGCGAACGACGCCTCCGTCCAGGGCTATGGAGCCACCTACGGCAAGGGCGTTGAGCTTTGCCTCACCCTCGGCACCGGCCTCGGCTCATCGCTCTTTACCGATGGACGCCTCTGCCCCGGACTTGAGCTGGCCCACCACCCCTGGCGCAAAGGCAAAACCTACGAGGACTTCCTAGGGCTGCGCGGACTTAAGAAACACGGCAAGAAAAAGTGGAGCGAGCTGGTACAGATGGCCATCGAGCAGACCAGCCAACTCTTTAACTGGGATTACCTGCATCTCGGCGGCGGCAATGCGCGCCGGATCAAGTTTGAACTGGCGAAAAATGTGCGCATCGTGCCCAATGAAGAAGGCCTGCTGGGCGGCGTAGCCCTCTGGCGCAACGAGCCCGGCGGCTAGGCATATGCGAAACACCCGTGAAAGCGGCGGATGCGACCTCCTGCAATGTTGGCCGCATCCGCCGTATGAATGGGTTCGCGTCTAGCAGCAATTTGGACCGACATCACAAAGCTAGAGCGCAAGAGCCCTGAGCGCAATCTAATAGAAATCAGTTGCTACCAAGCTAATTATCGTTGAGACCATACGGCGCTCTAGTGTGAAGCCGTTCCTTCCATGCGGTTTCAATCCGACATACGTCATCTGCCTCCATATCAGGCGAAACCCTCTCAAGAATAGTGAACAGAAAATTTCGCGGATCACGCTCCCTGAGGAGAATGTTTCCTCCATGTCCCGAAGCACCGTAGTTTTCCCATCGATGGCAGAGATTGTCCGCACCATAGGCAGACCCAACATAGGCTTTCCTGTCAAGAGTGTCGAAAATGTAATAGACCGCCCGCCAATGACTCAGAGCCAACTTCCATCGTTTTGGAAGCAAACGCAACTGCTCCCAAGTAAGCTTCATTTCATACCATTCAGGCATGTGCGCATCCAAAGCGCTATCCTCTAGAATCGCAAGCACGGGCATCTCATTACGATGAGCTCGCCGCCACCAAGACCTTTCCGGTGGCGACCAGCCTACCACCAGCCTACCCTTCCATGAGCAGTAGAAATTTGGGTCAAGGATAAGATCGAACCACAAGATTGAGGAACGAGAATCTTCTTCAGTGAATCCTCTCATTCCCATAGCCTTCATCTCGATGTATTGCGGAACCCTCCAATATTCCTCGTAGGTGAGGGATTTCGTAGGGCCTATTGAGTACAAACCAATGAATAGGGCTTTGCCGGGTTCATGGCCGATGAAAGAGGCAACGTGGGTAGCACCCACCATAGCTCGCTCAAGGCGTTCCCCTTGTGTTTGCTGGTAAGCGTTGAATAAGTCAGGTTTGTCGGAAGCTAACCAAGGGAATACCTTGT
>Ga0302325_10032979_pt1 | contig 10621 bp, 8 predicted proteins | sample Palsa_T0_2_FD_201948 | JGI IMG/M metagenome (GOLD analysis project Ga0302325, IMG submission 201948) | Peat permafrost microbial communities from Stordalen Mire near Abisko, Sweden - Palsa_T0_2 | ecosystem: Environmental > Terrestrial > Soil > Palsa > Peat permafrost | place: Sweden: Abisko...
TCGGCGAGCGGCAGCATCGGAGGCGGCGTGCCCGTATTCGCGGGCGATGTAGCCGGATGGGGAGTCAGCACGGAAGATCAGTGACCGGCCGACGCGGAGTCAGCCGCTCGTCCAGCTTATGGGCGAGAAATGACCATTGCGGCCCGAATTGTCGAAAGTCAGGGCATGATCTTTGTAATGGCTGTCGCGGCCGCGCGCGACGGCGAGCCGGGTCGAGAACGGATGCATCACGTTATCGAGCCATACGACCTTGTTAGGCACTCCGTCGACGCCTTCGACCGTTACGTCAGCAATTTCCGGAATCGACAGGCGGTGGACGTTCCCATCGGAGCTGTAATCGATCGCTACCGATTTGACCGGTAGACGGGTCGTGACCATTCCGGCGAGAGCTGCCGGCGGACCACCGGCGGCGCCAGTAAAGATTCGTTCCAGCGCGTCTCGTTGGCTCTCAGAGCCGTTATGGTCGACATAAACCGCGAGTGTCCCGTTGCCCTGTCCCATCGGACCCGGTGTCTGCACGACCTGAACCGCATTCAGCCCCTTAAGGTCGATTCCGCCGAAGATTCCCTGCCGGATATGCACGGCCAGAACGACGTCACAGTGCTTCTCGGTCGGTTCGGCTTGCAAGTGGGAGATCAAACACGGACACAGCACGGTGCAGTTGCAGGACTCGAAATAATCGCCCTCGAGGCTCCAGCTTTCGGCGGATTGTCCCATTGGTGCTCCCTCCTGGCGTTTACGGACGGATCATTAGCACGGGATTGTCATCGGCGGGTAGCGCGAATTAATTGCCGCTCGCGGCTTTTTGTAGCGCATCCGCGTCGATCTTCGCCTGATCCTTATCCGTCACGGCGACCAGGATCATCGCGTCCGGATGAATGTACTTGCGAGCCACCTGCTGGACGTCGTCCTTCGTTACTGCGTCGATTCGCGCGGGATAGCGCTCGGTGTAATCGAGGCCAAGGTTATAAAGCTGGAGCGTGAGCAGGTAGTCGGCGATCGAACTCTGGCGATCGAGGTTCAGCGGAAAGCTGCCGATCAGGAATTTCTTGGCCGACGACAACTCCTGATCGGCGACAGGCTTGTCGCGAATCTCTTTGAGCTGCCCGAAGATCAGGTTCAGCGCCTGATTGGCGCTCTCGTTCTTGGTCTCAAGGACAACCCTGAAGGAACCGGTGAACTCGCCCGCTTCGGCTCCGCTGCTGATCGAATATGCGAGGCCCGCCTTCGAGCGGACGACCTTCATCAGGCGCGACGCGAAGCCGCCCTCGCCGAGGATATAGTCCATCACCTGGAATCGGTAATAGTCAGGGTTAGCCCGCGCGATACCGGCCGCCCCGAGAATGAGGTTGGCCTGTGCAACGTCGCGATTGATCACGGTGACGTGGATTCCAGGCGCGACCACGGGCGGTGGCGGCGGAGTTTGCGGCGCAACGGTTCCGGTCGGGCCGGGCAGGTCGTGCTCCAGTTCTGCCTTGATTTGATCGTCGTCAACATCGCCGACGACGGCAATCACCGCGCTGCCGAGCCGGTAATATTGGTGATAAAACTTGCGCACATCGTCGGGGGTGAGATGGCTCACTGAATCAGCCGTGCCCTCGGGCGGATGGCCGTAAGGCTGGTCGCCGAAAAGGAGTTTCCGGAAGGCCACCTCCGCGACGTATCCGGGGTCCTGCTGGGCCGACTCGATTCCGGCGACGATTTCGGCGCGCTTGCGAAGGATATCCTCATCGCGTAACGCCGGCGCCTGCAATTGACTCGCCAGCAGTGCCAGCGTGTCGTGTTCGTAGCGCTTGAGACTGGTCATGCCGGCTTCCGCAAAATCCTCGCTCGCGTCGACCGACACGGTGCTGCCCATAAAGTCGACTTTGCGGTCGAAATCCTCCTCGCTCAAATCTTTGGTGCCAAGCGTCAGGCAACTCGCCGTCAGGCTGGCGAGGCCCGGCTTGCCGGGCGGATCACGACGCGCGCCGGCGTCAAACCCGATCGCCATCGTAACCATCGGCAGGGCGTTCTGACTGGAAACGAGGAGAATCGCGCCGTTGCTGAGCGTCTCGCGCTTGATTTCGAGGGCCGCCGAAGGCGTCACCTTGAACGTCAGGGCCGCGGCAATCGCCGCCGCGACCATCAAAGAAATTCGAGGGATTCGGTCGCGCAACGAGATTCGACCGGGACGGTTCATTGTGGCGCCCCATCGAGTGGGCGGCTATGACGAATCGCGCCACCCGATTGTCCGCCGCCAGCCCCCGGCGGCAGTTCGCCAGTCGGAACCAGCACGCCGACAGTCCGATTGTCGATATCGAGATATTTCTTCGCGACCCTCTGCACGTCCGCCACCGTAACCTTGTCGATCGACGGCAGGTATTGATCGACCATCCGATAATCGCCGAGCGCCTGGTAGATGCCGAGCATCATGGCCTCGCGAAAGATCGAATCCTGTCCGAAGATAAATTCCGCCTGTTCAAGATTCTTTGCGCGCTGCAGTTCCTCGGCGCTGACCGGAGCGTCGCGCAGGAGCGCGATTTGCCGATCGATTTCAGCCATCGCGGCTTCGACCGTAACGCCCGGCCGCAAATCAGCGGACACCCAGAGAATCCCCGGATCGAAAGATGTCATGTCGTAACTCACATTGACGCCGACCGCCATCCGCTTGTCCTCGACCAGCGACTGGTACAGGCGGGAGCTTTTTCCATCGGAGAGAATCTCGGACGCGATCTCGAGCCCGAAGGCGTCGCCGGCGCTGCGAAAGTTCGGCACGTGAAAGGCCTCGGTGAACGACGGCAGGTCGGCGGCATGACGCAGCACGACGTGCCGCTCGCCGTCCTGCGGCGGTTCGACTTCAGTGACCGGCAGAGGCCTCGGCCCATTGGGAATCGATCCGAACGCGGCCTTAATTTGCGCCAGCACCTTGTCCGCGTCGAAGTCGCCGACGGCTACGATGATCGAGTTTTGCGGCGAGTAGTACATTTTGTGGTAGGCCAGCGCGTCCTGCAGCGTCAGCCCCTGAATATCGTGCATCCATCCGATAACCGGCCAGTGGTAAGGATGGGCGAGATAGGACTGCGCCTGTGTCAGCTCGGTCAGCGCATCGTCGGGATTGTCTTCGGTGCGCAAGCGGCGCTCTTCCATCACGACCGCCTTTTCGGAGTCGAACCCCTTGGGCTCGAAATTGCCCATGCGGTCGGCTTCGAGCTTGATCGGCGTATCAAGGTGGTCGCGGTTGATTACCTCGAAGTATTCGGTGTAGTCGGCCGTCGTGAACGCGTTGTCCATCCCGCCGTTGTCCTGGATGATGCCCGAGAACTCTTCTGGCTTGAGCGTTTTGGTCCCGCGGAACATCAGATGCTCGAGCAGGTGCGACAGGCCGGTTCTGCCGAATTGCTCATTACGCGAGCCCACTTTGTAGATGATCGTGAACGCGGCGACCGGCGCCTTATGGTTTTCCAGCACGATCACGAACAGTCCGTTGGGCAGCGTTTCGGTCTTGACGGCGTCGGAAAGACCGGCGCGCGCGACCGTGCCGTACGTAAGTATCATCACGATCGTCAGGATCATGAACATCAATGCCGGCGTGAGTAAAAAAAGCGGGCGCGGAAGGGGAAACACGTTAGGGCGCATCTAGATATTCAGTTAACTCGATAGACTTCTTCCAAGTCAAGGCAGTGTCCGTCGCGCGGTAAATTGCGCTGGCGCAACTTCTTTGTAAGGATCGCAACTGTAATGGCCGAACCGATCCGACCGATTCAGCAGCTCCACAGCCTGCGTGGCATGCTGACCAAATTCATGCGGATGCTGTTTCCGCTCGAATTCCGGATCGATTCGTTGTCCGGATGCGACGCGTTGCTGCCGCTTCACTACCCGCTGCTTGGCGGCGAGATGATATATCTGCCCGAGCAGATCAGCCTGTTTGATACTCCGGCGGCCGCGCTCGATTACTACGTGGCGACTGCGGCACATCTGACTGGCCGTCACGAATTCGGCACGTTCGCGCTCAAGCTGACGAACGTCGAAGGTTTCGAGGGACGCGGCGAGGAGGGAGTCGAGGCGCTCGATGCGCTGGTCGCCGACTTTGACGATCCTGCCTTGGCCAGCGCCCTGATGCGTCTTTGTGAAACTGCGCGAATCGACGCCGCACTTGCGCATCGCTATCGCGGCCTCGCGCCGCGCATGCGCGCAGTAAATCTCAAGCTCACCGGCGCGCTTAATCCAACCGCGCTCAGTGCCGTTCTGGTCCGCTGCGCGCTGAATGTTTTCGACGGCAACGATGAGACCGCGATGTTCGCGCGGGTCGCTTCGGCAATTCTAGCACCGTTGCGGTCGCCCGACGCCGGGATCGATTTGAGCGTCCGGCAGATGAAGACGCTCTATAAGTGGGTCAAAGATTTGATCAACGCCGCCCGCGATGCCGATCAGCAGGACAAGATGGCGCGCGACGCGATGCGCTTGAGCAGTGACCTTTCATCGGCGGCAGGCGCCGGTGATGATCAGATGCCAGGGGGCGAGGGCGCCGAGAACGACGGCGATCAGAGCGAAGACTCCGGCCAGATGGTGCAGCTCAACGCCAAGGGCAAAAATGCGAAGGGCGGCAAGGGACGCGCGCTCACCGCCGATGAAATCCGCCAGCTAATCGAACAGGGCAATGAGATGAAGCCGTCGGACGGCGGCGGCGACCGGCTGGGTGGCGGCCAATATCTCACCTCGGTCAGCGAAAAAGAGGCCGACGAGCTGGCCCAGTTGCGCGAGCAGCTTGGCGAGATCGGCTCGATCGCGAATCCCGGCAGGTTTGTCGTCGGCCGCCATCAGGACGCCTACTACGCTTACGACGAATGGGACTACACGCAGAACGAGTATCGCCATAACTGGTGCCGCCTGCGCGAGGTCGCGCTCAATGGCGACGGCGGCGACTTCTTCGCCAGCACACTGGTCCGCTATGCCGAGATGCTGCCGCAGGTGCGCCGCCACTTTCAGCGCATCCGGCCGGCTTCGTATCGGATGGTCCGCGGACTCGAAGATGGCGAAGAGATCGATTTCGATCGCACGATCGAGTCGCGCGTCGCCTTCCGGATGGGCCAGGTGCCTGACGGCCGCGTCTACAAGGCTCGCAAGAAAGAGGCGCGCGATATCGCGACGTTGTTCCTGCTCGACATGTCGGCCTCCACCGACGAGCCAATCGCGCGCGAATCCAAGCAGTTCGCCGGCGGCGACAGCACCGATGATTGGGCGCGCAACTGGTCGCGGCAGCCATCGTCGCGTCCACGGAGAATTATCGACGTCAACAAGGATGCGCTCGTGATCATGGCGCAGGCGCTCGAGGAGCTGGGCGATTCCTACGCGATAATGGGATTTTCAGGCCACGGCCGCGACAACGTCGAGTTCTACGTGATCAAGGAATTTTCGAGCGAACTGACCGACGAGGTCAAGTCGCGTATCGGAGCGATCGAACCCAAGCGGTCGACCCGGATGGGCGCGGCGATCCGGCACGTGCGCGAAAAATTCAAGGACGTCGGGTCGCGCGCCAAGCACATGATACTGCTGAGCGACGGATTCCCGCAGGACTTCGACTACGGCCACGATCGCCGGTCGAACGCTTACGGAATTCAGGACACGATGGTCGCGCTGAAGGAGCTCGAACGGATAGGCGTCGTGCCGTTCTGTATCACGGTCGACCGCACCGGCCACGACTACCTGCGCCAGATGTGTTCGGCATCGCGCTACCTCGTTATCGACGACATCGCGTCTTTGCCGCGCCAGCTGCCGAAGATTTACGAGCAGGTCGTGCGATGGTGAAAAGGGCGGTCAACCCGCTCGTCTGAGATCCCGCCCGGTCATTTCCGACGGCTTTTCCAGACCAATCATTCCTAGCAGAGTGGGCGCGACATCAGCAAGCGTGCCGCCCGCGCTGAGAGTCCCCCGGAAATCCGGATCGTAAAGAATCAGGGGCACTGGATTAGTCGTATGCGCGGTATGCGGCTGGCCGGTCGCGGGATCGGCCATGAACTCGGCGTTGCCGTGGTCGGCCGTGATCAGCGCGACGCCATGGGCGGCTGCGAGCGCATTTATAATTCCGCCCAGGGCGGTGTCTGACGCCTCGACGGCGTGAACGGCCGCATCCATTTTGCCCGTATGGCCCACCATGTCGGGATTGGCGAAATTGACCACGATCACACCAAAACGGCCGCCGGTGACTTCAGCCGCAACCCGTTGCGCGATTGGCGCCGCGCGCATTTCCGGCTCCAGGTCATAGGTCGCGACCTTGGACGACGCGATTAACGCGCGCTCTTCATGAGGGAATGCTTGCTCGACGCCACCGTTAAGAAAGTATGTTACGTGCGCATACTTTTCGGTCTCGGCAACTCGGAGATTTTCCACACCGGCGTGGCCCAGAACTTCCGCTAGCGTATCCGCGACTTTATCGGGACCGAACGCCAGCGGCAGGTTCAGTGAGCGCTCATATTCCGTCATGCATACGTAGCCGACGCGCGGAAACACCGGCCGCGCGAAGCCGCTGAAATCTTCACGCGTCAGGGCCGCCGACATTTCGCGGGCGCGATCGCCGCGGAAATTGAAACACAGCACCTGGTCGCCGTCGGCCACTGGCGAAGGCGTCCCGATTATGGCCGGCTCGATAAATTCGTCGTCGATGCCTTTCGCATAGCCGGCCTCGACTGCCGCGCGCGCCGAGGGAAAGGGCGATCCTTCGCCGAGGACGATCGCACGCCATGCGCGTTCAACCCGGTCCCATCGTTTGTCGCGATCCATCGCGTAGTAACGCCCGATCACCGTCGCGATTCTGCCGTGCCTGGTTTGAGCGAGCTTAGACTCGATTGTCGCGATAAACGGGAGCGCGGAGCGGGGTGGCTTGTCGCGCCCATCGAGTATTGCGTGGACGGCTATCGATTCCACTTTCTCGGCGGCCGCCAAGTCGAGTAACGCGAGCAGGTGATCGATATGGCTGTGCACGCTGCCGTCGGAAAGGAGTCCCCATAGATGGAGCGTGCGGCCGTTGTCTCGCGCCTTATGCAAAGCGGCCAGAATGATCTCGTTGCGCTGAAAGGCACCGGTTTCTATCGCCTTTGTGATACGCATCACGTCCTGATAAATGACGCGGCCGGCTCCGATCGTCAGATGTCCCACTTCGGAGTTTCCCATCACGCCGGGAGCCAGGCCCACGGCCTCGCCGGAGGCCTCGATTTCGGTGTGAGCCTGCGTCGCCCATAGCCGATCCATCACGGGCGTCCGCGCGTGAGCAATCGCGTTGGACTCGCGCGCGGCGCGCAAGCCCCAGCCGTCGAAGATTACGAGCACCGCCACCCGCTTCATCAGGACTGACCTCGAATGGCGCCGCGGGCGAATGCGTGGCGGCCGGGAAACGACGCGCCCGCGCCAAGCTCTTCGTTGATCCGGATGAGGCGGTTGTACTTGGCCAGGCGCTCGCCGCGGCTCATCGATCCGGTCTTGATCTGGCCCGCGCCCGAAGCCACGGCGAGATCAGCTATCGTGGCGTCTTCGGTTTCGCCCGAGCGGTGCGAGATGACAGACGTATAGCCAGCCGCGCGCGCGATCTCGATCGTTTGAAGGGTCTCAGTAAGGGTTCCAATCTGATTGAGCTTGATCAGGATAGAATTGCCGACCTTCTCCTCGATTCCGCGTTTGAGGTGGATCGGATTGGTCACAAAAAGATCATCGCCCACGAGTTGGATTTTGCCGCCTATTTCTCGAGTCAGGAGGCGCCAGCCCGCCCAGTCGTCCTCAGCCAATCCATCTTCGAGCGAGACTATCGGGTAGCGGTCGACCCAGTCGGAGTACAGTCTCACCATCTCATCGGCGCCGCGGGCGCGGCCATCGGAACGCGCAAAGACGTACTTGCCGTCTTCAAAAAACTCGCTGGACGCCGGGTCAAGCGCAATCGCAATGTCTTCGCCAGGCCGATAGCCGGCTTTCACGACGGCCTCGAGAATCGCCTCGATAGGTTCCTCGTTGCCTTTCAGATTCGGGGCGAAACCGCCCTCATCGCCAACGTTGGTCGATTGCCCGCGCTTATGCAGCACGACGGCGAGCGCGTGAAAAACCTCTGCGCCGTACCGAATCGCCTCCGGCAGCGACGGCGCTCCGATCGGAACGATCATGTACTCCTGCATGTCGACGCTGGAGTCGGCGTGCTTGCCGCCATTGAGAACATTCATCATCGGCACCGGCATGATGGACGGCGACGGATTCAGGTAGCGATACAGGGGGAGACCGCGCGAGGCGGCGGCTGCATAAGCCGCCGCCAGCGAGACCCCGAGAATCGCGTTGGCGCCGAGCCGGCCTTTATTAGGAGTGCCGTCGAGTTCGATCATCAGCCGATCGAGCTCCGCCTGCCGGGTCGCATCATGGCCGGCCACTGCCGGAGCGATGATCCCGTTGACGTTGGCAACCGCCTTGAGCACGCCCTTGCCGCCGTAGCGGGCGGGATCACCATCGCGCAGCTCGAGCGCCTCATGGACGCCGGTCGACGCACCCGACGGCACGCCCGCGTGGCCGAACGATCCGTCGCTGAGATGGACATCGACCTCGACAGTTGGATTGCCGCGCGAATCGAGAATCTCGCGCGCAAGAACCTTAGTGATTTCGCTTGACGCCATGGCTATCGCTCCGTTACACGAGCACGGAACGTCATCTTAAAGAAGAGTCGGAGACAACGCCAAGCGCCAACCGCTTGCATTGCGACAAATAAACGGGACGCGCAGATGAGCGGCACGCGAAATTAGATACCGATTGATCGTCCCCATGGTTCGCAGCATCTACGATTACCCCGCGATTTTCCGACGCGTCCATATGGAGGAGCCCGGCGAAATCGAGGCCGAGACCGCCTTCATGGGCGACATATGGCGCCGCCATCTTGCCCGGCCGGTCCGCAAGCTGCTCGATATCGGATGCGGCGATTCGCCGCACGGACGCATGCTGATCGACGGCGGCATCGACGTGGTGGGTATCGACAGCTCTCCCATCATGATTGCCGCGGGCCGCGCGTTATCGGGCGGCCGGATTCGATTCTATCGGCGCGGCTTCGAGCGTTTTCGAATCCCCGAGGGAAATTTCGATGCTGCGATTCTCATGTCCGAGACCTTTCCCGTAATGTATACCAACGCCGCGTTGATTGGTCATTTGCGGTCGGTCGGCCGCACGCTCCGGCGCGGTGGAATCTATTGCGTGGATATCGATCGGCATTCAGGCGTCGAGATCGTCCGCAGGCGGCGCAAGCTCTGGCGCGAGCGAACGGTCCGAATCGGCGACATAAAAGTCGACGTGCGGGAATTCAATCGGCCGATTACCTGGGATGCCGGACTCCATTCGATTTATCAGCTTGAATGCCGGATCAAGTTTCCCGATGGTCGAGCGGTCACGACCAACGATCGCATCCCGGTACGCTATCTCGTTCCTCCCACGCTCGAACTGGCCGCTGGAGCATCGGGATGCTTCGACCTGGTCGCCAGTTACGCGGACCTCTCGATGACCAAGCCGATGCGTCGATGCTACGGCCGATGGTGGGGTGTCATGCGCCGCCGATGATTTAGTTCGTGGTTAAAGACCGGCGAGATGGTCGATAAGGTCGAGAGAATCGGCGTGCCACTGTCTGGAGCGGGACAGAATCTGAATCGAGGCGAGCGGCACATCAGGCGCGATTGTCGTCAGATGCCGTACTATCGCGCGAATTACCCCGCGATGGGCGACGACCAGCGTATTGCCTTCGTAGCCATCGGCGCTCCAGTCGCTCAGCGCGGTCTCGATCCCGCGCGCGACTCGCTCCGCGAACAATCCGCGATTATCGCCGCCGGGGAAGGTGTAATCCATCGAGAGGCGATCGCGAATCCACCTGGCGTGGTCGGCGGGATGGCGCTCGGCGATTTCCTCTTCGGTCAGGCCTTCGAACAAACCGAAATTGAGCTCGCGGAACTCGTCTATCGTGGTAAAGGGAAAGTCGGCGGGAGTGATGATCCTGGCGCTCTCCGTTGCGCGGACCAGCGGGCTCGAAAAAACCCGCGTGTTCTCAAACCCGCGTAGTCGATCAATCAGAGCAGCGCGCGCGGCGCGGATCTGCCCACGTCCCGTATCGGACAGGGGAATATCTGTGCAGCCGTAATAGCGGATGCTCGATTGACCCGCGGTCTCGCCATGACGCACGAGGAACAGTTTTCCCGCTGAAGATCTCACGCCGGCCTTCAATCGAGCGAGTTCATTACGAATCCGGTCGCCAGCTTGGGAAAAAAGTAGGTCGACTTTTCCGGCATTGTGACGCCCGCCTGGCTGGCGGCTTCGACCTCGCGAATCAACGGCGGGTTGATGAGAAAGGCTCCGTCGGCGGCCCTTTGGGCAACCGAATCGAGTGCAGCGTTGGCGTCGATCGTGTAGGCGATCGTCGCGCCGGCTCGAACCGTATCGGCATCGATACCGAACCCCCGCTCGAGAATCGCACAATGCAGAATCGTCACATCGAGCTGACGGAGTTCGGGCGGGCTGTCTGGAGCAAGCGTAGCCATCGTCTCTTCCATATTGCGCATACGGAGGATGCGAAGGGTCGGATCATCGCGGAGTGCCACGCCAATCACCCCCGAGGTGAATTGGCCGAGTCGCCCGAGAA
>Ga0302325_10032980_pt1 | contig 10620 bp, 8 predicted proteins | sample Palsa_T0_2_FD_201948 | JGI IMG/M metagenome (GOLD analysis project Ga0302325, IMG submission 201948) | Peat permafrost microbial communities from Stordalen Mire near Abisko, Sweden - Palsa_T0_2 | ecosystem: Environmental > Terrestrial > Soil > Palsa > Peat permafrost | place: Sweden: Abisko...
TGACGGGCGCAGCTTCGCCGAGATCTCGGCGCAAACCGGCGTGGGCCAGAAGACGCTGCTCTCGCGAAAACATTACGCCGTAAAGCGTCTACGAAATCGTCTTCGCCGTGTCTACGACGAATCGGGTTACGAAAGGAGAGGAAAATGAGAAAGGTGAGGTTTGTTGGAAAGCCTGTTGTTCTGTTTGCGATTGTGTTTGTGGGAATAATGGGGCTGCTAACCGCTGGCCTGTGGAATCTGCTTGTCCCGCCGATCCTGGGCCTTCCCACGATCAGTTTCTGGCAGGCGCTGGGACTACTTCTGCTGAGCCGCCTGCTATTCGGCGGTCTTGGTGGCTGGGGCCGAAGGATGCGCAAGGCCCGGTTCGCGCGCGGCTGGAATGGTCTGACGCCTGAGGAGCGCCAGCGCTTCCGAGATGCCCTGGGACCGCGCCGCCCAGGGAACTTCGGTGAGGGTGAGGCAGCGGAGAGGGTCTGAAACGGAATTGATTATGTTACCGAATGTTACCGCTACCTCCACCTCCAGATCGAGGGGATCATGTCACTTCCTTGGCATAGCTCAGACTACCGGGCAAGAGCGACGCCGTGCGGCAGGGCGGCCCCGCAGGCATTACATTTCAGAGAATGGTTGGATCAGGTCCCGCCAACTTGCCGTCCAGCGTACCATTTCGTCGGCTCGCAACCAAGTCAACCCGCCCGCTCCTTCGGTCTGCGAGTAGGCCCACCGTGTTACCGGATTCGAGACACCAGCTCGGCATTGAGTCTCGGCTTCCGGCAACTTGAAGTAAGCAAGAACCTCTGCCTTAAACTTCGGGGTCTGTCAGTTGCTCGTTGAGGCAGACGTCGAAACGCTGCATTATTGATGTTATAACTGCCGCGGCCTCGCCGCCAATCCTTAGGTCCGCAGTCATGGAAGAAGGGCGGCAGGCGCAGCTTTATCTCGAGCCAGAGGCGTGAGTGTTCGCCGGGATAGTTGACGTATTCCCGTATGGCTCCCCATCCCCAACGGCGAACCTGAACCGATAAACTTCGGCACTTCCCCCGGCTCCTGGATGAACCAGAAAATACCGACTTCCGGAACAACCGGCGGGATTGAATTCCCGTGTGGGCATTCTTTTCCTCCAGCTACTATTCGGATTAGGAGGGCGAGAACTACACTCCGGTAGTACTCTTTCCTCGAATTGGTCCTGCGACTGGGAGAAACGCGTTTTACAGCTTCTTGTCGTGACGCTTCCACCGCGGCGCGCCCGCGGACCACACGGAGGAGATTCGAGCGGGGGCGATCCCTCCGCTAAATGTGGCTTTGCTTGCCATTTGTCGTAATTATGCGTAGTCTCGTTGAAGGAGAAACACTATGAAAGGGATCACTTTGCTGCTGGTTGCCATTGTAATACTGGCAGGTATTGTCGCGTTTACGGCGCCCGCGTCTCTACACGCCGATGACTCGGCCGCCCCGATCTTCGTAACAGAAATTCCCCCCGGATACCGGGACTGGCGGTTGATCTCCGTCTCCCACGAAGCAGGTAACCTGAACAGTATTGGCGCCGTTTTGGGCAACGATGTGGCGATCAAGGCCTACCGCGAGGGGAAGCTCCCATTCCCGGACGGCACGATCATTGCCGCTTTGCACTACGGTCACGCCCCGTCGGCGGAAAACAACAAAGTCTTTGGCCAAGCCCAATCTTTCGTCCCTGGCCCCCCCACGAACATTCAATTCATGGTCAAGGACTCCACGAAGTACGCCGCGACGGGCGGCTGGGGGTTCGCTACCTTCATAGACGGCAAACCCGCCGCCGCGGCGTCAATGAAAAGCTGCTTCCCCTGCCACATTCAGGCCAAGGGTAGCGACCTCGTCTTCACGCATTACGCACCCTAGAGATACCGACAACCCTTTTCGGAGGCTCATCAACGAAAAAGACGCCATTGTTGGCAAAAACCATCGAACGTCAGTCTTCGGAAAAGGGATCACTTCCGCTCAGCCGGGCTTGATCGACCGCATAGTCCTGGCGGTGGTCCCGGCGGCGGCCTTCGCGCAAGGAGATTGGGCTTCACAATGGACAACATGAGCCACAATGATCACGGCCCGGCGTCCGACCCGCACGCCGGTCACAAGATCTCAGGCATGCACGGCAGCCACGACCGTCACGTCGGGCACTCCGTTGCCATGTTTCGTGACAAATTCTGGCTGAGTCTCGCGCTCACAATTCCCGTCGTCTTCTGGTCAGCCGACGTTCAACACTGGCTTGGCTACACAGCGCCTTCCTTCCCCGGCTCGAAGTTTATCCCCGCCATCCTCGGCACGGTCGTTTTCGTTTATGGTGGCCTGGTCTTCATCCGCGGGGCATCGAGCGAACTTGCCGATCACAAGCCGGGCATGATGACGCTGATCAGCCTGGCGATCGTAGTCGCTTTTGGAACTTCGCTCGCTGCGACATTCGGCCTCTTTGAGGTTGACGTTTGGTGGGAACTCGCGTCACTGATTACGATCATGGTCCTCGGCCACTGGCTCGAAATGCGGGCCATTTCCCAGGCTCGTGGCGCGCTGAATGCACTCGCCGCCCTGCTCCCGGACACCGCTGAACGCGTAAAGGGCACAGAAACTCAAGCTGTTCCACTCTTGGATTTGCGCATTGGCGACATCGTTCTTGTCAGGCCTGGAGCCCGCGTTCCGGCCGACGGCACCGTCGTTGAGGGCGCGGCCGATGTTGACGAGTCCATGATCACCGGCGAGTCCGAACCACTGCCGAAGGCGGCAGGCTCCAAAGTCATTGCGGGGACAGTTGTCAGCGGTGGAAGCCTCCGCGTCAGTATTGCGGCAATCGGGGACCAGACCGCTCTCTCCGGAATCATGCGGCTCGTCGCCGCCGCGCAAGCGTCCGGCTCTCGCACGCAGGCACTTGCCGACCGTGCGGCCGCGATACTCTTTTACGTCGCGGTCGCCTCGGGTGTAATTACTTTCGCCTATTGGTGGTTCTCAGGCGACAAGGAGCACGCCTTGATTAGAACCGCAACAGTCCTCGTCATTGCTTGCCCGCATGCCCTTGGTCTGGCGATTCCCCTCGTCATCGCAATCTCGACATCACTTGGGGCACAGAACGGGCTCCTGGTTAAGGACAGGCTCGCACTCGAACGCGCTCGCAATCTGGATATGGTCATTTTCGATAAGACTGGAACCCTGACACGCGGTTCTCCTGCCGTGTCGGGAGTCGCGGCCGTGCCTGGCACTACCCAAGACGATTTGATTGCGCGCGCCGCCGCTGTCGAATCGAACTCCGAACACCCTCTCGCGAAAGCAATCGTCGCCGAAGCCGGGCGCCGCAGCCTGACCCGATTGGCAGCCACGAATTTCGAGGCGCTTCCCGGCCGGGGAGCGAAGGCGCTTGTGGAAGGCGCGAGTGTCGAAATCGGCGGACCGCGCCTGGTGACCGAGGCCAAGGTAACGGTCCCGCCGGAGGTTGAAAAACTGACAACCGCCTGGGCGTCCGAAGGGAAGACGGTTCTTTACGCGCTCGCTCAAGGTGGGCTGCTCGGCGCTTTCGCAGTTGAAGACGAGATTCGGCCTGAATCCAGTGAAGCCGTTGCTGAGCTACATCGGCTTGGTATCCGGGTCGCGATGATCACTGGCGATTCGAAGGCGGTTGCCGATTCGGTCGCCCGGCGTGTCGGAATCGATGAGGTTGCTGCCGAGGTTCTCCCCGCCGACAAGGCAGCTTCGGTGAAGAAGTTTCAGGCAGGCGGCAAACGGGTAGCAATGGTTGGCGACGGTGTTAACGATGCACCCGCCCTGGCAACCGCAGATGTGGGAATCGCCATCGGGGCGGGAACTGATGTGGCGATTGAGTCCGCCGGCATCGTACTCGTGCGGAGCGATCCCCGCGATGTCGTGGGTGCGATCGAACTATCCCGCGCTACCTATCGAAAAATGATCCAGAACCTGCTTTGGGCGACGGCCTATAACCTTGTCGCTATTCCGGTTGCTGCCGGCCTTTTCGTCCACTGGGGATTCGATCTCCCGATGAGTGTAGGGGCGGTCGCGATGAGCCTGTCCACGATCATCGTAGCCGCGAACGCTCAGTTGCTTCGCGGACTTAAGTTGCAACACGACGCCCTGCGCCCTGCCCATTGATCCGATGCCGGGCAAACTGAGCGAAGGACGGCCGCGGCCGCCGCGGCCGGGATGCGGACGCGCCGCTCCGCGTGGTGGTGGGCCTCAGGCTGTGAGCGGAGCCGCATGCGGAGCCACTCTTACGGAACCTTTCCAACAGACAGCAAGTTACAACTAACGGGTTCAACCAGCAATCGATTCTAGCTGGCGACAAAACATCGTCGAAGCGCGTGCGCAGATCGGCAGAGGATAGCAGTTCTTGCCTTGTATGCTTCAGCGGGTCAGTCCGCGACGTCATGCGCTGCGGATCATGCGGCCACGAATATGGTGCGAACGGTTCGGATATATTCCAGCGCCGCTGTCCACGATGCCAAGGGGGAAGGGCAGGTTTATGAAAGATCTGAATCTTACTTCGTGTCCAATGGCGATCACTATGAGTAGCCGAGTTCGACGAATTGGGTCCAATACCGGTACCGATATCACCGCTTAATGCCCCGGCGCCGACCATAACATCCGCGCGCCACGAAACTCATCCGACGGCGATCAGATCGCCGGCGTCGCGTAGCACGGTGCGCCCATGCGGTTTCGGGAGATGATCTGGAATTCGGGCCATGCCTTCAACACATATACGTCGCCGTCCTCCGAAGTGCAGAATGTCTTACCGGCCGCGGCCACAAGGGACGGGTAGATGGACGCGTCACGGCTCAAGCGCTCTTCATATATCTTTTTTCCCGCCTTCGAGGCAAAACAGCGAACCACGCCGTTCGTGTTGCCGAGGTAGAGGTAGTCGCCATAGACGACGGGAGTGGAGATGTATGATCCACCTTGCCATGAATCCCAGGTGATCGCGCCGTCCGTGTATAGGTGGGCGGCGCTGGTGAACAAGCCGTAGAAAGTGAGCCGGCGGGCGCACTCCTCGTAATCGTCGAACGCATCGAAGTAGAACAAAGCGCTGGCGCCTTGGTTTAACGCCGTCAGCGCGCGCCGGTTGGCTGCCAGAGAGAATCGGGTCCAGTCGTTTTCGGCGGTCTTGTCCTGATCGTTGAGGTCGCCGTATTCGGTGAGCCAGACGGGCACGTGCGCATACGGGCTGGCCTTCACGCGCTCTACATGCGGCCCCACGGAATTCTCCCCGTAGGTGTGCAAAGCGAAGGCGCCTACCTGTTTCATCAGTTCGGCATCGTTAAGGATCGGTGTCACGTAATCGTTGGTGATCACGGCGTTGTCCGCAACCGTCAGGCGAACGTCCCCCAGTCCTTCTTTCTTGAGGCGTCGGGCCACGGCTCCAAGCACGAGCGGCGCTTCCGCCGGGTCGATGCGAGGCCCTTCGGCTGGATAGCAATCTGTCTCATTGAAAGGGCTGAAGTATTCAAAGCCCACATGCGCCTGAAAACGGGCATACATGGCCATCGAGACGACCTCCTCCGCAAACTCCCCGTACATAGCGGGCGCCAGCGGAGCAATCCGGCTATCGCTATTGCATACCTTGTGTACCGGAGGTGTGGATTTATCGGCCAGCATCCACTCGGGTACCGGACCCATCAGGGCGATGACCGGCCGTATACCGCGCGAATTCAGGTACCGCATGGCATTCCATGAAGCTTCAAAGATCGGCGTGGAGTAGCGGTCGTTGTAATACTCCCAATTCATCACGTTGGGGTCATCGTTATCGTTGACTACCTCCCAGTCGCTGTAGACCAGGTAGGGCACCACGCGGAACATGGTTACCCCGAGGTCGTCGATAAACATGTCGAACATTTGTTTCTGATCGTCGCGGAAGTAGGGCGCAGTGAAGTTCAGTCCGAAGCCATTGACGATTTGAAAGCGTTCCGCGGGATGAATGGTGATACGCGAGAGTGCGGCTGTAGTCTGACCCTGCGCAAGAGCGCCGCAACAGCAGACAATAGCGAGTCCAATCAAGGCCGGATTCATCGGTTTATTCTCCAGATGCCGCGCCGGGGCGGCAATCGCCGTGTAACGCTTCCTCGCTTTGAAGTAAAGCGCGCGTGGGCTCGCTCACGGTCTTGGGCCGGATACACACTCCAATGAGAGCATAAAAACGGCGCGAGCGCGCCGCTGACGTTAGCGCCCGTGTTGAGGATTCCGCCCACCACACCGACCTGGTCGCCCGCTACATCGATACCCGCGGTCCAGTACGTCATATCGGCGATACTCACACATCCCAACGCGAGCGACATCAGCGCGATTGCCGCCACTGTTTCCGTTCTCACACTGGCAACAAGAGTCCGGCACTGCACGCTAGACTTGCGATCGCGGTGATACGAATTCCCGGTTTCCGCCCGAAGCGCGACATCAACTGATCGCATAGCAAGCCCGCTAAAGGGCATGATGACCACCCAGCGGCGCGGTAAAAAGGGCGGAGCCCAGCGCCATCCAGGTGAGCACGATGCGAGGTCCGCAGCGATCGGCCATACAGCCGCCGGAAATCGGAGCGTGCCGAGGAAGTGACGCTCGGATCTTCTCGGCCTGAGCCTGGCAGAGAGGCAAAGCCGTTCTCGCCGAGATCCAGACCCAGATGGTGACTGCTTCGATCGAGCGCCAGGGACAGACTCGTCGCTGCTGCGGTAGGTGGGGCGGAACCTGCCGAACAAGGGCCGCTACCACGTTTCGATCCGTGTATGGCAATGTGCGGTGCAGCTCCGGCGTGTGGAAACATGTCGGGTCTGCGGCGAGAATCCCACGGCGCCGTTGTTTACGCGGAAGTCCTCCACCGCTCCAGAACTCCGATACCGGAACGCAAACTGGCAGCGTCGCTGCCTTTCGGGAAGGTGGCGGAGTTTCTGAAGGAGGCGCTGCCCGGCACGGCGACCACCAATGGAGTGACCGTTCGCAATCGTGTGGATTCACCGGCGGCACGAGGCGGGAGAAGAAGTAATCGCAGGCCTCAAGGGTGGCGCCGCCGAATCCAAGGTTCAGGACACGGGGGTCGAAGTCCTCAGCCAGGGTGTCCCAGGGGCGGATGGAAGAACTTCCGTAGAACACAGGCGGGCGATTTCCGTTGACGCGGCCCTCGCTGGCTCGCTCGAGCACTTGAACTTCCGACTCATACCATTGCACTCTTACAGCGTATCGGACCAGCGGCGTGCCGCGAAGCGATCATTTGATGAAATGCGGCGATCTCGCGGAACCGAACCGACCTATTTCGGCATGTCAGCAATGTTGTTTACTTGCGCCTGGCCCCGCATGGACTGGCGCGCGTTACGGTTTCGATCCACGCTCCCGGAATTCTGCTGGGTGCGCCCTGTCTTTTTAGGCTGCCACTTCGTGCTTTTCGACGCTGATCGGTGACGTGCCTGCAAGGATGGTTCGTGCTCGCTCGAGTTCCTCGGCGGTGCCATGCACAATCAACACAAACTTGTCGGCCTTGATCTCAGCCTCATATTTAACGGCCCTCTCTTTCGAGACGCCCAAGCTGACTAGTCCCGCAGCCACGGCCGATAGACCTCCGACTACTACCGCCGATTCCAATGCGCCAAGCAATGCCGCCAAAAAAGGACCAGCTACCAAAACAGGGCCGATGCCCGGGATCAGAAAGAAGCCGGCGCCGAAAAGCAATCCCCAAATACCGCCCCAGAAAGCTCCGAGTCCTCCCCAAGACTTCATGCGATCGCCTGTGCTGTAATAGCCGACGACCTTTTCTTCGGTGTGGTAATCCTTTCCGATAATGGAAATTTTCGTGATGTCGAAAGAGGCTGAGCTCAGCTTTGCGACCGCCTGTTCGGCTTCCGTATGGCTGTTGTAAACGGCAACTACATTGCTCGAATCGTTCATAACAATCTCCTATTTTTGAGCCGGGATCGAGATCATCTTGCTCTACCAGGGTGAGACTACCTTAGCATGTTAGCGTCTTTACGGACTGCCAACCAAAATCCCGCGAGGAACGCTATATCGAGAGGCGGAGGCGGGTCGCGCCCCCCTGCGGCGAACCGATCGCTACCGATGGCGCTGTCTCCAGCCCTGCTTGCCGGCGATCACCTCGGCGGCTCGCGGCGCCGAGCTTGACCAGCGCCCGAGCGTGTACTCACGGTGGTAGGCGGCCGAGCGGTTCCGGATCGTGACCTTCACGATGCCGCTGGCATCGCACGAATATTCCTCTTCCACTTCGGTGCCGGCGCCCTCGCCTTTGCGGCTCACGTCGACCAGCGTCAGATCGTCGGCCGCGCGCAAAGCCTGGTCGAAGGGAAACTGGATGTCGTCCCACAACGTGAGGTCGCCCGACGGCTGGCCGTCGGCGCCGATGCGTGTCGCCTCCACGTAGCGGAAGTGGCCGATGTTGTGGACCGGCCGATAGGAGCGCACCACACGCAGCGGCGGCGCGCCGAGCCGCGGCAACTCCAGGCCGCGCGGGAAGAGCAGATCGAAGGCCACGTCGCGGCCGTGGTCGGCCTCCCGCCACACCCCGAAGTGACGTGCGAATCGGTCACGCAGCACATAGCCGGAGCACGCATCGGCGCTGATGGCGAGGCCGATAGCGGTAGCCGAGCGCATATAGGCGGAGCGCCGCACGGCCTTCCCGAACGTCTCCTTGAGCACGCGCGCCACGGCGGGAAGTTCGGAACCTCCGCCGGTCACATAGAGCGTTTCGATTGACCGATCAGGATACGCCGCAAGCAGTTCTTCCACGACCTCCGCCGTACGTTCCACCAGCGGCCGGCAAAGCTCGTAGTACGGCGCCACGGCGATCGAAACCTCGCCCCAGCCTTCGCGCACGCGCTCCAGGTCCGCTACAATGCGGCGCGTATTGGGATTCAGCGACTCCTTGCGCTCGCGGCATTCCTCCAGCAGACGGAAAGACTCGGCATCGGAGAGCGATTCACGTTCGTCGGCGCGGCCGGCGGTTTCTAACGCCAGCTTGGCCAGGATTTCGTCGAAGTCGTCGCCGCCCAGATCTGAGAGGCCGGCGCTGGCCACTACGGTATGGGTGTCTTCTTCCATTTCGACCAGCGATGCGTCGAAGGTACCGCCGCCGAGGTCATAGACCAGCAGCGACCGGCGCATCTGACCCTTGCGCTGGGCCCGCTCGCGATGGCCAAACTCCACGCTCGCCGCCGACGGCTCGTTGAGCATGCCTAGCACCTGGAAGCCGGCCGCGCGAAAAGCTTCCGCCGTCAGAAATCGCTGGTTGCTGTTGGCATTGGCCGGCACGCCGATCATGGCCTCGATCGGCTCGCCGCGATCCAACGACAGCGTGGAAGCCTGGCGCAACTGCCGGCGGAATGCCGACAACAGCTCGGTTGCCAGCTCCATCACCGGCATCGAGCAGCCGGCGAGGTCCAGCCGTGTACTGGGGCCAGCGCGTTTCAGCAGCCGCTTGAGCGAGCGCAACACCGTCCAATCGCGATCGCCCTCCATCGCCCATGCGCTCCAGCCGAACCGGCGTTCGTTACCGCGGATCGCCACCAGCGGCGGGAACCATTCTCGCGCCTGTCCGTCGGGCGATTCAAAACCTACCAGCGGATAGTTTCCACGGTCCGCCGCCGCGGCCACGATACGCGTGGTGCCGAAATCGATTCCCAGTTTCATCGAGACGCGCCAACATCTGCAATCTTAGCGCCTCCACGCGCCCCGTGGTGTGCAGACGGGTCGCGCCTGTCCGGCATCTCACGGACCCAAAACTGATGAAGGGTTGGGCCTGCGCTCAAATACCTATTCATGCTCGTCTGCGCGATCCCCATGCTGCGTTGCGAGGCTGACCTGCCGGTGATCCGGTAGCCACTTGTACGGCTCGACTATTGTGCCTGCGTGGTTCGTGAATGCTGCGGCGTTTCTCGTCAACGGACCATGTCCACCTTCTTTTTACTGCCGCGAAGACCCTGCAATGCGGTGAATGCCGCCGTCGGTAAGGAAGCTGCTTGCTCGAACGTGACACGATCCGGCTTCATGACCAGTGTCGACTCGGAGGCACAAACATATTCGGCGAAGGAACCCTGACGCCGGACCCAGACTTTAGCACCCGAAGCCCGCGGGTTACAGATACACGCATCGAACACCGCGTCGCCCAGTTTGAACTGCGTTAAGTTCCTGCCAACTGCGTTAACCTGGCTGGCCACGTAGCGCCGGCCGGCCAGGCCGCGTGACCGTCGGTTTACGCAGCCCGCACACGATGCGAACGATGTATGGCATGCCTTTCAGTGAGCAGTCAAGTGGATTGACAGAAGCCGCGCGAACTTTGATGCGAGCCACGCCTCGGCATAGGTTAAAACATTGCATTACGCAATTGTTTGATAGCACTTTGTTAGGCGGTCTGAGACCTAGGTTTTGGGCAACAGCTCTTACTGGTGATGATCTAACCCGACGTGTGTGATGTTGACTTCCCCGTCGGATACGACGGCTGGGCTGCGATGCGACGGAATCCGGACTCATTGGCTCTTTCAGTGGAGCACCTGCTAGCAACTAAGTAGTCCCTACTCCAAATCGAAACACGCCAGCAAACGCTCATTCCGTACGTAGAGTCTTCCATCGGCGAGAGCCGGGTAGGATCGTACAGTCGCGGGC
>Ga0302325_10032981_pt1 | contig 10620 bp, 9 predicted proteins | sample Palsa_T0_2_FD_201948 | JGI IMG/M metagenome (GOLD analysis project Ga0302325, IMG submission 201948) | Peat permafrost microbial communities from Stordalen Mire near Abisko, Sweden - Palsa_T0_2 | ecosystem: Environmental > Terrestrial > Soil > Palsa > Peat permafrost | place: Sweden: Abisko...
ACGCGAGAATCAATGGTGTTCGCATCTGGTATCAGGAGACCGGCGAAGGCGATCCGGTTGTCCAAATCCACGGCGCCGGGTTCGGACATTTCAATTTTGCTACCGTGACGCCGATCCTGTCGCGCAGCTTTCGTTGCATCGACTTCGATATGCGGGGCTACGGCGAGTCCGAGCGGCCGTTCCAGAACTACACCATGGAGGTTTGGGCGGACGATCTCGCCGGATTGATGGATCATCTCCGCCTGGAGAGCGCCCATATCCACGGCACCTCGATGGGCGGAATGGTGGCGCAGCAATTCGCCGCCAAATATCCCAACCGGACGCGGCGTTTGGTCATCAATTGCTCGGCCGCGAAACTGGACTATGCCGGCGTTCTGACCTTTCGCGGTTGGATCGATATCGCAGAACGCTTCGGCGTCGGCTCGCGAACGCTCGCCGAGTTGATCGCAATGCAGGCGCTATCGCGCCGGTATCTCGACGGCCCCGACGGGCGGCGCGCGGTCGATATGATTCAGGACATATTGGGGAATTGCAATCGCGTGGACGTGTTCAAGCGGGCTTGCCAGGCCATGATCGATATGGACTTGCGGCCGCTGTTGCCAAAGATCACTGCCCCCACGCTTGTCATTGGCGGCGACGAGGACATCATGACGCCGTGGCAACAGGCCGAGAGTGGCGCTGGCCAGGAGTATATCGCCCAGCACATCAAAGGCGCGAAGAAACACGTCATTAAGGGATCAAACCATTCGACGTTGTTCGACGGCACCGAAGAGAATTGCCGCGTGGTCGCGGCGTTTCTCAAAGGCGAGCTTTGAACGCGCTCGTCACGCTGTCGGCCGTCCAAGCGGTGAGGAAAACTCGGCAAGGAGCCATTTCCGCGGCCGATCTCGTCGGCGCTGCGCTTGAACGCATCGAAGCCTTGGATGGGCGGCTAAAGGCATTCATGACTGTTGACGAGGTAGGCGCGCGCCGAGCGGCCAGCGCTTTGGATGCCTTGCCGCCGAGCCGCCGCGGTCCTCTGCACGGTCTGCCGATCGCTTTTAAGGATCTGATCGCGACTGCCGGCGTCCGAACGACCTATGGATCGCTGGTTTATGCCGACAATGTTCCAAAGGATAACGATCTGTTCGTCAGCCGTGTGCTCAATGCGGGCGGCGTGACGATCGGCAAGACGACGACGCCTGAATTTGGTTATGGCGCTATTTGCCAGAATCGCCTCGCCGGTCCCACTGCAAATCCATACGACCTGACGCGAACGAGCGGCGGGTCGAGCGGCGGCTCCGCCGTTGCGGTTTGCACCGGTATGGCGACAATTGCGCACGGCACCGACTTCGGCGGTTCTTGCCGCATGCCGGCGAGCTTGAGCGGTATCGTCGGCTTGCGGCCGACCGCCGGGCGCGTAGCCAATCCGGCCAAGCCGCTATTGTGGGACGACCTAAATGTCCACGGCATTCTGGCGAGGAACGTCGAGGATGTTGCGCTACTTCTTTCAGTCGTCTCTGGCGGCGATGGAGCCGATCCCACCTCCCTCGGGCGTGAAAAATTTGCGATCGCCGATTTCCAACCCGAGCCCATTGCCGGGCTGAGGATAGCCGTCAAACTCGATCTCGGCTCGCTTCCAATTGATCGCGAAGTTCGCCCCGTCCTCGAAATGGCGGTGGCGAAGATTGCGGGACTCTATGGCGGCCTCGAAGAGTGCGGCCCCGATTTCAGCGGCGCCATGGACGCCTTCATGCGCTTGCGCGGCTCTATCCTTTACCGAACGCTTGGCCACTTGATCGAGGCCGAACGCGAAAAGCTCACGCCGAGCGTCATCTGGAATATCGAACGCGGCAAGGAAATTTCCGCCGACGACTTCCTCAAGGCGGAACAAGAACGGAGCCGCATCTGGCGCAATGTGGCGCAGTTCTTTCGTGACCACGACATTTTCATATGCATGACGACCAGCATCGCGGCATTTCCAAACGCACAAAGCGACGTCCTGCTCATTGACGGCAGGCCGATGGCGAGCATCATCGACTACATGGCGCCGACCGCCACCATGTCGTTGTTTGGTTTGCCGGCGCTGTCTATTCCTTGCGGCTGGACGACATCCGGTCTGCCGGTTGGCCTGCAGATCGTGTGCCGCCCGTTCGCAGAAGACACGTTGCTGCGATTTGCCTTCACCTTGCAGCAAAATCTAGGATTTGCGCATCGCTGGCCGCCGTTGAATTAAGCAGCGTTTGCACCGTCAAAAAGGGAGTTTGCGATGCCCATACGAGCCGAGCTTCTCGAGGAACTCAATGACGAAACACAGAAGATTCCGATTGCGCAGGAACGCTGGCCGGAACTCGCTGTCGAATTGAACCAGCTGCGCACAGCCGCCGAAGCCGTGTTGGCGGTGCACGATTTCGACCGCGATCCCGCAGAATTTCCAGCCGTCCTTCGTTCTCGCCGAGCGTAATCAAGAAGAACGAGGCCGGAAATGGAACAACAAAAGCCTGCGGACGGGCTGCAAAATTTGTCCCTGTGTGAAACCGCCGATCTCATCAAGACCGGCGAAGTCTCGGCTACCGAAGTACTGCAAGCTTGCTTTGCGCAAATCGACAAGCTCGAACCGATTCATCACGCTTTCGTTTGGCAAGACAGGGAAAGCGCGCTTGACCGTGCCCGCTGGCTGGATTCGGTCCGCTCACGGGGCGAAACCGTTGGACCGCTGCATGGTGTGCCGATGGCTCACAAGGACATGTATTACCGCGTGGGCCGCGTTTCCGGCTGCGGCTCGCGAATCCGCAGCGACGAGCCGGCCAAGACAACCGCGACCGCGTTGCGCAAGCTCGACAGCGCCGGCGCGATCGACCTTGGCGGTTTGGCCATGGTCGAGTTTGCGATGGGACCGCACGGTTTCAATGCCCACCTGCCGCGCTCACTCAACCCGTGGGGCCACGATCGCGTCCCTTGCGGCTCTTCCAGCGGCTCCGGCGTGGCGGTGGCAAGCCGCATGGTCTACGGCTCGCTCGGGTCCGATACCGGAGGGTCGATCCGGTGCCCCGCCGCCGCGAACGGCATTGTTGGCTGCCTTCCCACCAACGGCCTGGTGAGCCGCCGCGGCGCGATGCCGATGTCGTGGTCGTTCGATTGCGTTGGGCCGCTGACGCGCACCGTAAAAGATGCCGCGCGTGTCCTCAAAGCGATTGCCGGGCAGGACGGCCTCGATGACACGCCGGCCGCAACGCCGATACCCGATTATGAATCAGCGCTTGAACAGCCGCTCTCCGGAATTCGCATCGGCATCTCGCGCGGTTACTTTGACCAGGATTTGCACCCGGATGTACAAAAAGCGATCGCCACGAGCCTCGACGTGTTCCGGCAGGCCGGCGCCACGCTGATCCACGTCGATATTCCAAAATCGTTTTCGCTTTGCTCCGAGCTGCATCCCCTGGTCATGAAAGCCGAGGGCGCGGCCAATCACCGGCCGTGGCAGCGTACGCGTAAAACCGAATATTCCGAGGAAGTCGGCAAGCGGCTTGAGGCCGGATTTTTCATTTCCGCGGTCGACTACATCAACGCCTTGCAGTACCGGGTTTTCGCCTTGGAGAAGTTCACGGACGAGGTGTTTAGTCACGTTGACGCGCTGCTTACCCCGGTATTGCCAATCCCTACTCCGACCCTCGAACAAACGGCTTACAGCAACGGCCCGGCCTATCTGAAAATGGTGGTCGCGTTAACCCGCAACACGCGACCCATCAACTTCCTCGGACTGCCGGCGCTGAGCGTCACCTGCGGCTTTACGTCCGACGGCATGCCGACGTCATTCCAGCTCATCGGCCGCCCGTTCGGTGAATCTTTGCTGTTTCGCTTGGGCCACCGGTTTCAAATGGAAACCAACATTCATCTGGCAATGCCGAAGGCACTTGGCGCGTAAGGAAAGCGCGTTAGGCGAGCGTGCCGCCGCCGTCGACGATCAGCGTTTGGCCGGTGATGTAGGTTTGCTGCATCAAATAAAGATAGGCCTGCGCGACTTCGTCCGGCTCCCCGACATGGCCGACGGGGAGCCTCTCGGCAGCCTGCCGGTACATGTTCTCGCGCTGGTCGTCCGGCACGTTCGCCCAAAGCGGTGACTTCACTATGCCGGGCGCGACGATGTTGACGCGGATGGGCGCAAGCTCTACGGCGAGCGCGCGCGTCAGTCCCTCCATCGCGGCGCATACGCTCGCGCCCAGCGACCAACCCGACCGCGGACGGGCACCGGCCGTGCCGGAGGTAAAGACAATCGAGCCGCCGGGCCGGATGCTGCCGCTACCATATTTGGCAGCCATATAGGCGCCCCAAAAGCGTAAATTGAAAAACCCGCGCGCCGGGGCGATTTCGGTCTCGGGCAACGGTCCCAGTTGCAGCGTTTCACCGGCGGTGAAGAGCAAGTGATCGAAGCGGCCGAGCTTCGCGAACAGCGACTTCACCTTCTCTTCATCGGCAAGATCGAGGACGTGCCCGGCGGTCTCGGCCGGCAGCGCGCGAAGCGCCTCGTCAACCCGGGCTTGGCGGCTCGAAGCGATGACCATCGACGCGCCCTCCGCGGCCGCGGCGCGTGCAACGGCGAGACCGAGGCCCGAGCTACCGCCAAGGATGACAACGCGCTTTCCATCAAGACTCATGACCACGGTCCTTTTGCCGAGATGCCTTTCGCGCGCGACACACGTGCGTGGCACAAATTTTTGCGTCACGCACGACCGTCAGCGCGCTAACTGTTCCGTCGTCCCGAGGTCTCGATATATGCGAGCACATCTTCCAATCCGACCACATCGGCATAGCGGCGTTCGACGTCGCGCAAATTTGCCCAATGCGGTCCTTCATCAACGTCGCCGCAGCACGGCTCCGGCACGATCACGCGAAAACCATAAGAGAATGCGTCGGTGATCGACGCCCGCACGCAGCCGGACGTATTGCAGCCGGAGACGATCACAGTATCGACGCCGTCCTTGATGAAATATGCCGCGACTGAGGTGTTGAAAAAGATCGAGGCGGCGCTCTTGCATACCGCCATGTCGTAGCTCTTGTCGTAGATGCGCTCGTCGAGTTCGGTACAAGCGTCACCGTGGCGGAAATCGCTGACCACCGCCGGAATTTTCCAGAGCGGCGCATCGCGCGCACTCGAATAAGCCGTGTAGCAGCAAGCGACCGGCAGTCCCGCTTTGCGCGCCGCGGTGACAAGCGTCACGGTATTTTTGACCGCGCGTTCGACCATCGGCCGTCCGCCAAGCGGAAAGCGACCTTCGGTAAATCCCTTCTGAAAGTCCACTACGACGACGCCGGCGCGCCTGCCGAAGCCGATGCGGCCGGTGCCGAAACCGTTGTCGAGATAAGGATCGCTCACGTCTGCCTCTTCCTATGCAGTTTTGAGCATCACGCCGAAGCGATCGGCGAACGCGCGCTCAAGCCGTTCGAAGCAATGGCCGACGCGGACCACGGTGAAATCCCGAAAGTCGATGATGGTCGAAGCAAGCCCGTCAGAGTTGGCAAATTTAGATTGACCGTAATCGAAATGGATCGCCGCCGCGGCCCGGACCGGCGCCTCGATATCAGCCAAACGGTATTTGCTGCCGGTAAGCGATAAGTTCGCCGAAGAGCCGAATACCGCCCTGCCCTTTGCGATCGAGGCTTCCGCGATGGCGTCGTGGAATTGGCCGGCATTGAGCAACATGTCCAGGGTGCCGGCTTTGGACGAGTTTTCAATAACAAATGGATCCGCGGCTGCGAGCAACTCGTGCTCGGCGCGAAACGGGGCCACGACCGAAAACGGCAACCGCTCCTCCTCAATCATCTCGCGAACAATTTCATGCCGCCGGTCGTCCATGCAGTGGATTTCCCGGCTCAGTTGCCGGTTGCCAAACATGCCCGACGGCTTGTCGTAAGAGCGCCGCTTCACCTCGAAAATGCGGCGCACGCCGGCCGCGGTCGTCGCCACTACCGCATAAGCGACATCAAGCGGCACAATGCCAATGCCGCCGGCGTCAAGCGCTGCAAATAGCGCGTCGGCATCGGCACGCAGGCGCTCCGGAGGGACCGGATCGGACGTCAGTCTCATCTCTGCAAGCATCGCCGCCGTCATCGAAACCCTCCACGCGTCGAGCCATTTGACCACACTGCCGCGGGGGGAGATAGTCGAAGCAGCCATGGCGGCGGGCCGGCGATCGAATAGTTGCGGGCTTTGAGCAAATCCGCAGTTTGATCGCGGGAGCGATCACAACGCGAGGCAGCCAATGATCATTCAAACCGCTCCGGCGGGCACGCCGCGATTGGCCATCATGATGTATGAGCACACCGCGCTGTCGGGGCAGTTTGCATGCGCGTTCGGGAACGAGCAATTCGAGCCGCTGTCGCCGCTGGAGCAAATGATTTATGTCGTCTCCCATCATGACGCCGGCTGGACGGAATTCGACCGCGATCCGGCGTCCGATGAAAAAACCGGCCTACCTTACAATCTCATCGAAACGCCCGCGGAACTCATCACCGTGACCAGCCGGCAATCACCGGATTTCAACGAGCGGCATCACCCATATTGCGGGCTGATGTCGAGCATGCACAGCTGGGGGCTCTATAACGGCCGCTATGGGCTTTCCAAGCTCGTGCTCATCAACAACATTCCGCCGCATGATCGGCCGATCGCGGACGGCATGCTCGCCGGCGAACTTGAGCGGCAAAAGCGGCTGAAAGAGCAGATCGCCAAAGATCCTCAGTGCTCGGGTTGGATCGACGAGAAAAAGCTTTTTCAGAACTATAAGCAGTTGCAATTCCTCGACACGCTGGCGCTTTATTTCAATCGCATTCATCCGAGCGAACGTGCCAAACAAGCGTTCGAAAATGTCCCGCTGAGCGCAACGGCGGATACGACCGTCAACATCGAACCGCGCGGCAATGGCGTCTACGCGCTGTCGCCTTACACCTTCGCCGCAAACTGGGCCGAGTTTGCCTATGCCGGCCGGCGTCTCGCGCCGCGCTCACCCGAAGCGAACGGCTCTTGGCAACGGGCGCTCAAAGAGACACCGACCGAGTGGGAGTCGTTTCGACTGGTGGCGGCGTAGCAAAAGCGCAACTTGCCGACGGCTAGCGCCCGTAAGTCTTGTCGAATTCGGAGACGGCGCCAAACCCCATCATCTCGCTGAATTCGCTGAATTTGTAGAGCGGCACATTGGAGCCGACGCTGGAGCCGTTCTCCTTCAGGTGCCGGTAGACGTTTCGTAATGCATCGCCGACGGCCAAAAACCCGAAAGCCGGATAAATCGCAATCGAATACCCGATCTCCTCCAGCGTTTTGCGGTCCAGGACCGGGGTGCGGCCGCCTTCGACCATATTGGCCACCAGCGGCCGGTCGAAACTTCGGCCGATGGTCCGCATCTCCTCAATGCTCTCCGGACTCTCGACAAACAGAATGTCGGCGCCGGCTTTGGCGTAGGCTTCCGCCCGGCGCAATGCCTCGTCGAGCCCGAGCGTCGTACGAGCGTCGGTGCGCGCAATGATCAAAAACTCACTGGACACGCGGCTCGCCACCGCGACCTTGACCTTATCGACCATGTCCTCGATCGGCACTACGCGCCGGCCGAGCATATGGCCGCATTTTTTAGGAAATTCCTGGTCTTCCAGTTGAATGGCGACCGCACCGGCGGCTTCATATCCCCGCACCGTATGTTGCACGTTGAGGAGCCCGCCATAGCCGGTGTCGCCGTCGGCAATGAGCGGCGTCGTCGTTCCCGAGGCTATCACGCCGACACGGCCAACCATGTCCGAGTAGGTCGCGATCCCGGCATCCGGCAGGCCCAAATGCGAGGCGACCGTACCGTAGCCGGTCATGTAGAGAGCTTCGAAACCCATTTGATCGGCGATCCTGGCGGAAATACCGTCAAATACGCCCGGCGCCACAAGCAGTTCCTTCGCGCACAGCCGCGCGCGCAAGTCCGCTCGTTGTCGCTTGGTCATACGCGTCCTCCCTCGACATTCCGCACCGGCGGAAATCGCATGTAAAATTCACCCCTCATCTGCGGAATCGTGCGTTCAGGAAACCCGTCGCCCCGGCGAGCCGAGCGCAGCTCTCGGCGCCAGCACGTCGCGCACCATGTTGGCGTGCGTATTGGCATATTGACCGCCATAGGCGCGCCGCTTGACGAACGCGCCGTCGCCGGGACGGCCGATATAGTTGCCCTTCTCGATCACGACCTTGCCACGCGAAATTACGGTATCGGTATAGCCCCTCACCTTGAAGCCTTCATAGGCGCTGTAGTCGATGTTCATGTGGTGGGTGCGGCCGTTAAACGCGCTGATCGTCTCTTCGCGCTCGGGATCAAAAATGACGATGTCGGCGTCGCTGCCCACGGCGATCGTTCCCTTCTTGGGAAACAGGCCGAAGATTTTCGCCGGCGCGGTTGATGTCAGCTCGACGAAACGATTGAGTGAAATTTGGCCCCGGCCGACGCCGTAATGATAAATCAGGCTCATGCGGTTTTCGATGCCCGGACCGCCGTTCGGTATTTTACTGAAGTCGTTGCGCCCGAGTTCTTTTTGCTCTTTCAGGCAGAATGGGCAGTGGTCGGTTGAAATCACATCGAGCGCATGCGAGCGCAAGCCGCCCCAGAGCTCATCGTGATTCCATTTCTCCCGCAGCGGCGGGGTCAGCACATATTTGGCGCCGTCGAAACCCGGCTCGTCGTAGCGGTCGACATCGAGAAGCAGATATTGCGGACAGGTCTCCGCGTGCGCCATCACTCCTCGCGCCTGCGCCAGGCGAAGTTCGTGAAGCGCGTCGTAGGAGCTCAGATGCACGATATAGACCGGCGCGCGCGCGACCTCGGCGATCGACAAGGCGCGATGCACGCCTTCGGCTTCCAGCCGGGTCGGCCGCGTCAGCGCGTGATATTTCGGCTCGACGTGGCCTTGCGACAGCGCGATCTTCACCAATTCGTCGATGACGATGCCGTTCTCCGCGTGCATGCAGACCAACGTCCCATCCTCGCCGGCCTTACGCATCGCGCGGAAAATGGTGCCATCGTCCGAAAGCAGCGCTCCCGGATAGGCCATGAACAATTTGTAGCTGGTGACACCGCTATCGGCGAGGCTTCGCATCTCGCCGGTCCGTTCTTGCGGCAAGTCGGTCACGATCATGTGGAATGAATAATCGATCGCGGTCTTGCCCTGCGCCTTGGCATGCCAGTCGTCGAGCGCTTTCAGCGTCGAAGTGCCCCGCGTTTGCACCGCAAAATCGATAATGCAGGTGGTGCCGCCATGGGCCGCCGCACGCGTGCCGGTCTCGAACGTATCTGAGGTTGTCGTGCCGCCGAACGGCAATTCAAGATGCGTATGCGGATCGACTCCGCCCGGGATTACCAGCTTGCCCGAAGCGTCGATTTGTTTGTCCGCATCGATGACGAGATCTTTGCCGATCAGCGCCACCGTCGAGCCGTTGATGAAAATGTCGGCCTGGTAGTCGTCGACGGCGGTCACCACGCGTGCGTTTTTGATCAATACCGTCACTTTTGCTGCCCCTCGGCGGTTTGACAGGCCCTTGCGCTAATGTATCATTCGTAAATTGAAGCGGTGCACAAGGACTTTTTGGCGGGCGGCCGCTCCGGGCTTCATCAACACAGCCAAAAATTCGGGCGTTCCAAAACAAAGTCGGGTAGTTCAAACAGAGGAGACTTGCATGCGCGTGCAGCAGAGTAAGTGGTCGCGCAGATCATTCATGAAGGCGACTGCCGCCGGCGTAGCGACCGGCGTGGTGGGGGGCTTCTCGCGACAAGCATCGGCAGCTGAAGGCTTACGAAGTATTGGTCTCGGCGTGAGCGAGATCAACGAAATACAAGACAAGGCGACGAAAGACTTGGGTTTCTCCGTCACAGGCCAAGCGATGGGCTATGGCGAGATGATTGGCAAGATGCTCAATCAGCCCGATCAATACGAGATCGCCGAAGGCTACTACCACGATCTCGCGATCTTGTGGCCGGCGAAGGTGTTTCAACCTATCGATACCAAAAAGCTCAAGGACTGGGACAAGGTCACCAACCTGACCAAGACCGGACATTTGACTCCGGAGTCGCAGGTCGGACAAGGCGCTGCGCCGTACACGATGATCTACTGCGACGAAAACGGCAAAAGGCAGCAAGAGCCGTCACGTTATATCACCATGGCTCCCGGTTGGCACAATGCCGATTCCTTGGGCTACAACCCGAAGTCGACCGGCCGCCCAATCGAAAGCTGGAGCGAACTCCTCAATAAAGAGTGGAAAGGCAAAGTCGGTTTGCTCAACGTGCCGTCCATCGGCGTAATGGATTGCGCGATGGCGATTGAGGCCATGGGACTGAAGAAGTTCGCCAACAAGGGCAACATGACCAAGGCCGAAATCGACTTCATGATCGAGTATCTTATTCCGCTTAAGAAAGCCGGGCACTTCCGCGCCTTCTGGGAAAATTTCGGCCAGTCGGTCAATTTGATGGTGAACGGCGAAGTGGTGCTGGAGAGCATGTGGTCGCCCGCCGTCGCCGCAATCCAGGCCGAAGGCGTGCCCTGCGTTTACGCTTTTCTCAAGGAGGGCATGCGTGGCTGGCACGGCGGTCTCTCGATCTCCTCCAAGGTCCAGGGCAAGCAACTCGACCA
>Ga0302325_10032983_pt1 | contig 10620 bp, 8 predicted proteins | sample Palsa_T0_2_FD_201948 | JGI IMG/M metagenome (GOLD analysis project Ga0302325, IMG submission 201948) | Peat permafrost microbial communities from Stordalen Mire near Abisko, Sweden - Palsa_T0_2 | ecosystem: Environmental > Terrestrial > Soil > Palsa > Peat permafrost | place: Sweden: Abisko...
CACCATGATCTGCCGGAACTTACCGCCATAAGGCAGCGGCACCGCGGCGCCCTGCACGGTTGCCAACTGCGTGCGGATGAAGTTGAGCCCGTAATCGAAAATGGCTTGTTCGCTGAGGGTCTTGCTTTCCAGACCCAACTGCAAGATGGGGACGCTGGAGGCATCGTACTTGAGGATGTTGGGCGGAAAGGTCCCCGGCGGGAATATGCGCAGCAGGGTTTGGGAAATGGCCGTCACCTGCGCCAGGGCCATATCGATCTTCACGTTCGGCTGGAAGTAAACCCGGATTACCGAGACCCCGCTATACGACTGCGACTCAATGTGCTCGATATCGTTGACCGTGGTGGTCATGGAGCGTTCGAAGATGGTGACCATGCGCTTTTCCATCTCCTCCGGGGACAGGCCCTGGTAGGACCAGACGATGCTGACCACCGGGATATCGATGTACGGGAAGATATCCACTGGCATGGTGACGATGGCGGCGCCGCCTAGAATGGCGATGAGCAAGGCCATTACGACAAAGGTATAGGGGCGCCGCAGCGCTAGTCTTACTATCCACATAGGGACAAGGAGACTTCAGGGCTAAGGATCATTATCGCGGAAAAAGCCTGGTATGTATGTATGAGATGACGAGATCCGGCTTTTGGATGTTACCCGTTTCGGATCGACGTAGGCAGGTGGGGCAAGGGGAAAAGCTGACGGCAACTGGACGATGCCCGGTTCGCACCGTGGGGCGGGCAATTCTGCCCGCAGCCGGCTTTTCAGCCGGCTAACGCGAGCTTCGCCCGCAGCTGGGGTTTGGCCCTTTTGGACCCAACTGACAGATCGGCGACGTGGCGCAGGCACTTTTGTCTGCCGCGACTGCACTCCTGCAGTCGCGGCGGGCGAAGCCCGGCTACGCGAGCTTCGCTCGCGGCGACCGCAAGAGTGCGGTCGCGGCACGCTGAGAGCGTGCGCCACGTCAGGTCGTAGAATGTCCAAACTCCAGAGGCGAGGTCCGCCGGGATAAGCCGGCATCCGTCCCTCTGCCGTCTCCGCGCCCGCGCTGGCTGGTGGTCTTGTCGCTTACGCCTGCAGCTTGTTGATCAGATCCCGGATCTTATTTTCTTCTTCTTTAGCGGGGCTGGAACGCAGCGCCTGCTGCAGCTCTTTGATGGCCTTGGGTTTGTCGCCCTTCTGCGCCAGCGCCAGGCCCAGGTGGTAGCGGAACGTGGAATTGCCGGGCGCTTTGTTGACCAGTCCCTGGAAGATGTCCATGGCGTTGTCGCTCATGTTCTTCTTCAGGTAGATCCATCCCAGGGTATCCGATATTTCGGGCAGGTTCGGGTACACCTGCTTGGCGCGCTGGGCATAGGTGAGGGCCTGATCCAGGTCCCCGCCACCGCCTTCCGCGATCAGAAACGCCAGGTTGTTCAGGGCGAAGCCATTTTGCGGATCCATCTTGACGGCCTGCTCATAGGCCTGGCGCGCTTCCGGTTTGCGGTCGGCGCTTTGCAGCGCGATGGCCAGTTCGTCCACCACCATGGTGTTGTTAGGCAGGGCTTCTCTGGCTTTCGCGAGGGCCTGGATGGCGCCGGACAAGTCTCCCTTGCGGCGCAAAGTCACGCCCAGGCGGAAATAGACCTCGCCGCGCGCCTTGGAGTTCTTGTCCAACCCGTCGAGCACGGTTTGAAACTCGTGGATGGCCAGCTCGAAGTTTCCGTTCCGCACGGCCACATTGCCCAGCGCCATTTGCAGATCGTTGCGCTTGGGATCTTTGGCCAGTTCGGATTGCAGGAATTGAATCGCTTGATCGTTGTGGCCTTCCCGGGCCAGCGTTTCGACCAGCCCCACCAGGCCGCGCGCGTCCTTGGGATTCGCCGCGTAAGCTTTACGGAAAATATCCTCCGCCTCCGCGAGGCTCCCCTGTTTCAGCGCGACCATGCCCAGGGAAAAGTCGATGTCGGGGGCGTTCGGATTCGCTTGCCGGATGGCCATGAGCAATTGGCGGGCCTCCGGATATCGTTTTTCGCCCAGAAACGAGGCGGCTTGAATCATGCGCGCCGGGCCGTTGTTCTTGTCGATCACCAGAATCTGGTCCACGGATTTGAGGGCGGCCTCGTAATCGGAGTGCATCACCTGGAGTTGCGCCAGGGCCAGGTGCGCCGGCAGGTAGTCGGGCCGCTCCCGGATGGCTTCAGTGAACTGCTGGCGGGCCTGCTCCCATTCGCCGCGGGCTACATGCGCGCGGCCCAGATTGTAACGCGCCACGAAGTTATCCGGCGCGGCATTGACCACGGCCTGCAATTCGGAGATGGCCTTCTGCACATCGCCGCGGTCCAGCAGCAGGGACGCCTGCAAGCCCCGCGCATCGGAGTCTTTGGGGTTTTCCTTTAGAATTGCGGCATCGATATCGGCCGCCTCCGCGCGCCGGTTCTGACGCATCAATACCTCGATCATGCGCTTTTGATAGGTGGCCTTCTGCTTGGGGTCCGCGGCCATGCCCTCTTTGTATTGCCTGAAGGATTCCGCCAGATCGCCATTGCGAAAGTAGAAATCGCCCACCACCAGATAAGCGCGGTCGAAATCCTTTTTGTGGCTCTTGATCTGATTGAGCACTGCCACCATATCGTCGTGCCGCTTCTGGCTGGAGTAATAGTTGGCCAGCACCACCAGGAAACTCAGTTGTTTCGGATTATTGGCGGCGCCGGTCTTGAGGATCTGCTCCGCGTCGGCGTTCTTGTTTTCGAGCAAGTAGACGCCATACAATTCGTTGTAGGCCAAGACGAAGCTCTTATCCTGGGCGATGAGCTCCTTATAGAGCTGTTCAGCCTCCGGGAACTGCCGGTCGGCGGCCAGCGCGCGGGCCAATTGCATCTTCAGTGCGGCAGTGGGCGTCTGAATCGCGATGGCCTTGCGGTATTCGGCGATGGAGGCTTCCAGCAGCTTGGCGGTCTTTTCCGGCTGGCCCTCGTGGAAGCTGCTCTGCGCCCGCACGAAATTCAGGTCCGCCGTCAGCCGGTGGCCGTCGTATGAATTGGGGTCGCGCTTCAGGAGCTCTTTGGTGATGCCTTCCACCTCCATCAGGAACTGGCTTTCGCGGGTGTACGCAAGGTAGATCTCGGCCAGGCGGATCTCGGAGTCGCGGTATTCCGGCTGGTCTTTAGGGATCAGTTCAATGGCGCGCCGCAATTCACCCAAGGCGTTGGCAACGCGGGCCAGCTTCAGATCGGTCTGCGCCAGGCGGTAATAGGCGAGGCCGTATCGCTGGTCCTTCTGCAGGGCGTTGCGATACATGATGGAAGCTTCCTTGTACTTACCTTTCGCGAAGTACTTGTTGCCGTTTTCCAGATATCGTTTTTTGGCCACATTGGGGTCCCGGCTGCAGGAAACCAAGGTCAACGCAGCCAAGACGACTAACACGGATCGCATGCAGTTCCTCACGGTGATTCTAATACACATTGTACTCCGCGGGATCAAGCGGCCGGGAGGGTGTGGCGCCTTCGTGCCCGTGGCTGGTGGCTGGTCGGGACCCGGAGGGTACTCCGGTTGGTGGCTTTGTTGGGCGACCCGCGGTAGGAATTCGCCAGCAAAAAAAACCGAGAATTTTTCCTGCCCCGCATACTAACACTGCTGAGAACACAGAACAGCCATGCTGGAACGAAGGAGCCTGGATTTGCGCAGTGGTGTGGCATCGCCCTCGGAAACGGCCATCGCGGTCCTGCTGATCGGCCCCAGCGACTCCCGCGGTCGCACGCTACGCAATATGTTCGCGCCCCCGGATTGGGAGATCCGGGAAGCGTGCAGTTGGGGGGAAGCCGCGGCAATCTTGGATACCCGCCACATTGGGGTAACCATCTGCGACGCCGAACTGCAGGACGGTAACTGGCAGGCCCTGCTGGCCGATCTCCAAAACAGAGCCGATCCGCCAAGCCTGATCGTTTCGTCGCGCCTGGCCGACGAGCGCCTCTGGGCCGAGGTCTTGAACTTGGGCGGATACGACGTACTGGTGCAGCCCTTCGACCGCGCTGAGGTGCTGCGGGTTGCCCGCATGGCTTGGGCCTCCTGGCGCCAAAGATGCCAAAGCTGGACCGCCGGACCAGTCGCCGGGCTCCAGATGCAGGCGGCGTCTTAGCGGTTCCCTGTAAGCCCCGGGGCGCGCGGCTTGTGCACCCGGAACGATCCCGCTTCCAACCCAAGTGACCCCGGGCAAGCGCCGCGGTATGCTCCACTTTAGGTCGCGCACCAGCCACTTCGGGTACGTGACATAGTGAGTATCCGGGCCACGCGACTTGAGCCGACGGATCGCAGAAAAGCTAAATTCCATCGGCGTTTATCTGCTTTCATCGGCGGCCAAGATATGTGTTTCTTCCTGAAGACGATGGGAACGTAACAAACAGCGGCGCTTAACAGCCAGCCACTTTTGTGTCGCACACCGGCGGTGAATTGGCAGGCCGCCCTTCCGGCGGCAAGCCTACTTCCAAAATGAGAAACCGGCGAACAGCACGTTCGCGTCCACACCCGGATTCACGTCGGTGCGGTAAGCGTTTGAGATATGGTCCAATCGGTATCCCGCCGCGAAGCTCCAGTGCGGGCTGGTGAAGTACTCGACCCCGGCGCCGAAATGAAACGTGAAATTGAACTGCGTCGCGCCGGGGATGTCGATGGGCACCGGCTGGAATGAGTAGACCAGACCTCCACTGGTAGAAAGGAACGGCTGCAGCCGGCTGCGTGGACGGAAGGCTAACTTAAACCCGATCGGAGAAACGCCGAATCCGTAGACGGCCGAGCGGGAGCCATGCGGGTCCGGCGGCTGCAACAGGACCGCGGCAGGAACGGCATCCAGGGTGTACTGTAGCGCGACACGCCGGCGGCGCAGCAGCAGGCGGCCGTAGCGCAGTGCGGCGATGGCGTACTGGCGATCCGGCGCCGTACCGATGATGGCCGGCGACCGCGGAGAGAAGCCCGCCCAGACACCAAATTCGTTGCGGCCGTCCTGGCCCGAGGCTTGCAGCGCGGCCAAACAGGTAATCGCCGCCCACCGGGCAAGCCGCGTCTTAGCCGCCATCCGCCGAATTACCGCGAGCCGCCGCCGCCCGCACCGCCTGCCTCGCCCAGATACTTCAACAGCGCCGCATTGAACGGCCCCGCGCATTCCGCTTGCGGCACATGCCCGCAGCCATCCAGGATCACCGTCTCGGCGCCGGGAATATCTTCCGCCAGAGCCTTGCCGGCGGCCAGCGGGACCAGGGCGTCCTCGCGGCCCCACACGATCAACGTAGGAGCTTTGATCGCGCCCAGTTTGCCATCCACCAGATCTTCGCCGCGCAGGATGGAATCGATGAAGCGGTCGATAGTGTAACTGTCGTTCTTGTGCAGATGCATCGCCAACGCCTGTTCGGCGATCTGGTCGGTGGCGAATGCCTTGTTATAAAAGACAATGGACATGAGCTGCTTTTCGCCCGCTACGGTCGAAGGGTTCAGGGCCAGCAGCAGCTCGCGCGTCAACGGTTGACCGCCCGTGCGCTTCTGCGAGTAACCCGCGCTGTCTACCAGCACCAGGCGATTCACCTTGTCCGGATGCGCCAACGCAAAATCCATGGCTACCCAGCCGCCCATCGAATTGCCCACCAGCGTGGCTTTGGCGATGCCCAGCTTTTTGCAGAACGCGTTCAAAAAGTCCACCAGCGTGCCCACGCGATAGTCGATCATGGGCTTGTCGGATTGGCCGAAACCAAGCTGGTCGGGAACCAGGACGTGGAACTTGGCAGCCAGCGCCGGCACCGTAGCGTTCCAATTAGTGCGGTCGCCTCCCAGGCCGTGCAGTAGAATAACGTCCGGGCCAGAGCCGGCCTCCTGGTAGTAGATCTTCTGACCGTAGATTTCCACCTGCTTGGTGGCGGCGGTGGTGGCGTCTTGGGCCCATGCCGTGGCGGCTAGCGCGCAAAGCCATAGCGTGCGAGTAAGCATTCTTGTAGTGTCCCTCCGGGTGACGTTTGATTGTACGACAACTCGAAGGGAGTGTCACTGAACGGCCATGGTGGCGATGTTCGATGTGACTCCGCCCATCTGCAGCACCACGGGCGCGGCATCGCTCTCCGCCAAGCCCGCCGGCACCTCTGCGTTTACCTGATACAGCCCGACATAACCGGGGGCCAGACCGGAGAACGAAACGTTGGCCGGCGCTCCGCGGATGGTCACAGTTGGCGTGGCGCTCCAGGAGAGGAGAGTCAATGAAGCGGGCGACCCGGTGGGAGGCTGATTCGTAACCGCTCCCAAGCCGGTGCAGAAGATCAGAACGGTGCTGCCGCCGGTTGCCGGATTCGAAGCATCCACCAAGTGGTACGACGTATCCAGGATGGCGCCCTGACCGGTGCCCTGCGCATTGGTCGTGAAAATGGCCGGAGCGACAGGCGCAAGCGGGATGGTCTGCGCGGCGCTGGTCTGGCCGTCTATGGTGACCGTCAAAGTCCCCGGCTGGCCGGACAATTCCCAGGGAACCTGAAAATTCACCTGGCCTCCCGAGACGAAGAAAAGTGGCGCCTGAATGCCGCTGGCGAATTGCAGAAATGCGCCTGAAATATCGGTGGGCAATGGCGACTGGGTGGTGCCGAGCGGTAAGGAAAGGAAGAAGTCGCCGAAGGCCGAAGCGATGCTGCCGGGCGCTACCGGTGCGGTAAAGCTGGCTGCGTTCACTACACCGCCGGCGTTGATCGAGGGCGAAAGTCCGCTGCCTGGCTGTAACGAAAATACGGTCGCGGTGCTCGCGCTGGGCTGCGTTGTGCCATAGAGCACCCCGCCGCTGCCGATCACAACTCCGGTCCTGGGAAAGGCGCGCCGCAATAGATCAGGTGACCGCCTTGCGTCTTCAGGCCTTGGGAGCGGTGAACGGGCTGGCTGTCTACGTGCCCCCTGTTTTTACCCGCCAAGAGCCAACCGGCCAGCTCGATCTTCAATCCATAGAGCGGCTTCACGCGAGCGACGTGGTGCTGGGCGTGGTGACCGTCGCCTTGTCGGAAGCATGCCGCGAGGAACTCAATTCAGGCAAAAAAATGGGGAAACGAACAATCGTTCTGGCCGACCCCTCCCAGGCCGGTGCTCTGGCGCCCTACTTTCCGGGGCATCTGGTCGTTTTCGACCCCAACGATCCGGCCAAAGCCGAGCAAAGCATCGTTCAGTTTCTGCGCGGCTCAGGACTGCAGCGGGATGCGGCCAAAGCGCTCCTGGCGCTCGGCACCATTGCACTTGGCCTGCTCATATTTGCCCCACAAGACTGACTTGTCTTCTGCATGCAGAAACCAGATGCAGTTCTGGACTCGTCCTGCGTGATCGCGTTAGACGCCGTGGGTGTGCTGCCGCTCTTGGCCTTTCTTTTTTCGCGGGTGCTCCTGCCGAGGGGTGTGCGGACAGAATTGTTTCGGCGGCGCTCCACGAAGAAGCGCATCAGGGCGCTCGTCAGGGAATATGGCTTCATTGTCCCGTGCAACGACTACGATCAAGGGGCGGTGGATGTGTTGCTAGCGGAGCGCCGTGCAGCAGGCACCCGCGATCGTGGCGAAGCGGAATCGGTGGTTCAAGCTTCCAAAACGGCCGCAGCGGTTGTAATTGACGATCCCTGGGGTCGCAAGCTGGCCGAGAGATTCTCTTTGCAGTCAGGTGGGACTATCTGGATTCTGCGGAGACTCTACGGCATTGGCTTGCGATCCGCAGCCGAGTTGCGCGCGAACTTTGTGACCCTGCTCCAAAGCGGCATTCGACTTCCAAGAGACTCGATCAACGAATTGCTGAAGGAGCTAGGGCAGGAGCCGATCGGTTTGGTCCGGGAGCGTTAGCCATTGCCGTTTCACTCCACCGCAATCGTCACGCCCGCCGGGCTTTGGTAGGTCCCCACCGACAGCACCACCGGCAGATCGCCCGTCGGCACAAATCCGCTGGGCACCTGCGCATTGATTTGCAGCAATCCGACAAAGCCCGGCGCTTCGCCTGCAAACAGGATATTGGCCGGTATGTTGGCCATGGTCACCGTCACCGGCAATAGCGGCTCGGGATAGGGCGCCTGCGCGGCTTGGCCTGTGACGCCGGCGGCCGAAGTTTGCCCTTCGCCCGTAGCGTACAAAACGACAATCGATCCGCGCGGCGCGGGATGCTGGCCGGAGTTGATCGAGCCATCCTGATTCACAGCCACTGCGTTCCCTTTGCCGTTGCTCAAGGTGAACAGGGCAGGGTTAGCGTCCGCGAGCGTGACCTGCACGGTTGCCACCGTGGCTCCTTGATAGACCACCTGCAGTTGCGCGGAAGTCTGGCCCGCCATCTCATAAGGCACCTGCGCATTGATCTGTTGCGACTGCACGTAATACAGCGGCGCGGGCGTGTTGTTGAACAGCACTTGCACCGTGCCCAGCGAGGTCGAGAGTATGCCGGTGGTGTCGAATGCACCCAGCAGCGCCGTTTCGGGCCCGATGCCCTGTGCGAATATCGAGAAGATCTCGCCGGGCGCCAGCGGCCCCGGCAGCAGGCTGGCCGAACTGGCCAGCGCCACGCCGATGGGTTGCAGAGGCGTCACCACGGTCTGGGTAGCCGACATCAGGCATACGCGATCGTTGCCCGTGTCGGACACCCAGATGTTGCCTTGGCCATCCAGCGCCAGCCCCGCTGGATTATAGAGATCCGTCTGCAACGCGGGACCGTTGTCGCCGTTGTAAGTGGCCTGGCCGGTGCCCGCGATGGTGGCGATGTTGCCATTGGGCGCGACCAGGCGCACGCGATTGTTGCCGGTGTCCGCGATGTAGAGGTTGCCGCTGGGGTCCACCGCGACGGCCGATGGATAGCTCAACTCCGCGGCTGCAGCGGCCCCGCCATCGCCGCTGAACCCGCCGGTGCCAGTGCCCGCGACAGTGGAGAGCACGCCGCCCGCACTGAGCATCCGCACGCGATGATTCTGGGTATCGGCGATGTACAAGTCGCCGCCGGTGTCGAGCGCCAGGCCGGTCGGGCCATATAAGTCGCCGGGAGTGCCGGTGCCCGCCACGGTGTGCATATTCCCGGAGGTATCCACCTGGATCACGCGGTTGTGATTGGTGTCGGCGATGTAGACGTTGCCGGCGGAATCGGCAGCCACACCCTGGGGCGCATCGAGGGGCGTGAGGGTGGCGGGGTTGCCCTCGCCGCCGAATCCAACGGTGGCGCCATCGCCGGCAAACGTCGTGATGACGCCGGAAGATCCCACCTGGCGCACGCGGTTGTTGCCGGTATCCGCGATATACAGGTTGCCGGCCGGATCGAAGGCCACGGCGGTAGGACCGGCCAAACTCGCACTGGTGGCCGGAAGCCCATCGCCGGAGTAGGATTCGACTCCATTGCCGGCCACGGTGGAAATCAACCCGCCGGATACCTGGCGGACGCGCTGGTTGTCTTGATCGGCGATCGAGAGCGATCCACTGTTGAGCGCGATCCCCGTGGGTGTGTTCAGAACGGCCATCGACGCGCTGCCGCCGTCGCCGCTGAAGCCGAACGTCCCATTGCCTGCCACCGTATTGATGATGCCGGTCGCCGCGGAGACCTCGCGCACGCGGCGGGCTTCGGAGATGTAGAGGTCGCCTGCGGCATCCAGCGCCACTTCCACCGGCGTGTTGAGCGCCGTCTGCACGGCAAGCTGGCCGTCTCCCGTGTAGGCGCCGCTGCCTGGCGTGCCCGCCACTTGGGTGAGCGCTCCCGCGGGAGTCAGCCGCCACACGAAGGAATTGGCGCTCTCCGGGATATACAGATTGCCGGCGGCATCCGCGGCCAGGCCCGACAGTTGGATGTAAGGCATGCCGAAGCTCTGCTGGCTGCAAACCGTGCTAATCGTGCCGACGCCCGCCAGCACCTTGCGGATACGCACGTTGAGCGTGTCGACTATGAAGAGGTCGCCTGCGCCATCCAAAGCCAGGCCGGCCGGGAAAGCCAGTTGCGCGGCGGTGGCTGGCCCGCCGTCGCCGCCGAAGCCCGCGACGCCGGTCCCCGCTATCGTGCCGATGGTTCCATCCGGAGCCACGCGCCGCACGCGGTGCCCATCGAATTCGGAGATGTACAGGTTGCCGGCGGGGTCCACTGCCACGTTTCGCGGTCCCAGCAGCAAAGCGGCAATGGCGGCGCCGCCATCGCCGCTGGCGCCGCTTGCTCCGTTGCCGGCCACGGTCGAGATGTTGCCATTCGTATCGATGCGGCGCACGCGCTGATTGCCGAAGTCGGCGATGTACAGGTTGCCTGCCATGTCCAAGGCCAGATCGTACGGTTGATTCAATTGCGCGCCGGCCGCCGGCCCGCCGTCGCCGCCGAATCCGGCGTGCCCGTTGCCCGCGATTGTAGAAATGGCGCCCGATGGCGTTACCTTGCGTATGCGGTGGTTGGCGGCATCCGCGATGTAAAGATTGCCGCTAGAGTCTAAGACCATGCCTTCGGGCTGCGCCAATTGGGCCGCGACGGCCTGGCCGCCATCGCCGGCCAGGTCGCTGCCGGCCACTGTGGTGAGCTGATAAACCGCCTGCGGCGAGGGTAGGGCGGGGAAGGCTAGCCCGAACCAGGCCAGAGCCAGGGTAATACCCCGATGCTGCAACTGCATATTCCTTTAAGGGGTGGGCCATGCCCCAAGTTTTTCTCTGG
>Ga0302325_10032984_pt1 | contig 10620 bp, 10 predicted proteins | sample Palsa_T0_2_FD_201948 | JGI IMG/M metagenome (GOLD analysis project Ga0302325, IMG submission 201948) | Peat permafrost microbial communities from Stordalen Mire near Abisko, Sweden - Palsa_T0_2 | ecosystem: Environmental > Terrestrial > Soil > Palsa > Peat permafrost | place: Sweden: Abisko...
CAACAGAACGAAAGGGGTCAATGCTTGGCTTTAGTGCACAAATGCCACGTTGTCCTGAGAATCAGTTGCGCGAATTGGTTTTACCGGCCCACGAAAAACCTAAAACTCGGGCACGTCCGGATACTTTTCCAGCACAGAACCAAGCGCAGCCCGAAGCGGGTCCAGCCATGGTTCGAAGTGCCGCCAGTGCTCAACCGCATCGCGATAGATGGGCTGGCGCACCTGCTCCGAACTTGCCGTGCGCACGGACCGTTCCGTCTCATAGAAACTGAGGCACGCCGCATCGAAGGGCACGCCGCAATAGTCCGCCAGACGGCGAACCTCACCTTCCGGATCGGCTACCAAGCGCTCGTAAAACATGCGGTGTACTCGGCCAGGCAATACCGAGTCGAAATGCGCCATGAGTTCGACATAGTCGCGATAATACCGACCCATGCCGGCAAGGTCATAGGAAAACCCCTGACCACGCGCATAGTGCTGCTTGAAATTGGAGAAGCAGCAGCCAAGAGGATGGCGGCGCACGTCGACGATTCTCGCATGCGGCAGAATGAGATGGATCAAACCCACATGTGCGAAATTGTTCGGCATCTTGTCAGTAAAATATGGCCGCGAGAGGCGCCGCTGTATGCGCGTGCCTTCAAGATACTCTTCCCCAAGCTTGGCGAAATCCGCCAGGGTCATGTCGCACAGTGAGTCCGGGTATAGCGACCTGTCGGTCGGCATCTTCCTCGCGCCAAGTCGACCGGCGATTGAAAGAATGTCGGGAAGCTCCATCGTGCCTTCGATGACGGGATGGCTGGCGAGAATTTGTTCGACCAGAGTGGAACCTGACCGCGGCATCCCGACGACAAAGATCGGATCCGGCTTTTCGCAACCCGCCCCCTCCCGCTCGCGAAAGAATTCCTGGTTGAATACGACCTTCGAGCGCCGGACATGTTCAGATGTCGCGTCCGGGTCATAGGAAAGCCTCGCCCTCCGGAGCGCATTGCCCTTGTCATAGTGATCGAATGAATTGGCATACTGTCCTGCATCTTCCAGAGCTTTGCCCAGGGCGAATTGAAGGTGCCATCGATCCTCGTTCGTAATGTCGCCACGCGCGAGTTGCACGCGCATTTCCGAAATGTCGCCGGGTGAAAAATGCACCGTCTTCAGGTTGGCGAGACTCCACCACGCCTCGCCGAGGGACGGCAGTTGCGCGATGCTTCTGCGGTATGCCGCCACCGCGTCGCCCTGGCGACCCACCCCCTTAAGGGTGTGACCATAGCTCATCCACGCCTTGGGTTGATGCGAATAGTCCTTCAACAAACCCTCGTAACAATCGATCGCACGCTCGCTTTCGCCCAGGCGCGCCAACGCCGCCGCCATCATGTTGCGATGCCCGGGATGCTTCGGATCATCCTCCAGAAGCATTTTCGTTTGCGCGAGCGCTTCGGCCGGCTTGTTGGCGCGATAGAGCACGCCGGCATAGTTACCCCTTGCCTCGACGAATCCGGGCGCCAACTCCAGGCAGCGGGCGAGTAGGTGCTGCGCATCATCATAGCGACCCAGACGTGAACCGATCTCGGCCAGCATCCGCATTGCGGCGACGTCGGTAGGATGCTCCGTCAGGAATTCGCGAAGTATCCTCTCGGCGACTGCCAATCTGCCATCACAGAGCGCGCCGGCCGCAGCGAGCAGACGTTTATCTTTCACCGATGCCTTGATGTGTCGGGCATAGGCATCGTCGGCGGCCTCTGTGTCGCCAGCCAGCGTGAACGCATCTCCCAACGATCGCCAAATGCCCTGCGATGTCGTGTCAAGCGCAGCGGCCTTCGAAAGTGCAGCGATTGCGGGGCGACGCCTGCCAAGCTGCGCCAGTGTGAGCCCCAGCTCGAGATACGCGGATGCCATTGCGGGATGGGCAGCCGTCAACGCTTTAAGTTCGCGGGCCGCCTCTTCCGCCCGGCCCTGTGCCCGCAAGGCGCGCCCAAGGATGAGCATCGCGTCGGGCTGCCGGGGAATCACCTTTAGTATCTCGTGCGCCTGAATTTCGGCGAGATCCGGCCTCGGCGCCAACATCCTCCCGGCCTGGTCAAGCGCCATGGCGAGGGAGCCGACTGTATCGGAAGTCTTGCCCGTTGCGTCTGATTGCCCCACGAGAGCCCCGTCGGCGGTCTCGCCGTCATCAGGTCGTCGCACCTGCATCCTGTCAATATGGGCGGCGTTCTTAGTCCGGCCTGGAATAAACTTGGCCGGCCCCGAGTCTCATATCGAGTTTGAAGAAATGGCGACCGGCCGCAACCATGGATGACAGGCGCCGAAGGTTCCAGGCGCAGGCGATGCCGCATCTGGACGCGGCCTACAATCTTGCACGCTGGCTCACCCGCTCACCCACGGAAGCCGACGACATTGTGCAGGACGCGATGTTGCGAGCATTCGGCGCCTTCGACTCGTTTCGGGGCGGCGACGTGAAGCCGTGGCTGCTCACGATCGTGCGCAACTGCCACCGCACGGCATTGAGCCAGCGGCGCCGACGCAATTTTGTGCCGCTTCCGGAAACAGAAGAGAATGGCCCGGAAGCCCTGATTTCCGCGGACGATCCGGAGTTACTTGCAATCGGCGCCGACAATGCGCGCAAACTTGGCCACGCGATCGCACAACTTCCTCACGAATACCGCGAAGTTCTCGTGCTGCGCGAGATGGAGGATATGCCCTATCGCGACATCGCGTCGGTGACTGCCGTCCCGATCGGGACAGTGATGTCCCGGCTGGCTCGTGCCCGTGCCGCGCTGAAGGAAAGGTGGTTGAACGATGTCGAGGGAGTCTGCAGTGAACTGCCCTGAATCCCGCCGCATCCAAACTTATCTCGATGGCGAGACCGTGGATATCGACGCGACAGAGCAGCATCTGGCGTCGTGCCGCGATTGCGCGGAATTGCGTGACCAATTGCTCGGATTGCGCGCCGGCATACACGCAGAAGCTGACTACTATCGCGCAGATGCTGTTCTGCGCGGCCGAATCAGCGCCGCTCTCGATCGCGAGGATCACAAACGTCTTTCGTTTGGCATGTTCTCAAGGCAATTCTGGGCAGGTACTGCCGGCGGCGCGTTGGCCACAGTCTGCGCTGGCCTGCTCGCGGCCTTTCTGTTCCTGCCGCCGCTATCCGATCAGCTGACGGACGACGTTCTGACCGCGCATCTCCGTTCGCTGATGCCGGGTCATCTCGTCGATGTTGCTTCAGGAAATCATCACACGGTCAAGCCCTGGTTCGCAGGCCGCACGGATGTTTCGCCACCTGTCGCCGAGTTCACGCGCGAGGGCTACACGCTGATTGGCGGCCGCACCGACATTGTCGACGGCCGACGTGCGGCCGTTACGATCTATCGCCACGGCGCCCACATCATTAACGTATTCGCGTGGCCTGCGGACGACAAACGCCTGCCGAGCGTTGTGTCGCGCAACGGCTATCATCTCGTATTCTGGAAAAGCGGCAACGTCGCGTTCTGTGCGGCGTCAGACACCGCGCTGGACGAACTTCTGGCATTGACGCGTTTGCTGAATGCGATGGCCACGCCTGACAGCCGGGAATAAATCGCCCGAAACCCGAGTCTCGCTGAATAAGAAACATTCTGCGAGGCCCTCCCATGCCGGACATCTCTCGACGCAACACGCTTGCATGTATGGCCTTCGGAGGCGCGGGTACGCTGTTCGCGCTCTCGGGCGGCGTGCTTTCATCTATCGATCTGGTCTTTGCGGCTGACAATCGCGACGCGGCAGCTCGTCTCGGAACGCCGTTCTTCGTGCAAATCAGCGACACGCACATCGGTTTCGCCAAGGACGCCAATCCCGACGTGAAGGGGTCGCTTGCGAAATCGGTCGAACTGATTAACGGACTTCCCATGCAGCCGGACTTCATCATCCATACCGGCGACATCAGCCACCTTTCGAGACCGGCCGAGTTCGACACTGCGCAGCAGCTTCTGTCCGGCTTGAAGTCATCCGAGCTACACACGGTGCCCGGCGAACACGACGTCGCCGATGCCAACCAGTCGGAATATTTCCAGCGATTTGGCGGTGCTTCGAACAACCGGGGTTACTACAGCTTCGACCATCGCGGCGTTCACCTGATCGCGCTTATCAATGTGATGAACTTCAAGCCCGCCGGCCTCGGCATATTGGGCGAGGAGCAGCTGAAATGGCTGGAAGATGATCTGTCCGCACACTCTTCAAGCACGCCCATTGTCGTCTTCGCCCACATGCCTCTCTGGTCCATCTACGAGCCGTGGGGTTGGGGAACAGGCGATGCCGACCGGGGCATGGCATTACTGCGGCGCTTCGGCTCCGTGACCGTACTCAACGGGCATATTCATCAGATCGTGCGCAAGATTGAAGGAAACATCACCTTTCACACCGCGAGATCCACTGCATATCCGCAGCCGGCGCCCGGTATCGGCCCAGGACCCGGTCCGCTGACGGTGCCATCGGCACAGCTGGCTTCAATGCTTGGGATCACGTCCGTCTCGATCATGCGGGACCAGACTGCCGCCAAACTCTCCGACGTGACCCTCATCTGAACTCGACATACGGAAGTTTGATCAATGACTTTTGGGTTCGCACAATTCGCCCGTGGAGCGACTACCGTCGCCGCACTCTTGATCGCGTCTCAATTGCAGGTCCATGCCCAGCAGTCGAGCGTCGTTTCGATCAAGAATTTCGACTTCGCGCCCATGACGCTGACGGTGAAGGCTGGTACCGCCGTTACCTGGAAAAATTTCGATGGCGAACCGCATACCGTCACGAGCCTTGACGGATTGTTCCGTTCCGGCGCCTTGGACACTGACGAGACGTATACTTTCAGGTTCGACCGGCAAGGTATCTACAAGTACGTTTGCAGCATACATCCCCGCATGACAGCGATGATCATAGTGAAATAACGTCGGCCACCCCCGCACGCTTGCCGGCACCTGAGCCGGCATCGGATTGTCCACGGATTCCGGCTCTCTTGTTGCCCGCCGGTATCACTTTTCGTCCGCCAAAGCGCTATAACGCATGCGGAAAGATCGGACCGATTGGAACATCATGCATAGCGGGATCGTCTGTTGCGCGTTGGTACTCATGGCCATCGTCACCATGCCACCGGTTCAGGCGGCGGAGCCGAGCGCTGATTCCAGTCTTAAATCGCTCTACACACGCGAATGGAAATGGCGCGAAGAGCAGTTCGCGGACGACGAGGACAGCCACGGGCCGGTCGTCGATCACCTGCCGAAAGTTGATGCCGCCAGTCACGCTGTGCAGCTCGCCTATTGGAGTGAGGTGCTGCGCGAACTCGATACAATCCCCCGCGCGCAGCTGTCGCCTGAAGAACAGGTGAATTACGACGTTTACGGGCCACAGATCATCGCACTGATCTCCAGCGAGCGGTTCCACGAGTACGAGATGCCGGTCAATTCGGACACGACGTTCTGGACCGATCTCGGCTATACTGCGCGGAGACCATTCAAGGAGATTGCAGACTACACGAACTTCATTGCGCAGATGCGTGACGTGCCGCGCTATTTCGATGAGCAGATCGTGAACATGCGCGCAGGCCTGAAGCGTGGCTTCACACCCCCAAAAGTAACGCTGCAAGGCCGCGACGCTTCGCTGACCGCCGTCACAACAGTCAAGCCGGAAGAAACGCTGTTCTTCACACCGTACAAGAGCATCCTGGCCTCGGTCCCTGCCGGCGAACAGGCGAAACTCAAGGCCGAGGCAGCAGCGGTGATTCGCGATTCAGTACAGCCCGCCTATGCAAAAGTCCTCGCCTTCATGCGCAACGAGTATGTGCCTGGTGCGCGTTCGACGCTGGCGGCAGATGATCTACCGGACGGCAAAGCCTACTACCGGGCGCAGATTATCGAGTACACGACAATGGACATGGACCCGTCTGCCATTCACCAGCTTGGGCTGGACGAAGTCGCGCGGCTGCATCAGATGATGGTAGAAGAGATGCAGGCGACTGGATTCAAGGGCGACTTTCCGGCCTTCCTGCATTATCTGCGCACCGATCCGAAATTCTACGCCAAGACGCCGGAAGAGCTTCTGATGCGAGCGGCGTGGATTGCGAAGACTTTTGATGGCAAGGCATCGCAATACTTCGGACGGCTTCCGCGCTCACGCTTCGCGATCAAGCCGGTGCCCGACGACATGGCGCCGTTTTACACCTCGGGCCGCGGCGGACCGGGCCTCTATCTGCTGAACACTTATGACCTACCGCACCGGCCACTCTACAGCCTGACCGCGTTGACGCTACATGAATCCGCGCCGGGTCATGCGTTCCAAATTCCCCTGGCTTTGGAGCACAGGGATCAGCCCGATTTCCGGCAACACACCTACATATCCGCGTTTGGCGAGGGCTGGGCACTTTACTGTGAAAAACTCGGCCTTGAAATGGGCATGTACGAAACGCCCTATGATCGCTTCGGCATGTACGGCTATCAGATATGGCGCGCTGCACGACTTGTGGTCGATACCGGTATTCATGCCCAGGGCTGGTCCCGGGAGCAGGCCATCCAATACATGCTCGACAACACCGCTCTGCCGGAGCACGAGATTGACACGGAAGTCGATCGTTATATTGCGTGGCCCGGACAGGCGCTGTCGTACTATCTGGGCGAAATGGCAATCGTAAAGGCCCGCGCGAAGGCGGAAAAAGCACTCGGCGCCAAGTTCAATCTTCGCGCCTTCCACGACACGGTCCTGGAGCTCGGTTCCGTGCCGATGCCGGTACTTGAAGCGCGCATCGACCGCTTCATCGCGGAGGACGGCAAGGGACCTTACCCCGACGAAGAATAGCAATTGACGAAATCGCAAACATGTCCAGCTGCAACGACGTGCGCAAAAATGCCCTCGCCCTTGAAGGTGTGGAAGAGGTGGAGCACTGGGGCCGCCCGGCGTTTCGTACCAAACGTCGAATTTTCATAACGCTGCGTCCAGCGGAAGAAAAAGCGATGTTCCACATTTCCGACGAGCATCAGGAACTCCTGTTCGAGATGCGCCCGGAATCTTTCGAGCCGCTGCATTGGGGTAAGATCACGCGCTGCCTTGTGAATTTGAAAACAGTCCCACGCAAGGAGATTGCCGTGCTTGTGCGCGAAGCTTGGGAACTGGCCGGTCTCGTGAAATCACAAAAATACAGAACCACAAAGGCCAGGCAGCTTCCGTCACGGGGGACGAGGAGACCGAATTGAGACACTGACCCGCATGGACTTCCCTGTTGCGGTCGGCCCGCAGTTTTGGGCATGATGGGCGCTTGACGCGCCGTCCCTTTGCCGGAAGTGCCTGGCGCGCTCCTCAAATGTGCCCGGCGGATTTTACATCGGCGATCTCATGGCAAATTTCGATAACAACGACTCTCGCCCGCTCGCAATGGCCTCTGCGAAGGGCACGGTGAAATGGTTCAACGCCACCAAAGGATACGGTTTCATCACGCTGGAAAACGGGTCAGATGCTTTCTGTCACGCTTCGGCGTTGGCGGCGTTGGGCGCACAGAACGTTCCGCCGGGCGCAACCATTGTATGCGACTTGCAGGACTCTCCACGCGGCCTTCAGGTCGTCGCGGTCCACAATATCGACACGAGCACCGCGGACGAGACGGCACCACCTTCTCGAAAGCCTCGGTCCGGGGGTTTCGGAGGCGGAGGCGATCGATATGGTGGGGGGGACCGTTTCGGCGGGGGCGACAGGTTTGGCGGCGGGGACCGCTTTGGGGGCGGTGACCGTTACGGCGGCGAGGACCGTTTCGGTGGCAATGATCGGTTTGGTGGCGGAGACCGCTTTGGCGGCGGTGACCGCTATGGCGGCAACCGCGATTCCGGGCCCTCAGGCCCGATGGTTGAGGGCCGCGTGAAATTCTTCAACGATCAGAAAGGTTTCGGCTTCGTCATGCCTGAAAATGGCAGCGGTGACGTCTACGTTCATGCCAGCGCACTGAGACGTTCCGGAGTTGCCGTCCTCGCACCAGAGCAGAGAATCCGCTACTCGACCCGTCAGGGCAATAAGGGCGTCGAGGTCGATCGGATCGAATTGATCTGAGCATTCCGCTATTGGGAAGCCTTCCGTGGCGCGCAGAGCACGCCTGCACGGGCATGTACGCTTATCGGCCGCCGTTATCTTGAATTTTGCATCTGCGAACGTATATAGGCTCGTATTATATCGAACCGGTATAGGGTGGGGCACGCGCAGTGGACGTCCGGACCATTTGCCTGGGCATTCTGACGCGTGCAGATGCCACCGGTTATGAGATCAAGAAGCTGTTCGAAGAGGACGGCTATCAGCACTTCATCGAGGCCAGCTTTGGCTCGATCTACCCGGCGCTCAGCCGCTTGACGGACGACGGTCTCGTCTCGGTGCGCGAGGAAGCCCAGGAAAAACGGCCCGACCGAAAGATCTATTCGATCACACAGGCCGGACGGACCGCATTCCTCGCCGCGATGATGAAACCGCTGCCGGAGGATCGGCATCGCTCGCCGTTCATATTCGCGATGCTGTTCTCCCATCTTCTGCCGCCGGAGCGCGTGCGCGCGATGCTCGACGAATACATCCGTCAGAGCCGCGACAAGCTCGGCCAAATCACGGAGCGCGATTCACAAGGCGCCGCGCCAGGCGAACGATTCGTGAAGGGCCTCGGCCGCGCGATTTATGTCGCCATGCTGGACTTCATTGAAGCCAATCGCCGTGACCTTGAGAGACCGCAGGCCGAAGCGGCGGAATAGTTGGAGCGCGTTTATGTTTGAGAGTTTATTTCGTCGCTGGCGCACGACAAAGCCGAGCTACCGCGCGGCGCTCGTTATCCTGGTGCTTGTCGTGGCCTGGATCGGCTCCGGACAATTGGGGGGACGCACGAAGTCGTCAGGCGACAACGCAACTGCCAAAACGGCCGATATGGCCCGCGTGCAGGTAGAAACGCTCCATGCGATGGACCGCGACGCCATCGTGACCGTGCGCGGCCGAACTCAGGCTCTGCATTCGGTCGATGTGCGGGCCGAGGTTGACGGCGTGGTCCAGGCGCTTCACTTCGAAAAGGGCGACCGCGTCAAAGCCGGACAAGCTCTTTGCGAGATCAAGACCAACGACCGTGCGGCCAAGCTCGACCAGGCGCGCGCACTCGTGGCCCAGACGGCCGAACAGCACGACGTCGATCTTGAATTGGCAAAGAACGGCTTCCGCTCGAAGACCCAGGTGGCCCAGTCCGCCGCGGCTCTCGAAGCGGCGCGCGCGACCCAGCGAACCATGCAGATCGACCTCGAAAACACACGGATCAAAGCGCCGTTCGATGGCTTGGTCGACGACCGCTATGTCAACGTCGGCGATTACATGCGCGCGGGCGACAAATGCGCCTTGTTGATTGCGCCTGAACCTTTCCTTGCCGTGGGACAAATCTCGGAACGGGAAGTCGGCCAATTGAAAATCGGCGATCCCGCCAGTGCAACGCTGGTCACGGGAGAAAAGGTCGGCGGAAAAATCAGATTCGTCGCCAACCGGGCCGACGACACGACCCGCACATTCCGGGTCGAAGTGGAGCTTCCCAATCCCGATGCTCGTCTGAAGGACGGTGTCAGCGCCGATATTCGTATCCCGGTCAGAAACCTTGAGGCAGTGAGGATTTCTTCGGGAATCCTTGTGTTGGACGATAACGGCGCTGTGGGCGTGCGTACCGTCGAAGGTGGAATCGTCCGCTTCCATCCCGTCCAGATCGTCTCCGATGGTCCGGATGGCATGTGGGTCAGCGGTATAGGCAGCGGCATTGACGTGATCACAGTCGGCCAGTCTTTCGTCACCGACGGCGAACATGTGGTGGCCGTGGGGAACAAACGCGCATGATCCGAATCGTCGACTGGGCTGTCAGCAACGCGCGTGTCGTCCTCGCACTGATGCTTGTCGTCATCATCGCAGGAACGATTGCCTTCGTTCGCATCCCGAAAGAAGCCAATCCAGACGTTCCCATTCCGGTCATCGCCGTGCAGATCGCCTATCCGGGCATCAGTCCGGAAGACAGCGAGCGACTGCTCGTCAAACCGATGGAGAACTATCTACGCTCCATCGAAGGGCTGAAGACGCTCACGGCCCGGGCCTATCAGGGCTTCGCCGTTATCATCCTCGAATTCGACGTGAACTTCAAAAAGGAGAAGGCACTTGAAGACGTGCGCGCGCAGGTGGAAACCGCGCGTGCGGAGCTGCCGCAGGACGCCAAGCAGCCTCTTGTCGAGGAATTCAATAATAGTCTGTTCCCTGTCATTACCGCGGCGCTATCCGGCGATGTGCCTGAGCGCACGCTGCTGAAGCTCGCCCGCGACTTGAAGGATCAGGTCAAGCAAATCCCGACTGTGCTCGACGTCAATCTCGGTGGCGAACGGCTGGAAATGCTCGAAATCGTCATCGATCCTTCCAAGCTCGAGAGCTACGGCATCACTCAGGAGGAGATGTTCAACGCCATCTCCAACAACAACCGGCTGATCGCTGCAGGCAACATCGATACGGGCCATGGCAGCTTCGCCATCAAGGTCCCTGCAGTGATCGACAGCGCGCCGGACGTGCTTGCGCTGCCCATTCGCTCGACCAAGGACGCAACGGTCACGCTCGGCGATATCGCGGACGTTCATC
>Ga0302325_10032985_pt1 | contig 10620 bp, 11 predicted proteins | sample Palsa_T0_2_FD_201948 | JGI IMG/M metagenome (GOLD analysis project Ga0302325, IMG submission 201948) | Peat permafrost microbial communities from Stordalen Mire near Abisko, Sweden - Palsa_T0_2 | ecosystem: Environmental > Terrestrial > Soil > Palsa > Peat permafrost | place: Sweden: Abisko...
CAGCAGATTTGAAATCCATTCCTCGTGAACAGCAGCGGACCACTTGGCGCGGAAGAGACCGGTAAGCGCCAAGTGCATCAGAAAATTCCGAAGCTCCGCGGGGTACAGAACGTTCGCATCGTAGAACGCAATTAGCGCAGCCATGCTCAGATACCCAACTCCTGGTCGTAGGCCGCGAGTTCAGCAAGGGCCGCCTTGCGCTCCGTATCGATCTGCCGTTTATAAGCCAGCGCGCTCTTGAAGGGAACACGGCGATGTGTTCCAACCTTGTGGAATTCGATCTTGCCCTCATCGAGCAGGCGGATTAAAGTCGGCCGCGAGACATTCAACAGATCGGCGGCCTCCTGGGTCGTGAGTTCCGCATGGACTGGGATCAGCTTGACTGCATTGCCCCGGCTCATCTCATCCAGAATCTGAACCAGCAGATGCGCCGCTTGGGCAGGGATTTTGATCGATGGTTCCTTGAGGGGATTGATTGCGCGCAGATCGAACGGCGAAGTCGAACTCAGGCGCGGTGCCAGAATCTTCTTAGTCTCCTTGGCCAGCTTGACGTCTTCCTCGGAGGGGATAAAGGGAGTGAGAGGGACAGTGGCAGACATGGCAGTAGACCTCAACTGCGATTATATTCAATCGAAGCAAACGACCACAAGCGCAATAATCGAAAGATTGCGCAGCTTTGGAGTTTCGCTCAAAATGAAGCCTGAGTGGCACCCGGACTGTGGCATCCGCATTTCGAATTCTGGCGTCCGATTGGCGTCCAATAAGGGTTCCCATGGCGTCCTTTGAGGCACTTTGGTAGCCACCCGTGTCCTCTAGTTTCAACAACTTACGAATCTGTGAATCCCTTTCACGGCGATAACACGGGTTCAAATCCCGTCGGGGACGCCAAATAAATCAACACCTTACGGAAAATTCCGAGGACGATACTTAAAATCCACTCAAACTGATGCGCTCCGGGCCGCATCTAAGCGACGCGCGCCTGCATCATACCATCGTGTGATAGATCAAAGGTTGCTGAAACGGAGACGATGTGAGTGCGTCTATTCCCAAGACGGCAATGTGGGTGTTGTCATGTTCCGTTCAACGCACTAGCTGACGCTGCAACTGCGCTATTTTGCCCTTCACTGCAATTCGCAACTGCATCATTATGTAGTTGTGTTAGAGTTTCGTTTCGGAGAAAAATCTATGCCGATGTACCGACAAGCTGCGAGTACCCCTGCTGAGAGAGAGTTGACTCAAGCGGTTCGTCGCGTCGTCGAACGCTACGGTAGTGACCTGTCAGAGTACTTCCGTCGCGTCGAAGAAGCGGCAAAGAAGAACGCACAGGAAACGCGTATCGAGGATACGGCAGGAAGCAGCCGTGATGACGAGTCCGCGACGTAGCGCCGATTTCCGTCCCGATCCAGAGCGTGGCGTTTATCTGACAGGCGACATAGATCAATCGACACTTGATCGTCTGACCCCAATCGTTCTTCGGCTTCAAAATCAAAACCGATCCCCGATCACCCTCTACATCGATAGCGGTGGCGGCATTGTCGCCTACGCGCAACTGCTACATCGCATGTTGAATTCGAAAGATCAGGATGGCGGCGATTCATGCCGCTTGATTACTGTGGCTACAGGTACAGCAGCCAGTGCCGCTTCCGATCTGCTAATGGCTGGAGACTACGCCCTTGCATATCCACATGCCCTCATCATGTGCCACGGCGTGAGTCAGCGTAGCCGCGCAGAGACGTTGACGCATGAGAAAGCGATTGACATAGCGAAGGATTTAGCCAGTTCGAATGAACGGTATGCGATTCAACTTGCCAACAACTGTATTTCTAGGTTTATCTTCCGTGTTGCATTTCTTGCGTCCGAGTTTCCCGACATTAGGCAACAAAAACAGAACCCCCTCCTTCCCCATACCGCATGTTTTATTGAAGCTCTTAGAAGCAGAATTTCCGATGAATATATTAAAGTCCTTGAAGACGCTCTAAGACGCAGTACTGATAGCGACGCGTTGGACGTATTCGCCAGCCAAGCGATGGCGGGGCTAGACCTTCCACAAATGCCTAGAGTGCAATTTGAATCGGTGCTAATCAAGGCAATATTGGACTATGAAGCCGGACAGCACGCAACCGATGTTGAATGGTCGTTCCGCACTCACGGTTTTGAAAGGATACAGGACAAGCTGGACCTTCTTCTTAATAAATACAACGAACACCATACAAGGATGATAGCGCTGCTATGTAATCGTTGGGGAAACTCGTTCCTTTCTCCAGAACAAAGGGCTGAGATAGAACAGTTGCCGGAAGATGAACGCCCTGCACGAGTACAAGAGACTGTCGAAGAAATATTGAGCACTTTGTGGTTCTTTTTTGTATCTATCTGTCGTTCTTTACAGAAAGACGATTATTGGATGACCGCAGAAGAGGCTTATTGGCTTGGTCTAATTGATGAAGTCATTGGTCGTATCGATCTTCCTTGTCCACGCATATTCATAGAGTATCCTCCAACAGAAAATAGCAATACTCCCGACGAAAACGTTGATGAACCGTCCTAGTACGTTCCCTATAACTGTGGAAACAATCTAGTTGATGCATTCCCGTTCTAATCATCACAGCCTGCTAGATTTGGCGCTAAACCACCATTCCAGAAAGTTGAGTAAAACGTCTGTGTGTCAGCGCAGCGCAAGACACGGAATTGAGCATTGTTCTTTGTAGCTCCGATTGAGGTCAATGAAAGGCAAGTGCAGTTAGAGCGGAATGGCCCTATTACAGCGTGCAAACCGGATGGTCAGTTAGTTAGAAACCTGGCCAACGAGATCGAGATCAATCGCAACGTCATTCTCAGCTTTCCAGAACATGAAGCTCGGGTTCTTGAGACCCCACTGAACATAGGGAACAACGAATTGCGCCCTCGCTGTTGCCTTCGATCCATCCATGTGAATCTGCATCGGAATCGTCAGGTCGTGAGGATCGCCGAGTAGGGTGAACACTCCGCTCACCTGAATGGTTGACTCGCCAGACGGCGCGATTGTCCCGCTGTAAGTTTTGGGCGCAAAGGAGACGGTTGTGTACTGATCCACCTTGAGAATGTCCTTATTCATCTTCTTATCGCGGCTGTCGTTACCGGTCTTTCCGCTGCCGGCCAATACGGTCACCGAACCCGACATCTTAGGATTGCTGCGGTCAAACTCAATAAATCCGGATTGAATGTGAAAGGTGCCGTTGACGACCTCGTGGGTCGTGTTGAGCGTCATCTTGACCTCGCTGGCATCCGGGTTAACTGCGAAGGTCTGATGCTGGGCGAGTGCGGCTGGGGCAAGGATGACAGCGAGGGCTAAGACCGCGAAGGATTTCATTGCATCTTTCCTGGGTATGTTGAATGCCGATTGTTGTTTCGGGCGTGGCTGGATTTCAGTTGGCGAACGCCTGTGAAGCAACAGCGGGGGGCTGGGTGACACGCGTGAGTCTAGCGGTTACGCGCATCGCGCCGGGCCAGACCCTGAGGCAGAGCGGCAGTACAGCGCGCGCGAGTGCGTTGTTTAAACCGTCGGCGGCGATCTCGGCAAGACGCATCTGGAGTAGCAGTGCAGAGCGCAGTTTTGGCTGAAAGACCGGCGCCGTCTCCGCGGCAAGATAGGCAGCGGCGGCACGGCGGGCTGTATGAAGGGCGATGGATATGCCATCGCCGGTGAACGAGGGGATTACTGCTGCCTGATCGCCGACGCAGTAGAGCCCATCCTCGGTTGTGCGGCGGATGTAACCGTACGGGATATGAGTGACGGTGATCGGTTTGTCGAGCAGCGGCTCCGCACCGTCAAGCCGCATCGCGAGGTGGGGACAGTCCTGCTGCATCTTCGCAAGAAGGCCCTCCCAGCGAAGACCCGCACGTGCAAAATATCGCCGTTGCACCACACAGCAGAAATTCGTAATGCCGTCTTCCACCGGTTGGATACCGCCATAGCCTCCGGAATAGAGCGTCAACTCGGATGCGCCCGCGAGGTCAGCGGTCTGGGCGGCAGACATTCGGTAATACATCTTGAAGGCGACCCATTGGTGAGGGTCCTTCGGGCGACCGTGGCTGCGCAGATCATGCTTGCCTGTGGCGAGAAAGGCGGTTGGAGCTTCGTATGTGGTGCCGTCGTCGAGCGTAGCCTGCCAGAGGTTGGCGGCCGCGCGGCTGAGCGACTGCACACCGCGACCACGCTTAACGCGGACTCCCGCGGCGATGGCTGCGCCGATGAGCGCTGTATCCAGCGCCTTGCGCGTGAGCGAGGCCGCGGGAAAAGGAAGCGGAGCCTCCGCGGCGCGTCTGGCTGCGGCAAGGCGAACGTGGTTGATGGGCACGGCGCCAAGCGAGGCCACGTCAATGCCGAGCGCATGCAGGTCCTCAAGGGCCTCACCGCTTAGGAACTCTCCGCAGACCTTATGGCGCGGTGTAGGCTCGCGTTCAATCATCGTGACGCTTCGTCCCTTTCGGGCGAGCGCGATCGAAGCGGCACAACCTGCCACTCCGCCGCCGAGTACGAGAACTTCATCTTGCAAAGCATTGCTCCTAATTCACTTGATGTTCAATCAATTTGTAGCGAGATTCCGTATTTCTAATAGACGCCCCAAAAGCAGTTTGAGACCTCATTCTGCACAAATCGTCATTTTGGAAGGGGGTAAGGCACCGGCTGGACGAACGCACATTCCGGGGTGAGGATATGCTGGATTCAGGGGGGAATCCGGTCCCGGAAGGCGGTGAAGGAGTTAAAACGAGGTATTTGATGGAGCGAAGCAAATTCATTGTAGCCGCTTTTTTGACAATAACGTTAGGCACCGCAGCGCTGGCAGAACGAATTTCAGCGAAACATATCCAACTCCCGATGCATGCGTTTATGGTGACGCGCTCCGAGACTGGAAAGATCATCGCCCGGACTGAGTTTACGCAGGTCGTGCAGGGCGATGAAGTGACAATGCGCCTGACTTCTCACTTTGTGGACGGGTCGATTGATGATGAGACGACCACGTACAAGGACCGGGGCACGCTTCGGTTAGTACGCGACCATCACATACAGAAGGGGCCCTTCTTTGCGAAGCCCTTCGACTTTGCGGTGGAAGCCGCTACCGGCATAGCGATCAGCCGCACAACGGACAGGAATAGCAAGATACACGTCGAAAGCGAACACATGGACCTGCCGGATGACCTGGCAAATGGATTCGTTGGAACGTTGCTGCTGAATGTGCCGCACAATACGGCTCCATTTCGGGTGGGGATATTGGCGCCCATCGGCGGCGGGCGATTGATTCGGATCCTAATCTCGCCGGAGGGCGAGCAGTCGTTTCACATGGGGGGACAGACCCTTAAGGCGACGGTGTTTCGCATCCATCCGGAGTTGGGCGGCATCGCGGGCCTGATTGCGCAGCTGATTGGCGTTCAGCCGAAAGATGTGATGGTGTGGGTGCTGGAGGGTGAGGAGCCTGCGGTAGTCAGGATAGTTGGACAGCTAGGAGGTTACGGGCCCGTGGTCAGCTCGGAGCTGGAGGGGACCAGCTTTGAGAAATAGGACATGTTGCAGCTCGCATCTCAAAATCTCATGGCTTCCTGTCCGGTCATGAGTTACGACGAGTGGTGAGCTCGTGCCAGTTGAGGCCGAGGTCTACGATCAACAGTGAGGCGAGGGTGAAGGCGATGACGCCGACTGCGGACAGGACGTCGCCGAGATGGCTCCAGTACGCGGGCACGAGGTTCAGAACGCGGCTGGAGATGAATGTAAAGGTAACGGCGTAGGAACGTGCCATCCACTGGCGATGCACGGTGATTTGCCGGTTGCGCGCGGTGATGAAAGCGGCGGTGGTGCAGACGACCCAAGCGGCGGCCTGCATGGAGGTTCCAGGGAGGCCCGGACGGCCCCAGGCGAGAGCGATACCGGTGAAGGAGCCGACAAAGACCGAGACCACGTAGAGGCGACCCAGAATGCGATGGAACTGAAGGTGACGTTGGCGAAACCGAGTGGAGAACTGGAAGGGGCCCGCGAGAAGGGCAATGATGCCGCTAAGCGTGTGCGGGATGAGGAGATTGCGGTCGGCGATAACCTGCAGACGGTAAGCGTGGTACATCGGATAGTCGGTTATGAGGAGAACTTCTGAGGTAATGAAGACGAAGAGCACAGTGACACCGAGCGAGACCCAGAGGATAGTCTTGAATCTGGAACGGGATGAAATGGGCGCGAGCAGTGTGGAAATAGGCATGATTCGACTCTCAGTTGATTAGACGTTTTGAGGTGCGCAACGGGCCGCAAGAGCGAACAACTTCATCTTTTCAGTCTAGCGAGAAGCGTCAGACCTCACTTCCTGCGCCCCACACACAGCCGTCCGGGTCGCCAACGCTCCACTGTCACCGCCTGTCGCGGAACCTCAGCCACCGCCAGCAGTCGCACCCAATCCTCCTTCTGAAAGGCCCGCCGGAACGACACCGGCCCATCATGCCTCACAAACCGGTGCCATCCCGCCACATTCGCCAACCAACCAAACATTCTGCAACTCCACTCCGACCGATCCAAGTCATTGATAAACCAACCTATTCGCGCCGTAGCTTCCATCCACCGCAGCAACGCGATGATCTCCTCATCCTCCAGATGATGTGCCATCAGCGAACTCACGACGACATCCATCGGCTTCTCCGGCCGATACACCAGAGCATCGCCGGTCACCCACGCGATTCCGAATTCCTTGGGAGTGGTCTCCGCTGCCGCACGCGCCGCATAAGGATTCAGGTCGATCCCCGTTAACTGCACCGCAATGCCGCGCCTTCGTGCCCAGCCTGCAATCTGCCGCAGCAGATCACCGCCGCCACAGCCTACATCGACGATATGTATCGGCTTATGCAGCCCGCGCGGCAACTGCTCCAGCCAAGCCAGCGTCGGCCGATACCCCAGCAGCCAGCGGTTGACTTGCTCCAGACTTCGCAGGCAGCCACGGAACTCCTCATAGCTGCACTCGCCATCCATCAACTCCGGCAGATCGCGCGGTTGAACCCGCCGTCTGAAGTCAATCTCCGCACTAGACGACATGGAAGCGCATCGTCTCCGCTGTCAGCCCCGGGCCAAACGACATCGCGCACCCGCGCTGCCCTGGCCGCGCCTGCTGCATTATTCGCTCCAGCACAAACATCACGGTCGCAGACGACATGTTGCCAAAGCACGACAACACCTCGCGCGATGCCGCCAGCGCATCGACCGGCAGCTCTAGTCCCTTCTCTACCGCATCCAGAATCGATCGTCCGCCGGGATGCACCGCCCATAGATCGATACCATCGCGCTCGGCCATCAACTCGCCCTCATGTAGCGCGCGTCCCAACTCCGCCGGCACCTGCCCGGAGAGTAACATGTCGAATCCCAGTCCACGGATCTTCCACGTAATCAGCCCCCTCGTCTCGGGCACCATCACCGCCTTGAAGCTGTCCAGTGCAAAGCCAAACTCGCGCGCGGTAATCAAACTCGCCGCCGCACCATCGGCAAATACCAGAAACGAGAGCACCTGCTCCAATTCCTGCGTCTCCTGGAAGTGCAGCGTGCACAGCTCGAGGTTAACCATCAATACACCCGCCTTCGGGTCTGAGCGAACAATGTGTCGCGCCAGCTTCAGCGCATTGATCGCGGCATAGCATCCCATGAATCCAACCATCGTGCGCTCCACGCCGGCGTCAAGCCCGAGGTGGTCGACGATCTCAAAGTCCAGCCCAGGCGCATAGAGCCCTGTGCAGCAGGTCACCAGTACATGCGTAATGCCGGAGCGTTCCTCTTCATTGAGCGCGAGCCGGTCCACGGCTTTCCTCATCAGCACCGGAGCGCTCCGTTCAAATAGCTCCATACGCCGCGCCGTGTCGGGAAAGCTGCCGCGGCGGTAAAACTTGTGCGCGTCGTACAAGAATTGGGCGGAATCCGGCTGTGGATCGAGGAACGAATAGCGATGCGTAATGCCGGAGCGGCTCGCCATGCGGCGGAAGATCGCGCGCAGCCGAGGGTCGGTGAACATATGCTCCGCGAAGACCGCGAAGGCGTCATGCACATCGTGCTCTGGTACGGCAGTGGCTATGCGGTTCAGGTAAGCCGTAGTCATGTGCAATAGGCCCTCAGCCGGGATTATAGGGATTAGACGTCGCGTGTGGGCCGGGAGGACGCTGGATTACGAAGAGATGACAATCCGGCGACAATCGACTACTTGAGAGAACAGGCTCTATATTCTCACTACAACGGCTACTTATTGAGACTAGACCTTTATTCTTTTGATAGCACTTTGCACGAAGGGAATAGGATGACGATTTGTTCATGAAGGACGCAATCATGGTCTAGCGTTTCCCAATTCCTCCATCGCTGAGTGACGCAGGTGACCGGAACGTCATCTTGCAGCCTCCTGGAGCATGCGAATCGTGAGCCAAAATGTCTTAAAATGAATCATGCGACTTCTGCTGGTCGAGGATGAATCCGAGATTCAGAGCTTCCTGCAGCAACCCCTTGCCGACGCAGGTTACGAGGTGGATGCAGCCAAGGATGGGCGAACCGCAATCCAACTCGCCTCTGCGAAGAAATATGACGTTCTGATCGTCGACCTTGGACTTCCGGATCTAGATGGTATTGACCTGATTCTTCAACTTCGACGCTCTGGCATTAGCAGCCCCGTATTGATACTTTCAGCCAGAAGATCGGTCGACGACAGGGTCAAAGGTCTGGAACAAGGTGGTGACGATTACCTGACAAAACCGTTCGCACTCGCAGAATTGCTGGCAAGATTGCGTAACCTCTTGCGGCGTAACCTTGTTACAAGCGAGGAGGCGACGCGGCTCCGCGTACTGGACCTGGAGCTGGATTTCATCAGCCGTAGAGCTTCTCGCGGCGAAGAAGTGTTAAATCTAAGTCCGCAAGAATTCGTACTGCTGACGTATCTATGTCGACACGCTGGGCGTGTTGTTACTCGATCAATGCTTCTCTCAGAAGTGTGGGGAATGCGAATTCAACCTAACACCAATGTTGTCGATGTACACATCTACCGCCTGCGCGGCAAGGTGGATACAGAAGGCCGTGAGCCGCTGATCAAGACCTTACGAGGTATTGGCTATGTCCTCAAAGATCGCTAATCCCGTCATGCGTAGCGCCGCATGGCGTATTTCTCTTTGGGCAACGCTTGCATTTGCTATTGGAACAATGCTGGTTTTTGTCATGCTTCATCGCTTCGTAGCGAACGACATTCAGCGTAGGAGTGACGCGTGGCTCACTGGAGAGGTCGCGGTCCTCGGTGATGTAGCCGGGCGAACACCGAAGGACCGCCTCTACGGTCGGGTAGTGGGTGAAGTTGCTGAACTTGCAAGCAGAGAGGTACCGAACAAGCTCCGCTCCAACAGCAGTGAGAACGACTCCGTCTTTTTTCTTCAGGCTGGAGACGATGGGACTCTGAAACTTTGGGTAGGTGCCGGTAACGGATTGCCAAATTTAGCCGCGATTCGCGCACGCAAGTTCATTTCCGACGTTCCCTACGACTTGAATGTCCAAGGCTTCAATCAACCCTTTCGAATAGCATCGGTACGGCTCGATGATGGGAGTCACATCTATCTCGGGCTTTCGGAGAGAGATGAATTACGTGTGCTTAACAATCTCCGCTTCCGTTTTTTCTGCCTCTGGTTGTTGATTGTGCTGTTCGGTTCCGCAATTGTCTTCTTCGTGACAAGACGTATGCTGGGCCACGTTCGCGTGATCACAGAAGCTGCATCCAGGATTGGGCAATCTGATTTGAGCAGCAGGGTTCCGACCAGCAAGCGGAACGACGAAGTGGGGCACCTGGCGCTAACGCTCAACCGCATGCTGGACCGAATAGAAAGCTCCGTGCATCAACTGCATACCATCACTGATTCCCTTGCTCATGATCTTCGTAGTCCGTTGACGGCAATTCGGGGAAAGCTGGAGATCGTTCTGTCGGGCGATTTAAGAGTCGAGCAAAGTGAGCCAATCGTCTCGGCCATCGACGAACTGGATCGACTAACGGAATTCCTAAATACTTCGCTTGATGTTGCTGAAGCGAAAGCTGACGCGCTTAGGCTTTCGCTCACAGAAGTCGATCTTGATGAACTGATTCGAGTCATGATTGATCTGTACGAACCTTCCATGTCGGAGAAAGGACTTCGAGTGAACTTGCGCAGCGCTGGTTCTGTCACGGTGCTGGCAGACGCTGCGCTTCTCCACCGTGTAATCGCAAACCTTCTCGATAACGAACTCAATCACCTGTCCGCATCATGCACGGTTTCCATAACACTTAGCGCAAGCGAGAATGCTGCGACCCTGATTGTTGAGGATGATGGCCCGGGATTTGCTTCGGAGATCGGCCTCCAAATGTTTAAGCAGAGAGTGAAAGGAAGAGACTCCCAGGGGCATGGCCTTGGGCTTGCATTTGTTGAAGCCGTAGTGCGCGCTCACGGAGGAAGTGTGACGGCGTCGAACCGCCCAGGAGGAGGGGCTTTGCTGTTGGTCACTTGGCCTCGCGAGACCGGAGAGAAGGTCAGAGCTTCTCACTCTCTGACACTAGAAGCCATCTCATAAATGTCTGATGAGGATGATCAGGCATCCGAGTTGGGCGAAGCCGAGGAAGTTTTCGATGTAAT
>Ga0302325_10032986_pt1 | contig 10619 bp, 7 predicted proteins | sample Palsa_T0_2_FD_201948 | JGI IMG/M metagenome (GOLD analysis project Ga0302325, IMG submission 201948) | Peat permafrost microbial communities from Stordalen Mire near Abisko, Sweden - Palsa_T0_2 | ecosystem: Environmental > Terrestrial > Soil > Palsa > Peat permafrost | place: Sweden: Abisko...
GCCCAGTTCGTCCTCGCGGCCCAGGCAGCGGGCACCGCCCATCGTCGCCATCTGCAGGGACGCCCGGGCGGACAACGCCAGCGGGCCGTCCCGGAACCGGGCGGCCAGCAGCGCCTGGTGCAGTTCGCCGATCATCCGGCCGGACTCGTTGGATGCCGAGCCGTCCACACCGAGGCCGACCGGTGCGCCGGCCTCGAGCAGCGCCCGCACCGGCGCGATTCCGGAACCGAGGCGTCCGTTGGAGGTCGGGCAGTGCGCCACGCCGGTGCCGGTGGCCGCGAACCGGCCGACTGCCTCGCCGGACAGGTGCACGCAGTGAGCCAGCCAGACATCGCGGCCGAGCCAGCCGAGGTCCTCGGCGTACTGCGCGGGCGTCTTGCCGTAGGTCGCGCGGCAGAATTCCTCCTCGTCGAGGGTTTCCGCGAGGTGGGTATGCATCCGCACGCCAGCGCGCCGGGCCAGCTCGGCGCTGTCGCGCATCAGCTCGGCGGTGACCGAGAAAGGCGAGCACGGCGCGACCGCGATCCGCGTCATCGCCCCGGGCGACGGGTCATGCCAGCGGTCGATCGCCTCCTGGGTGGCCGCCAGGATGTCGTCATGGGATTCGACGACCGTGTCCGGAGGCAGCCCGCCCGCTGACTGCCCGAGGTTCATCGACCCGCGGGCCGGGTGGAAACGCAGGCCGATCTGCCGGGCGGCGAGGATCTCCGCCTCGAGCAGGTCACCCCGCCCGGCGGGAAACACGTAGTGGTGATCGGTCGTGGTGCTGCAGCCGGTCAGGGCCAGCCAGCCCAGGTTCGCGGCGGCGGAGGCGTGCACAAGGTCGGCGTCGAGGCGGGCCCAGACCGGATACAGCGCGGTCAGCCAGCCGAACAGCGTGTCGTCGGTCGCGTATCCGCGGGTGATCCACTGGTACAGATGGTGATGGGTATTGACCAGGCCAGGGGTGGCCAGCCGCCCGGAGCCGTCGATTCGCTGCGCGTCGGCGTAGCGGGCCGGCAGCGGACCCGGCCCGACCGCTGCGATCCGGTCGCCCTGCATGACCAGGTAGCCGGCCGGGTGTTCCGTCCCGGCCCCGTCCACCGTCGCGATATGGCAGCCGTCAATCGCCAGCACGCCCGCAGCCTCCTCCAGATCGCGGTACTCCAGTGTGGCCAGCGGTTATTGCAGCGGCACTTCCGGTCTTCCCGGTCTTCCCGGGCGGATTTGCCTAGCTTCGAGTTCAGCCTACTGCTGCCCGCGGGAGCGCTGCTCGCTCCGCACGTACACCATCCGTGCCCCCGCGACGAACAAGCCCACCGTAATAACGGCCACGGCCGCGAGGAAGACGCCCAAATTACCCGCCAAGAAAGCCGCATTCAGCACGAGTATCGCCAACATCACGCAGGCGCCCGCGTTGACGACCTTATTCTGCGACCCGTCAGCGACATCCTGCGAGGAGTCGGCGCCCTTTGCCTCCGCCGGGCGCGCGGGCCGGCCCGGCAGCGGGGCTGCCATCAGCCCGGCGCCGATGTCGGCTGTGAGCGCGGCCAGTTCGGCATGGGTCCGCGAGGCGAATGTCTGGCCCACCCGTACGTCGAACTCGTCTTTGGTCAGGAAGCCCTGCACGAAAGCGGACTTGAGCGTGTCGATCACCCGCTCACGGTCGGCGTGGGATGTCCGCAGGCGGCCTCGGGCCGCCGCTGCCATCTCATCTTCGGGCCCTGTCATCACCGGCGCCCTCTCGCAAGCACGATACAGCCCAACCGTAACCCGAAGCTCGGCACGCGTCTTAGGTGGCCTGTGTGCTAATTCTAAGGCATGGACATCGGCCAGCGGCGGCTCGTGGCGACGATGCCGCTGCACGCGATCACCTCGACCTACGGCGAGGAGGGGTTGCGAGAGCGATTCGCAGTGGAGATCGAGTCGCTGCCGGAACAGGACCAGCGCCGTCTGAACCAGGCCCTGGATCTCGCGTCCCGGCTGCACGCGAACGACCGCAGGGAACGTGAACCCTACGTCAACCACCTGCTGCGAGTGGCGATCCGGATCATGTCTCACTACGGCGTGCACGACGCCGACGTGATCTGCGCCGCGCTGCTGCACGACGCGGTAGAAGATCACGCCGCCGAGCTGACCGGACGTGGGGTCGGCGTCGATGACCAGCAGGCTGCGCTTGCGGTACTGGCAGCGGAGTTCGGGCCGCGGGTAGCCGAACTGGTCGGCGCCGTCACCAACCCGGAGTACGCGCCGGACCGGGACGCGCACGAGCAGTACCGGGACCACGTTGCGGAAAGCCTGCGCAGCAACCCGTGGGCGCGGGTCATCAAGGCCTCCGACTTCACCGACAACGGCGTCGGCCTGATTCATAGCACCGGCCCTCGGCTGGTCACGCTGGCCGGAAAATACGCCCCGCTGGTCCCGATCCTGCGGGAGCTCATCGACCTCCCGGACACCCCTCTCGACGCACCGGCCCGGCAGCACATCCTGGCCCAGCTCGACCGGGCCGCGGACCGGTTCGCGGCCGTGCTGCCGTCAACGGGCGAGTAAAACGAACAGATGCCGGAACTTCCCGAGGTCGAGACCGCTCGCAGCCTGATCGCTGATCAGGCCCTGCACCGCCGTATCGTCGGCGTTGACGACGCTGACACGTTCGTCTGCCGGCCGCACTCCCCCGGCGAGCTGCGTGACGCGCTGACCGGACGCATGCTCACCTCGGCTCACCGGCGCGGCAAGACCATGTGGTGCGAGACCTCTGACGTGGGCCGTTCGACCGGGTCCGGTCCCGACCTCGGCATCCACCTGGGCATGAGCGGCCGCATCGTGGTCACGTCCAAAGGTGGCGAGGCTATCGAAGGCGGCGGTCCTGCCCGCCGCGACGCGCAGCCGCGCAAGGCCGAGTGGAACCGCTTCACCCTCGAGTTCGCCGACGGCGGCAGCCTGGCGCTGTTCGACAAACGCAGGCTGGGTCGTGTCCGGCTGAACCCCGACATCGACGCGCTCGGCCCGGACGCCGAGGAGGTTACGCTCGCGCAGTTCCGCGACCTGATCACCAGGGGGTCGACCGCGGTCAAGGCTCGCCTGCTTGACCAATCCAAGATCGCCGGAGTCGGGAACCTGCTGGCCGATGAGGTGCTGTGGCAGGCGAAGATTTCGCCCGCCGCCCGGACGGGCAGCCTCCAGCGCAAGGACGCCGACCGTCTCTACCGCGCTCTGCAGTCTGCTGTGCGGTCTGCCATCGTCAAAGGCGGCGCGCACACCGGCGACGTCATAGCGGCCCGGCACCCCGGCGGCACCTGCCCGCGCTGTGGCGCCGAGATGAAACACGGCACGGTCGGCGGCCGCTCGACCTGGTGGTGTTCCCGCGAGCAGGCAGGCCCCTAAAACGCTCAACGGCGATGCTGGACGGGCAGCGGCGGGACGAAGTGCCGGAGGGCGTTGGCCACCCCGTCCGCGAGCCACAGGCTCCCGTCGGGCGCCACCGCCATCCCCCCGAACTGCTGGGCGCCTGGTATCGGCCATAGGGTGATGCGCCCAGCGGTCGTGATGCGGCCAACCCGGGTATCGGTGGTAAACCACAGAGCCCTGTCGGGGCCGGAGACAATATCGAACGGGTACACCCCGCGGGGCAGCGAGAATTGCGTGATGACGCCGCTGGTTGTTATGCGCCCGATCCGCTGCCCGCCGCGCTCAGTGAACCACAGAGCCCCGTCAGGGCCGGCCGCGATGCGGGTGGGACCCGAGTCCGGCGGTAGCAGCCATTGGCTGTATTTGCCGGTGGTGGTTAGCCGACCAATGGCATTCTGCGTATCGGCGATGCTGGCGAGATTGTCCTCGGTAAACCAGAGTGCCCCGTCCGAGCCCATCGCAATTCCGCGCATCCAGATGTCTTTCGTGCTCGGATGTATGGCGTAACACCCGAAATCATCGGTGGAGGTTATACGACAGATATGGCCACCGTCGTCGGTGTACCACACCTCCCCGTCCCGGCCCGTCGTGAGCGCATCAGGCAACCCCACCGCAGAATCGATGCTGATCTCATGCCAGACCTGGATGGTGCCATCAGGGCTGATCTTCCCGATTTCCGCCAACCCGGTGAACCATAGGCTGCCATCGGGCACGCTTATAATGTCTTGCGGGTCGTTATTGTTGCCAGCTTGAATAGTATACTGCGCTATATTGCCCGCTGGATCAACCCGCGCGATGACGTTGCCGCCATTCTCCGTGAACCACAGGCTATCATGAGCTCCGAAGGCGAGAAAGGAAGGAAAATCGCCGTCCTGCAAATTTATCGTTCTTGTACTTTCGAGGTAGTTGTTCTGCTTCCCCGGTGTCCGTCCGTGCCCGGATGCAGATCCGCCACTGCATCCCGCCAGCAGGCCTGCCACCATCACGGCAGTTATGATCCGCGAACGTATTGAAGACCGAATCTCGCCAGGCATCTCAGGACTCGCAGGCGACTTGGCTCGGCATCGCCGGCTCGGCGCCGGCACCAACGCCAGGGCTGACAGCCAGCACGCGTACGGCGCCGTCCCGGTCAATCGGGCCGCGGGTGCAGAACGCCGACACGCCGTAAGGGAAGCTGGTAGTTGCCATCAGTCCTCTCAAGGCGACTACGACTTCCTCCCGCAATGCCGACCGTCGCAGGATCACAGATAGACGGGTCCATAACTAGACATAGCAGTGCGTGACCGCGCCCGCAAGCTTCCGTTGACATCGCGCGGCGCGACGGATACTGGCAGCCAGTTACCGTGAACTCGGCGCACGGCGGCGGATCAAGCTTTCGGAGGCCCTTGAGAGCTCCCGGACCCTGCCTGCCGACTAATGAGACCCAGGGTGAGCGCGGATTTCGCTCATAGCGCGTACATAACATTGCTTCAGCCGGGGCGGAGCATGGTAGGCGAATCTCATAGTCATGAAGGTTCTGCAGGTAGATGTCGTTGTGCCGGTCCGCAACGAAGAACGTGACCTGGTACCGAGCATCCGGCGGCTGGTGGCCTATCTGCGCGAGAGCTTCCCGTTCACCGCCCGGGTCACGATCGCGGATAATGGCAGCACCGACGCCACCTGGGCCCTCGCCACCGGACTGGCCCGCGAACTGGCCGAGGTGCGGGCCGTCCACATGGAACTGCCGGGACGCGGCCGGGCCCTGCGGGCCATCTGGTCAGCAAGCGACGCCGACGTGCTCGCGTACATGGATGTCGATTTGTCGACGGACCTCAACGCCTTGTTGCCGCTGGTGGCACCGCTGCTGTCCGGGCATAGCGACCTCGCCATCGGCACCCGGCTGGCTCGGGGATCCCGGGTCATCCGCGGCCCCAAGCGCGAGCTCATCTCGCGCAGCTATAACGTGCTGCTGCGCATCCTGCTGGGAGCGCGCTTCTCGGACGCCCAGTGCGGCTTCAAGGCGATCAGGCGCGATCAGGCGCGGGCGCTGCTGCCGCTGACTCGGGACACCGGCTGGTTCTTCGACACCGAACTGCTGGTGCTGGCCGAGCGGGCCGGGCTGCGCATCCATGAGGTCCCGGTGGACTGGATCGACGATCTCGACTCGAGGGTCGACATCATAGGCACGGCTCTGGCCGACCTACGCGGCATGGCCCGGCTCGGTGCCGGTTTCGCCCGCGGGACCATCCAGGTCCCTCAGCTGCGCGGCGCCTCACTCCCGGGCCGCCGCAACGGCGCCGGGCCGTCCGAGTCCAGCATGCCGCTGCAGATCGCAAGATTCGCGGTCATCGGAGTCGGCAGCACGATCGCCTACCTGGGGCTTTACCTGCTGCTGCGCGGCAGCATGCCGACCCAGGCCGCCAACCTCATCAGCCTGCTGGTCACCGCCGTGGCCAACACGACCGCCAACCGGCGATTGACGTTCGGCATCAGCGGACGGCCGAACGTCGCCAGGCACCAGTTCAAAGGATTGCTCACGTTCGGCATCGGGCTGGCGCTGACCGCTGGCGCGCTAGCCGCCTTGGACGCGGGCTCGCCCCACCACGGCCGCGGCACCGAGATCTTGGTCCTGCTTGGCGCGAACCTGGTGGCCGCCGTCCTCAGGTTCACGCTGTACCGCACCTGGGTCTTCGGCCGATCCAAGCGCGGCGCAGACCGCGCGGCCGCCGAGAAGGACGTCAGCGCGAGAGCCGAGCCGATACGGCCCAGCCCGGTTGAGCCGTTCGGATCAACCGTCCAGCTAACAGCAATGACAGCTCAGAGGGAGAGAACCAGTTGAGCGCGACCACCTCCATCCCGCGGCACGCGAGAGGCAGCCGCCCCCTCCCGGCCGGGAACCGGGTTCTGCGCCTGCTCCGCGGGCCGCAGGCCGATCCCAGCTGGGCTCGCCCCGCGATGCTCGGACTGCTCGTGCTCACCGCCGTCCTTTATCTTTGGGACGTCACCAGGAACGGCTGGGCGAATGACTTCTACGCGGCCGCGGTCCAAGCAGGCACCAAGAGCTGGAAAGCCTTCTTCTTCGGCTCGTTTGACTCCTCCAACTTCATTACCGTCGACAAGACTCCGGCGTCGTTGTGGGTGATGGAGCTATCCGGCCGGATATTCGGTTTCAGCCAGTGGTCCATGCTGGTCCCGCAGGCGCTGGAGGGCGTCGCGTCGGTCGCGCTGCTCTACGCCGCGGTCAAGCGCTGGTTCGGGCCGCACGCGGGCCTGATGGCGGGGCTTGTGCTCGCGCTCACTCCGGTCGCGGCACTGATGTTCAGGTTCAACAACCCCGACGCGCTGCTGGTGCTGCTCATGACCGCGGCCGCCTACACGCTGGTGCGCGCGATAGAGAGCGGACGCACGAAGTGGCTGGTGTTCGGCGGCCTGCTGCTCGGATTCGCGTTCCTGGCCAAGATGCTGCAGGCGTTCCTGGTCGTGCCGGGATTCGCGGTGGCCTACCTGTGGGCCGGGCCGCCCAGGTTCGGCAAGCGCATCTGGCAGACGGTTCTCATGGGCGTGGGCATCATCGTCGGGGCGGGCTGGTGGATCCTCGCTGCGCAGCTCACCCCCGCGGCCGACCGGCCTTACTTCGGCGGCTCCACCGACAACAACATCCTGCAGCTCGCGATCGGGTACAACGGCCTGGGCCGTCTTGACGGCAACGAGACCGGGTCGATCGGCGGCGGCGGTGCGGGGGGCACGGCGTTCGGCGGCGCGACCGGGATCCTGCGGCTATTCCACTCCGAGTTCGGCGGGCAGATCAGCTGGCTGCTGCCCGCGGCGCTCATCTCGCTGGGCGCCATGCTGTGGGTGTCACGGCGGGCGGTGCGGACCGACAGGACCCGGGCCGCGGCGCTGCTGTGGGGAGGCTGGGTGCTCGTCACCGGCCTGGTGTTCAGCTACATGAGCGGCATCATCCACCCGTACTACATGGTCGCCCTCGCGCCCGGCATCGCCGCGCTCGTAGGTATCGGCGCGACGGCATTGTGGCAGGCACGGCTGGGACTGGCCGGGCGCATCACCGTCGCGGTGGCGCTCGTGGCCACGGCCGTGTGGTCCTACGTACTGCTCGACCGCACCCCGGACTGGCTGCCCTGGCTGCGCTGGGTCATCGTGATCGTGGGGGTGGCCGCCGCGGCAGCGGCGTTCGCGGCTCCGTACCTCGTGAGGTCGCCGGGGTCGCCCGGGTCGCCGGGGTCTTCGGGATCGCGCCGCGGCCGGCAGGCGCTGGTGCTGGTGCCGGTCGGACTCGCCATGGTCGCGGGGCTGGCCGGGCCGACCGCCTACGCGCTCGACACGGTGAACTCTGCCTACACCGGTGCGATCGTGAGTGCCGGACCGCAGGCTGACGGGTTCGGCGGCGGGGGCGGGTTGGCCGGCCGGGCCGGCCAGTTCGGGCGCGGGGCCGGGCCGGGCGGGACTCGCGGCGCAGCGGGATTCGGTCCGGGGCGTGCCGGCGGCACGGCGGGCTCTGGAACCGGCAGTGCCGGGACCGGGGTTCCCGGCGGAGCCGCTGGGTCAGCCGGCACACGGCCCGGAGGCAGCGGGACGAACGGCTCAGCAGGCATACTTCCCGGCGGCAGCGGCTCGGCGGGTACACGGCCGGGCGGTTTCGGCGGCGCCGGCGGCCTTGGCGGCACTACGACCGTGAGCAGTGCCGTGGAGAAGCTGCTCGAGCAGGACGCGTCCAGCTACAAGTGGGTGGCCGCCACCGTGGGTTCGGAGGCCGCGGCGCCCCTCGAGCTAGCCACCGGTGACGCGGTGATGGCCATCGGCGGGTTCAACGGGACCGACCCGTGGCCCACGCTGGCCGGGTTCGAAGAGCTCGTGGCCAAGCACGAGATCCACTACTACGTGGGCGAGGGCAGCGAGAGCTTCGGCGGCGGGCAGGGCTCCTCGACCATCACGAAATGGGTCGCGGCCCACTTCACGAAGGAGACCGTCGGCGGCGAGACCGTCTACAACCTCACCGAGCCCACGTCGTAGGCCGATCGTTGCCGGGGTCTGGAGGTGCCCGGAGCTGGCGATCAGCTCCGGGCCTCTGGCCGCCATGATGGTGCCCGAAGCCCAGCCATGAGGGTGCCCGAAGCTCAGCCACGAGGGTGCCCGAAGCTCAACCTCACGGGCACGTCAGCAGGCGATAGGCCTGCTTGGCGCTGAGTATCCGCATGACGGCCGAGTTCACCAGGGCACGAAACGCGGAGTCAGCGGATACGCGCGCGAGGATGGCGCTGTCCATTGCCGCCGCCGCGGGCAGGCTCTGAGAGGTGATCAGGTCGCCGCCCGCGGCGAGGAAGTCGATCCCGCGGACTCCCGGCGAAAGGCCCGCCACCGCAGTCGCCGCACCCAGGTCATCGGAGACGATGACCCCGTTGAAGTGCATCTGCTGGCGCAGGATCACGCGCATCACCTCCGGTGAGAAAACCGCGAGATGGCGCGCGTCAATGCGCGCATAGGTGGCCAGGGCGACCATGACGAAAGGCACACCGGCATCGATGGCCCCCTGGAAGGAACGGAGGTAGGGGTCATGCGGCCCGGTCGTGCTGTCCACGACCCCGGCGGTGAAATCGGTGTTGCCGATGACCCGGCCCAGCCCCGGGAAATGCTTGGCGGTGGTCGCGACTCCTGCCTGCTGCATCCCCCGGATGAACGCCACGCCGTGGGCCGCCACCGTTGCCGGGGTGTACCCGAACTCACGCTCGAGCAGGCCGATAGGCTGGTTCTGGTCGGCGGTACCGGCCGGTACGACATCCATGACCGGGGCCAGGTTGAGATTGAAGCCTGCCGACCGGAGTTCACGGCCCCAGACCGCCGCCTGCTGCTGCAGGACAGAAGGGGACAGGCTGCCCTGGGCCAGAGCCGAAGGGATCGCGGAAAAGCCCGGGCCCTGCAGGGACTGGACCTCTCCCCCCTCCTGGTTCGCGGCGATGAAGAAGCGAGCCCCGCCGGTAGCCCGCGTCGAAGCCAGCAACTGATATGCGCTGGTCAGCTGCTGGAGGTCGGCTACGCCCGCCGTGAGGTTGCCCGAGGACAGCAACGAGCCGAAGTGATACGCCGCGACTGCCTGGGCGACGTCATAGACCGGGTCTCCCGCGATGCCGACCAGGAACAACTGGCCGACCCGCTGGGCTTCGGTCATGCGAGAGAAAACCTGAGCCGGGCAGGAGGGCAACGCTGACTGAGGCGACGACGCGCCCGCGCTGGGCCGAGGCGAGGCGAGGCTTCCCCCAGTGGGCGAGGGTTTCCCGGCAGCGACAACAGCGCTGGTTGAGGCGGCGCCGCACCCGGAGCTAGCCAGTCCAAGCAAGAGAGCAGACGCCGAGAGAATCAAGGTCCGCAGACGCCGCGTCACTCCGCTGCGATGGCCACCGCTACCTGGCTGCTGTCGCGTACTGGCATTAGCCCGCCATGACCTTAGCCGCGTCGTGCTAGCGGCATCGCTTTGACTCGTATCCCGCCACCCCCGAAGTACGGTACCGCCATGCCAAACGTTGGCCACGCCACACTACCTGCGAACGCCGGTGGTGACAGGAAGAACCGATGAGGCTGGGTGCCGGCGCCATGCGTGATACCGAAGGCTACCGTCATCAGGCCTGAGTGACCCGCTGGATGTCGGCCAGCCAGGCCTGTGCCAGCGAGATGCCAAGCCCGGACTCGTTGAGCTCGAACGTGGCCGCCTCGATGCTGACGATCCGCCATCCGTCGCTGAAGGCGGCACGAAGTTCGTCCTGGCGGACCCGGCGCGGGCCAAGGGTCCCGGGCTGCCGGTCGCTGAAGCAGAGCAGGTGGCAGTAACCGCCATCGCGCAGCACCGACGCCAGGCTGGCGACGTACTTGACGCGGTCTTTGTCGTCGAAGACGTGGAAGACCCCACTGTCGATGACAACATCGAACATCAGGCCCAGGTCTCCTAGCCGCAGGGCATCGGCAACTTCGAAGCGAGCGGTCAGACCTCGCTCGGCGGCCTTGGCCTGAGCCAGCTCGATGGCATGGACCGACACATCTACGCCGATGGCGTCCGCGCCGTGCGAGGCAGCGAGCAGGGTCTGCTCCCCGGTGCCGCAGCCGGAGTCCAGCAGCCGCCCGCTCAGCAGCCCTCTTTCCGCCAGCCGCACGAAGGCGGGCTGCGGTCGGCCGATGTCCCACGGCGCGGGCTTGCTCGCCGTGTAAGACGCATCCCAGCTCGGCGTGGTCATTGCCTCAGTATC
>Ga0302325_10032987_pt1 | contig 10619 bp, 12 predicted proteins | sample Palsa_T0_2_FD_201948 | JGI IMG/M metagenome (GOLD analysis project Ga0302325, IMG submission 201948) | Peat permafrost microbial communities from Stordalen Mire near Abisko, Sweden - Palsa_T0_2 | ecosystem: Environmental > Terrestrial > Soil > Palsa > Peat permafrost | place: Sweden: Abisko...
CGGCATCGGACGGGCATCGCGCCAGACAATCCGACGAGACCACGCGAACGCCGCGGCGGATCCGACGCACGCCACCCCGAAGACGATCGCGTAGGGCCACAGTTCCGGTTGGCCCGGGTCGCCGAGAAGGGTGAGGACGTAGATGAACATGCCGCCATACATCACCGCCAGATCGATACTCCCCGCCTGCGCCGCTGCGATCTCGCCGCTGAGGGCGATCCAGAGCACCGGAATCGCGATTGCCGCCAGGATCGACGCAATGAAGACGAAAGACAGCGCGGCAGCGGGCCATGGCCACAGCGCCTTGGCCCACGACACCTGAGCGAAGAACCCCGCGGCCAGGGCCAACGAGAGCACCCCGGCGAGCACGAACGCAGCTCGGACGCGTGCTTCGCTTGAAGCGCTGGGTTGGGCCACCGACCCGGTCCGCTCAGCCGGCTATCGCCCGTGCCACCTGCGCTGAGTCCTCCGACCCGCGGTAATACTCCACCTTTGCGGCATGCTGCTCCTCCTCATTTTAGGGACGGCCCTGCGTGAGCGACGCGGCCATCGCGATCATCTCCCGGTTGGGGATCAGCGAGGCCAGCGTATTCGAGATCCAGAACGAGTCCCCGTCGTGATGCCAGGCGACGGTCGTCAGCCGGCTGCCGTCCTTGTACAGGTACAGCTTCTTGCTGTTGACGATCATCGTCCCCGACGGGCTGGCGAGCAGCGGCGGGTTATTCCAGGTGGTGCCCTGGACGCCGTATAACCACCCCTGGTTGTAGTTGAGCACGAGCGTCATCCGGTAGGCCGCGTGCGGTTGCCCCTGCTGGTCGCGGATCATGTAGCCGCGCGGGTAGGAGTGCAGGTAGGCGCTGGCGGGCTCGTCGCCGTCGTTGCAGTTGGCGACCGTCGCCAGGCAGTACGGCGGCTGGCCCGACGCGTTGGGCAGCACGTACTCAGGGAAGTAGATCGGCATCTTGACCTTGCCCAGCGCGGCGGTCTGCAGCCGGCCGTCGTTGAGGTCGGCGGTCAGTCCCTGCGTGTTGAGCTTCTGGCTTGCCGGCTTGCGCTGGGCCGGTGAACTGGAGCTTGAGCTCGACGACTGAGGTTTCGGCTTGGGCTGTGGGCTGACCGCCATGAACCGGTCCCACGCGGCGTTGACCGCCGCAGTCGAGGTCGGCGCGACATAGCACGCGGGGACGGTCGCACCGGTCGCCGCCGCTCCGGAGCTGCACGGCAGGAACTGGGCCGGGAACGTCACCTGCTTGATCGACGCGCCGCTCATGTTGAGCAGCGTGTCGCCGAGCGAGAGCAGCCCGTGGAGGCTGTGCAGTTTCGTGTCGGACTGGGAGTGCTTGGAGAGGATCGTCAGCAGCCGCTTCTCGTTGGAGACGGCTTCCGACAGCGGGTACTGCTCCTTGGCCCAGCGCAGGAAGTCCTGTTGGCGGGCGTTGCGGGTGAGGTCGGAGTCGGTATGGCGGAAGCGGACGAACGGCAGCGCGCCCGTGACCGACTGATTGTCGCCGCACAGCTTCTGGTAGCCGGGCTGGATGTTGATCGACGAGTAGTTGTCGGGGCTCGGGGCCGGCTGGGAGACGTTGTAGTAGCGATGGTCGACGTCGGAGTAGACGCAGCCGATCGCGTCGACGAGGTCCGAGAACCCCTGGAAGTTGACGTCGACGATGTGGTCGGGCTGGAACTTCGGGAAGACCTGGCTCTGGATCGTCTGGATGAGCAGGTTGTAGCCGCCCTGGCTGTATGCGGCGTTGATCTTCTCGACGCCGTCGCCGGGCACGTTGACCTGGAGGTCACGGGGGATCGACAGCACGTTGATCGTCGAGGAGGCGGCATTGAGTCGCACGAGCAGAATCGTGTCGGTGTTGGCGTCCTTGAACGACTCGCCCGCGCGGTGATCAGAGCCGATCAGCAGGATCGTCTGGGGCGCTCCCGGCGCAGGGACCTTGATGTACTTGCTCTTGATCCCCGGTTGCAGGTTGAGCGTGTTGACCACGTTCTGCACCTCCAGCAGGCCGGCCACCGCGGTCGTCGCCGCCACCGCCGCGATCACGATGACCGCCGCGGCCAAGAAGCGCATCCAGAGCCCGAGCTGACTCTTGGCGTGCCACAACCTCATGTCAGACCACTCGCGATCGCGACTCCCGCCGTGGCCGCTTCCGCAAGAGCAACGATCGCGTCAGCCATGCCGATCGCGGCAGTCTAATCAGTGCGGAGGCAGTCGCCGCGCTCGAGTGTCTCGATCTCTTCGATCAGGTTCATGGCGTAGCTGGGACGTCCTCATCGTCCGCAGACGCTCAGCGAGCCCGCATGCGGTTGTTGCGCGGGTTGTGCTCCAGTTCGGCGAGCCCGAGGTGCTCCATGACCGGCGGCACGTAGTTCGCGAAGCGTCCACGCAGACCCTTCTTAACGCCGTACCAGCCGCCGACCGGGTTCTCGCGCGAGCGCGCCCACGCCTCCACGGTTCCCTCCGTGGCGGGCTTCTGCTCGTCGGCGCTACCGAGCGCCATCCAATTACCGTGCTCGGTGAGCATCGCATGCAGGTCCTCGAGGCAGCGCAACTGGTAGCCGAGCGTTGTCTTCCCGACGACGCACACAAGCGTTGGGGGGTCGGCCGCAGTGTCTCGGTAGGCGAGATACTCAGACTGGCCGGGCGGGGTCCGCAGGACCCAGGGATCGACTTTGGTGCCGGTGCCGGTGATCGGCTCGGTCATGGTAACGCTAAGGTTACCGTAACGGATCGGCTACCATCAACCCCATGCCCCGACAGGCCTCAAACCCGTTCGAGGCGCTTGCCGATCCGCATCGCCGCGCGATCCTGGAGCTGCTGCACGGCAGCGAACGGTCGGTCCGCGAGATCGCTGACGAGATGCCGATCACGCGACCGGCGGTGTCGCGCCACCTCCGCCTGCTGAAAGAGGCCGGGCTCGTGACGTCCTCGGCCGAGGGCACGCGCCGGCTCTACCGACTCCACGACGAGGGTCTTGACGCAGTGCGCGCCTATCTGAACGAGGTCTGGGGCGACGCCGCCGCGCGCTTCCGACTGGTCGCCGCCAACAGCGACGCGACGTGATCGACCCGCTGCGGACCTCGTTCGACGTCGCCTGCCCGCCCGAACGGGCGTTCGAAATCTGGACCACCCACATCAGCATGTGGTGGCCGACTTCCCACACCGTCAGCGCGCGACAGGACGTCACGGTCGTGATCGAGCCCGGCGTCGGAGGCCGCATCTACGAGCGCACACCCGATGGCGAAGAACACGACTGGGGCCAGGTGACCGAATGGGATCCACCACACCGCATCTCCTACCTCTGGCACCTGCGCCAGGACCGCGCCGACGCCACCGAGGTCGACATCACCTTCGCCCCGGCTGAACCCACCGGCACGAGGATGTCGATCGAGCACCGCGGCTGGGACGCGCTGGGCGCCCACGGAGCAGACCAACGAGAGCTCAACCAGCGCGGCTGGGCCGGTCTGCTCCCACACTTCCAGGCCGCAGCCTCCTAAGCAGTCGCTCCTAGCGATCAGTGAGGGCATCGCTGGCCGACCTCCGCCGGCGCGTTGGCGTGTCGCTCAGGCGGTGATCCCGCGGATGTCGAGCTTGGCGACCAGCTCGGCGTCGTTGAACACGTCGATCGCGACCGTGCGGTCGTCGATGACCGTGAATGCCAGGACCGCGAACGGTCGCTCGCCGTCAAACGCGACAGCGCCTGCGGCGCCGTTGATCAGCGCGGGGCGGACGTAGGGCGCGAACCGGCGCGCGGTCATCGCCCCGCGCGCGACGCGCGCGGCGCCGTGCAGTTCCAGCGGGTTGCCGTCGCGGCGGTGAGCGCGCAGCACGACGTCGGGGTCGAGCACCGCCACCAGCGCCTGCAGATCGCCCTCCCGGGCGGCCGCGAAGTAGGCGTCGACGACGACCCGCTGGCGGGTCAGGTCCGGGTCCGGCGCCGGCGCCGCGTCGCGCACGCGGCGGCGGGCGCGGCTGGCGAGTTGGCGGGTCGCCTGCGGTGAGCGGTCGACCATCACCGCGATTTCGTCAAACGGCACCGCGAACATGTCGTGCAGCACGAACGCGAGTCGCTCGGCCGGGCGCAGCGTGTCGAGCACGACCTGCAGCGCGATCCCGACTGAGTCGGCCAGCAACGCTTCGTGCTCCGGATCGGTCCCGACCGCCGGGTCGTCGATGATCGGCTCGGGCCGCCAGCCGTCAAGCGGCTGCTCGCCGCGGGTCCGGCGCGAGCGGATCATGTTCAGACAGATCCGGGCGACGACCGTCGTCAACCACCGCTCGAGGCTGTCGATCTGCTCGGCGTCGGTCCGCCGCAGCCGTAGCCACCCCTCCTGCACAGCGTCGTCAGCCTCGCTGACCGAGCCGAGGATCCGGTAGGCGACCGCGCGCAGCACGGGCCTCTGGCGGTCAAACCGGTCGGCCAGCTCGAGTTCGTCCATCGCGGTCACACCGTCCGGGTCTCGCGGGTCATACCGTACAGACCCCCGAACCCCAACCTATGTGACACGAGGTGCCCAATGGCACGCATCAACGGAGTATCGAAGAGCCAGGCCGGACCGATCGTCAGGGTCGTCTACAGGTTCGGACCGAGGATGATGAAGAAGCTGACCGGCCGCGAGCCGCAGACCGGCAGTGGGATCGAGCCGATCGAGGTGTGGGCCCACCAGCCGAAGATGATGATGGGGATGGGCAAGTTCAACCAGGCGGTGCGCAAGGGGAAGTCCGTCGACGAGCGGCTCAAGAACCTGGTCGAGCTGAAAGGCGCGCAGATGATCGGATGCGAGTACTGCGTGGACCTCGGCTCGCAGATCTGCCGCCACTCCGGCTTCTCCGACGACGAGTTGCGGGCGCTGCTCCGCTACCGCGACAGCGACCTGTTCAACGAGCACGAGAAGCTGGCGCTCGACTACACCGTCGCGGTGATGCGCACGCCGGTCGAGGTCAGCGACGAGCTATTCGCCCAGATGAAGGAGCACTTCAGCGACGAGCAGCTCGTCGAGATCACCGCACTGCTGACGCTCGTCAACCTCGACCGGTTCAACGCCGCCTTCGGGATCGGCTCGGCCGGGTTCAGCGACGGGATGGTCTGCGTGGCGCCCGACCGCCCCGCCGCCAACCCCACGCTCACGAAGATCGCCCAACCCTAACGACCGGTCTGACCACCCGAGCCGTCGAGAGGATCATTTCGGCTCCAACGACGCACTCGTACGCGCCTCGGGGCGGGCGCGTTCCACCGGCGGGAATGGAACCGCGTGAAACCGGGCTCAGGGACGGCGGGGGGGAGGCGGTTCTGAAACGCTGAGCCAGCGGTCGAGCTCGTCGAGGATGTTTTCCACCATCGGATACAGCTCGTCGGCGATCTTCGCCTGGCTCTGACCGTCGCGGGTGCGCCGGCCGGCCTCGTCGATGATGATCTGGAACACGCCGGCGAGCGCGATCCCATGCAGCTTGGCCACCTCCGGCGGGACTGCGGTGGTGTCGCTGATGGCACTGGCGAGGGAGGCGGCTTGGCGGTCGGTCAACTCCAGCGCCAGCCGGTGGACGGTCGGACTGATGGCCGCCAGGTAGCCGAGCTCGCCGCGCCAGAGCTCCGGTGGGATGCTGCGAATCCCGGCGACGGATTCGAGGACGAAGTCGCGGATGGCTGCCGCCGGAGTAGTGGCGGGCGGCCGAGAGCGGATCAGTTCGCCCAGCCGATCTTGAATCTGCTGGTCGCGATCGGTGACCAATTGCTCCTTGGTCTGAAAGTAGTTATAGACCGTCTGCTCGGCGACCTCGGCCTCGCGCGCGACGTCACTGACGGAGACCTGTTCATATCCGCGCTCGGCGAACAGGCGGGCCGCCGTCTCGGCGATGAGTCGGCGGGTGCGCGCCTTCTTGCGCTCGCGCAGTCCGGTGCTGGGCATCTCACGCACCCTAGCGAACGGTATGACGAGTTCGTGGTCATCTCCATAATTATTGTGACTGCTAATATCAGAGTTCACTCCAGAAATCATCGGGAGAACCGGAAATGCACCACCCCGGCCGTGAACTGAACACGCATCACCAACCAAGAAAAGGATCCACCATGGCTTCAGGGCCCTCTACCGATCGCGTCTCGTACAACCTCAGGCTGATGAAGAAGGGCGACGACGCCTTCAACTCCCGCGACGTCGCAGCGATGAACGCGACACACCACCCAGACATGATCGCGCACGTCACAGGCAGCGCAGAGCCGATCTACGGACGGTCAGCGCACGCCGCGATGATCGAGCAGATGATTCGCATCTTCCCCGACGTCCACGTCGACAACGATCCATACCCAATCCAGTTCGGAAGCGATGACTGGATTACCGTGATCACCCGCGCGACAGGGACATTCACCGGGGAGATGATCCGGCCCGACGGCAACGTCATCGCCCCGACAGGAAAAGCGTTCGATCTCAACTTCGCCACGACCGCCAAGTGGGACGCAGACACGATGATCGAGGAGTACGTGTTCTGGGACTCCGCTCTGCAGGCGCAGCAGATCGGCCTCGCCTAGACGCGAGGGACGTCCAGAGCGGCGGCCGAAGCGCCGGAACCCGGCCGAGACCGCGTCGCACGCGTGTTGCCTCGACTCCTCTTGACTTTGTGCCGTAAAGCTTAGTAGAGTTTGTGCCGCAAAGGCTACGAAGGAGGGCGAGATGAACGGGACGTCCGACAGAGGCAAGACCGAGACCTACGATGACGAGGGCGGACTGGATCCCCGTGAAGCGGCGAGGCTGCTGGCGCAGACCCAACTGCAGGCCCAGCGCGAGTTGGACTTCAGATCGTCGTGGCTATCGCTGCTCGCGGCGGCGGTCGCGTTGGTCGCCTTCGGCGCGGTGTGGCTGTCGGTCCGTGGACAGCATCCCTACAAGGGACCGACCGCCGTGGCTCTGGTGGTCCTGTACGCCGTCGTGCTGATCCGGATCTGCACGGTCGTGTACGCCCATCGCCGCGCCAAGGCCGGCGTCAGTGGGCGCTCGGTGAGCCAGCAGCGCGCGGAGGCAGCGGCCTTGGTGGTGGCGTTGGTCGCCGTCTACGCGTTGATGGGAGCGTTGGCGCACGACGGGGCGAGTGACGCAGTCGTCTACGGGGTGTACGTCGCTACGGCAACGCTGATCGTCCTCGGCACATTCTGGGCAGCCCGCTCGGCGGTGCGGGAGGACTGGCCAGGACTTGGCCTCTCGCTCGCGATCGTGCTCGTCGCCGCGGGCAGCGCGTTCGCAGGACCCCGCGGGGTGTGGTTGAGCGACGGCGTCGGGCTCTGCGTCGTGCTCCTGGGATACAGCGCCGCCGAGGCGTGGCTGCTCCGCGCCTCTCGATCAGCCGCATGACGGTTGACGCGCTTGATCCATTGATCCACGTCCCCGCGCGACTGCAGATCGTGGCCACGCTGGCCGCATTGCCCAACGGTGACGCACTGTCCTTCACCCGCCTGCAGGACATGATCGGGCTGACGCCCGGCAACCTGATCACGCACCTACGCAAGCTCGAGGACGCCGACTACCTCACCAGCGAGAAGACCGGCAACGGACCCGCGTCGCGAACCTCGGTGGCGTTGACCCACCGGGGTCGCGCGGCCCTGGATGCCTACACCGAAACGCTGCGCGGCCTGCTCAACGGCCTATAGGCACATCTGGTCGGGAGTCAGATCGAGCCACCATCGAAGGTCTTGAGATCCGCCAGTCGGCTATCGGTTGTGTTTCGCCTCATACAAGGCCTTGTCGCCGCGCTCGGTGAGCTGCTGGAGCGTGTCTCCCGGGCTGAGCATCGCGAGGCCCACGCTGATTGACGCGCCGGGCTGGGTCTGTTCGAGCGTGGCTTGTATGTCTTGGAATCGGCGGTGAGCGTGCTCGCGCGTGCAGTCGCCCAAGGCGCAGATGAACTCGTCGCCCCCGACTCGGACGATCGGGTCATAGGAGCGCAGATGGGTTTGGATCGCCGCGACGACTGCTCGGAGCAGCGTGTCGCCCGCGGCATGGCCTTGGCTGTCGTTGACCTGTTTGAGCTTGTCGACGTCAACGAAGGCGAGCACGAGACCTCCGGTTCCGTGCCGCGAGCGGTTGATCTCTCGCTCGAGCGTGACCATTCCCAGCCCGCGGCCCAAGGCGCCGGTGAGCGGATCGAGCTGCGCCTGTTCCAGCGCCGCTTTCAAGAGCTCGCGGTCCCGGGCCGCAGCCGCGCGATCCGCGGCGGCGCTTTCGCGGTCCACCGCGGCGCGGGCCCGTTCGGCAGCTGCGCGGTCACGGACGTTCGCGGCGTGGTCCCGTGCCGTCTCGGCGGACGAGCGAGGAAGACCGAGGTCGCGGTCCAACGATGCGGCGGCGAGGTCGCGCTGCACGGCGGCGCGATCCCGCGCGTCGGCCCCCAGATCCCGCAGGTGGGCGTTCTCGTCACGCGACGCGGCATTCTCCAAACGCTCGCCCGCTGTCCGCGCCCTGGCCCGGGCCGTCTCAACGCGTTCCAGCGTGCCCTCCACGCGATCAGCACGCGAGGCCTCGTACGCATCGTTGAGGTCCAGCGCGGGATGAGCGGCACGCTCGCGATCGGCGGCGACCTGGTCTCGGTTCGAGGTCCGCTGGTCGGCATCCGCAATCGCCCGATCCCGATCAGACGCCGACTGATCGCGCTCAGAACCGGTCTGATCACGCTCAGAACTCGTCTCGTCAGCGTCGGACGTCGTCTGATCGCGATCGGCGATCGTCTGCTCGTCAGCGACCTGCTCGGCCTGGGCATCGAGCGGCTCGAACTCCTCATCGACTCCACCGCCTTGCGGCGCTGAGGCGGTCATAGGGTCCTATATCGGCGCCGTCGCGGAGATCTTGAGTTCGATCTGTTCCTAGCCTTGGCTGAGCGAGTCGCCGTATCGTCTGGGAGTGGCGGTCGGCCGCTAAGCGGGCGTGCTTTGGGCTATGTTCGTGAGGGGGGTGATGACGCTTGATTGGGTGATGGTTTCGACTCGGTTGCGGCCGGCGGCTTTGGCTGCGTAGAGCGCGCGGTCTGCTTTGCGGATCATCTGCTCGGCTTCGTTGGCGTCGTCGGGGATGGCGGCGACGCCGAAGCTGGCGGTGAGCGGTGTGATGTGCGGGATGTCGGCGTCCTGGATCGCGGTGCGGAGTTTCTCGGCGACGTCTTGGGCTGCTTGGCGGTTGGTGTTGGGGAGGAGGACGAGGAACTCCTCGCCGCCGTAGCGGGCGGCGAAGTCGCTTCCGCGTAGTGTTGAGGTGAGGATCTGGCCGATGGCGGCGAGGGCTTGGTCGCCGAGTTCGTGGCCGTGGAGGTCGTTGACTTGTTTGAAGTGATCGAGGTCGAGGAGCACGGCGGCGAGCGGGCTGAGGGTGCGTCCGGCGTGCGCGGCCATTCGTTTCAGTGTTTCGTCGGCGGCGCGTCGGTTGGGCAGGCCGGTGAGCGCGTCGCTGGCGGCTCGGAGCTGCGCCAGCGCGAGGTTGCGCTGGTTGGCGAGGATCGGGGCGGCTTGCATGACGGCTTCGTGTACGCGGCTCCGCTCGCGCTCTCTGATTGTCTTGCGCCGGGCGATCAGCACCGAGCCGATCACCTGCCCGCCGACCAGCAGCGGCTCGCAGGCGACGTCGCCTGTGACCTGGCCGCATACGTCGCATTGCGTCAGGGTGGTGTCGGCGGGCTGGTGCTCGTAGGCGTGGGTGAGGCGGACGGCCAGGCAGGAGCGCGGCTTGAGTTGCTCGAGCGCGACGCCGCGCAGTGCTGTCTGTTCTGAGGGCTGGTTGAGCAGCGGTTCGAGGCGGTCGTCGCTGTTGTTGCGGTTAAACACCGCGGCGGCGCAGCCCGGCACGGTGCGTTCGATGTGGCGGATCAGCAGCAGGCGCGACTCGTGCTCTGACTCGGAGACCTGGAGCAGTTCGCGCAGTTCGCGCTGGCGTCCCAGCCGCCGGCTTTCGTGACGCGCGGCGCGTCGCACGAGCGCGATGCCGACCAGCACCAGGCCGATCGACAGGGCGGCGGCGAGCGCGACGGAATACCACGTCTGGGCCGATAGCGCGGCGTCGCGGCGTTGCACCAGTTGAGCGTCGAAGGAGGCGTTGGCCGCGCGAAATCCGTCCATCGTCGCCTTGTCGGCCAGCGCCTGGCTGACGGTCGGCGCCCGTCCGGTGCTTCCCAGCCGGCTGATCTGCGCCTGCGCGGCGGCGTGCCAGACAGCGCTGCGCTGCGCCTGGTCGCTCAACGCCAGCCGGAGCACAGGATCCCCGCCGGCGAGCGCGCGCGACCGCGACAGCGCCTCACCGAACGCGGCCGCCCCCTCCTTGTACGGTTCCAGGAACACCGTGTCGTGGGTCTGGAAATAGCCTCGCGCGCCGGTCTCCTGGTTGATCATCGCCGTCAGCATCAGCTGAGAGGCGCTCTGCTGCGCGGCGGCGTGAACGTCGCTGTCGCGCTCAAGCGTCGCCGCGGCGAACACCGTGCCACCAATCAGCACCACCGACATCACGACCAGAGCGACAATCCGCCGCAATGAGATCACAGCCATCACAACCAGCATCGGCGTCCCGGCGCGGTTCTTGAGCGCCAGCCGACCGCGTAGACGACTCGCTGCAGCAAGCGCCCCGATCCGGGCGTCTGCCAGACT
>Ga0302325_10032988_pt1 | contig 10619 bp, 16 predicted proteins | sample Palsa_T0_2_FD_201948 | JGI IMG/M metagenome (GOLD analysis project Ga0302325, IMG submission 201948) | Peat permafrost microbial communities from Stordalen Mire near Abisko, Sweden - Palsa_T0_2 | ecosystem: Environmental > Terrestrial > Soil > Palsa > Peat permafrost | place: Sweden: Abisko...
ACGTCCTTGCCGCCCGCCGCCACCGAGGCGTGCTCGACTGCCGCCTCGACGCCGGAGACGAAGGTGAAGGCCCCGCCCGGTGGCTCCTCCTCGGGGCGGTGGGTGACGATGAAGAAGGGCAGCCCCCACGGGCTCTTCTCGCCCCAATGCCCGGCCGCCTCGTACGTCCCGCGTCCACCCACGACGGCGCCGATCCTGCCCCTCACATCAGCTAGCCATCCGGCGTCGTCGCCGGTCGGCTCCCGCGGTCGATCGTCGGCGTAGGACCAGGGGCCGCCGAAGACCCAATAGTGCAGGCGTTCGCCGGCGTCGCCCAGGCCGTTGCCCGGGCCGTCGTTTGGTCCCGCGATGTACCCGTCAAGCGACATCGTGATCCCGGCAAGAACACTGGCCATCAGTCACCACCTCTCGGTTGCGCAGAGCGATTCATGCCCTTAGTGACCGTCGCGGACTCGGGAACTTATCGGAAGTGCCCGGGCCTTGTCCTTAACCGCTCAGGGGGCCGGCGATGGATGGCGGCCGAACTCCACGGCGACGACGTGCCCATCGACGAAGGTCACGGTTCCCGCCGGGTGCCGGCCGTGGAACCGGCGGATGATGCCCTTGTAGTTGAAGACGAAGGTCCCCGGTCCGTAGCTCCACGCCTCTCGGCCCCCAGCCTCATGGCGCACCGAGGCCGGCGCGCCGTAGGCGGCGCAGATGTCGTAGCGGCCAGGCGGCTCAAAGCGGCCCACGCGCGTGATGGCACCGCTGAGCGTCAGCTCGGGCTCGATCTGGGAGCCAACGCGAACACCCCGACACACGCCCGAGCTGCTGGCGCACCCCGCCGACACCCCGGCGGCGATGCTCACCGTCACCCACATGGCCGCCGTGCGCGAGGTCATCGCGGGGCCACTGTATGCCCTGCGCGCGCGTAGTGTTCACGCGATGGCGGCCATCATCACCCTTCACCTCGGCGACATCACCAATGACGCCGACGCCGACGCGATCGTCAACGCCGCCAACTCGAGCCTGCTCGGCGGCGGCGGGGTGGACGGAGCGATCCACCGCGCCGCCGGGCCCAGCCTGCTCGAAGAGTGCCGCCTGCTGGCAGGGTGCGACACGGGAGACGCCAAGATCACGGGCGCCGGGCGTCTGACGGCAAAGCACGTCATCCATGCCGTCGGTCCGGTGTGGCGGGGCGGCAACAAGAACGAAGCTGAGCTCCTCGCCTCGTGCTACCAGCGCGCGATCGAGCTCGCCTCCGGTCATGGTTGCGCCCGGGTTGCCCTTCCCGCCATCTCCACCGGCGCCTTCGGCTATCCGCTCGCCGGCGCCACGCGGGTCGCCCTCACGGCGACCCGCGCGGCACTCGACTCCCAGTCGACGGTCACCGAGGCCCGGTTCTGGCTCTTTGACCAATCCGCCTACGACACCTTCGCGGATGCGCTCGAGCGCCTCGGTCTCGCCGGCCCAAGATAGGTAGCGCGCGGCTCCAACATAGGGAGCCCTCCCGATGTAAAGCGCGGCGAGCGCGCATACCTTCCGTGGCGTCGAATCGTTCAACGCCAAGGAGCAGCCTGATGCCGCGATACATCGTCCAGCGCACCTTCCCGGAGGGACTGCGCATCCCCCTCGACAACGCTGGCGCCGCCGTGTGCGCCGCCGTGGTCGAGAACAACACCGAGGAGGGCGTCACCTGGGTCCACTCATATGTGAGCGAGGACAAGTGCACCACGTTCTGCGTCTACGACGGGCCCTCCCCCGAGGCCATCCGCAAGACGGCCTCGCGTAACGAGCTCCCGGTCGATCAGATCACGCAGGTCCGGGTCCTCGATCCCTACTTCTACGCCTGACACACACACAAATCGAACCAAGGAGACAACCATGTTCACCGCCAGTAAACGCACTCTCATCACCGCGCTCGCGGTCACCGCCGCGGCGGCACCCTCGACGGCGTCGGCCAGGTTCCTCGAGGCCGATCCGGTATCGGGTCCAGCCCCGGCGGCGGCTGCGGTCAGTCACCCGGCTCCGTCGAGCCAACCCTCCTCGAGCGCCTTCGAGTGGGGGGACGCCGGGATCGGCGCCGCTGCCGCGGTGGCCCTGCTGGGCGCGGGCACGGCGGCGCTCGGCGGTCGCCGGCGCCGGGGCCAGCCGGCCCGCATGGGCTGACGAGCGCCGCCAGCGCGCGCGGGTCGCGGATAATGACTCCATGGGAATGGACCTGGCGACCGCGCCGATCTCCGCCGTCGGACTGATCGCCGGCTTTGGCGTCGCGGTGGCGAGCGGTTCACGCGCGCTCGGCGGTGTCGTGCTCGCGGGCTTCGGGCTCTGGTGCATCGCCATCTGGCTGCGCCGAGACGGCCGCGGCATCGCGGCGCGCCTGACCGTGATCGGACTGCTCGCCTTCGCGCTTTCGCACGTACTCGGACTCCTGATCGGCGCCTGGCCCGCGGTGCTCGTGGCGGCGGCCCTCACCGCCACCGCGTGCTGGCGCCTCTCGGATGTCCACCGTCCCGGCGTGCGGGTCCGGGCGCGCGCTTAGCGCTTAGTCGCGACGCCCCACCGCCTGGTTCGCGCACACCGGCACCCCTACAGCCCGCCAGGCTACGCGGTCGCGGGCGTTGATGGCGGCGAGCTCGACGTCGAGCTGCTTGATGACGATCACGGGATCGCCGCCGCTATGGAGATCGTGAACGGTGGCGATGAGCGCGTCGAGCTGCTGCCTCGAGTCGCCCAGGGCGGCGCGGTAGGGATTGGCGAGGAGCGGCGGTGGGGCGAGCTTCTTGAGCGCGTCGAGCTCGCGCGCGAAGACGGTGATGCCCCGCTCGAGAAAGGAGGCGCCGCCGGTGTTCGAGCCCGGGAGCGGGATGCGGTTGCTGCGCCGGACCGCGGCCGCGCACACCACGCTCGCCCGGCTCCGCAGCGCCCGGGCCGAGAGGGTGCTGGTCCCGCAGCCGGCGAGAGCGAGAGCGAGAGCAACGATAGCCGCCGCCAGAAGGGTCGTGAGGCGGCCGGCGGTCATTGCAGACGGACGCTGAGCAGGCGCTCGAGCTCGGCGACCGTCTCGCGGGCGTCGTGGTGGTGCACGGTGGCCATCCCCAGCTCGGCCGCGGGCGCGAGGTTGTGGAGGAGGTCGTCGACGAACACGCATGCGCCGGGAGTGAGCCCGATGGACTCGGCTCCGAGGGAGTAGATCTCCGGCGCGGGCTTGCGGATGCCGACCTCGCCCGAGATCACCACCCCGTCGAAGAGCTCGGAGAGGAGGGCGCGGTCGTAGCGGCGGGTGCCCCACGAGTTGGAGACCATTCCGGTACGCACGCCCGCGGCGCGGGCGGCGCGGACGGCGTCGAGCATCTCGAGATCGGGCTTCGAGTCCGCGAACAGGCGGTCGATGAGGTGCGCCTCCTCGACGCCGAGCGCGGCCGCGAATCCTCGCTCGAACTCGGCCTCCTCGAGACTTCCGGTCTCGAGCGCGATCAGCAGCCGCCGGCAGCTCGGGTCCTCGCTGAAGCGCTGCCCGATGGTCTCGGGGTCGAGTCCTTCGAGCGCGCAGAAGGCATGGAAGGAGGCGAACATATCGGTGGTGAGGACGCCGCCGTAGTCGACGAGCAGGCCCTCACGCCGCGCCACGGGAGACCTCCAGCGCCCGCTCGGCGAGCTGGACCACGCCCTCTCCGAACGTCTTCAGGTAGGGATCGTCGGTCGTTCCGGTGATCGCCCGCTTGTAGTTGCCCTCCATGAACACGACCGCCTTCCACAGTGCGAGGGTCAGGTACCAGCCCAGCGCGCGCATCGAGCGGCCCGAGCCCTCCTCGTAGCGGGCGATCATCTCCGCCCGGGTGGGGAAGCCGGGCAGGCGAGTGACACTCTGGAGCTCGAAGCGCCCGGCCGGAGGATCGCCGGGCTCGGCCCAGAACATCAGCATGTATCCGATATCGGCGAGCGGATCGCCGATCGTCGCCATCTCCCAGTCGAGGATCGCGACCAGGTGCGCCGGCGCCTGGGTGGCGAACAGCGTGTTGCCCAGTCGGTAGTCGCCGTGGACGATGGTGGCGGGAGGAGACGAAGGCAGGTTGGCGGCGAGCCACGTGCCGACCTGCTCGACGGCCGGGAGAGCGCGGGTCCGGTTGTGCTCCCACAGGCCGGTGAAGCGCCGCAGCTGACGCTCGAGGTAGCCGGTGGGCTTGCCGAAGCCCTCGAGGCCGGCAGCCGTCCAGTCGACGCGGTGGAGCTCGACGAGCGCGTCGATGAGCTCGTAGGCAACCCCCCGGCGCTCATCGAAACCATCCAGCTTCGCGGGCATGGCATCGGTGATGACCGCGCCCTCCACGCGCTCCATGACATAGAAGGGAGCGCCAATGACCGACGGGTCCTCGCACGTCAGAAGGACCCTCGGCGCCCTCACCGGGGTGGCTTCGAGCGCCCGCAACAGCCGCGCCTCGCGGGCGACGTCGTGCGCGCTCGGGGGGAGCGGTCCGCGGGGCGGGCGGCGCACGATCACCTCGCGCCCCGCGCTGCGCACCGCGAGGGTGACGTTGGAATGGCCGTCGCCGATGGGGAACACCTCGATTTCGGCGGGGTCGCCGTCGCCGAGCCCGTTCGCCGCGAGGAGCTCGACGAGGGGCTCGATCACGAGCAGGGGCTCGCGCGCGCCCTCGGCGACGTCGCCGCGGCGGCGGATGATGTCGTCAGGAGCCAGAGCCTGGGTCATAGGCTCTGGCAGCGTACGCGTCCGGCTCGCCGAGGCTCTCCACGGCAAGCCTGAACAGGGCGTGAACACCAGCCCGATCCCCTGGTGCTGGGGGGATTTCCTGCCAGACTCGGCTCATGGATGGTCACTCCCGAGGATCGGTGCTCGTCGTCGACGACGAACCGACGATCGCTGAGGTCGTGGCGCGTTACCTCGAGCGCGCCGGCTATCGCACGCGCGTGGCCGCCGACGGCGCGGCGGCGATCGAGGCGGCCGCACGCCAGCGCCCCGACCTCGTCGTGCTCGACCTCATGCTCCCGCGCATCGATGGTCTCGAGGTCATGCGCCGTCTGCGCGAGCAGGATCGCGAGCGGATCGCGGTCATCCTCCTCACCGCCAAGAGCGAGGAGGCCGACCGCGTGATCGGCCTGCGCCTCGGCGCCGACGACTACGTGGTCAAGCCCTTCTCGCCCGCTGAGCTCGTCGCGCGCGTCGACGCCGTGCTCCGGCGGATCGACACCTCTCCCGAGCAGGAGGCGCCGATCGAGCTCGGCGACCTGACCATCGACCCGGCCGCTCGCCGCGTGTTCGTGCGCGGCGAGGAGGCCCTGCTCACCCAGCGCGAGTTCGACCTGCTCCTGTTCGTGGCCCGCCACCCCGGTCAGGTCTTCTCACGCAATCAGCTCATGGACGCGGTCTGGCAGTACGCGTTCTACACCGACACCTCGACCGTCACCGTGCACATCCGCCGCCTGCGGGCCAAGATCGAGGTCGACCCGGCCGAGCCGCGCCACATCCAGACGGTGTGGGGCGTCGGCTACCGCTTCCAGCTCTAGTGCCCGTGCGCCGCCTGTACGGCATCTCCGCTCTCATCCTCGCCGCCGCGGCGGCGATCGCGGCGGCAACCATCGGCGGTCATGGCACGCTGGTCACCGTCGCCGTCCTCGGCGCCATCGGCATCGCCTCGGTGCTTGCGGCCCAGGCTGTCGTTCTCGCCCGCTCGCATGGCCGCGCCGGTCCGCTCTCGCGCCAGTTCGCCTTCGCCGCAGCCATCGTCATCGCTCCGCTCCTCCTCGCCCTGATGGTCATCGGAGTGCTCATGTTCGTCTCCGGTCACGACGCCGAGCTCGTCGCCCTGATCGTGGTCTTCGTGGGCGTAATCGCGGTCGTCGCCGGCCAGCGCCTCGCGGCGGCCATCATGCGCGACGTCGAGGCGGTCAGGGACGGCTTGGTTGCCGTCGGACGGGGCGAGCGCGAGCTCCGGATCTCCACCACGGGCCGCGACGAGCTCGGCGAGCTCGCGGCTGCGGCCAACGCCATGATCGAGCAGCTCCAGTCCGAGGAGGCCGCTCGCGACCAGTCCGATGCCGCCCGGCGCGGGCTCGTGGCCGCCGTCTCCCACGACCTGCGCACCCCGATCACCTCGCTGCGGCTGCTCGCCGACGCGGTCGGGGACGACATCGTCGACGGGGACACGAGGCGGTCCTACCTCGACCGCATGCGCACCCACATCGACGCCCTGGGGGCGCTCATCGACGACCTCTTCGAGCTTTCGCGGCTCGAGGCGGGAGACATCCGTTGGTCGCTCGAGCGCGTTCCCTTGCGTGAGCTGGTGGGGGAGACGGTGGCGGCCATGCGCGTGCAAGCCGACCTCAAGGGGGTTGCCGTGCACGCCGAGGTGCCGCTCGAGCTCGGTCCCGCACGTGCGAACCCGGAGAAGCTCCAGCGCGTCCTCTTCAACCTGATCCAGAACGCGATCCGCCACACTCCGGCCGACGGCAGCGTCGTCGTCCGCGCCGAGCCGGTGGACGACCGGATCGAGATCGAGGTCTCGGACACCGGCGACGGCATCGCTGAGCCCGACCGCGAGCAGGTCTTCGAGGCCTTCTACCGCGGCGGCGCCGACGCGGCGCGCACGAGCGCGGGCGCCGGTCTCGGGCTCGCCGTTTCGCGAGCCATCGTCGAAGCCCACGGCGGCAAGATCTGGCTGCCCGAATCGCCAGCCGGTACGAGGGTGCGCTTCAGCCTGCCGGCGGCGGCCGCGTAGCGCCCGTCGCGGCCTAAGTGACGTGAGTCACTTAGGCTGCGACGGGGACGCCGACGCGGACGGTCCGGTCGAAGCGCCAGCCGGCGAGCTGATCGTCGTCGCAGGCGATGCCGGCGACGGTTGCCCCCGTGGTCCGCTCGATTGCGGCCAGGAGAAAGGCGAGGCGGTCCCGGAGCTCGTGTCCGGTCTCGGTCTCGTCTCGTGCCCAGTCCGCTTCGGTCCCCTCGATGAGGATCGTCACCCGGCTCGGCCGGTGACGCGTGACCTCGGCGATGAGATCGTCGTCAAGCTCCGACGCGCTTCTGTGTGTGATTGCTAGTAGGTCTGACATGACATGGAGTGTCGTGGCGTTGAGTAAAGAATCTTTCAACTGCCCTGAACAATTGGTCACGAACCGGGCGCGTTCTAAGCTCAGAGGACTGAGATGCCCGAGCTTCCCGAGGTCGAAATCACGGCGCGCCGGATCGGCGCCGCCACTGCCGGTGCCACCGTGCAGTCGACGCTCGCCCCGGGCCTCAACGCGCTCAAGACCTACGATCCCCCGATCTCTCAGCTCGAAGGGCGCCGGGTCGTGCGCGTCCGTCGCCGCGGCAAGCTCTTCCTCCTCGATCTCGAGGACGAGCTGACGCTGCTCATCCACCTGATGTCGGCGGGGCGGCTCCAGCTCTTCGACCAGCGAGCGTCGCTGCGCGACCGGACCTCGCGCTTCCTCCTGCGCCTCGAGGACGGACCCGAGCTGCGCCTGCGCGAGTTCGGCACCAAGCAGCGCGCCTGGGTCAAGCTCCTGCGCTCCCCAGAGGTCGAGCGGGACGAGATGCTGTCTGCGCTCGGCCCCGAAGCGTGGCCGGACCCGCCTGATTTCGCCCCCCTCCTCGACGCGCCCCGGCCGCTACACACGCTCCTGCGCGACCAGCACGTGATCGCCGGGATCGGCCGCTCCTGGGTCGACGAGATCCTCCACGCCGCCCGGCTCTCCCCTTTTAAGCGCGGGGCTGACCTCGATGCCGGCGAGGCGGGCCGGCTGCGAACGGCGACCATCGAGCAGCTTGGAGCCGCGATCGCCCACTACGAGCAGGTGATCGCACTCCCGATCCCAGACAAGCTGCCGATGCCGCTCAAGGTCCACCGCCGCCAGGGCGAGCCGTGCCCCCGCTGTGGCGAGAGGCTCGAGGCCGTGTTCTACGAGGACTACGTGATGTCCTACTGCCCTGCGTGCCAGACCGAGGGCAAGCTCCTCAAGGATCGCCGGCTGTCGCGTTTGCTGAGATGATGTGCGGGCGATGATCGATCCCGGCGACGAGGCCCCCGACTTCACCCTGCCCGATCAGCACAGCAATCCGGTCACCCTCTCCGGGTTGCGGGGCAAGCCGGTGGCCCTCTACTTTTACCCCAAGGCGGACACGCCAGGGTGTACGACGCAGGCGTGCGGCGTTCGCGACCACGCGCTCGACTACGAGTTCGCGGGCGCCGTGGTGCTCGGCGTCTCGCCGGATCCGGTCTCGCGGATCGCCAAATTCGCCGAGAAGTTCGACCTCGCCTTCCCCCTTCTCTCCGACGAGGATCACCAGGTCGCGGAGGCGTACGGGGTGTGGGTCCAGAAGTCGATGTACGGACGTAACTACATGGGCATGGAGCGGACGACGTTCGTCATCGGCGCCGACGGCATCGTCACCGACGTCTTTCGCCGCGTCAAGCCGGCCGAGCACGACGAGCTCGTGCTCGGGGCTCTCGTATAACCCGGAGGTGAAGCCGTGACCAGACGACTCCTCGCCCTGCTCCTCGTTTCAGTCGCGCTCGTCGCCGTGGGCTGCGGCAGCAGCAAGACCAACACCGGGGTGACCGCGACCCACGTCCACTACGCCAAGACAAAGTTCGCCATCCACGCCGGCCTGGCCTTCGGGACCTTCCATCACTTCATCTACGATCCATTCCGGGCCGGCGACTTCGCTCACCCCTTCACCCACAAGCTGGACGTCATCAAGGCGGTCGCCGCGGGCCTGTTCGTCGAGCACGAGGTCAAGCTCGCGCTCACGGACGCCAAGGGCAGCAAGCTGCTCTCCCACGTTGTCGTGCCCCTCGGCGCGCTGGGCAGCGCGGTGGCGCTGGTCCGGGCCGGCATCGCCGACCATCACCCGAACGCGAAGCAAATCAACTACGCCAATTCGAGCATCGACTCGGCCGAGTTCAACAGCACCTCGGCCGGACAGCCGATCCAAGAGCAGGTGGGCTCTCCGTAGGAGCGGTTATTGCAGGCCCTCGCGCGCCTCGCGCACGAGGGTGACGGCCTCGGGAAAGACGAGCGCGATGACGCTGCGGAGCTGCTCGGCCTGCGCCTCGGTGTTGCCCTGGATGTTGAGGCGGTTGATCGCCGCCACCGTGAGGTCGACTGCAAGCTTGATCGCGTTGTCGGCCCAGGCGAGTCGCTGAGCACCTTGCATCTGCTCGGCAAACTCCCCGAGCCGCCGCTGTAGCTCGTCGGGGTCGCCGAACAGGTCTCCGAAACCGCTTCCTTCCATGATCCAATGGTAGCCGGTCGGCGTGTGCGGCTATGGCGCCCGCCGGGCCACGACGGCGATCGTCCCGCCTCGGCGCGCGAGCCCGGCGGCGAGCTCGGTGATCGCCGCGAGGGGGGCGAGCGGTAGGGCGAGTGCGGTTATGACGAGGTCGGGGGAGCGCACGGGCGCGTTGCGCTTGAGCAGGTTGTAGAGGTAGGAGGGATGGGTGGTGGCGCGGCTGACGAGCGATTGCCACATCCCGAAGGGATTGTGTTCGGCGAGCAGATGGTGGGTCTTGGCGGGCGTGAAGCCCTGGGCGCGCAGGAGGGCGTCCATCCCGGCCGGGGTGAAGTGGACGCGATGGCGCGGCACGTCGAGGTGGTACCAGCGCTCGCCGCCGAAATGGGCCTGAAGGCTCGAGAGGTTGGGGACGCCGACGAGGAGCACCCCTCCTGGTGCGAGCCAGGTCGCGATCCGGGCCAGGGCGGCGCCCGGATCGTCGAGGTGCTCGAGTACGTGCCACAGGGTGACGGCGTCGAGCGATCCGGGGTCGAGCCTGGCCGCTTCGATCGTGGCCTGCTCTATCGGCGCGCCGGCGCTGCTCGCCGCGAGGACGCCGCGACGCGAGGGCTCGATGCCCCGAGCCTCGTAGCCGGCTGCCAGCGCGCCCGCGACGAAGCGCCCGCGTCCCGCCCCGGCGTCGAGCAGCCGCGCGGGTGGCGGCGCGAACGCGCCGAGCATCCGTAGCCGCTGGCTGTCGAAGGCCCGCAGCGCGGGGGCGGCGGCGCGCGCCAGCCGCGGGGCGCCGGGAGCGTAGGCGCCGGTCTCGTGGAGCTCGGCCGGGGCGGCACCGACGGTTACGGCGCTCCCGCATCGCCGGCAGCGGCGGAGCTCGTAGCGCGCGGGCCCAAGCGCAGGCTCTGCGCTCGGAACCGAGCGCCAGGCGACGAGCGGCCCGCCGCAGGCCGGGCAGGCGTCGCCGTTGTCCATGAGTGCGAGTCTAGGCGCTCGTTCCGTACACTGGCGCACGATGCTCGGCGCACCGCCACGAGGGCCGACTGGTCCGGGATCGCCGACTAGCATACGGCCGAGATGAACTCCAATCAGCTCCAGCAGGAGAGCCGGATGCGGATGCGCATGGCGCCGCTCGCCGTTGTCGCCGGCCTCCTGCCCGTGGTCGCTGCCATCACTTCGGTCGCCGGCAAGCACGTGAACGTCGATGAGGAGACGCTCGCGCTGATCGTTGTCCACAAGCGCTTCCCGCTCGATCTCATCGGTGCCTTCGTCGAGGCGGCTGGGCTCCTGTCCATCGCGGCGGTGCTCGTGTTCCTGTGGCGGGCGACGAGTTCGCGGCGGCCAGAGGTCTCGCCCGCCTTCAGGATCCTCGCCATCGCCGGAGGCGTGC
>Ga0302325_10032989_pt1 | contig 10619 bp, 10 predicted proteins | sample Palsa_T0_2_FD_201948 | JGI IMG/M metagenome (GOLD analysis project Ga0302325, IMG submission 201948) | Peat permafrost microbial communities from Stordalen Mire near Abisko, Sweden - Palsa_T0_2 | ecosystem: Environmental > Terrestrial > Soil > Palsa > Peat permafrost | place: Sweden: Abisko...
CCTGACTCCTCCTACGGACCCTCCCCATGCAAGACCAAGTGTTAAACGTGTTCAGACATGTGAGGACTCGATTACCACATCGCGCTCCTCACTCCTCGCACTCCTCGAACCGTATTACCTCGCCCCGCATACCACAGCACAGTCTTCGCATCACAGTCACTCCTCTAACCGCACCGCTCTCCTCTCGAACCACTCCTCGCATCACTCCTCTCCAGCTCCATGCTTCGTCGCAATGCGACCTCTCTACCGCCTCCGCCACCCTCCCAACTCCCAAATGCCGCACCCCAGGCCCACGCGGACGAAACTCCGCCCGCCGCAGCCGTCTCCTCGGTCAACCCCTTCCCGTCATCGCCCCGAGCATCCATGCTCCTACCCCCAGCGACACAGCCACCGAGGGTACCAGCGACCCTGCAAGTCAGACTGGCAGTGCCGCCGACGGGGCAAGTGGGAACGAAATCGAGAGTGGGGGGATATCAAACAAGTCCTTGAGGCCGCACAGAGGGCTGCGCTAAGGACCGAAGTGGTGCAGAATGATATGATGATGCTTGAGTCGATTGTCAACGTACCCCCCTTCCTCCTCCCTTCTTACGTAGCTTGTCCTGGAGCGCCAATATATCCGGCGTATTGTTCGCGGGGCTCCTGTCACTGCTGACTTGCCACCGTAACTAGAGCGGCCATGGTACATTGTGGAGTATACATTGACCCTTCGGTGGAATCACAGCCTATTCAATGCAGAGTACCGAAACCACTGAAACCTGAGTGGCAGGGTGACGTTTCCTGGTTAAACCCTGCCACTCTGCTTTCAGTGGTTTCTTCCATGGATTCCGATGCGCCTGAAGTTTCAACTTCAAATCCTATCCCCTAGCCAGTACGGACTTGGTGCCCACGGACTTGGTACCCTCCCCCTCCCTCCCTCTCCCTGGGAGTCCCGATTATCCTCTCCCTCTCCCCCCCACCAGACAATGGACTGGGTTTAGGACGACAGTTACTAGCACGGGTACTGCGGAACCCCGCGCCCCGGGCAGGCCGGTGCACGCCGGGGAACAAGACGTCGACGTCAGACTCGCCCGAGGAACCCGCGCCGGTGTTGGACTCTGTGGAGGAAACCTGTTGGACTCCAAGTAGGCAAGTTGTTTTCCGCCATCTAAGTTTCCGGATCATATACCGGACTGTCCGGCGCGGCATCGAGTGGAGGAAGCAATGTCGGGACTGGGAGTGCTGTCGTCGGCCTCTCGGTGCGTTGGCGAGGCTGAGGAATGCGAGTTTACTGTCGGCGCAGAACTGGCAGGACTCGCAGATGGAACAACTTAAACCTCTGCGGGCGGTGGGGAGTGATTTGTTTCCCATCCACGTTGGACTCGCCCGAACTTCATGGCAGTTCCCATTCCGCGACGAACACGATGGTACCGAGTCACCGTGGGAGTCCTCACATGTCTGAACACGTTTAACACTTGTTCTTGCATGGGGAGGGTCCGTAGGAGGAGTCAGGGGAGTCTTCTCTCGTGAGGGAAAACAGTTCTGGCATGGGTGTGGACTTCGACGATGACGGTGCCCGGGGTTTAATGGGAAATGATGACTGCAGATCAGACACAGATGTAAGTCTGACCGATAAAACAGCATAAGACTTCTGAAACATTGAGAACCAAATGGACCCACCACCGTACTCAGAGCTAGAAAGCATGGAAAGCTTAGACTGGAATACCCTTGCCTCCCAGATCACGACCGAGAATATCTCTCCCAGACATTACTATGCACTGCGAATACTCGTACGGGAAAACACAGAAAGGTTTGTGGGGATGGCGGAGCTCTTAGGACGTACCCGTGATGTTGATATCGAGGATCTTAAACGGGCCTATGTCTTCTGGAAGATTTTGCATATCTTTGATGAGAGTGAGCTCATTAATGGAATGGTATAGCTGATAGAAGAGTTTCTGTCGACTGATACTGCCAACTTGGATATGTTCCTACAGTACAGGGGATATGAGGCGAAGCATGGCACAGCTGCCCAGGCTTTCCAGGCATATCGAGTTGGGGATCGCTTATTGATGGACTTGAAGTTGACGGAGTATATCAGCTAGATTGTCGGGGAACCAAAGGGACGGTCTTGAGACATGGGGACTTTGGCACTGTTGGAGACCGCTAAAACTTCGTTGAGGTTGTTAGGGGATTTTTAAACTATGACGTCTTGGGATTTCAGGGGATGTTGGATATTGGTATTTGTATTGGTCATTGATCATGAATGAGATATTACGATAGCGTAATTGATGTGTTACTACTTTCCTTTTTCTGTGGTTTGTGTTTTGTGCATCGGTTTCGTTGGTTGGTCGCTCCACGTTTTGTGGTATTCCCCCTTCCCTTGGGGAGCGAAGCTTCATTCGCAGCATCGACGGACTCTGAAACTCCCTCCAAAGAGTGCGTACTCGGCGTTCTCATCCTTGGTGACTTTGCTCGCCCGCGTGAAGACAAACTTCGCCGGCGGACCAAAAGTCGAGTGCATAAACGCGTGTCTTTTGCATCCTAGTGTCAGCCACGCAAATAATAGAGAAGTACGTCTGGTGCCCGATCAGCCATCAAAACAATAGCCTCCGGCAGAGATTTGTCGAGGAGTCATTCTTCCCCAAATATTTGAAATGCTAAAGCCATCCTGGCCTCAGGATTCAATGTTTCATCTGCCCAGGAATCAGCAGCTTCAGTGGGCACGGTGTTATGAGCCGTTCCTTTCGAGGATTCCGCGGCCCGCGTGTTGGTCGCGAGGCAGTTGAGAGTATGGTGGGTCGCGAGGTTCGTCGGCGTGGCAGTGGGCCCGGCGTTGGCGTTGGGGGAAACAAACACCAATAGTCGGGTACTACTTCAACAGCCGCGACGCGAAGGTCTAACCTTGTGCCAAACTAGTGAGATGAGAGGAGTTTTATTGTCGATGGAACTACTGCTGGTATGTCAGGTGGTACTCAAGCACGGCATGGCATGTCTTTTCACCAGATTTGGAATCACCGCTGCTCACTGGATGGGAAATCGAAGGGTAGTACATGGCTGTTGATCGTTGCCTTTTCAGCTAGTCATTAAAATCGTTATTGTAAGGTACTTCAGAGAAGCTGTGAGTTCAACTGGGTCATATATAACCAGACTCCGCTCGAGAAATGTATCTCTCGTTCGGAGGAATGACGTGCCGTCCTTCAAGTTCCGCTGGTACTACTGCGAACTTGGAAGACTGTCGTGGAATGCTCCACTTATGCTATAATCAAATAATGTATCTCGTACAGTTGATCCAAAGGGCGTGCAATTCCTGCTCGATCTTGGGGTCATATCTTCCCTGATCTGTCCAGTGCGTCCGGTGCTGTCCGCTCAGTGTTGTACCATGATTCAGAGTTTTGGGGAATTCTGTCGTCGCCGCTGTCACATTCTACCTTATATATAGCATCAGGCAATACGCGCGACTGCCGGAGATGTTGAGCCACATCTTACTGTTCCCATATTGGAGAAAATAGCTCGTCCTTCCTTCCCTTTTAAGAGGATCAGAGGATAAATTAGAGAAACTTTTAATGCGAATGTTCAAATGAATCCGCCCGGGATGGGTGAGGATTCGTTAAAACCGTGTTAACTGTAACGGTTCGCTGACTTGACCAACAAGCATAAGCGATCGAACCGGAAGCCTTCAGTCTCTCAACCCAAGACTTCATTTACTGCACGACAGTTTTCGCGGCCAATCGCCAACGGAGCAAATGTCTGTTACGATAAAGAACAGACCACGTCGTCTCCCTACGGCGCCTCAAAGAAGGGAAACCAATCTCACAAGAACTGCTAAAGAAGAAATTCCATCGCTGTTTCGAGAACTCACATCAACAAAAGTGATTGTTCAGCTGACGAACTGGAGCCGTATGTATCAGCATCTGGCCTTCAATTATGGTGATCCCTTCGATCCGCATGCCGAGAATGAGTTAAGATGTCGGCTATGGCCGGCCGTACACTGTGCAGTCCCTGAGCCATCCTCCGTCCCGTGAAGAGAGGGACTCGGTCCGCTCTAGGGTTGCAAAATGCCGTCATTTTCGAACATGTCGGACAGTGACCCGTTTTCTGCCGGTCACTGACGGTCACAATGGGTCACATAAACCACCAGTAAATTACACTCATTGGATTCTGACACTATTATTTCTAAAAGTTTTGATTTCAACCAGTATTTATCCCAATAAAGCGAATTAACCATTTATGTGACAGTAACGAAAGCATTATGACGGTCAATGACGGTCACATATCGGCTGCATCCCTAGTCCGCTCGCCGAAAGGACACGCGTGTCGGAAGTTGATGACTTATTTTTAGATTCGAACCAAAAATGATGTAATCTGTTAGTACGTGCAGCTTCTCGGCCGCTGGTTGGCTGGTACGACACTAAGGGGTGGCTCGACGAAATTAGCACTCATTTCCCAGGCACGTGCCATGGGTCAGTGCAAAACAGGCGCCTGCTCGACGATGTGGGCCCGCCCGCTTTTTCACTACTCCGCCCTCCTCCGTCAGGAGAGGCGGCATCGCCAGCACCATTTACTATCAGCTGTCCAAACAAGCCTCGCAACTCTCGTCTGTCTACATACGTCTGCAGCGTCTCTCTTCATCTCTTCATCTATTTAATCAACAACAACTGGAACACAACAAACAGAAAGACCGGCCGAATCCTTCGCCTGGTATCTCCGAGTCTCAAATGGTATTTTCTCATGTTCCGTGCGCTGATGGTAGACATTGATTGAGGAGCTACACTACGGGGGACGATGGATGCTGGCACCGACGGAAGGCCTCGCCTCCTAGAATGACACTGCAAATTGCATGCCATTCGAAAACGTATGGCACTCGAAAACACTGCCAGTTTACGGTATACTTTTGCCGGCATAACTGATATTAGGCGACGATTCTACCCTCACCCAACATCGCCACAATCAGCATATTGTTCGGGACGGTATGATGGAATTTTTCGGATCTTGTTCGTTGACACTGGCCCTCATACGAGTTCATGCCGTTCTGTAGCGTACGGGATCATTGGAGGCTTGAAGATTATATATTTGCTGACACTTTACCTTCAATTTGTCGATCGTCTTAACCGTCTTCTCATACGCTGGGTCCAAAAATTGCACGGATTGCAGAATCGTGTCGGCAAGCTCCCACCAAACCACATAAGAAAACTTGTCCTCGTAACCTTTTTGTCCCGGTTTCACTGTCTGACCTATATGGAACATGGCTAGCCAGAGGTGATAGACATGGAAGAATATCGAGGCGTAGGCTCCTGCATCAAGAACTGATTCAATAAGGTCCTCGGTTTTGACGCGGTTTTTAATGGATGTACCCTCGGTAACCTTGCGAGGCCTGTGAATTGAACCACAGCGGGATTTGCTCCATGACCCACCCGAATTTCTTGTAAATATGGTACTGTTCCCCGAGATGATTCAGACACCGGAATGTGAAGTCCCTTTTCCCCGCCAGCAGTTCACATACGTTGTTGCGAGAGTTTCCACTGAGACCGGGGAAAAGTTTAGCGTTGATCTCCTCGTTCGTAAACCAGCCACGAACCACATCTGATCCGGGGCCGTTGTTGGGATTTGAGAACTGACGGCAAAGGAAATCGACCGTATGGGAGTCTACGGTGTTTTTGTGGTTCCCTGCCAACGCTCCTTAATCTCCACCAGCAGCGCCCTGCAAAACTGAGCCATTAGTCTTCCGCTGAAACTGCATGGGAAAGTACCCAAAAAAGGCGGGAGCGTGAAAGTAACTCGACGTTTCTGTCGTTGAGTTGACACCGGAGACCGGGAAACTCTATAATCTCTATAATCGTGTCTAGCTCGGTCGTATATTCAGGTACCTCAGCTACGGATGCGAGTCGTTGTGGCATGTTCTTCTTTATAGTTGCGCGTTTGAATCGAAGGTGTTCGGCAGGCTGTTTGGCCAGCACTGCTTCGCGCAACTGCTTGTTGATATGCTGATAGTGCTCATACAAATCCACATCGGTTTCAGGGACACGAAGTCTCGCGTGTTGTTAGGGAGATATTCTTTGGCGTGTAATGAGAGCTCTATAAGTAAGCAAATATAGGGATCGGTCGGTGATACTCTGATCGTAAAGATTAACCAGCCTCCAATGTTTGTCAACATGAGGTGTTTTTTCTGTAGGATGTGCATACGATGCTGTCCGGATTGCATCTCGATTTTGTGTCCTTCCAATAAAGTTGACCACCGGACACGTGCCATCTTTGTTCAAGGTCGTCACCTCCTTCACCGCAACTGTCTCAACGTCATCGTGGATATGGCTTCTGCGTCTCGATTTCGATGAAGTGTTCGACATACTAAGGTGTTTTTGAGAGCGGTGTCGGGGATGACTGGTGTTTGTGTTGTTGGAACTGCCCCTACCCTTCCTCCTCTTCACTGGGGACCGAGGAATACTTGTAGGGATTTTGCAATTGTTGTCGGGTGGCTACGAACCAGAAGTGGGCGGTGGGGCCTTTATATACTTGGCGACGCAGCGCACGGGCCTTTGTATGACAAACAAAACAACCTCGTATTCATGACTTTTCCTCCACGTTCGTCACATATGTCACAGCCACTCAACGTTGAAGTTTTCAACGCGTCAAAGAAACGCGTTGCACACGTATATTTCCCGATTCAGCGCCCTGATCACTCCGGGGCGGCCTTGTCCCATTTCCCCTCCGCCTTTAGGTGACGCGTAAAGGAGAACGGCTCTCGGTTTTTGTCGAGGCGCGTTTAGACCACGACATATTCTCGGAGGATTTCGCACAACTACATCCCCAATCAAATAAATGCTTCGTCGACTCCTTCTGAGGAGAGCCCGCTCAAGTTTACCTCACTCTCGCGAGCTCTACCGCATTACTTGCGAAAAACCTCCATTTCAATAGCACAATCCCATCTGGCGCTTCGCTTCCAACGCTATTGTGTAGTTACACCAACTGTATTCCCCGGGCCGATCTTACAAGGCAAGATACGGACCTTGTCAGCAGACGGGTGCACAGGGAAACGCGCCCTTATTAAAGCAAAATAACTCGTTAGAATAAACGAGTCTTTGGCAGCAGAGCTTGAAACTAACGCCTGAAACTGCGGCAAAGAAGCTCCAGTGGCCCCGTAAATCTGTTGGAGTTGAGCGAGGCACGGACACGAAAGCATAGTCAAAAATCGCTTGTATTCTAGCGGCGCGGCCTTTATACCTGAGCCCCTAATACACGCTAGCGGCACGCGGCGTATTCCAAGAAAATCAACAAATAATGACGCTAGCATTCCGGTAGACACTAGTGCCGGGAGTGCCGATTAATCGCAGCCTCGTATGATAGTATACGATAGCGCTAGCCCAAAACGGTGGCGTGGTCCGGTGACGTGGTTCACTTCTGAGTGTGGGTCGGCCATGTCCAGGCGCAGCCACATGGACTGGCGGAGCGAGGGAGGAGTGGGTACAGAATGCCAGGGATGAACGTTATTGCAAGCACGAAGGTAAACTGGCACAAAATCTACGAATCTACGTAAAGTAATCTGCGCCGAACCTCGCTCATGACACCACCTGTGCATATGCCGAATGTTAACGTGATTCGAGCGATTAACAATGAATGCAACTCGCGTGCCTCAAGAATCGACTTGTCGTGGCTTGCCGAAGCTTTCTCTCCGAAAGACAGGATCCGTGGCACCGCATCCATCGGGAGCTTGGCGGAAGATAAACGGAGCCAGCGCGACTAGATAAATGCCACTCAATAAGTTCAAAGCATTCCGTCTCAACTGGTAATAAATTAGTTGAACACCGTGAAGATGGCAAGCTGGCTGCAGCCCGCTCAGGATAGACTCAGTTACCACCAATATACCTCGAATTTGAGGGACACGTAGCACGGGTCCGAGTCGTTGTTTTCGGTGTCGATGAATAGTTGCTTGGCAGTGCGCGTCCGGAGAATGAAATCAGAAGGGAGTGGTGGGAATGGCTTTGTATGCTTCGCAAGCTAAAAGTGACAAACAACGGGGAAAGTATTCACCCGGATTTCCCCAACCCACGCGGACTGCACAGCTGTGTTGTGTACGGTGGATTTCGTTCGGAAAGGACAGGCGTGCGTGGCGGGTATGGCGCACTAAAGTAAGTTTCCAGAGCACCGATGTCTGCACGTTGAATTGACTTGTATTGAAATAAATACGCAGCCGATGTACTCGTACATAAAGACACCTACCATAAAGTTTCGTACGCCGCCGGTTTTCACCACGTAATTACAGCCTATAATGGAGGTTGTAACTAGCCTCGTATCTCCATCAAAAAGAATCGCCAGAATCTGCCGTTTATCTTTTAAAGAACCAGAACATAGACCTTTGTTTTCCACTCTTCAGAATTTGTTTAAAATAATATTTGCCAGAGATTGAAGCTAGCTTTTGAAGTCAAAGAATTTTGTTCCTGGTTTTAATATGGGCCACCACACAAAAAATTCCAACATTTTTGGACGTTTGACTTCCAAGCTGTGCCTCTGCTGCAATGATTTTTATCTCAGGAAACTGAAGAGTGGAAGTGAAAGGGAATGGAGTTTCCTATTATTTGAATAAGCGCAAAGATCCCATCATCTTTTTTGATCAAATGGTGAGCTAGTAACAAAAACCATTATAAGGTGTAATTGTGTGGTGAAATCTCAGTTGTACGAAACTTTATGGTAGGGTATTGTACATACAGTACATACGTACACCGGGAAATACCGCGTACCCCGAGCCCGCGTCCCAAGGGATGGTCTATCACCGATATCACGGACCTGGCGCGCCCTCACTGAGAGCTTGTCCCGTCCCGTTCAAGTAGTGTCCTGACGAATAATGTTGATGAAAGGATAGAGCGCGCACGTGGAAGGAGTACTGGGAAGTCATGAGACGACAGCGCCACACGAAGATTTGCTTAGAGCGGCACGCGGAAATGTTGCTGGACGTGACGCAGAAGGTGCTGGCCAATGCCGGCCGGCATGCAAGTGAGTCTTCCAACAAATCCCCGCGAGTGAAAGAACGTATTTATGTACGTCACAGCTTGGTCTGGCTGGCGATCGTGCGCTTGAAAAAAGCAAACAGCAGGCGAACCCCCGCTTCTCCTCCATACATATGTACCTGGGCCACCGCCGTCTCCATCCACACGGCTCGTCGTCATCCCCATGTCCACAGTCCTATGCACCCCCACACTGACAACTACCTTCCCTCGCCACCCATGGTACGCGCGGAGTCCTGCGGGTTTCAGAGCGGGAGTAGCTGGACAAGGAAGCTGTTGCGGCTGTTGGGCGTGGACTTTTACATGGGGAAACCCATCGACTTGAACAGGGTGCTGGGCGTCAAAGAGAAGGATTGGGGAGGGCGGTATGGTCTTTTATCTACGAAGCTAACCTTAGGTGTCGAGGAAGGCACGAGATAACTGCGAGCGGTCAACATGGAGGACATAAGTACCTGAAAAATCACCATCGACCAAGTGGCCGTGAACGTTGCCCCCGGTTTGCCGTTGCTTTTATCAGCCTAATGAAGATCATGGAGCTCCAAGAACAGAAAGCCGAGGCAAAGCGAGAAAAGGCTGGCAAACCTACAAAGTCAAGCAACTTCAATTCTCGTGTCATCCAGCACTCTCCGCAGATTCTGCAGCGTCGCGATTACTGCACGATTTTGTAAGGAATATTCATACGATCCTGAGTTTCGGAACCGAAGTGACCTAGTACAGCTCGATGTAACGTATGTTCCTTGGTATGCCTTTGCTGAATCCCCAGCGAGAGTGATTCCACACGCTTCAAGCTCGACAAAGAAGACATCAAGGTCATCAACGACGGCGGTCGAGGAATAAACTACAACACCGGCCGCCGGTTCATTCCAACCTCCCAAACTCGCTCCCGCCCCCGAGGAACTCAAGCCCCTACTAAAAACGACAAAGTCACGTCCCTTGGGTCAAAAGCCCGTGTTATCATTTGAAGAACCGTTTCCCTTGCTGGTTCTTGGTTCATTGTAGGCAAAACGAGTCCGATCAGATAGAAAGGATCATACTGACCCTGTGTATCAGTATGCAGCGCAAATCTTGTGTGAAATGTTAGGGCAGACATGTCACCAAGAATTCTACAACACGGAAATGGAATACCAGGAGGTCCCTCCCCCCGTCCTCGCCTCGCTCTCATCCCTGCTAACCTTTGTACCTAGACCTTCCGAGTGATCCAGCCACTCCTCCATCACAATCTGCTTCCCCAACACCTATCTCTGGGAACTCGCCCAGCACGGCTCCCCTTTCCTGACTCACTCGTCCTATAAAACACGCATCCACCTTCGTCGGACAAAGAAGTTTCGCATGCAAATAACTGCGGAGAGTGGAATTGTTCAGGCTTCTGGTAAAGTTGTTTGGGTATTTGATCTCGCATGTTACATTTATGAGGGAAACCCTATTAATCAGATTGTACGTGCCATATCCCCCTTCGCTCCCTCCGTTTCCCGAAGGGCTGATTTTAGGGAATGTTGGACAGTATCACCGTTCAACCGGCGAGTCTGCGGATGGCGAACGTAGTCTCCCCCCCACCCCAAAAAAAAAAAAAAAAAAAAAAAAAAAAAAGTAACCGACGGGCGAGAAAGGCGGGGAGCAAAACCCGTTGGGGCCCCCCCAGGGTGCCGGGCC
>Ga0302325_10032990_pt1 | contig 10619 bp, 11 predicted proteins | sample Palsa_T0_2_FD_201948 | JGI IMG/M metagenome (GOLD analysis project Ga0302325, IMG submission 201948) | Peat permafrost microbial communities from Stordalen Mire near Abisko, Sweden - Palsa_T0_2 | ecosystem: Environmental > Terrestrial > Soil > Palsa > Peat permafrost | place: Sweden: Abisko...
CGAGGTCGCCATCGTGTTGGCCCGGATCAGGTTGGTGGCCTAAGTTCGCACCGGCTCCCCTGACGCCGCGTCAGGGGCACGACGAGGAGACCATGCCCATCGATGTGATCCAGGAGCACGACGGGATCGCCGAGGTGGTCATCGACCACCCCCCGGTCAACGCGCTCGACGTGGCGGGCTGGTTCGAGCTGGCCGACGCGCTGATCGCGGTGGGACGCGTGCCCACCAACCGGGTGGCCGTCCTGCGGGCGACGGGCCGCGGCTTCTGCGCCGGCGTCGACATCAAGGAGATCAACGCCAAGGGTGACGAGGCGCTGGTCGGGGTGAACCGGGGCTGCGCCGCCGCCTTTGCCGCCGTCTACGACTGCGAGGTCCCCGTGATCGCCGCCGTCCAGGGCTTCTGCCTCGGTGGCGGCATCGGCCTGGCCGGCAACGCCGACATGGTCGTCGCCTCCGAGGACGCCACCTTCGGGTTGCCCGAGGTCGACCGTGGCGCGCTGGGAGCCGCCACCCATCTGGCCCGCCTGGTCCCCCAGCACGCCATGCGCAGAATGGTCTACACAGCCAAGCCGATCACCGCCGCCGAGCTGGCTTCCTACGGCTCGGTTGCCGCCGTGGTGCCGCCGGACCGCCTCCGGGCGGCCGCACTCGAGCTGGCCGCCGACATCGCCACCAAGAGCCCCACCATCATCCGCCGGGCCAAGGAATCGCTCAACGGCATCGACCCGATCGACGTGAAGCGCAGCTACCGCTTCGAGCAGGGATTCACCTACGAGCTGCACGTGCGAGGAGTGGCCGACGAGCAGCGGGCCGCCTTCGTCGAGAAGCGTGACGCCGACACCTCGACCTGATGGCTGACAAGCGCATCACCATCGACGACATCGTCGGCGAGCTCCGCTCCGGCATGACGATCGGCATCGGTGGCTGGGGCTCGCGCCGCAAGCCCATGGCCGTCGTGCGCGCCATCTGCCGCTCGGACCTGACCGATCTCACGGTCGTGGCGTACGGGGGGCCCGACGTGGGACTGCTCTGCGCCACCGGCAAGGTGCGCAAGGTCGTGTGCGGCTTCGTCACGCTGGACTCCATCCCGCTCGATCCGCACTGGCGCGCCGCGCGCCAGCACGGCCGGGTCGAGGTCATGGAGGTCGACGAGGGCATGTTCTTCCTCGGCCTGCAGGCGGCATCGTGGCGGGTTCCCTTCCTGCCCACCCGGGCCGGGCTCGGTTCGGACGTCCTGACGATCAACCCGGGTCTGCAGCTGGTGCGCTCCCCCTACGGCGCGGACAGCCCGCACCTCTCCGATCCCGCCGACGCCGACGTCGAGCTGGTCGCCATGCCGGCTCTGCACCTCGATGCCGCCATCGTCCACACCAACCGGGCCGACGCCGCCGGCAACGGCCAGGTGCTCAGCCCCGACCCCTTCTTCGACCCGCTCTTCCTGGGCGCCGCCGACCGCCGCTTCATGACCACCGAGTCCATTGTGGAGAACGGTGCACTGGCGGACGGGACCCACCCGCTGTCGACCGTGCCCATCCATCGCATGCTGACCGACGGCGTGGCCGAGTCCCCTGGCGGCGCGCACTTCACCGCCAACCCTCCCGACTACGGGCGCGACGAGAAGTTCCAGAAGGAGTACGCGGCAGCGGCCGCCGACCCCGCGGAGTGGGAAGCATTCTCGTCGCGCTACGTCTTCGTCGACGACGACGAGTACCGGGCACACGTGGCAGAACGATGAGCGACCCCGGCGTCACCCGGGCGGAGTCCTGCGTCGTCGCCTGCGCGGAGGTCTGGCGCGATGCGGGCGAGGTGATGGTCAGCCCGTTCGGCACCATCCCCGCCCTCGGGGCCCGGCTGGCCAAGCTCACCTTCTCGCCCGACATCTCGCTCACCGACGGCGAGGCCGCGTTGATGGTCGGTGCGCCACCCATCGCCACCCGTCCGTCCGACCTCCTCCGCGAGGCGAACATGCCTTACCGCAGCGTCTTCGACGTCGTCTGGTCCGGACGGCGCAACATGATGATGATGGCGAGCCAGATCGACCGCACCGGCAACCAGAACATCTCGGCCATCGGCCCGCACGCCAAGCCGAAGGTGCAGCTCGTCGGCGTGCGTGGGGCGCCGGGCAACTCGGTCAATCACCCCACCAGCTACTGGGTGCCCGACCACACCGTGCGCACCTTCGTCGAACAGGTCGACGTCGTCAGTGGCGTCGGGTACGCGCGGGCGGCGGCGGCCGGCCCCGGCGCCACCCGCTTCCACGACATCCCCCGCGTGGTCTCGAACCTCGGCGTCTTCGACTTCGAGACGCCCGGGCGCACCATGCGCCTGCGCTCCTACCACCCCGGCGTCACCGTCGACGAGATCGTGGCGGCGACCGGGTTCACGCTCACCGTCCCCGACGATGTACCCGAGACCCGCCTGCCCACGCCCGAGGAGCTCGACCTCATCCGGGTCGCGCTGGACCCGGGTTCCCTGCGCGACCGCGAGGTGCGGAGCTGAGCCCCGACACCAACGCCGGCCACGACGGAGCGCCGAGTCCCCTGCATCCGGCGCTCCGGACCGAGCTGTGCAAGCGGATCGGCGTGCGCTACCCGTTGGTGCAGACCGGCATGGGGTGGGTGGCCGGTCCGCGCCTGGTGGCCGCCACCACGGAGGCGGGCGGCCTGGGAATCCTGGCCTCGGCCACCATGAGCCTCGACGAGCTGGCGGCCGCCATCGCCGAGGTGCGGACGCGCACCACCGGCCCATTCGGGGTCAACCTCCGCACCGACGTCGCCGACGTGTACGAGCGCATAGAGCTCATGATCGAGACGGGCGCCCGGGTGGCCAGCTTCGCCCAGGCACCCAATCCGGCCCTGGTCACCAGGTGCAAAGAGGCGGGGCTGTTCGTCATGCCCACGGTCGGCGCCCGCCGCCACGCCGAGAAGGTGGCCGAGTGGGGAGTGGACGCCGTCATTGCGCAAGGAGGCGAGGGGGGCGGACACACCGGCACCGTCCCGACCACGCTCCTGCTCCCGCAGGTGGTCGACGCCGTCGGCGACCGCGTGCTCGTGCTCGGTGCGGGGGGCTTCTACAACGGGCGCGGCCTGGTGGCCGCCCTGTCCTACGGCGCCGCCGGGGTGGCCATGGGGACCCGATTCCTGCTTTCGGCCGAGAGCCGGGTGCCCGACGCCGTCAAGGCGCTCTACCTCGGGACTCCGGTGACCGGCACCATCGTGACGACGAAGGTCGACGGTGCGCCGCAACGCGTCGTGCGGACCGAATTGGTCGACCACCTGGAGTCGCAGTCATGGCTGCGCGCACTGCCCCGCGCCCTGCGCAGCGCCCATCGTTTCCGTCAGGAGTCGGGCACCACCTTCAGCTCGCTGCTGCGCGAGGGCCGCGCCATGAAGGAAGGCAACGAGCTCACCTGGGCCCAGGTCGTCATGGCGGCCAACGCGCCGGTCATGACCAAGGCGGCGCTGGTCGAGGGGCACACCGACGTCGGAGTCTTGCCCACGGGTCAGGTCGTGGGCGTGATCGAGTCGCTGCCGACCGTCGCTGACATCATCGCCGCCGTCATGCGTGAGGCGGACGCCGTGCTGCGGGCGTTCAGCGCTTAGACGCTCTCCTCGTTCGACGCCGCGGCCGCGGCGTTGCCCTGGGCCACGCGACGGAGCAGGTTCGACACCCGCTGGTGCGTCACACCGAAGAGGTGGGCGATGCTCGGGATGCTCTGTCCCTCGGCGCGTAGCGCCACGACGAGCGAGCGCCGCAGGTAACCGCTGGCCTCCGACTGCCGGCGCAGAATGGTGCTGACCAGCTGCACCGTCCCGGGATCGTCCTCGTCCCCGAGGATCGCCTTCCATTCGCGGCCGTTCTCCCGGGCCAGGCGAACCTCAGCGATGCGCTTGGCGAGCAAACGCTCTCTCTCGGCATTCTCCCGGAGCACGGACTCCAGCTCCTCGAGCGCATTGAGCACTTCGTCAGACCCGGTCCGACTCCGGTCGTCGTTCTGGTCCTGCATTACGTTCTCTGCTCCTCTTCGCCGCGTTTGCTCACGCAGTTCGGTCGCATCGGTGGCCAACATGCAGTGATTCCTCCAGTCGGGGGCCGTTCCGCGCCGGCCCCGAAATACTCGTGACCACCCTCTCTGGCGGCTCACGCCTTACGGCGTCGACCAGCCAATACCCCAAACGTCCCGCCTCACACACTATGCGGGCAATCTCCCTGCTACCTGGGTGTCAGCGACTGAGAAGGACTGAGGAACCATGCCCAAACAGGCCCTGGTTGGCCGTGACGGCCACCCGGGCCCCCTCCACCTGGTGCCCGCTGGCGGTGCCCCGGAGCTGCCAGACGCACTCGCAGACCTGGGCGATCGCCTGGGCCGGGATGGCCTCGCCGAAGCAGGACAAGCCGCCTGAGGGGTTGACGGGCACCCTGCCCCCCAGACTGGTGGCCCCGTCCCGCAGGAGCTTCTCGGCCTCTCCCTCGCCGCACAGGCCGATGTCCTCGTACCAGTCGAGCTCGAGCGCGGACGAGAGGTCGTAGACCTCGGCCAGGCTGACGTCCTCGGGGCCGATCCCGGCCTCGGCGTAGGCCGCCGTGGCGATGGAAGGACGGAAACCCGCGGTCGCCGCCGCACTGCCGTTCGCCGCGGCCGAGTCGGTCGAGAAGTTCGGCATCTCAATGACCGTGTTGGGAAAGGTCGGTGTGACCGTGGAGACGGCGTCGATGGTGACGAGCGGCTCCGCCCCGCCGGCGTGGCGCCGGGCGAAGTCCATGGAGGTGAGGACGAGGGCCGCCCCGCCGTCAGAGGTGGCGCAGATCTCGAGGAGGCGCAGCGGGTCGGCCACCATCGGCGAGGCCAGGACCTCTTCGACGGTGACCTCCTTGCGGTAGCGCGCATAGGGATTGGCGAGCCCGTGCCGGGCGTTCTTCACCTTGACCTGCGCGAAGTCCTCCTCGGTGGCGCCGAACCGGTCCATGCGCCGCCGGGCGTACAGGCCGAAGTACGTCGGGTTCGTGGCGCCCATGAGATGGAAGCGCAACCAGTCCGGGTCGTTCTTGCGATCGCCGCCGCCGACCGGTGCGAAGAAGCCCTTGGGTGTGGTGTCCGCCCCGACCACGAGTGCCACGTCGCACAGCCCGGCCAGAATTTGGGCGCGGGCGTTGGCGATGGCCACCGCTCCCGAAGCGCAGGCGGCGTAGACGCTGGAGACGCGCGCGCCGGTCCACCCCAGCGCCTGGGCGAAGGTCGCGCCCGACACGAAGCCGGGGTACCCGTTGCGGATGGTGTCGGCCCCTGAGACGAACTGCATGTCGCGCCACCCGAGTCCGGCGTCGGCCATGGCGTCGCGGGCGGCGGCCAGGCCGTATTCCACGAAGGGCCTGCCCCATTTGCCCCACTCGTGCATCCCCGCACCGAGGACGGCCACCTTCTTGTCCCTGTCGCCGGGCATGGTCAGGCCTCCCCGCTGTCGGCGGCGAGCGGGCGCCACTTCCACACGAGGTAGTCGGTGCCGTCCTCGGAGTACAGCGTGTCGATCACCAGCTCGACCTCGTCGCCCACGGTGAGATCGTCGACCGTCACCCCCGGCACCACCTGCCCCATGACCACCAGCCTCTCCGCCGCCAACTCGACGGCGGCCAGGCAGAAGGGGACGTAGGGATCGGCCGCCACGTAGGGCGGCGGCGGCTGGTACCGCGCATCGGTGTAGGACCAGATGCGGCCGCGCCGTGACAGCTCGACCGTCTCGAAGGTGGTGGAACCGCAGTCGGGGTTCCGGCAAAAGCTCTGCTCGGCCGGGAAGGCGTAGGTCCCGCACTCGGTGCAGCGCGACCCGAGCAGCGCCGGCGCCGCGCCGCCGGCGCCCGTTGTGAACCATCCGTCGATCGCCGGGATCTGCGTCGAGCCGGCCATCAGGCGAGCAGCTCCAAAATGGTGGCGTTGGCCTGCCCGCCGCCCTCGCACATCGTCTGCAGGCCGTAGCGGGCGCCCGTGCGCTCCATTTCGTTGAGCAGCGTCGCCATGAGGCGCGCCCCCGAGGCGCCGGTGGGGTGACCGATGGCGATGGCGCCGCCGTTGGGGTTGACCTTCGTCATGTCGGGCCGGTACTCGCGCTCCCAGGCGAGCACCACCGAGGCGAAGGCCTCGTTGATCTCCACCACGTCCATGTCGTCGAGCGACAGCTTGGCCTTGCTCAGCACCAGCTCGGTGGCCGGGATGACCGCCGTCAGCATGATCTGGGGGTCGTTGGCCGCCACGGCGAAGGTGTGGAAGCGGGCCCGGGGCCGCAGGCCGAGCGACGACGCCCGCTCCTCGCTCATGATGAGCACCGCCGCGGCGCCATCGGAGATCTGCGACGACGTCCCCGCCGTCACGCTGCCCGTCTCCGAGAAGGCCGGCACGAGGCCGGCCAGCTTCTCGAGCGATGTGTCGCGGCGCACGCCCTCGTCGGCGGAGAACAGGCCGGTCACGTCCGCCGCTCCCGGCACGTCGGGGTGCACCCGGGCCTCGAGGGGCACGATCTCGTCGGCGAAGCGCCCCTCGTCGGCGGCGTGGGCCGCCCGCTGGTGCGAGCGCAACGCGAACTCGTCCATGTCGTCGCGCGTGACCTTCCAGCGCCGGGCGATCTCCTCGGCGCACTCGCCCTGATGGATCAGTTCGAAGCGCGCCTTGTAGAGCGGGCCGTACGCCTCGCCCGGCCCGGGGTCGGTCGTCGACCCGATGGGGACGCGGCTCATCGACTCCACGCCGGCCCCGATGGCGACGTCCATGGCCCCGGCCATGACGGCCTGGGCGGCGAAGTGGATGGCCTGCTGGGCCGAGCCGCACTGGCGGTCGACCGTGGTGCCGGGCACCGACTCGGGGAACCCGGCGGCCAGCGCGGCGTTGCGGGCGATGTTCATTGCCTGCTCCCCCACCGTCATGGTGCAGCCCATGACGACGTCCTCGACCAGCGAGGGATCCAGGTCGTTGCGGGCCAGCAGGGCGGCCAGGGGCTGGGCGGCCAGGTCGGTGGCGTGCCACCCCGAGAGGCGGCCCCCGCGGCGGCCGACAGGGGTGCGGACGGCGTCGACGATCACGGCGTTGGGCATCAGGGGTCAATTCTGACGCCGAATCAGATGGAGCGCCAACCAGCCCGTCCGGAGTGGTGCATTCCGATGACGTCGGTAATGCTCTCGGACCATGACAGCGGCCGGCGGGCGGGTCTCTTTCGACATCAGGCCCCGGCACCCGGCCGCCCACCTCCGGGGCGGCGCCCGGTGAAGGCCGGGCGGGTCCTGATCGTCACCCACTATTGGCCCCCGCACGTCGGTGGGATCGAGACGGTGGCGGTGGAGCAGGCCAGTCGCCTGGCCGAGCGCGGCTGGGAGGTGCGTGTCGTGACCAGCCGCCTTCGCGGAGACGAGGCGCACGAGCGCTACGGACCCGTCATGGTGGACCGGTTTCGCTGCGTCAACCTCCTCGAGCGGCTGTACAGCGTGCCCGTCCCGTTGGTCAGCCCCACCATGCTGTTCGGGCTCTGGAAGCGGACACGGAAGGCCGACGTCGTCGTGGCGCACGGTCACGTGTACATCGGAACCTCGTTCGCGGCCGTGGCGGCCCGCTTGAGGAAGCGACCATTCGTCCTGGTCCAGCATGCGCCCTTCATCGATTACGGACGCGGCCTGAACGTCGTCGAGCGCGCTGCCGACCGCACGGTCGGTCGGCGCGTCATCCGATCCGCACGCACTGTCATCGCCGTCAGCGAGTTCACCGCCGACTTCGTGCGCTCGCTCGTGCCGGACGCGCCCATAGAGATCGTGGGTTCTGGGGTCGATCATGGTCGTTTCACCGCGAACGCGGCTGCGGCCGAGTCGAGGCCGTCGCGCGCCCGTCCGACCGTCCTCACCGTGCGGCGTCTGGTCCCTCGCAATGGCGTCGACTGTCTCGTGGAGGCCTGGCAGCGGGCGGGGCTGGGCGCACGGGCGGAACTGGTGATCGGGGGGACCGGCCCAGAGATCGCGGAAATCCAGAAACTGGCCGCCGGTGATCCGAGCATCCGCGTTTTGGGTTACGTGCCCGACGACGAGCTCCCTGCGCTCTACCGGAACGCCGATCTCTTCGTTCTTCCTTCGCGGTCCGGAGAGGGTTTCGGGCTCGTCGCCCTCGAGGCCATGGCGTCGGGTCTTCCGGTACTCGCAACGTCGTCGGGAGGAGTGGTCGACATCGTGAAGGATGGTGTGAACGGGCGCCTCGTCCCGCCGAATGACGTACCGGGTCTCGCCGAGGCGCTGACCCAGCTGGTGGACGACGGGCCGCTGCGTACGGAGCTGGCACAGGGTGCACGCCGTTCGGCCGGAGCGTCGACCTGGGACGGGTCGATCGACCTCCTCGCGGGCGCGCTGGTCGATGCCATGGTGCCGCCCTCAGTCGCCCCGGGGCGCTCGACGCCAGAGCGGTCACACCGCACGCCGTAAGCTCGAGTTCGCTGTCGAACGATTCGCTCGTTCCGTTCATCCGTCTGCGTAAGGATCCAGGTGGCCGACCCGCAAGTCTTCGTGACCACGAGCTGGGACGACGGCCACGAGCTGGGACGACGGCCACGAGCTGGACACGAAGATGGCGTCTCTCCTCGCGGACCACGGCTGCCGCGGCACCTTCTACGTGTCGCCGCGCTCGCGCGAGATACCGCCCGAGCGCCGGATCTCCAGCTCGTCGCTCGTGGACCTGTCCAACCACTTCGAAGTGGGGTGCCACACCCTGACGCATCCCCACCTGACGCGCCTCTCGCCGTCGGATGCCGCACGCGAGATCACCGATGGAAAGAAGGCAATCGAGGATGTGCTGGGCCAGCCTGTCTCCTCGTTCTGTTACCCGTACGGCGCGTACAACCGGGCCCACGTGGAGATGGTGCGAGCGGCAGGGTTTCGCGTCGGCCGGTCGACCCAGCGCTTCAGCGTTGCCGTTGCATCCGATCCGTTGCAGATGTCGACGACAACACATGCCGCCCGCTACAAGGGGGACGGCTGGCGCATCGCACGCCGAACGGCCTCGCCGCGCGAGGCAATCCGGATGTGGCGGGATTGGGACGTGTTGGCCAGGAACGTCTTCGAAGAGGCCTACGGGCACGGCGGTGTCATCCACATCTGGGGGCACAGCTGGGAAGTCGAGGCGAACGACGACTGGCAACGCCTTTCGCTCCTCCTGAACGAGCTGGCCGGTCGTGACAACGTCACCATGCTGACGAACGCCGAGCTCGGTGAGCACATGCGCCCGGTGACGTGACCCGGCCTCCGGCGGGCGCCGACCACGGGGGGCGCTACCCCTGTGGCGCCCGTGTCGGCCAACATTGACCCACAATGCGCAGAGCCCTCGTGTTCGCCCTGCTCTGCGTGCTCGCCCTGGTGGTGCTGGCCGCCTGCTCCGGGCCCGCCGCCGGCCCGCCAGAGGCAGGTGGCCCCGCCAGTGTCTTCGAGTCGGCCCAGTCGGCCGTGGTGCGCTACTGCAACGGCCAGGAAGCCCGGATCACCGAGCCCACGGGCGTGCACGGCACGGTCCCCGCCGTCGTGTACGTCCACGGCGGATCCTGGGTCTCGGGCGACTACAACACCGGTGGCTTCATCATCAACAGTATCGGCCCTGCGCTGGTGGCCCAGGGATTCGTCGTCGTCAGCCTGAATTACCGGCTCGGGCCGAGCCGGCACTGGCCGGACCAGATCGCCGACGTGAAGTGCGCCATCCGCTACCTGCGGGCCAACGCCCACCGGTACGACATCGACCCCGACGAGATCGGGGCCTGGGGGCAGAGCGCCGGAGGGCACCTCGTGGCGCTCCTCGGCACCGCCGGCCCGAGTGCCGGCTGGGACATCGGCGCCTATTCCGGCGAGTCGAGCGGAGTGCAGGCGGTGGTGGACATGGCGGGGCCGAGCGACCTGCTGACCCTGGGCAACCAGGGCGCGGCCGCCCTCGTCGCCGCGAGCTTCATCCACCTGCTCGGCAACGTGCCGCGCAAGCAGGTGGGCGCCGACCTGAAACGGGCCAGCCCGACGACCTATGTGGCGGCGGGCGACCCGCCGTTCCTGATCCTCTACTCGAACAACGACGACATCGTCTCCCCGAAGCAGTCCCAGGAGCTCGCCTGGGACCTCGGGGCGGCGGGCGTTCCCCATCAGCTGGCCATGGTCCTGCACGGCGGGCATTCGTTCAACACGAAGGGTGAGGTCCCCTCCGAGACGGCGATCGTCAACAGGGTCGTCGGCTTCTTCGAGGACATCCTCGTGCTGCACCTGCCCCTGGCCTCGGGTCCCTGACCCCGACGTTGGCACCGGCGGGGGCACTGTGGAAGATTCCCCTCCGTCATGGACCTGACCTTCAGCCCCGAGCAGGAGGCCTTCCGGGCCGAGGCCCGGGCGTGGCTGGCCGCGCACGTCCCCGCCCGCCCTCTCCCCTCGCTCGATACGGCCGAGGGCTTCGAGGCGCATCGGGCCTGGGAGCGCACCCTCTTCGAGTATCGCTGGTCGGTCGTGAGCTGGCCGACCGAGTACGGCGGGCGCGACGTCGGGATCTTCGAGTGGTTGGTCTTCGAGGAGGAGTACTACCGCGCCCGGGCCCCCAAGCGGGTGAGCCAGAACGGCATCTTCCTGCTCGCCCC
>Ga0302325_10032992_pt1 | contig 10619 bp, 16 predicted proteins | sample Palsa_T0_2_FD_201948 | JGI IMG/M metagenome (GOLD analysis project Ga0302325, IMG submission 201948) | Peat permafrost microbial communities from Stordalen Mire near Abisko, Sweden - Palsa_T0_2 | ecosystem: Environmental > Terrestrial > Soil > Palsa > Peat permafrost | place: Sweden: Abisko...
TAGATTGCAGTTTGAGGATAACAAAGAGCATGTGGGCTGTGCAAAGCGGGACTGGTAAGCTGGTGTGATGTTGTTTGCGAGGCTGGGGGACGGAGAGTGTGGGTTGGTATGATGAGGTGGAGGGACATGTATATTGTGACGTGCGAGGGAAGATGGCGGCCTATTTGGCTCATAATGTTACGATTTCGAAGATTTACGCACAGTGCTCTGTGTCTGGGAAATGTGTGTGAGTATTTTTTCCTCTTTCTTTGATATCGGTATTGGGGAGTTGAGTGGGGTGGATAGGAGAGGGAATGAGGCAAAGAGAAATACTTACTGAGTCTGGGCCTAGCTTTGTAGTGCGCTTCATTCCCACGGGTAGTCAAGCAGGCTTCTGAGTTGTGTATTGATTCTGTGGTTGCGAGCGAGTGCGTTGCTAAGGAAAAGAAAGGGTTTGGGCCCTGTGAAAGGCACGCAAAAGAGCGTTGCTGAGACCGTTCTGGCTTGATTCACAGACTTATGGCCATTCTCAAGAAGTAAAGGCTGTGGAGTAGAGCTTGAGGAAGAACTGGAGGCAGATGCCGTGAGGTTTTTCTGAAAATGAGCACCATGACCATGTGATGCGATCTACCACCTTATTCATTACATATCGATGATTCAACTACCTCACCGAGAAACCTATTCTGAAAGTCATTTCGCAAGTCTGGTACGTCTTCATCAGGTTTGATCTTCTCCTAGAATCATTCTAAGTATAGTTCTTCTCCCACATTGGACTCTATGCCACAGGGTCAGGATCCGGATAGCCAATTACGCATAGCATCTTGAATATCATTCTGGCGATGAATGCTCCCCTGTAAAGGAATTTTGTATCGGGTAAGGAAGGTTCTAAATCCGCTCATGTCAGAAAACCTGGTTTCCACTGGACTTGTGCCCTTCCCCAGACATGTGAAGGGCAAATGGATCCAGCCGCCAAGAAAATACCTGCAATCCTCCCTGCTCTGCACGAATAAAGAAGCTCGTCTCAAATGAAATCAATACTGAAACAAATATGATTACGCGGCCTTCTCGTATGGCTGAGCTGTGGGTCTTTTCGCTTGAAGTTGACCAGTGAGATTGTATGTGCGTGCATGCATTGCCAAGGAATGAAAATACGACGTCAAACCCCATCACCAACTTTTGTATAGGTACCGTCTCAAATAGCCTCTCTCCAGGAACCTCTTTGGCAGTCACGATTCTGCTTTCTCTCAATCTCAATTTATCACGAAATTGAACAGGCCCTCTTCAAATCCTTGGCCAAAACAGGGAGACAGTTTACCACAAGTCCACAACAACTGCTCACCCTTCAATATGGCAACTCCCACTGCAACTTCTGGAGCTACAGATTCAATACTCTCCACACCCATAGTTTCTTCCTCCCCAGTTTCTTCCTCCCCAGTCTTCACGTCGTCGAGCGTCGAACATTACTACTGTCCCAAAACTCACTCACTTGCCACGGCAGCTGGCGTTGGTGTCGGTATCGGGGTTTTTGTGGCGATGACACATGATAAGCATGAGTGTGAGGAGTATCATGAGCAGCCAAAGGGCCTTATCAAAGGTGGTGGGAGCGTGAAACATAAGGATGCTCCGATGTATACGGAGAAGATTTATATTCACTGAAGTACTGGATGAGGCGCATGTATGGAAACATGGCGCGTGGTTTGTGAGGGAGGATGAACCACTGCAACGAATGGAAAATAATTGAGGATACTTGGAAGGAGAGAATGTCTCAGGAAACTAAATATTCTGTTTTGGACTTGAATCGGCAGAGGGAATTTTCTTAGAATTATACAATGGTTTGAAGCTCACAGTCACCACTTACATCGGGAGATCCTGTACCAAACTTAAATTACTAGTTTCATTGACCATGTAAACCGAATCCAGTGCAAAAAAAAAAAAACTTAACGCCTCGAAAGAGTACCCAAGAAAGTCCAGATTGTCACGTGACAAGCTCCCCTGACGAACTCGCCAATGAGTTCGCTTATATCCACAACCTCTGGTCTCGGCATAATTGCTGCAGCGTGTGAATACATTAGCGACACAAAATGCGAAACAGCAAACACACAGTGACATAAATTCCCCTTTGCAAAGGGCTTAGAAGCTCTCAAACTGATTGATTCATCCTGGAATAAAGCATCGGGTGGACTGAAAGTCGTTCCATAGAGACATGATTAGAGAATGTGTTTAGCTAATTTTCTCCAATAACTTATGGACAATTGCTGTGGGCAAGAAATCTTGTTCATCAAGCCTGACAGCAATGCTGACTCAAGATGTATAGCGTACAGAAATGTGAGTACGGATATCGTGGGGCGCTGTACAAGAAAACTCGAACTGAATCTACACTTGAGTGGCATTTGCAAGTTCTTAATGAAGAAGCTGTTTTCACTGCACTAGCAGTTCTATAAATCCAAGTATAGGCGCAATTTGTACCTTACTCATGCTTTTGCAACAATGACGGAGGAGCAGAAGTGGGCACCGAGATTGATCTAAGTTCCCGCGATATTTTGTGATGCATCGCAACGTAGGATCAAACAGCAAACACTAACAATTCTGACAGACACATGTCTTAGCAAGGAGAATGGAACAATGGTCGGCTGAACTGAGAAGGGGAGAATCATTTAGGTGACTTCCGACGGCATCAATCAGACATCTCTTATGCCGGAAAATGGAGGATCGTAAATGAACATGTCTTAGTAGATTCTTGCAGCAGTGAATCACGCGTGATTCCCGGCATTTAAATACATTGTATTTTGATTTACACCTTTGGTAATGCTAGCTCGAAGGGCTTGAAGATACATCCTTACCTCATAATACTGCATCTCTAATATTCTATTGAATCTTCAGCTCATTCGTGAAGCACCACAACTTTGGCCTTTCTAGGAGACACGAAGTGATACCACCGCCAATGTAGAACGAATCAAACAAGATCAAATGCAAACTGGGCAGAAGCCAGCACTCATGGCAAACAACTATCGTTATTTGACACAGAAGTGGTTGTTGAACTTCCAATTGACTCTTCATATGAAATTTACGTTATGGTAATGAAGAAACAAGAGATTTTTAACGTGAGTCTAACTGAGTTCAGAGTTGCTCAGCTTGTCACGATGTGGTAGTAGGCACCATATAGTGAAGGGTATGTCTCAGATGGTTGAACAAGTCGTTTCGGAGACCATTTGACCTCGGCTTCTCAGCCGATATCTTACGTCTTTAGGGGATTCCATTCTTCTAAGCTCTAAAAGATGCCACCCCTCCCATCATCTGACTCGGAATCAAGGGATGGGGATGATGTCCCAAGACGATTTCGCAATATCCATGTCGGTAACAACCCAGGAATCCAGCGACGGACAGATCCATTTCAATACGAAAATGTTCATGTCCTTTTATTTTGCTGGGAAGAAGACGATTCTGCAGGCTGGGGTGAGATGAGAACCCTCGCAAAAGTCTTTGGACGGGACTTTGGGTACAATGCGAATTGCTACCGCATTCCAAATTATCACCCCTACCAATATATTGAGCGGACGCTCAGACACTTCAAGCACTTCACACTATCGCCGAATAATCTCCTCATAGTCTATTTCCATGGACATGCTAATTTCGCTGATCGAGTGCGACTGCGAGCTACTGCGAGATCGTAAGTGCACCAATCCTTTTTGATTCATCCACTAAAACTACCAAATAGGGGTCCAGATCCATGGCTCAGCAATTACCATCAGGAGATAGATTTGAGTGGCATTATGATTTCTCTGCAATCCATGGGCTCTGACGTTCTTTTCTTGCTGTCGACCTGCTGGGCCGGTGGAATTCTGAGTACTGTTGAAGAAGCCAGCGCTGGCGCACTATACCTACCCCAAGATAGAGTCGAGATCATGGCATCTTGTGGTTATGAGGCAACTTCGCCGCCACCCGGTCCCAACTCTTTCTGCTCAGCGCTCATTGAGGAATTACGATCCCGCATCGACTCCGGGCACAACCAAACCTTCAACACAGCTCAGCTCTACCGTGGTATCTATCATCGCCTTCTCAACATCAATCTTGACTTACCGTCGTTACCGAGAGGACCGGAAGAAAGAAAGTTGGAGCCAACGTCCCCTATTCACATAAGTCTTGACGACCGTGCTGAACGAGCGAGTATTCCGTTGAAAGTGATTAGAAGAAATGTGGGCCGGAACCATTGGGGTCCACAATCTCTCTTTGATCCATACTATCCCGCCCATGTTTATTTTCGAGAAATTTGATCAGCCCCAGAGAAAGCTTCGCTGCGTCTGTGGCCCTCACATCGGGATGGATAGGGCTTGTCGGGTCGGGTCTCACTTTCGCGGTGAGAACTACTGGCCACACTTTCTTTGGACTGAACAGTAATTTTATGTTTGAAAGGATTTTTGGAGGCTACAGAGCACAATGCGATGGTTTCATCAACTTCAACATTTTCAGCTGGTAACACTTAGTGAATGCATATTCAATGATTTATTCTAGTGAATCCCCTTTTTGTGCTATGTCCCGTGACCATTTCACACGGATCCCTTTGAGGGCAGGAACACTTTCCACAATTCGTGTTTGGAGAAAAGGAGTTAACTTTCCCTGTTTGGAATTGTTTGCTGACAGTTCTGGGATTCTCTCCTATGCGTACGACTCGTTTGAACCCCTTTGGAGCGATCAAACCAATCAACCAACACTCAATGAAAAGTCATCTTAACTGGATTTATCACGAACAGAATAAAATAGAATGACAAGGGATGCGTGGGCAAATGACATCGGGTGCACCAAAGCGTTCTGGTTCTCGGCGTCGAGGAAAACATACGCTTAGGGAAGATTGGGTATTGTTTCGGGCGCTCGCGTAAATTACAGGTCGCACCACGAGCAGTTCCCTTAAACCAGGACTCGCCCCTCATGGTCTAGTTGACGGGCTCAGGTAGCAGGGAAGGTGCAAGTTCTGGGGAGAGAGCGAAGGGGGTAAAGGGAGGTGCTTCGCTTAACTTGCTCGTAGATAATCAGAACAATTCAAACCTCTAAACTTCCTGCATAATGAAGTCTCATCGACATCCGACTTGCCCATCACCTTGGATTGAAGGCATTGATTTTCAGAAAAGTGTTAAGTCGATTTCGATCCCTAAACATATTGAGGTGAATATCAAAATGAGAGTGGCCCTAGCAAGAATCACTGGCACAACCTGGGAACAACGCTAGAATTTGAAATACTGCATATTGGGTCACAGGGGCCCATATTCCATATGCTCGCTACGCAAGCGAGGAAGACTACTGGAAATGTCTTAATGCAGTAGTGTCACATTCTCTCCAGCTCCTTATCAATTGGACGCCACCATCGGACTTGCATCCTACAGGATGAGGAAAACGAATTCTCATTCGCTGGCCCGTAAAAGTGGGCGGCCATGTGGACAGCAAATTCACAACTCCGATGTGCAACGAAATGCAGGTGCCCAAGAACGATTGGATGCTGTGCGACAGGACGCAAGTACGTTGCATGTGCTGCTGCATGCTATTTGCTCGCTATACCAAGTGAGCCTGAAACAGCCGGTGCTCAAATCACATTGGCTGGTGTATTCCGGCACGTTGGTTGGAGAAAATTTGTTGCGATATGCAACAGGAATCTTGGGAAACTCTTCATTGGAGTCCGTTGACTGCACCGATTTTATGGGAGGGCTTCCCATTTGTCCGCTACGGAAAATTCTTCTCTTGAGATTTCTGCAGAAGAGGTGTGGAATAACCTACGATGTGCAACAAAGTGGGAAACATTCAGGAAAGGTTTGGGGAGAATTCGGCTCGCTAGCATGCGTGGAGAGATATATCACGATACTCCATCTTGGACTTGAACCAGTACCCATTCATCGTCCTCTACGCAGGCACAGTATGAAACGCGCTCTCACCTCACCTGACTTGGCACAAACTCTAAACAATTCATTCCTTTCAAAATCCAGTACTTGGTTGGAACTTTGGCCCGGCAATATTTTCCGTGACTTGAGAGAAACTTCGTAATTACAATCGAGATTGAAGAACCTGAATGTCACGTGAAACTATAGGGCATTGATGCTTCAGGATCTTGTTGCAAATCGCAAAAGGGCGAGTGCATGATCGTGCTTGCGGGTAGATGCAGCGCGCCGTCCCAGATCGACGCAAGGGGGTTGATGCACGTAACCCTACCGCCTCGTTTCAAAGTAACCGATCCTCATAATCTCACTAAGTCAAACTAGAAACCTAAAGGTCCTCTATTGTGATGGACATTGACAGCATAATCTCCTGTCAAGAGGAGGATTAATGAGTTCCTTGGTACTTCGGGTATCGTACCCGTCGAAAGTGGAACATGGCCCTTTTCATATGTTAATATAATTATAGGGACTGCACAGGCTCCAAAGTGCTCTTACTGTTCCATTACGCCCATATCTCTAACATCTGTAAGATTCCTCTGCACGTAGTCAGGCCCTGCCACCCTTTTGCTGTGTGTTCTGGTCATATCCCTCATTCTTTTAACCCCTGCGTTAGAAAAAGGCCATACTCTTCGCCATCGATAAAACCGTACACCTTATTGTGTCTCTTGAGACTCCTGCATACCTTTACTGCTTGGTGGAGGCTACTCGAGATAGGCTTGTAGTGGTAGTGAGCTAATCCAAAAAGGCCTTTTTTTGGTCCGCTTGTCTGTGTGTTCTCCTTTTTACTCCAAGTCTAGGATCAAGCTCTCCTCCGTCCCCATATTCGTAGTCGGTATCCTTGCAGCCATCACCAATCTTGTCCTTAACTGTTGGCTTCGCTGGCACTTGCTGGAAGTAGGGCAGTGAGGTCTCTTCATGCTTCTGAGTCTAGTCTCGAGTTTCGGTATTGAAGTGCGCAAGTTTACTGAGTCAATTATGGCAGTGCTTCATGGTGTGATCTATTAACATACTCTAGGTGGGCTATTAAGAGGGTTTTCATCCAACCTCTTATCTATCATGTTCCAATTCCGCTCTTCCATTCCCAAACTTGCTTGTGCATTCTCCAAACTGCTAAACTGTAAAAAAAAGTTCCAGGAGCACTTCAATGAGGAGATGGCCCGGAGAACCTTCATAGTGATGCACATATCCGGATGCTCAAGGAGACTTTACCCGATGGTGAATACCGTAGCGTTGCTTAGTCTCGAACATGATACAGATGCGCTTGATAGCAGCAAAGAATTGATGAGCTCTCGGATTAGAAGAGAATGCGTTGAATGCGGCTTGCCTATTTCCTTGGTGTTCCTTCCCTACATCGTTGAATAATTTATTGAACGCCTTGCAAGATCCGGCGAAAGTATCCTGGAGGTCTTTGCTGTGAGTGTAATCGGTACCAGCCAGACACGCAACCATGGTCGCATTCAGGTCCATCATATCAATGATGAGGTTGGGAAACTTCGACGTCGTGATAGGTTTGCCGTACCACAATTTAAACTTCGTGATGTATCTTGTGTCAGAAGTTCCCGCTTCGCCAAGATTAAATCGACTCGCCAGTTTCCTTGGTGAACAGCAGCGTTTCCAGCATGAATGGCCTCCATGTTGGGGGTGCCATGTAGGTTAACGTATCGGCCTCCAATCAGCTGTTGTTTTGCACGTTCGAAGAATCGGTTTCTCATTGCTGCGCAACATCTGATGACAGGCTCTTGTTCCTCCAACTCAGCTGAAACTCGAGCAAGATGGCTGTTGATGCTGTCGATTTGTGCTTGAAGATCTCGATTCTGTTGAAGGAGGCTCTCCTTTTCCATCTTGAGCTGTTCCACCTCTACAAAGTTTATTGATTGCGTTTGCTCGAGATCTTCCTCTTTCATTGCATCAGAAGATCCATCATCAGATTCAAGGTCTTCAGACTGCTCGGTATCAAGGCTGTAAAAAGAATCGACATCGCTGGTATGGGAACGATGATCCTCCACGACCTCGGCCTCGCCGTCTACGATGTTGTCCAGGATTCTTTTCACTTCCGTCGAGTATGTCTGTTCAATTTAGCTTGTAATCTCATATTTTCCCCAGTTTTCTTACCAGGATGCCATTGATCGTGCCTCTCTGGCTCTTGCACAATTCCAGAAACTTGACAGCGCATAACTTCTCAATCCGCGCATGGATTTTAGATGTCTCTTTGGCTTCTTCGGCCTTGAGAGCATCTTCAATTATCTGGGACTCATCGTCTGGGCCTGCGTCACTTCCGAAAGCCTCCAAGACAATCGTCTTTTTTTCTCAAATCTCGTGCCTTAAGCAACCACATCAGACACTAATATTGAAGGTGAGGCCCTGAGACAATAGGACTGACCTTTCGCACCGCAGCAATGCTCTCATCATGGTTCTTCTTTGTCAAATTGCGAAAGCAGGTTATCTCTCCGTGAACAGTCTCCATTGTCCAAGTTGTCGAACTCGGCTGCGAGCTTACCCAGGCCAACTTTCCACAGCTGCAACTCAGCTTGTAGCTTCTGTTGCTCAATGAATGTATCACAACTGTAGTCCTTTTGATTTTCCATGTTGCAAGTATGAGCAATAAAGGTGTTTGCGTGGATTTTTATTAGGGCGTGAAGAGCCAGGGAGTGTGATTGAGGAAGTTCTGGTTGTCGTTGTGCCCCAAGTCGAGGGAGGGTATTTCATGCTAGTCCATTCTAGGAGAAGCTTAGCTTAAAATAAATATTGGTGAATACGGTTCCGTTTTAATGTTCTTGCCAAAGTTTAGTTCACCTTTACATGTGCAAGTAAAAGAGTTTCGGGAGATATGCTATCCTGAAAGATATCGTCCAGCTTTCCAGAAAGTCGCTAAGAAATCTAACGCATATCATGTGGGGTGGCAATATTCATATTAAGATATATGAAAGACTACCGTTGAAGTTGATCCATGCGCAGATTCTGGAAGTCTTTCTCTGCACAAAGCTGTTCACTTGCTAGAAGTTGTACTTCTTCCCGATGCTCTGACATTTATATTAACACCCCAATACGGCCTCGTCAATTCCCTTCTGCTAAAAAAACACTTTTGCTTACGTTTCATATTATCCCGAAGATAAAGAAACCAACCAGCGTTCCACTGAGGCCCAGCACTACAGACTGACTTTCCGCGAAACCTTCTTGACCACCTTCCCCACAAGATCTCGCAGCGTTGCGATTTCGTCTTCTATCGCTGAAGACTGCGAGAAATGGATCACAAGTACACTCAGTAGAGACGTTTGTTAGCTCTTGTTCAAGGCTCGCTGAGCTAGCCACAACTGTTTGTTCATTCCGAAGTAAATATATTAACACATTCACCACCTATTCGAGAAGTCCAGGACATTTTGAGACTACTTTTGGATGTCACAATTCTGTTATCCTTCAAGATAGCTATCAATAAGGGATAGTTTTGATGTTTGGACTTGACGCTGGCTATCTCGCAATATCTTATGCGTCAGGAAAGTCAGATCAGGTGATGATTGGGACAGGCACTTGACCAATTTTATGTGAATTGAGAGCTTCTATCGAAAGACGTGGATTGCTTGGAAGTCACCGCCTCCAAGGCCGCAGCGAGCATTACAATCTAGCCAGAGAACATGTAGCTTGACAATCATAGTCAATAAAAAATTGGGACCCGTTCTCCGATCTTGAAACCAAAACAAACAATCCCAAGCCTTGAGAAACTTCAGCGACTCATCCGGTAACGGCCCCTCCCACCCATACTCAATGCAACAGTCTCTTCTGCAATTCTCCTCATCTCCTCCAGATTCTTTTCTATCTCCGGGCACGAGTCCATAGCCGTAGATACTTCCTCTTTGGTCATTACGTCGAAAAAAACAGCGCAATGTCGCAAGCAGTCTTTGACGAGTGATGCAAATCGTTGGAGCAATGGTTTATCCATGTCGGCAGCTGGTCTGAAATCAGAGGAGTAGCTGCTAACTGTCGCCGTCAAATTTCGGATCTCGAGAATTTTTTTACCGTAGGATAGAGGGGTCCAGTGTCCTGCGTCCAGAATCCTCATACAGTAGAGCTCTTGACATAGATCCAGGTACCCGGCGACAGTGGGAGTGGAGGTCTCAATTGAATTGCTCGGTAAATAGCCAAGTCTGAATAGAGAAGCATCGGCTTTAATGTCTCCTCGATGGGCTGCAGCGTTTCCAGCTACGACTATGGACTCGACTTCGTTACCAAAGCCTCGTTTCACCTTTGCCTTCTCCAAAAATCGGCGGCGGATATTAACCCCAACTTTCAAAAGAGGTTCTTGTAGATGGAGCTTCTGATTCAACTCCTCAAGTTCCCCTTTCTGGTCCACGTTCTCCTGCTTCAATAGAGAAAGTGCTTCCTCCAGGGTCGCGATTTGCTGCTTCAGACGGTATTCTTCCATACTTTGTTGCTGAACAACTCCTGCAAGGCGGGTATTCTCTGCGGCCAAACTGTCCAGCCGATATTGGAGGTCTTGGTGATTTGGCTCCATGGTGCTCTCGAAGGACAATGTTACTGTTCTTTTTGCTGCTGGTAATGTGATCAGCCTGATGATGCGGAATCTGGTGGTTAGAGGGCACAAACTGTTGTGGCAGGAAAACGAGCTGAACTTGGCCCTGGCGAAGAGGAGCAATATTTTTCAAGTGCAGAGCGACGCAATTTTCAGGGATGGTGAGCGAGGGAGGTGGAGTGAATGCTAAAGGGCGT
>Ga0302325_10032994_pt1 | contig 10618 bp, 6 predicted proteins | sample Palsa_T0_2_FD_201948 | JGI IMG/M metagenome (GOLD analysis project Ga0302325, IMG submission 201948) | Peat permafrost microbial communities from Stordalen Mire near Abisko, Sweden - Palsa_T0_2 | ecosystem: Environmental > Terrestrial > Soil > Palsa > Peat permafrost | place: Sweden: Abisko...
CATGCTCAGCAGTTCATGAATACGGTGTTGATCACAGGGAGTGGCCAATTGGACGGTAACCGCGCGCATGCCCGCTCAGGCGACCTCCGAATACTTACGTTCTGGGTCGATAGGTCGTGCCATTCTTGTGGATGATAAACGCCCACGCGGACAGCACCCGATCGGAATCGTAATTGCCGAATGCCAACGTAAAGCTGTTATCAGCTTTGGAGCCGAGATTCCACAGTAGTGCTCCGTCGATGTCGCTGTTGTTGACCGCCCGGGCGACGTTGTCGTAGAAGGCATGCCGACCGGTGAGAGTGTCGCCGTTGGAGAGGGAGTACCCGACCTCCTCGATGATCACCGGCTTGTTGAGGTTGTTCGCGCTCAATCGCCAAGCCTGCATTACCTGCCCAATTTGCTCGCTGTAGGCGGGGCCGGGGAGGTATTTAGGGTACAGGTGCGCGGAGCACAATGTGATCGACGGCACCCCGCACAGAGTCGCGAAGTCGCTGCCGGGCGGCCCGGCTAGCGCCGTGTTCGCCGGGTAGCCGGCCTGGAAACCTTCGGCTCCGATGGTGACCAGGTGGCGTTGGTCGAGGCTGTCGACGAATGTACCCATCTGCTCAGCCCAGGCGCTTACCGACCCCGGGGGGGAACCGGGAGTGCTCCGGGGTTCGTTGAGCAGGTCCCAGGCCAGCACGGCGGGGTTATCCGCCAGCCGTACCCCGTTGGCGTCACGATAATCCAGCACCCGCTGCACCTGGGCGCGGTAGCGTGCCTGGGCGGTCGGCGAGGTGAAAAAGTCCTCACCCTTTGGGGTGAAGTACCCTTCGCCACCGTAGTCGGGCAAGGCGTTGGCCAGCGTGCAGATGACCCGCAGGCCGCGAGCCCGGGCGGCGTCCAAGGTGGCGGCGAGTTTTGACAGGGTGGCGTCGCTGATACCACCATCCTTGTCGAAGCACCACGTGCGGACGGTGTTGTCTCCGCCCTGGGCCAAATCGGTGAGACGGGAATCGATGGTCTGTTGGGATTGGGCGAGCAGATCGTAGCTGTTGACCCCGACCGGGTTCCACCGCCCCCCGTTGAGGTAGAGGTGCTGGCCTTGTTTGACTACGAAGTCCGGCGACGGGGGACGCCTCTTGTACACGTAAAGGTTGCCGTGCTGGTAAACGATAGTGAAGTGATCGGCGAGGATAGCTCGGCTTTTCGGGCTAAAGCCGCTCCACACCGCGTCGGTAGAGCTTTGCTGCAAGACGATCCACGTGGCGTACTTGGCCGGGTCAATTAGGCTTTCCTGCCAGTAGGGTTTGTTGCCCGTGCCGATGAAGTCCTGCATCGGCACACCGCTTTCCACCACCCCGATAGGGCGGCGGTAGTCGTCCATGAGGACCAGGCCGCCATCGTAGTGGCGGCGCATCCACGCTTCCACATATGGGCTGTCCAGGCCCTTGGATACCCGCTGCGAGGACAACCCGCTGGTGCCATCGACATAGGTCATTACCTGCTGCGTGGCCACCATGAGCGCGCCCTGCCCCAGCACCGCCACCACGAACAGCGGTACCAGCACCTTGGGGCGGCGGGCCGCTAGGTAAGCCACGAACAGCGCGACGGGCAGCACCGCCTGCAGCCCGTAACGGAGGTTGGACATGTGGTAGGAGGCGTTGGCCGGGGCGAATTGCGGCAGGATGAGGGAGGCCTGGCCCACGTAGAGGGACAGGATGTAGAAGGGAAAACTGCTGAGCGCCGCCGCCGCGATAAGCACCGGCCCCAGCCAGCGCTGACGCGCAGAGCGGACCAGTAGCGCGCCCAGCCCGACTGCGGCTAGCCCGCCGAGTGTGGAGCCGACGATGAGCCGCACGTCTTCCAGCCAGTACACCACGGACTTGCCCAGGTTGTGGTAGGTGGGCAACAGGCCGTGTTGGAGAAACCACTGTTGCTGCTGGGCGGAACCGTACACGCTTTTGGAGAAATACAGCGGATCGGAGAAGATTAGTTGGTTCCACAGCAGCCAGCCGACTATGCCGGAAAAGGCCAGTATCCCGAATAGGACCATCAATCCTTCGGTGCCGCGCAGGCTACGGTGGCGCACCGCGGCCATCACCAGCACGACCACGGCCTCGATCACGACCAGCGCCCAGCCGTCGTAGCGGGATAGGCTCGCCAGGCTGCCGAACAGCCCGGCGAGGACGAGGCTGGACAGGCTGCTGTCGAGCACCCACCGGGCGAGGAAATACACCGAGGTGGTCACCATGGCCAGCAGCACCACCTCGGTCATCGGGGTGGCGGCCATGTAGAGGGTGTTGGGGTTGGCCAGGATTACCAGCGGCGCCAGCCAGCTCCCCGCGATGCTGCCCGTGAGCAGGTAGGCCAGCCTGTAGGACATCACCGCCAGCAACACCAGGGACGGCACCCCGACCGCCGCGCCGGCAAGACCGGTCCGCCACATGGTGCTACTGATCACGAACGGGACCATAAGCAGGTGCGGCAGCGGCAGCCAGACGCTGCCCAACTGCCCCAAACCGGGGGTGAGGCCGCTGACCACCCGCTTGGCGATGTTCAGATGGGCTTCGGCGTCGCCGTAGGCCAGCACCACATGGTGGGCGAACGCCCAGGCCGTGGTGACCAGGCCAGCGAGCAAGGCCAACACCCCGATCAGCCAGCTGCACAGCCGCAGGCGCTTGGGCTGCGGCTGGTTGAAGCGGTGGCGCATCGCGAAAAACTCACCCATCGCCCGCTTGATTACCTTGAAGTCCCCGCCGCTGGCCTGCCCGAACTGGCGCGGATAATGGGTGATCGGCAACTGCGCGATGCGCAGGCCGTGCTGGCGGGCCTGGTAGAGCAGCTCGGTATTGACCATCGCGCTGTTGGCGGTCAGGTCCAGCCGACGCAGCGCCGAGGTGCGCATCAGCTTGAAGGCACAGTCGATGTCTTTGACCCCGGTACCGAAAAACAGCCGTGCCGCGATGTTGAAAATCACGGCGTTGATCCGGCGCAGCAGGGAGTCCTGGCGCTTTCGACGCCAGCCGGTGACTAGGTCGGCCTCATCGGTCAGCGTTACCAGGTGGGCGACCTCGCGCAGGTCGAACTGGCGGTCGCTGTCGGTGAACAGGACCCACTCCATCCGCGCCGCCGCCCAGGCCCGGCGGACCGTGGGGCCGTAGCCCAAGTTGTGCTCGTTGCGGATAAGCCGAACCGAGTCCCCGTAGACGGCGGCCATCGACTCCACGATGGCGGCGGTGGCATCGGTGCTGCCATCGTCGACGACGACCACCTCGTAGCGCCCGGCCACTGCTGCGGCGGCCTTCAGCCCGTTGGTGATGGCGGCCTCGATGTTTTCCTCTTCATTGTGCGCGGGCATCACCACCGACAGCGAACGCAGCCGGGTCGGTGGGTGGTAGCGGTAGACCAGCCGGGTGTCAACGGGAAAGGTGGTCATCTCAGCACCTCGTTGTCGCGCCTCCCGGCGGTTTGGTCAGCGCCGGCGTCGAGGTGTAGCCCATGCTTGGTCTTTTCCCAGTAGTGGGGATTGCGGATGAGCTGGGTCAGGGCTTTGCCCGCCGCGGCCGACATCATCAACCAATAGAGGGGCGCGAGCAGCCCGTACTTGATCAAGTCGTAGTTGCCGCGGCGGGCACTGCCCAGCAAGAAGGTGTAGACGAACAGCATGTTGCCGAAAACCAGCGTTATCACCGCGGCGTAGAACACCGGCGCCGGGTAGAGCGCCTCGATGCTCGGGCCGATGCTGGCGCGAAACAGAAAGTAGCTGACGGTGGCAGCCCACATGAGTGGGTTGATGAAGTTCACCATTGCCTTCCCGCCGATGACCAGCAGAAAGGTGAAAAAGTGCGGGTTGCGGGTGTGGCGCAGATCCCAGCCGCCCCGGGTGTGGACCAGCAGTGTCTGCAGGTAGCCCTTAATCCATCGTGACCGCTGCCGGATCCAGTTGCGCGGGTCGGGGTTGGCCTCCTCATAGGTGGTGCTGTCCAGCATCCCGGTCCGGAACCCATGCTTGTACAGGCGGATACCCAAATCGGCGTCTTCGGTGACGTTGTAGGGGTCCCAGCCCCCCAAACCGCGCAGCACCTCGACCCGGAAGTGGTTGGAGGTCCCGCCGAGGGGAATGGGACCTCGCAAGCGTTGCAGCCCGACCAGCATCAGGTCGAACCACAAACTGTATTCGGCGGTGAACAGCCGGGTCAGCACGTTCTGGCGCGGGTTGTAGAAGTTCAGCGGGGCCTGCAGGCAGGCCACGGCGCCGGGGAGTTCCGCGAAGGCTAGGACGGCCTTTTTCAGCTGGTCCGGCTCGGGCACGTCCTCGGCATCGAAGATCACCAGATAGTCGCCGCGGCCGACGTGCAGTCCGTAGTTGCAGGCTTTGGGCTTGGTCTTAGGTTGGCTGTCCGGGACCACCACGATCTCGAAACTGCCCGGGAGATCCATCCCGCGGGCGAAGTCGATGGTTTCGTGGTCGTCTTCTTCCAGCAGGAGCAGGACCTGGAGGGACTCTGCGGGGTAGTCCAGCTTGGTGATGGCGGCGACGAACTGCGGCAAGACCGCGGTTTCCCGGTACATCGGGCACAGCACCGTGTAGGTCGGCCACCATTCCCGCTCGCGCGGATTGACGGCGGGCGTACGGTTGTTGCCGCGCATGGAACCGGTCATCAGATAGGCGCAAAACAGTAGGTCGACGAGGTACAGGATGGTCACAAGCGCGACGACTACCAGTAGCGGGGTGCGTATCCCCGCCGCGGCGGCGGCGAGCACAAGCACCAGCAGGGCGGCCAGGCTCAGCACCACCCACCGCTGGCACCTGGTGGCGGTCACCCGGGCGTCATGGGCCAGTGCTGGCAGCGCCGCCGCGCCCGGTGTAGGCGGCGGTCTGCGGTCAGCATGGTGGGTGGACTGGCTGGTGCGACTCCGACCGTGTTCAGTAGTCTCAAGGTCAGTGTTTTGCGGCGCGCTGTCACGATACGAGATGGCGTGATGGACGCCAGAAGCCATAATCGCACCGCACAAAATGCCAGCGACTGATGCGATAAACAGCGGGTCGCCCCTGCGGAGAGTGATAGCGAAGACTATCTCGTTAACGGCCATGGCCACTAGGACGGTCGCATTAACCTTGGCCCGCCGAAAGGCGCTAGGACCAGCCTTAATCGCGTTTCGCGATCTCATTCTTTTCGACAAGACCGCCTTCTGGGCAGCCCGCGTGAAAAATGCATTCAGCATGAAGAAAACTTGTGCAGAGGCCGCAAATCCAATGCCATTTGCCAGGATCTTGCTAACTCCTAGATGGCTCAGAAGCTTAAGGATAAGCAGCTGGATGAGCGCGCAAGACGCGGCGACCACGCCTAGCCGTGCGGCCCGGAGACCCGGAAATGATTGGTGATTATCGACCGGTGGTCCCGTTATTGGCCCTTCGGAAACAAGACCCGCAGTAAGGCTTGGCGAAGCGGAACTAGATGACTCCGGTTTGCTGTGACCAGACAGGGTGCCTGATGGGGATGCAGTCCGCGCGAGTGACTCGAGCGTTGCTATGTCGGCTTCCTGACCACCTTGCGGCCGGTGTGGGCTGGAGCCCGGGTATTTATCGTTAGAGTTCATGAGTTCCCCCAGTCGGACTCTCATTTTTTCCGGCAGGATCACAGCCGACGTAAGCTCCGGCTCTTGGGTCTTTTCAGCAATATCGCTGAAAAGTCGGTTGGGCGCAGGACAGCTATCGCCATCCCGTGCAGTACTTGCACAAGTTATCTCTATTGCACCATCGTAATTTAGCGTTCGATATCTGCGGCGCGTCTGCGCTGTCGGCCGCAATGAGACGGTACTTTCTTTTCGCTATTCGGGTCAGCGAGTATATGCCGCAGCCGTAATTTCCTGTGGCGGGTCTCCCTGAGTAAGGTCCTGAAGAACGTACTGGAGGCAGTGCGTGTCTGCGCCACTATGCGCACATCCGGCCTCATCTGGCGAGCGAACTCTACGGTGTCGTCAACGAGAAGCCGTCCACCAGAATAACCTCGTGAACCTCGGAATCCGGTCGAAGGCATACGGAATGTTGCGGGCCCCGTTGACCCCTCGAACCACAAGAGAAACAGAATTTAGTTTCATATCGGACAACCCTCTTATTGTGTGCCGATAAGATTTCACGCGGCTAGATTACCCGGTGCGGCTAGCCAGCTGGAGGATTTCTGAAAATTCCGCCGCCCGGCAAAGTCGAAAGGCCTACCTTCATAAGCCGGATGGCGGCCTGTGAGGCTAGATCATGATTTGCTTGCGGTGCGGCGTGCCTGGCAGCCAGACAACATAAAGCTCCGGTAGGAGGAGGGGGTCCTCAAAGGCTTCTCGTCACCCGAGCTTCGTTGAGGTTCAGTCTGTCATTGCTGCCTTCCCGGCTGTGTCCTCGCAGGTAATAGCGCAATCTGCGCGGCCGGGACCTTCGGCGATCGGCCTGGGCCACCGGGTCGTCGGCGGAAAGCAAGAGCTGGCGGATGAGCACCGGAGCTGACAACCTCGGCGCCCTGCCCTGGCGCAATGTCCGGGTCACCCATGCCGCTGCCGACCGCGCGGCCACGGCCGGATCACCACCCGTACCATCCAGTTAATGGCCGCACCCGATCACCTGCCGTTCCCGCACGGCAGGCAGGCTGAGCGAGATCTGTGTTATTTGTATTTAGCGAGATCTGCGCTACTCTATCTAGATAGCGGTACTTCTAATATGCAGAACGTGCAAAATGGCAATTCTTTTCTGAAATGCTTAGATATCTGATCGGTTAGCCTAGTTTTTGGCAGTCTGTCATGATACGCCTACTTATCCTGGCATGTTACTGTCGGCACTTTCTAAATAGGCAGATAGGTACTGAAAAGTAACTGCCGGTTGCCACGGGGGCGTTATATTATGCGATTTCATATTCTTAGCACGGCTAGGCCCGTCAGGTACCTAGCATGCTTGCTTGGCCTCGGCGGGCTTGTGGTCGGTGCGACGGTGTCGGGTGGACTGAGTTCCGCGCAGGCCGCTACGGGGTGCCAGGTGCAGTACGCGGACTGCAGTGGCGGCAGCGCGATCTGGCGGAATCCTGTGCTGTCGGCGGAGACGTCTTCGCAGGACTCTTCGCCATCGTCGGACTGGTCCCTCTCGTCAACTGTGCCCTCCCTGAGCATTTCGACGAGAACGCAGAACGATACCGCCCCTCAGCTTCATGTGGATGGAAACGAACTGGTCGATGCAAGCGGGATCCAGGTGGTGCTGCACGGCGTGGACCGCTCCGGCACCGAGTTCGACTGCTTGGGAGGCAACGAGATCTTCGACGGGCCAAGCGATCAGGCGTCGATCACCGCGATGAAGACCTGGGGTATCAATGCCGTCCGGGTTCCGCTGAACGAGGCCTGCTGGAACGGCGAGTCCTACGTCAACCCCGCCACCGCCGGCGCGAACTACCAGAGCGCAATCGAGGCCTACGTCAGCTTGCTGAACGCCAACGACATCGTGGCAATTCTCGATCTGCACTGGACCGATGGCCTGTACACCGGCAACTCCTCGGGGTGCTCGTCGGCCGAGGCCATCTGTCAGAAGCCGATGCCGGACTCGGCCGAGTCGGTGCCTTTCTGGTCCACGGTGGCAACGGCGTTCAAGGGGAACGACTCGGTCATCTTCGACCTGTTCAACGAGCCCTATCCGGACCGCGCGCTGTCGAGTGAGACGGCGGCCTGGCAATGCTGGCTCAACGGCGGCCCGGCCTGCACGGCAGGCATCTCGTACCCCGTGGCTGGTATGCAGACCCTTGTCAATACCGTGCGGGCGACCGGCGCTAACAACGTGATCATGCTGGGCGGCCTGGCCTACTCCAACGACCTGACCCAGTGGCTGACCTACGAGCCAACCGACCCGGATCACAACCTTGCCGCGTCCTGGCACTCCTACAACTTCAACGCCTGCATTACGCGGTCATGCTGGATCAGCCAGATTTCCCCGGTGATCGCCAAGGTCCCGCTGATCGTCGGGGAAATCGGCGAGAACGACTGCGCCGCTGATTACATCGACCCGCTTACCGCGTGGCTGGACACGAAGCACGCCAGCTACCTGGCCTGGGCATGGAACGCCGACTTCGGGTGCGCAAGCGGTCCCGGTCTGATCACCAATTACACCGGCAAACCCACTGCCTACGGCGCAGGATACGAAAACCGCCTGCGATCCCTCGCTTAATCCGGTCAGACCGCAACTGTGTCGACGTCGCGGCCGCCGATCGGACCGTCGCCGGCCGGGACTCCAAGGATCTAGTTCGCTTGCGTGGAGGCAGTTGCCAGATCCACAGGATCACGGCGGGGATCGCGAGGAGAACCGGCAGCCATGGAGCCGTGGTTGCGGCGATGATCACGGCGGCGGTCGCAGGCACCGTGGCCGCCGGGGCAAGGGCTGCCAGCTGCGTGATACGACCCGGCGGATGGCCGCCGGTCAACCGGGCTAGCAGCGGAGGCAATGCCGCGGCCGTGAGGATCCGGGCCACCAGCCCAGTCACGCCGTGACCTACCTTTTCCATCCTGCCCATGTCTGGACAGATTTGACCGAGCGTCGACACTAACCAGTCTGGTGAGTATAGCTTTCAGCACCCCCCGCCCCTGTTTAGCGGGCCCCTTACCGTCCCGGCGGGGGCGCGAGGTCGCCGCGCCCGGTCAGCACGAACCAGGTGATGATCCCGGTGACGACGGCCGGTGCCGCGGGCTGGCTGCCGATGAGCCGCAGGACCACGGCGGACATGATGGCCGCGGCGATCCCGCGCAGGGTCAGCCGTAGCGGCCGCCCGCGGGCGATGCGGGCCGGCAGCAGCCAGCCGACCCGGGCCAGCCGGGCCGCGGTGGCCCCGGGTCGCGGCGAAATCTCGTCGACGTCGTCGCTCACCGCGGGCAGCGGCGCGGTTCCCGCCCCGGCGGTCCCGTGCCAGTCCTGAGTTTCGCCTGGCGGTTTATAGGGCAATCCCGAAGTACTGGGCCATCACAGGCTGTTCCTACCTCGCTCGCCCTCATGGTAAGGGCACCTCGAGGCTCCAGTAGAGGTCGTGGACGCGGTCATCCGGCTCGTCCACGATGGGGAGGGAGAAGTGCGATGGGCTCAAGCTCGCTGGGCCGCACCTTGGCCGGAGGCATGTCGCGTGATGTGCAACTGTCGAACCGGGAGTGGGAAGCGCTCAGGTACCTGTTCCAGGGCATGGATTACGCTTCCATCGCATGGAGACTGAAAAAGCCGAACGGCGAGCCCATCAGCGCCACCACGGCCAAGCAGTACATCGAGCGCGCGCACGCCAAGTTCGCGGCGACCGGCCGGCCCTGCCGATCGCACTTCAGCCTGCTCGCCCGCTGCATTGAAGCCGGGCTGATCCGCGCCGAGGACATCGACGACTACCGGCCAAGCGCGGCTGCTTCCAACTGAGGGAAACGCATGTCCTCTGCGCCGAGGACGTGACGAATGAGCTGTCAGCCCCTTGACCTCTGGAGAGAGGACATGCCCGCCGGCCCGAAGAGGGGCACTCTGGCTACGTGACCAAGCCGGATGGCCCGGCGGACCCATCTCCTCATCCGCCGACCGAAGTCATAGCGCCGCATCCGCCGACGGAAGTCATAGCGCCGCATCCGCCGACGGAAGTCATCGCGCCTCATCCGCCGACGGAAGTCGTCCGGCATGGTCCTGGTGTGCCCGCCGGCCGGCCGCCGGAGATCGTCAGGTACGGACCTGGGGTGCCCGCCGTCCTGCCCGCGGACCAGCCCGAACTGACGGCGGAGCGCACCTGGCACCCCAGCCGCCCGGCCCGCCCGTCGCGGGGGCCGGCCCGGCTGCTCCGGCTAGCCGGCACGGCGCTCACCGTGATCTTGCTCGCGGCCAGCGGAGTCCTGCTGTACCTGCGCTTCCACCACGCGCCGTTCCGCGTGACGGGTGTGGGTTTTTCGCAGCAGACGCGAACCGGCTGCGGAGTCGACGTGACCGGGCGGATCGCCACCAACGGCGCGGCCGGAACGGTCTCCTACCAGTGGCTGTTCCGGCCCAGCCAGCAACCGCCCCAGCCGCTCAGCCAGTCGGTCACCGCCGGGCAGCGCGCGGTGTACGTGACCGTCGCCGTGGAGGGCAGCGGCCACGGCAGCGCGTCGCAGACGGTCACGCTGCAGGTTCTCGGCCCTGACCCGACCGCCGCTTCGCAGGCCGTGGTGGTCAGCTGCTAAGGGAGGATTTACATGCCGGAGTGGAGCGTTCCGGGATACACCGCGCTGAAGGGCCTCGGCTCGGGCGGGTTCGGCGACGTGGTGCTGGCCAGGCACGACGCGTCAGGCACCCTGGTGGCGATCAAGTACCTGCGGCCCGACCTGCTGGCCGACCCGGAATTCGCCGAGATGTTCCGCGCCGAGGCGCAGGTGCTGGCTTCCCTGGAGGACCCGAACGTCGTCCGGCTGTACGAGTACGTCGAATCGCCGTCGGGTGCCGCCATCGTCATGGAACTGGTCGGCGGCGTCACGCTGCGCGAGATCCTGACGTATCACGGTAAGACCACAGCCGAGTCGGCCCTCGTCGTCCTGCAGGGCTCGCTGCTTGGCCTGGCCGCGGCGCACCGGCGCGGCGTGGTGCACCGGGACTACAAGCCAGAGAACGTGCTCGTCAACG
>Ga0302325_10032995_pt1 | contig 10618 bp, 12 predicted proteins | sample Palsa_T0_2_FD_201948 | JGI IMG/M metagenome (GOLD analysis project Ga0302325, IMG submission 201948) | Peat permafrost microbial communities from Stordalen Mire near Abisko, Sweden - Palsa_T0_2 | ecosystem: Environmental > Terrestrial > Soil > Palsa > Peat permafrost | place: Sweden: Abisko...
GACCAGCCGGGGCAGCGCCAGCACGACGAGCAATGCCGGCCACGGCAATGCCTTGGCCGCAACCGCCGCCACGACCAGCAGGTAGAACCCGACCATCATCCCCAGCGTCACCACCCGGGCCCGGGCTTCGCCGAAGATCACCGGCAGCGTGCGGATGCCCAGCGGCTCGTCGAAAGGGATTTTGTCGATGTGCTTTCCCATCAGCACCGTCGTACAGAGCAACCCGTAGGGCAAGGACGCCAGCAGGACGTCCCAGCCGACATGGCCGACCGCCGAGTAATACGTGCCGCAGATCATCAGCGGACCCCAGACCACCAGCACGTCCGGCTCGCCGAGGCCGCGCTTTTTCAGCCGCAGCGGCGGGGCTGTGTAGGCGAAGCTCAGCACGAAACCTGACAACGCGAACGCCACCACCGGCCAGCCGCGGGCCCAGGTCAGCACGATCAGGATCGCCAGGTCGGCCAGGTTCACCACGGCGATCGCGATCAGCAGGGTGCGGCGGCTGACCAACCCCGACAAGACGGGGTGCGGGGCGTAGAGGGCGCGTGGGTACGTGGCACTGTCGGTGCCGGTCTGGGTGTCGTAGAGATCGTTCATCAAGTTGTTGGCGGTGTGCGCCAACAAGATGCCGACGATGGCGAGAATGAGCCAGCGCCAATCCAATCCGCGCTTTCCCACCGCCAGCAGCGCCGCGACCAGCCCGGCGAACAGGGTCATCGGCAGCACCGCCGCGCGGGTGACGACGAGCCATCGAGTGACGACGTCGACGGGCCCGTCCGGAGGTGGATTGGTGGTGCGCAGGGCGTACGCCCAGGAGCTGAAGCGGGAGCGGACCGTGACGTCACTCATGTGCGCCAACCTAGCTCGCTAGTCGTGTAGCGGTGGCACGATTGGTGACGGATGCGGTTGACCGCGGAACTTCTCCAGCGAGCCGGCGACCTCGACGATCCCGCACAGCGCGCTCCAACTCAGCATGGTCAGGTAGTCGATCAACTCGTCGGCGGTCATCCGCGGGTCGAGCAACCACGAGTGGGTGGCCAGCTGTACGCCGCCGACAATCATGTACGCCCAGGGCTCAACCCCGCCGAGATCCATCCCCTCCGGGCGCATGCGCCGCCGCAGCATCACCGCGAGCATGCGGGCAATGATTCGCTCTGAGTCGGCGACGACCTTGTTCTTACCGGCCGAGTTGTTGGCCATCACGAAGCGGTACGGCTCCGGCTCGGAGGCCACCGTATCGACGTAGACCCGGATGACTTCGCGGGTCAGCTCATAGCCATCCAATTTCGTCGACAGCGCCTTGGCCATGTTGGGGATCAGCGTTATCTGCGCGAAACGCATCATCACCGCGGTGGTCAGGTCGTTCTTGTCGACGAAATAGCGGTAGAGCACGGTCTTGGAGACCCCGATCTCACCTGCGATCTCGTCCATGCTCACGTATTGACCACGGTGCCGAATTGCATCGATCGTTCCGTCGATCAGCTCATTGCGTCGCTCGACTTTGTGCCGATGCCACCGTCGCTTCCGGCCATCGGTCTTCACCGTCCCGGCCGGGGTCTGCTGTGCCACTATTGCGGATTCCCAATCTCTAGATGTCCTCTAGATGTTCCCCATAGTACTACTTATCGCTGACGCGTTCTCGCCCTGTACCTCATACAACGGCGTTTTGCGGCAGGGCCGGTAACAGTTACCACCCAAAATGGGCGGACTCACCCGCAGGTCCTGGGAGTCGCATCGTCACTGAATAGCGATGTCAATAGCGGATGATGTGGGAGTGGCAGTCGGACTGAACGGGAGACCCAGCTCGGGCCCCAAACACCGAGCTGATGCGCGGCGTGTGTCGACAGAGCGCACGGATGAGGTGGGGCTGCCGCAAGGGGAGCCCAGCAAACCTGGGTCCTTCGCGGAATCATTCGCCGGGGCCGACCCGCAGGCCGACGCCGAACGGCAACGGGCGCTGCGGCGGATGAAGGTCGTCGCGCTGAGCTTTCTCATCGGCGCCACCGCCCTGTTCCTCGGTTGCCGGTGGGCGCAGGCCGGCGGCATCACCGCCACCTGGGTCGGATACGTGGGGGCCGCCGCGGAGGCCGGCATGGTCGGTGCACTCGCGGACTGGTTCGCCGTGACCGCCTTGTTCAAGCATCCGTTGGGTATCCCGATCCCGCACACCGCAATCATCAAACGCAAGAAGGACCAGCTCGGGGAGGGGCTCGGCACCTTCGTGCGGGAGAACTTCCTGTCGCCTGCTGTGGTGGGGACCAAGCTTCGCGACGCGCAGATCCCGAGCCGACTGGGCAAGTGGCTCTCCGAGGCCTCACACAGCCAGCGGGTGGCCGCCGAGTCGGCCACCGTGCTGCGGGTCTTGGTGGAATTGCTGCGCGACGAGGACATCCAGCACGTGATCGACCGGATGATCGTGCGGCGCATCGCCGAGCCGCAGTGGGGCCCGCCGGTGGGCCGGGTATTGGCCACGCTGCTCGCCGAACACCGGCAGGAGGCGTTGATCCAGTTACTGGCCGACCGGGCATTTCAGTGGTCGTTGAATGCCGGCGAGGTCATCCAGCGAGTCATCGAGCGTGATTCGCCGACCTGGTCGCCGCGATTCATCGACCATCTCGTCGGCGACCGCATCCACCGCGAGCTGATGGACTTCACCGACAAGGTTCGCCGCAACCCGGATCACGAACTCCGCCGGTCAGCGACCCGCTTTCTCTTCGAGTTCGCTGAAGACCTGCAGTACGACGACGCGACGATCGCTCGCGCCGAGGCGGTGAAGGAACAGTTGATGGCCCGCGAGGAAGTCTCCAACGCCGCCGCGACGGCATGGAAGACGCTGAAACGGTTGGTGCTCGAGGGCGTCGACGATCCGTCCAGTGCACTGCGCACCCGCATTGCCGACGCGGTGGTGAGCATCGGCGAGTCACTGCGCGACGACGCCGAACTGCGGGACAAGGTCGACGACTGGATCGTGCGGGGCGCCGAGCACTTGGTCGGTGAATATGGGATAGAGATCACTGCGATCATTACCGACACCATCGAGCGTTGGGACGCCGAGGAGGCCAGCCGTCGCATCGAGCTGCATGTCGGCCGTGACCTGCAATTTATCCGGATCAACGGCACCGTGGTGGGCTCGCTGGCAGGGCTGGGCATCTACGCGATCGCGCAGTGGTTGTTCTGAGCACTGCTAACAGTGCTTGCAATTGCTAGCACTAGCTTTTACTGTGGGGCGCGTTCGTACCGACCGTTGACGCATCGCCGCAAGGAGTCCCAATGGCGCAAGAGGACAAGCTTGCCGCTGTGGTGACGACTGCTGCGTCCGACATCGGCAGCTTCATCAGGGCGCAGCGCGAAGCGGCGCAAGTATCGGTGCGGCAGCTGGCCGAAAAAGCCGGCGTCAGCAATCCCTACCTCAGCCAGATCGAGCGCGGATTGCGTAAACCTTCCGCCGACGTGCTGAAGCAACTCGCCAAGGCACTGCGGGTTTCAGCGGAAGTTCTCTACGTCCAGGCCGGGATTCTCGAACCGAGCGACCCCAGCGAGGTCTGCGACGCCGTCGTGACCGACACGGCGATCACCGAGGGACAAAAGCAGGTCCTTCTGGACATCTACACGTCGTTCGTCCAACAGAACGAAGCCGCTGGGGAGGAGATTGCGCCTGCGTAGACCCCGGATGATCCGGTTGACCACTTGACATGACGAAAACCACGAAAGGAAACACCATGGCGGAAAACCCAAGCATTGACGACCTGAAGGCCCCGCTGCTCGCCGCACTGGGCGCCGCCGACCTGGCCCTGGCCACGGTCAACGACCTGCTCGCCGAGCTTCGCGAGCGTGCCGAGGAGACTCGCTCGGCCGCCGGCAGCCGCGTCGAGGAGAGGCGTGCTCGCCTGACCAAGCTGCAGGAAGAGGTGCCCGAGACACTGCGCGAGTTGCGCGAGCGGTTCACCGCCGACGAGCTGCGCAGCGCCGCGGAAGGCTATGTCGAGGCAGCGACCTCTCGCTACGCCGAGCTGGTTGAGCGCGGCGAGGCCGCCCTCGACCGGTTGCGCAGCCAGTCCGGCATCGACGACGCCTCGGCGCGCGCCGAAGGCTACGTCGACCAGGCGGTCGAGCTGACCCAAGAGGCACTGGGCACGGTTGCGTCGCAGACCCGCGCGGTCGGCGAGCGCGCCGCCAAGTTGGTCGGCATCGAGCTGCCGAAGAAGACCGACGCGGCCGTCAAGAAGGCCCAGAAGGCCGTCGCCAAGAAGGCTCCGGCGAAGAAGGCCCCGGCCAAGAAGGCTCCGGCGAAGAAGGCTCCGGCCAAGAAGGTCACCCAGAAGTAATCCGACGGTCCGCGTTGCCTGACCCGGCAGCGCGGACCGCTCACACCTCGACTCCGAGTTGCCCGGTCGGGCGGCTCGGAGTCGACGTTTCTGGCGCCCGCCGCTTACGCTTACTGCGTGGAGTTGGTTACTAACGTCGTTTTGGTCTTGCAGGCTGCCGTGGCACTGACAGCGCTCTACGCCTTCGTCCACGCGGCGATGCAACGGCCCGACGCTTACACCGCCGCCGACAAGATGACCAAGCCGGTGTGGTTGTTGATCTTGGGCGCCTCGGTGCCGCTGACCATGGTGCTCAACGCGTTCGGTGCGGCCATGGGCGCATGCGCGGCGGGTGTCTACCTTGTTGACGTGCGGCCCAAACTTCTTGAGATCCAAGGCAAGTCACGATAGCGGTATGCGAGTTCTGATCCTCGCGGCGACGGTAATCGGCGCGCTGTCGGGTATCGCTCCCGCGTCGGCCGATCCGGGTTCGGCGGGATCGGGCGCGTTGTCGTACGCGCCGCCATTTGTCGACCATGTCTTTTGGACCCAGTGGACCGAGTGGACCCAGTGGTCCCAGTCGAATCAGCTGCGCAGCCTGCGGGTCTATCCGACGACATCGGGGCGCGCGGCCACCAGGCAACTCGGAGCGGCGGGTCCCGACGAAGACGAGGCCTGGGCCGAGGTGCTCGCGCTGGCACCGGAAGCCGCTACCCCCGGCATGCACGAGCAGTTCCGCTGCCATTGGGAGCTCGCTGAGGCGTTCGAGCCGGGCAAGCCCAGCTGGAACCTGGAGCCGTGGCGGCCGGTCGTCGACGACACGACGATGGTCAGCTCCGGCTGCAATCCCGGCGGCGGGCGCGAGCCGTCCTGATGCCCGTTCGGCCGACCCGCGACCAAGTGGCCGCTCTCGTCGACCACACCCTGCTCAAACCCGAGGCCACCGCGGCCGAGGTGGCCGCAGTCGCTGACGAAGCCGCGGCCCTCGGCGTCTGCGCCGTCTGCGTCTCGCCGTCGATGGTGCCCCACGCAACCCACGCGGGGGTGCGAGTCGCCGCGGTCGCAGGTTTCCCGTCGGGCAAACATGTCTCTGAGTTGAAGGCGCGGGAAGCGGCGCAGGCCGTGGCATCCGGCGCCAGCGAGATCGACATGGTCATCGACGTCGGCGCGGCGGTTGCCGGCGACGTCGACGCCGTGCGGTCAGACATCGCGGTGGTGCGTGCCGCCATACCCGGCGCCCTGCTCAAGGTGATCGTCGAGTCGGCCGCATTGTTGACGCTTGCCGGTGAACAGACATTGGTTGACGTCTGCCGTGCCGCGGAAGACGCCGGTGCGGATTTTGTGAAGACCTCGACGGGCTTTCACCCCGCCGGCGGCGCGTCGGTGGCCGCTGTCGCGCTGATGGCCGACGCCGTAGGAGGCCGGCTGGGGGTCAAGGCCAGCGGCGGCATTCGCACCGCTGATGCAGCCCTCGCGATGCTCGCTGCGGGCGCCACCCGGCTGGGACTGTCGGGCACCCGCGCCGTCCTCGACGGTCTGAGCTAGAGGTTGGCGAAACACGGATCCTGACTACCGCCGGCGGGAATGGTGGCGTTGCTGGACGAGAAGGTGCCCTCGACCCCGGTACTGGTGACCTTCACGCTGTCGGCGTGGATGCCCAGCGGATAGCTCTGGGTCGCTTTCGACGTGAGGCCGTCCAGGTTCTTCTGGACTGTGGCCGTTGACATTGTGGAGCCCAGCGCAGTCAGGCTGACCACCTGCAGCGACAGCCCGTTGTTGACGATCTGCGGCTTGACGGTCGCGCTGGCGAACGTGCCCTTCAGCTCAACGGTGCCATCACCGGGGTTGGTGGTCACGTCGCCGCTGACGAACTTGCCCAGCACCGGAATAATGTTCTGGATCGACTGCTTGATGCCATCTGCGGACCACGTGACAGTGCCGTTCAGCGATCCGATTGTGCCCTGAGAGTTGTTGGTGTTGCTCAACTTAACGTCGCGGATATCCAGGCTTACCTTCATGCCTTTGGCTTGGTGCACCTGATTGCCCCCGGTCTGCACCGAGATATCGGAGTAGTCCTTGGTGAGGTACTGCCACAGCACTGGCGGCATTCCGGCAAAGGACACGCTGGCGCTGTCCTGCGCCTCGCACGCCACCGCGCTCGCCACTTTGCTGCTCGCGACGTGGCGGGCGTACAGTTCCGCGCCGATCGGCACCGCGATGACGAGCAGCGCCACGATCAGCAAGATCAACAGCAGCGACGTCCGGTTGGCGAAAAACCCACGCTTGCGCGTTGCCGGTGTGTCTGCCGGCGGCGGTGGTGGCGTCGGTATCGAGATCCGGGTGGTCAGTTGTTCGTGCGGATGGGGCGGGGGACCTGGTTGCTGGGGCCGCGGGTTGGGCGGCAGACCCGACTGGTGAACCGGCTGATTCGGCGGGGGACCCGGTGGTTGTGGCGGCCGGCCGGGCGGGGGCCCGGGCTGCTGCGGTCGTGGGACGTCACGAGCGGTTGGCTGGGGTGGGCGGCCGGGTAGGCGGATGTGGCGAGTCGGTGATTCCGACGGCACCGGGGGCTGACGGCGCGGCGGGAAGCCGCGGTTGGGGGGTCCTGCCGGCTTGGACGGGCGACCGCCTTGCGGCGGTCCGCCGTTTTCGGGGTCTTGCGGATTCGTCATCGGCGGCCTCCGCTACACATGGCCGAAACAGGCGTTGGTCTGGGCCGCCGGTATCGGCGCGTTATGCGTCGAAAAGTGGGCTACCACGCCGTCATTGGTGACCTGCACGCTGTCGGCGCGAATGCCCAATGGGTAGTCCTTGATCAGCGCCGAGGTAAAGGTGTTGAGCGCTGTCTGTGCGGCCTCGTGCGGTATCACGGCGCCCAGCGCAGTCACCTTGAAGACCTGCAGCGTCAGCTCGCCGTCGGCGACCTGCGGCTTGACGGTGACGCCGCCCAGACCGAGCGGCCCGGTGAGCACGATGGTGCCGGTACTGGGGTCGGTGGCGACGCTGTTGACCAGGCCGCCGATGAACGGAATGGAGTCCTGGATGGTCTCCTGAATGCCCGCCGACGTCCAGCTGATGTTGGCGTCCAGCGCGCCGATGGTGCCCTTGGAGTCGGCGTTGCCGTGCAGGTCGACGTCGTTGATGGTGATGTCGGCTGTCATGCCCTTGGCGTTGCGGATCTGATGTCCCGCCGTGTGGATCGAGATGTCTTTGTAGTGACCGGTGACGTGCTGCAACAGAAACGGGGTCGGGCCGAAGGACACCTTGACCTGGTCCTGCACCACGCATTCGGTGGCCGCGGCCACGACACTGTTCGCGCGGTGACGCGCGTAGAGCTCGCCGCCGACCAGACCGGCGATGCCCAACGCCGCCACGATGACCAGAACCAGGATGATCGACACAGGGTCACCGCGAAAACGGAAGCGGCGCTTAGATTTCACGGTCGCTGCGGTGTCCTGCGGCGCCTGACTGTAGGGCGCGGTCGCCGGGTATTCCGCTGCGCCCGGTGGATATGTCGGCGGGGTCGGTGGTTGATGCGAGAGATCGGCCTGTGGTGCCGGCTGGGTGGGCGGATTGCCGCTGCCTGGACGAGACCACATCGACGGGTCCTGATGGGGGGGTCCCTGCGGATTCGTCACCCGGGCGATTCTGCCCTATCAGGATTAGCGCTCGCTGAGTGGTTGCGTAGCACCGCAATAGTCTCGCGGGCCTTCGCTACCTGCTCAAGGGCCAGGTCGGCGACCAGCAGTTGCGGCTCGGTTCCCGCCGAGGCCACCACGTCGCCGAACGGCGAGACCACCAGGCTGCCGCCGACGCCGGTCGGTGCGCTCGAGGCCAGTGGCTCGCCGGGGTCGGCCTGCCCGGCCGCGACGATGTAGCTGGTGCAGTCCAGCGCCCGGGCGCGGGCCAGCAGCGTCCACTGCTCGAGCTTTCCGGGGCCGGCAGCCCACGACGCGCTGACAACGATCAGCTGCGCGCCGCGGCGGGCCAGCGCGGTGAACAGTTCAGGGAAACGGATGTCGTAGCAGGTCGTCAGGCCCACCTCGACACCATCGACGGTGATCACCACCGGCTCGCGACCCGGCGCGACAGTGCGCGACTCGGTGAACCCGAACGCGTCGTAGAGGTGAATCTTGTCGTAATGGGTGTCGGGTTCATTCGGTGTGCCCGGACCCACAGCAAGCAGCGTGTTGGCCACTCGTCCGTCGTCCGCCGGGGTGAACATGCCCGCCACCACCGTGATGCCCGCGTCGGCCGCGATCGTGCGGACGCCGTCGGCCCAGGGCCCGTCGACCGGTTCTGCGATCGGTGCGAGCGGAACCCCAAAGCGGCACATCGTTGCTTCCGGGAACACCACCAACGTGGCGCCGGCTTCGGCGGCCTGCGCGGTGTAATCCCGCACCAGCTGCAGGTTGTCGGTCGGGTCGGTGCCACTGAGGATCTGGGCCGCCGCAACGCGCATGACCGCAAGCCTACGGTTGGCGGCGGGTCGGCCCCGGCTACCTAGGGGCCATCGCAAGCGCGGCGGATGCCAGAATTGCCCGATGACCGAGTTCACCCTCACCCGGACCACGACCGCGCCGATCGAGACAGTGTTCGACGCCCTCACCGACCACCGCGCGATCGCGGACTACGTGTGGGCGGTCCGTCGCAGCACGCTAGATCGCGAGGGAACCCCCGCGCCGAACGGTGTCGGTGCGGTCAGACGCATCGAAGCGGTCGGACCCGCGATCGTCGAAGAGATCATCGAGTATCAACGACCCACGGGCTACGCGAACAAGTTGGTCTCCGGCGCGCCTGACCGCGATCCTGCTAGCCGGTTTGGCCGATCCACGTGGTGGTGAAACGCTGCTCGGCGATCAGCAACTCGACCAGTTGGTTGCCGATGAAGTTCTCCAACTTGCCGCCGACCAGCGGGACGCGCACCTCGACGGTGGCCCGGAGTTTCAACCGCGCGCCGCCAGTTTCGGCTACTGGCTCCAACACCGCGGTGCCGGTCAACGACGCCGGCGAATCCAGGATCGAGCCGGTGACGGTTGCGGTCGCCGAACCGTTAACGATCGGCTCCCATCGCTCCTCGCGGCGGATGCGCAGATCGCCACGGTGAAACTGGGTGACCACCCCCGGCAGCCGATCGCTGCGCAGCACTTGGGTGGTGATCACGTCGATGCTGCCGTCGTCGCCGGATGGGCCACCGAGTTGCATCGAATCCAGCGTCGTGTCGTCGGCACCCGAATCGGCCAGCCGGGCCAGCCAGTACTGCTCCTCGCTGAACGCCCGGAGAACCTTGTCGACGTTGACCCCGTAGTCGGTGGACATGTCGAACGAACGCGGCATAGCAGGTCAGGCTACCGTCAAGGCTCATCAAACCGGGCTTGAAGGGGGCGGGGTGGGAACGGTTTTCGCCGGTGCGCGCGTCGACGAGATGGTGCCGACGGCGCCGCTGACCACCTTGCGGGTCGGCCCGGTTGCATCGCGGGTGATCACCTGCACCAGCACCGAGCAGGTGGTCGCCACGTTGCGCCATCTGGACGCCGAGGGTCTGCACGAGGGCAGCGGTCAGCTGCTGGTGTTGGCCGGCGGCTCGAATGTGGTGATCGCCGACACGCTGACTGACCTGACCGTAGTTCGGTTGGCCACCAACAACATTCGCGTCGAGGGCAACATCGTGCACGCCGAGGCCGGCGCGGTCTGGGACGACGTGGTGGTGGCGGCTATCGCCGCCGGCCTGGGCGGACTGGAGTGCATGTCGGGCATCCCCGGCTCGGCGGGCGCGACCCCGGTGCAGAACGTCGGCGCCTATGGAGCCGAGGTGGCCGACACCATCACCCAGGTTCGGCTGCTGGACCGGCGTAGCGGGGTGGTGCGCTGGGCGCCCGCCGCCGAGCTGGGTTTCGGGTATCGCACCAGCGTGCTCAAACACTCCGACGCCGCCACCTTGTTGGAGGTGGAGTTCGCGCTGGACGCCTCGGGCCGCAGCGCTCCGCTGCGCTATGGCGAGTTGGTGACCGCACTGGACGCAAGAGCCGGCGAGCGCGTGGATCCCACGGCGGTGCGAGAAGCGGTGCTCGCTCTGCGGGCACGAAAGGGCATGGTGCTCGACCCGGCTGACCACGACACCTGGAGCGCGGGGTCGTTTTTCACCAATCCCGTTGTCACACAAAAGCGTTACGAAGAATTCGCCGAGCGCGCCGATCGTCCGGTGCCGCACTATCCGGCTCCTGACGGCGTCAAGCTGGCCGCGGGTTGGCTCGTTGAGCAGGCCGGCTTCGGCAAGGGTTATCCGGACGACCCGGCCGCGCGCTGCCGGCTGT
>Ga0302325_10032996_pt1 | contig 10618 bp, 9 predicted proteins | sample Palsa_T0_2_FD_201948 | JGI IMG/M metagenome (GOLD analysis project Ga0302325, IMG submission 201948) | Peat permafrost microbial communities from Stordalen Mire near Abisko, Sweden - Palsa_T0_2 | ecosystem: Environmental > Terrestrial > Soil > Palsa > Peat permafrost | place: Sweden: Abisko...
TCGGAGCGCGATCGAGGGCAATTATCAGTACGCGCAATATGCGAACAAGTTTGTCGCGAGCTTTGGGAACACCAATGTGCATACGCGGCTGCAGGAGATCTCGGCGGCTTATGTTTTCAACTTCAACTTCCGCAAGTTCAATCCGTTTCTTGAGGGTGGAGTTGGCGGGTATTTGTTTGGGCCTATTACTGGAAATGGGACGAATTTCGATGCAAAACGCACTACGAATATAGGGGCGCTTTATGGCGCAGGCATTGCCTATGAGATCAGCCCGAGCTTCGATATTCGGGCGGAGTATCGTGGCATTGTGGTGAAGGCTCCGGGATTCAATCTCTCTACTTACAAGACGAACCGGTGGTATCCGACGCTGTCCGATCCGGCGATCGGTGTGGCTTACCACTTCTAGTTTTCGGGATTTCTGCGAACGGGCCTCGACAAAAATCGGGGCTTTTTTGTGCTCAAAAAACGCGCTTTTTGGGACGTTTTGGCGCGTTTTGCCTTGCTGGAGCGACTTACGCACCCGAGTACTTTTTACATGGTATTTTCATTCTAAAGGGGTTACGGGCGATTCTAGGGCTGAATGTCCGGAATCGTGCACTTTCTGGGTTTTTGCTCCTGTTGAGGCATACTGGAGGGATTGACATTCTCGCCTTTGGAATCCCTTCAATCCGCATTTCCGGACAGTGTGTTCTGGCTCTGGGGGGCGGCCCTTTTAGAAGACTCGGTAGGACGCTCCGAAGCTGAAGCCGTTGGGGCTCAGGCCGTTGGTGGGGAACCCTCCGCCGGGTGCGGAGGGCCAGAACTGGTATTCATAATCGATGGCGCGGATGGTGACTTTGCGGGTGAGGCGATAGTCGAGGCCTCCGCCGGGGGCATAGGCGAAGTAGCCTCCGTGGCCGTAGCCGTTGGGGAATTCGAATTCTCCGGCACCCATCAGGAATTTAACGTAAGGGACGAATTTTCCGTAGTGGCGGGAATAGCGGGGCCCGACGAGGTAATTGTCTTCGTAGCTGCCGAGCTGCTGGTTGAAGCGCAGCCATCGGGCTTCTCCCTCGACGCCGAGGTTGAACTTGCGGAAGATATCCCAGTCGATAAAGATGCCCGCGCCACCGAGCCGGTTGGGGGTGAAGTCGGGGATGAAATTGGAATAGAAACCGCCGACGGAGAGCGGTGGGAGACCTCCCTTGATCGCCGGGGCAGCCTGAGCCCATAGGCTAGCTGGGAGGACAGAGATGGCTGCTGCGGCAAGGAACTTTCCAATCAAAACGATCTCCTGATTGCCACGTTGTGGCGAATTCACTCTTACTGAGGAGCAGTCGGGGGCGTTGCCGGTGGGGGGTTGGCCTGTCCGGCCGCCGGAGGTGCGGCGTCGGGAGCGGGCTGTGTCGCGGGTGTGCCTGCATCGGGGGTGGTCTGGGCCGGTGTGGTGGCTACTGGAACGGGCTCGGTGTAGCGAGCGAGTTTGTAATAGATCGGCGTGACTTCGAAGGGCATCTTGTCGCGGGCATTCACGAGCGGGACGGGCTTGAGGTTTAGCTGTAGGACGCGATCATCCCAGGCATCGATTTTCAGACGGCTGCCGAGAGGCAGGGCGGCGATCTGGTCGAGATTGTCCATGTTGAGTTTGGGGGAACTCCTAGTGAGGTCGACGAGCCAGGGGGTGCCGTCGGCGCGCAGGAGCGAATCGCCCAATTGCGGGGTCATGAGCGCCTTGAGCTCTTTGGACCGGGCGACAAGCTGGACGAAGTAGAGGCCGGCGTTGGACATCCTATCGTGATAGACGGAGTTGTTGAGGAATTCGATGGCCTTCCTGGCCGCGATATCGTCGTCGGAGGCGGAGTGGTTCATATTAATGTGCTGGAAGGTCGCTTCGTCGGGAAAGAGCAGACGGTCGCTGAAGGCGAAGCGAGTGTCGATCTTATGGCCGAGGGTAATGTGGGCAAGCTGGAAGGCGATAACTGCCGCGAGGTCTTCTTCATATGGCAGCGTATCGACGAGGCCCTTACTGAGGAGAATGGTGTTACCGATGGCCAACGACTCGAGGGGAGCGGTGAGCAGGATGCGGCAATGAATGGTATCGGGCAGATTGAGCTTGTTGCCGATGATGATATTGTTGGTGACGGTTTCGAGGATCTTGTCAAAGTCGCTGGGCGGAGCGAGGAGTCCAGCCTGCACGAGACGATCGATGACGTTATTCTCGGCCTGCGTGACCCAGGCGCGGGTGGCCTGCAACGGGCTGACGTCCTGGGCCTGATCGCTTTGATCGGTGACGTTGTCGATCTTGACGGTGGCATTTTCGGCCTGATGGCTGGGCAGCTTGAGAGAATAGCCCCAGAAGTAGGTTTGTGCGCGAAGGCCGGTTTCGCCGCCGTTCTTGGTGCGTTCGGTCTCTTCGACGTAGATAGCGGCGGGTAGCCAGACCTCGGGCTGGAGATTGTTACGCCAGCTGTCGAAGTGGAGGTATTGCGCGCTTTCGCGTCCGGCGTCTTCGGTAAAGGTACCGTTGAAGCGGACGATGTTACCGTCCTGGTCTTCGATCCAGATGCGACCGATGAAGCGGCCGACGGTCATGCCTTTCTCGTGCTTCTTCGGGAATACGTCGAATACCTGAGTGTGGATGGAGCCGAGGAAGTCGTTACGGACGAAAGAGAAGTCGTAGCTTTGGCGATCGAAGCGGTTGGCGTCGACGAACATCATGTCCATGAAGCCGACGGAGGAGTATTCATCGCCGCCAAGATGGAGAGTTTTGGTAATGGTGGACAAGGCGCTGAGGGACCCCTTGAAGAAGCCTTTTTTGACGGCTTTCTCCTCGTATCCCTCGGTCTGGAAGGTTTTGCCGAAGTCTACACGACTCAGGAGATAGGTGTCGGAGGAGGGCACCGACAGGAGCACCGGGTCGGCCTTGATGTTCTGAATATAGGTCTGGACCAGCGGGACGCGCTTCTGAAGCTCCTTGACGATGACCTTTTCGCGGGCGGAGGCCTTGTCGATGAGGGCGGTCTGTTCCGGAGTCAGCGGTACGAGGGGAGCGGATTTCGGTTTTTTCGCCTCGGCGGCGAAGGAGCCGAGAAAAAGGACCAGTGCGGCAATCCAAGCATGGCGCAACATTGTTTTCATTATTCGATGGAACCCAGCCGTTTCTGTGGTGTTGCAGTTAAGGGCGATTTCGCGGTCAGAAGTCAAGAGATAACTTTACGCGAGCTGAAAGAGAATGTGAATCAGGGTGATCTGGTCGGTGGGCTGTCCGTTGCGGGCGGCAGGCTTGAAACGGATCTGCTGGGCGACGCGTTCAGCCTGTTCATCGAGACCGTGGCCGAGGCCAGCGACGATTTTCAGAACCTCAACTTTGCCGTTGGCGCCGAACTTTACCTGCAGGGTGACTTCACCCTGGATTTTTAGCTGACGAGCTTCTTCAGTGTATTGGGGCCGCGGCTCGGAGATCACTTCGGGAGCGATGAAGGTGACGGTCTGGGGCTTAGCCATCTGTGCGCCATTTCCACCGATGCTGTTGTTGCCGAAACCTCCTGTCGCGACGGTGCCGCGGGTTGTGCCGGTCCCGCCTGGGGTTCCGCCGACGACGCCGTTGTTGAATCCGGCAGAGGCGACTGCGCCGCGGCTGGTGCCGCCGGGCACTCCGTTGGGCACGCCAGCGCCGAAGTTGGTGCCTTGCACAGCTCCGCGACGGGCTGCGCCAGCACCTTGGCCGGCTCCGGGGGCCGCGTCAAACGAGCCCATAGCGGCGACGGTAGCTGGCCGGGTTGCGTTGGGGTTGGGCGTTACTCCGGAGGGATCGCCGAAGCCGCCGGTCTGTACGGTGGGCTTGGCCTGATTATTGGCCACGGGGGTGTTCTTCGCACTGACGAAGAGACCAGTCTTGGGCTGAGGAGGCGCGACGACCGCCTTGGGCGGGGCGGGCGGAATGACCGGCATCGGAGTATTCAAATGGGCGATTTCGGGTTTGGGGGGTTCCGGTTGCGGTTTGGGCCGGACGGGAATCTGGATTTTAGGCGGCAGCTCAGTCAACGGCGCCGGTGGAGCCGTAACCTTCACGCGTGGTACCGGAGGAAGCTGAGGAGGTGGAGGCGGAGGCGATGGAAAGACGAGCTGGGTGCTTTCGTAGCGTGGCAGAGGCGGATTGCGGTGGAGTTGCACCATAGCAATCCATACAAAGGCGACGCCCAGGGCGAGATTGGCGATAAGGCTTACGCCAAACGAGGCGAAGGGTGCCTTGTGGTCGGGGAGCAATCCGAAATTCTGGCTGATCGGGTTCCCGTTCGTCGAGTTTTGCTCGATTCGGAGCCTGGAGCTTGAAGTTAAGGGTGTTGCCATAGTTACGGTTAAACGACCTCTCTGAATATCCACAAAATACGGCCCTGTGGGATGGGGGAGAGCCTTACATCTTCCAGTTTACCCGCCAAACGCAGTCTGGAGCGCGTGGCAAGCCTACAAGTACGCTAAAAGAACCCAATTGGGAAATCGCCGGTACCGTGACTTTGGACCCGAAACACCAGAGCCAAAGAGCCGATGTAGTCTAATCTCGATAAAGTTTCCGTCGTTTCGGGTGAGAGACGGTTGACGTGCTTCGCAGTTAAGACGGTATGCACCAACTGAGATGCGATAAAGGAGAAAACTGTGAGAGTGCTGGTTACCGGAGGTGCCGGCTATATCGGCGGTACCGTGGCCGATGCGTTGCTGGATGAAGGCCACGAAGTAATTATTTATGACAATCTTTGCCACGCGCGACGGGACCTGATCCCGGAACGGGCTGAATTTGTGGACGGCGACCTGGCGGACCGGGGCAAGCTGGAATGGCTGTTTGGACAGCGGGTTTTCGATGGGGTGATGCACTTTGCAGCGCTGATCGAAGCGGGCGAGAGCATGAAGCATCCCGAAGTATATTTTCGGAACAATACCGCAGCGACGCTGAGCCTGTTGGAGGCGATGATTGCCAAAAAGGTGAACCGGCTGGTGTTTTCTTCGACGGCGGCGGTTTATGGGGAGCCGGAGAGTTCGCCGATTCGCGAGGACGCCAAGCTGCAGCCGACCAATACCTATGGGGAATCGAAGCTGTTGGTGGAGCATATGCTTAAGTGGATCAACGAGATCCATGGGCTGCGATATGCGAGCCTGCGATACTTCAATGTGGCGGGAGCGGTGGTGACGGCGACGGGCTCGCGTGGTGAGGCGCATGAGCCGGAGTCGCATTTGATTCCACTGATCCTGGACGTGGCGCTCGGTTTGCGGAAGAACATCAAGATATTCGGCCAGGATTACCCGACTTCGGACGGCACCTGTGTGCGCGACTACATCCATGTGAGCGACCTTGCGAAGGCCCATCTGCTTGCCTTTAAGGCGCTGGAGAGCCGCGGAAAGCTCATCTACAACCTGGGTAACGGACGGGGATTCACGGTGCGCGAAGTGATCGAGTCGGCGCGGCGGGTGACGGGCAGGCCGATCGAGGTGGAAGAACTGCCGCGGCGACCGGGGGATCCTGCCGTGTTGGTGGCGAGTTCGGAAAAGATTGCGGCGGAGCTTGGGTGGGTGCCGGATTATCCGAATCTCGATGACATTATCGGGAGTGCGTGGGCGTGGCACCAGCAGAGGTTTGGAGGATAGGTTAGACGCGATGCTCGATAACATGTTCCACCTGCCTATACCGCTGCTGGAAAAGATCGTTCGGCCGATCATCGTTTATCTGGCGCTGATTCTGCTGCTTCGTATTTTTGGCAAACGCGAGCTTGCTCAGTTGAACCCGTTCGACCTGGTGGTGTTGCTGTCGCTGTCGAATACGGTGCAAAATGCGCTGATCGGCAATGACAATTCGGTATCGGGAGGGCTGATCGGCGCGTTGGCGTTGCTGGGGGTGAACTGGCTGGTGGTGCGAGCCTTGTATACCTCGCCGCGATTGGAGCGGTTGATTACGGGGACGGACAGGATACTGATTCTGGACGGTGTCGTTGACCGCAAGGCTTTGCGGGAGGAGGTGCTGACCCAGGAGGAATTGCTGGCTGTAATACATCGGCAGGGTTTTGAGGATTTCGACGAGGTGCAGGAGTGCAGTATCAGCCCCAACGGGTCGTTTTATGTTCGGGGGCGGCAGCCTTCGGAGGAAGATACGCGTCATGCGACTTTGTTGGCGCGGCTGGATGCGTTGAGCCGGGAGCTTTCGGAGGTGAAGGCTCGGTTAGGCGATGGCGGCCTTGTTAGTGATGGACGGTAGCCAGGTAGGCACGGAGTCCGGAGCAGACGATCTGGATGCCGATGCAGAGGAGGATGAAGGAGGACATGCGCATGACGATTTCGGTGCCGGTGGCTCCGAGGAGTTTTTCGGCGGACTGGGCGTAGGTGTAGCAGACGTAGACGATACCGCAAACTAAAGCGATGCCGACGATGGAGGCCAACAACACTAAGGGCGACAGGATAGAACGAAGATCGAGCGAGGGCATGAGGTGTGCGCCGAGAGTGACGGCCACGGAGATCGATCCCGGGCCGACGGTGATTGGCAATGTGTAGGGATAGAAGGCGTTTCCGAGGACGGTGTGCGGGTCAACCTTGTCGGTGGGGGTCGAGGACCCGCTGGGGCGATTGAGGAGCGACCATCCGGTTACCGTGACGATGAGGCCGCCGCCAATCTGGACTGCGTAAATCGAGATGCCGAAGAAGGAGAGGATTTCGACTCCGGCGAGCATGGAGACGAGGAGGATGAAGAAGCTGTAGATAGCGATCTTTTGCGAGAGGAGGCGGTTGACCCCTCGATCAAGTGGGCCCACCATGTTGAGGAAGATGGCGGCGCTACCGAGGGGATTGACGATGGGAAAGAGCGCGGCGACGACGAGGAAGGTCGCTTTGACTACGTGAGGGATGTCCGTCCAAAGCATTTACTGGCTCCGCTCCCTTCACTTGCCTGGGATCGCCGAAGTTTAGCATGCTAGGGCGTGTCCGGTGGAACAGCCGCGGCGGCCGATGAGAATCTTTGAATGAGGTGATCGCAGTTCCCTCAGGGGCTGAAGCCGCATTGATATATGGATTTGCATCAGAAATGAAAGATCAGGTCGCTGGCGGCGGTGAACTGATTTTGGCGTTTGCCGTTATCGTAGGCGTTGCTGTCCCAGGCGCGCTCGAATCTTAGCTCGGGGCGGATCTGGATGGTGGCGCCTATCCAGTGGCACCAGGTGATGGCGTTTTCGGAATATTTGGTGGCGTAGCCGGTGCGCTGGCCTTTTTTGTCGTCGAGAAAATCGCTGCGGAAAGAAATGAAGTTGTGCGAGGAGATTTCCTTCTGAAGGAAGTTGACGGCGGCGTATTCGGGGGCCGTGCAACGCTGCTCTCCGGGGAGGCAGTAGGCGGGATTGGCGCCTTTTTCGGGTTGGATGCCGCCGCCGATCGCGGGCACATCGCGCTCGTACATGTACCAGGATTCGGTGGCCATATGCACCGATTTCGAGAATTTGTGGTACCAGGTGGCGTCGTATTGCTGGAGGTTGTTGTAGGCGTATTTGCCATCGTTGATGCCGTTGGCGCAGGCATAGATGTTGTCGTTGACCGATTTGGTGGTGTAGCTGACGCAGGCGGTGCCGGAGGGTTTGGCGTCCGATGTCCACAAGGCGACGTCGTGGCTGCCGGTGATTCCTAGCTGGACGAGCCACTGGTCGTTGAGCTTGATGGTCGCCATCAGGCCGGTGTCGGTGAAAGGGTCGATCGAATAGAGCAGCGAGTGACTGAAGATGTAGTTGTTGGGGGCGAGTTGGGCCTCGATGCCGGGGACGGAGATGAAGCGGCCGAGGCGGAGATTCATTCCCTGGGCGACTTTGGGGAGGTAAAGATCGACGTATTCGAGGGTGGGGTCGAAGCCGTACTGACGATGGTCGTCTAGCCATTGGCCGCTGAAGTATCCTTTAGCAAAGGTGTAGCGATAGTCGGTGCCGTAGAGCGCGGTAAGGTGAAATCCCCAGTCGATGTGGTCGCGCTGGACGGAGTCGGGCAGTCGCTCGGCGTAGAGGACGAACTGGTTAAGTTCGAAACGGTTGGAGTAGACATCGTTGGCTTCGGGGGCGTTGCTGTTGGTGGAGGTACTGAAATTGACGGTGGGGTCGAGCCATCCGTAGAGCTTGGTTCGTCCCTCGGCTCCATTGATGGCGGTCATGAGGGGATAGCTGTTGCCGTCGGGTTCGCCGATGACCGGCGAGCCGCCGTAGGACCAATCGGAGTTGGGAAAGGGTGGGGAGTCGAGTGGGGATGGCGGACCGCGGCGAGCGGGCGGTGGAGTTGAGGGGGTGGTGTTGGACCAGTCCTGGCGATAGAAGTCTGCCCATCGAGCGAAAAAGCTCTTGGCAGCGGCAGGGGCTGCCGTTGGAACGTCCGGGGATGTGGTGGATTGCTGCGCCATGCAGAGAGTTTTAGCGAGGAGGGATAGTAAACCGATAAGAATGGCGATAGAGAGACAACAAGAACTGCTTTTGGAACTCATGGTTAGTGGATGCTGTTGGCGTACAGCGGCTTTCTCACTTGTGGAGGATTAGATGCGGCGTAAGCGCGACGACTGTCGGTGCGAATGCGAAGGATTCGAGGAACGCAGCCCAGAGTAATCGACGGTGCTTTGTTGCGATCGCTGAGTCCCGGAGCGCGACCCCCGCGAATACCGCGAACATGCATGCCAGGATTGAAACCAGCGTCGCGAAACCTATCCCAAACGGAAGGAGCGATCCTTCAATACCATCGGCCGGCCAAAACCAAAAGCCTAAGAATATGCCACCACATCCGCCCGTGACCCACGCGATCAGTAGCCATCGCCATCCCTCGCTGGACAAAGCCGTGGCCAGCGCCGCAATCAGTGCAATGAGGATCAGCGGAGTTTTCACTCCAGGGAGACCGAGATTGGGCGGAATGATTTTAGGCCACCAGCACATCGCTGAACCGGCTGCAACCATTACGATGAGTAGCGTGTTTCTCTGCATAAGTGCAAAAATCCAGCGCTCGCAATATTCGATCGACGCGATCGATACGCGTAGCCTAATAGCTTGGATTCCCGCCTCCTTTCGTCCGTTTTGTTTGACAGCGGATTACGTCCCACTCTAGCATCGTTTTGTTCCCGAGGGGGCACGTCGGCATCCCTGCCGAAAGGGCTAGGCCCGCCCGCTGAAAAATCTCAGCAGGAGTGTGCCTATGCCGACTATCGAGACCTACCGCAAACAAGCCAAACTGCTGCTCCGCTGGCACCGTGAAGGCGACTACTCCATGGGCGGAAAAGTACGCCAGCTCGAACGTTATCGATCTTTGACGGACCGCGAGGTGCTGGATCTCAAGTTCAGCCTTGCCCTGGCGCAGGAGATCGTTGCGGTTGAAGCTGGATATCCAGGCTGGACTGCGCTGAAAGCAGCAACGGCTGGAGCGCCCAAGACGCCCCGAGCCTCCCTCGGCCGGCCGTTACTCAAGAACGCGATTCCCATCCTGCTGGTGCGGGATGTTGAGGTTTGCGCGGCATTTTTCCACCAGAAGCTGGGGTTTGAAGTGGACTTCCTTCATGGTCTGCCTCCGTTTTATGGGGCGGTCTCGCGAGATGGCGTTTGCCTGCACATGCGCTTTGTCCATCAGCCCTTCTTTGCACAGACTGCCGCTGAGGAGAAATCGCTGATCTGCGCTTCGATTGAAGTCTCGAATGTGCAGGGTTTATTCGAGGAGTTCAAGGGGCGGGATGTGGGGTTTGCTCAAACGCTGACCAAGCAGGCTTGGGGTGGGAGCGATTTTCATGTACGAGATCCAGATGGCAACGTCATTTCTTTTGTTACCTACGGATGAACTGGAACCTTTGCGTCTGTCTCCCTTTCGCAGGGAAATTTAAGCTGCGATGCTACTGACCGGGGCCCGCCGCTTGCCATTGCGATGTCATGTCTTTAAGGTTTTCGAGATGAGCTTTTCTACTGCCGGAGCGATGCGTAATGCATTGCGGTTCCCGGCAACTCAAACCTAGCAACGAGGAAAGAGACACGCATGGCGTCGTCGACGACAACACTGAATCCGAATCTTGAATCTATTTTGCGCGAAAACCGGGTATTTCCGCCGCCACCGGCATTCGCGGCCAAGGCGCATATCAAGAGCCTTGAGGAATATGAGGCGCTTTACAAGCAGTCGGTGGACGACCCGGAGGCCTTTTGGGGTGGGGTTGCGAAGGAGTTGCACTGGTTTGAGCCGTGGACCAGTGTGCTGGAGTGGGAGCTGCCGTGGGCGAAGTGGTTTGTGGGCGGGAAGATCAACCTTTGCTACAACTGCGTGGATCGTCATGCTTTAGGCGAGCGGGCGAATAAGGTCGCGATTCTTTGGGAGGGTGAGCCGGGGGAAGTTCGGAAGCTGACTTTTGCCGAGTTGCTAGCCGAAGTGCAGAAGTTCGCCAATGTGCTGAAAGGCCTGGGGGTGAAGAAGGGCGACCGGGTCGCGGTCTATATGGGGATGACTCCGGAGCTGGCGATCGCGTTGCTGGCTTGCGCGCGGATTGGGTCGGTGCATTCGGTGATTTTTGGGGGATTTGCGGCGAATGCATTGGTTGATCGGATCAACGATGCGCAATGTACAGCAGTGATTACTCAGGATGGGTCGTATCGGCGCGGGTCAGAGGTGAAGCTGA
>Ga0302325_10032997_pt1 | contig 10618 bp, 11 predicted proteins | sample Palsa_T0_2_FD_201948 | JGI IMG/M metagenome (GOLD analysis project Ga0302325, IMG submission 201948) | Peat permafrost microbial communities from Stordalen Mire near Abisko, Sweden - Palsa_T0_2 | ecosystem: Environmental > Terrestrial > Soil > Palsa > Peat permafrost | place: Sweden: Abisko...
TCGTCCCGCCCGACCCCACCCCGCATACCATCGCATCCACCTTATGCTCGGTCTGCTCCCAGATTTCCGGCCCCGTCGTCTGCTCGTGCGCCAATGGATTCGCCGGGTTGTTGAACTGATTGATGTAATACGCCCCCGGCGTCTGCTCGGTGATCTTCCGCGCCAAATCCTGGTAATACTGCGGATGCCCTTTGCCGACATCCGACCGCGTCATCACGATGCTCGCCCCCAGCGCCCGCAGATGCGCCAGCTTTTCCTGGCTCATCTTGTCGGGAATGACGAGCACGAGCCGATACCCCTTGCTCGCCGCCACCAGCGCCAGCCCCAGCCCCGTATTCCCCGCCGTCGCTTCAATCAGCGTCGAGCCCGGCGAAATCTTTCCCGCGCGCTCCGCCGCTTCGATCATCGACCGCCCGATCCGATCCTTGATCGATCCCCCCGGATTCTGGCATTCAAGCTTCAGCAGCAGCGTGCACGGCCCCGTATCAAACGACTTAACGCGCAGCATCGGCGTGTTGCCGATCAAATCCAGAACACTACTCGGAACAGACATAGGCCTCCCTGCCGGTTAGCGCGGAGGCATTGTAAGCATTTACCCCCTCGCCCGGTACTCCGCCTTTTCTCCCTCGCCCGGTACTCCGGGAGAGGGCCGGGGTGAGGGTCTTGATTTTCCTGCCCACCTTTTGCAAAACATCAATCGAATGTCTGTCCCGCGCAACCGCGACCGCCGACTCCTTCGCTACGCACGCGAAATGCGAAGGGATTCCACCGAAGCCGAGAAAAAACTCTGGTCCATCCTCCGCGACCGCCAATTGGCGAATTTCAAATTCCGACGGCAACACCCCGTCGGTGGCTACATACTGGATTTCTACTGCGTTCGCTGCCGAGTCGCCATCGAGTTGGACGGCGGCCAGCATAATGATCCAGCCACTTCCCACTACGATGCGCGGCGAACTCAATCACTCAACGAAATGAGTATTCGTGTGCTTCGATTTTGGGATAATGACATGCTGAAAGATCCGTCGATCATCGCCGAAGAAATATTGCGTTATCTAGGCGGCTAAAATACACCCTCACCCCAACCCTCTCCCGGAGTACCGGGCGAGGGAGAATAGCATTTACCCCCTCGCCCGGTACTCCGGGAGAGGGCCGGGGTGAGGGTTATTTGCGATGTTTCCGCGGATGCTTCGGATCAAGCGTCTCATCATCGGTCGTGGAGGTCGTTGCCGTTGAGGACGCGGCGGCCGATGTGGAGTCATCCGCCGCCAGAGCCGCTGCCGCCGCGGCGCGGCGTTCCTTCTTCGTGAGATGCTTACCGCTCGCCGGCGTTGTGCCGGTTGAAGTCGTCGTGCCCGTTGAAGTGGTTGATCCGCTCGACCCGCTCACCGGCGGCGCCGGAACGCTGGGCGCCGACGAAGTGCCCGTCACCGTCACGCTCGTGATCGCCGTATAGCTGCCGCTTAGGGCCGTGATGGTGAAAGTTCCATCCGACGTCGGTGTGTACAAGCCACCCGTGGTGATCGTTCCCCCGGTGGCAGACCATGTAACGCTCGGCGAGGCAATCGGATTGCTGTACTGATCGTGAGCCAGAACCGAATATTGCACCGATGTACCCAGCGTCGCGCTGGTGTTGCCCGGCTGCACATACATCACGCTGACGACGGGGCTGACAACCACATTCACCGTGCTGCTGACCGCGTTCCCGGATTGGTCGATCGCCGTGCCGATGAGCGTATACGTCCCCGTCTGGAAAAATGTCGCCGTGGTCGTTGCGGCGGTTGCCGTTCCATTGTCCGAAAACGCCGGTGGCGGCGCATTCCCGTTGGGAACGGCTGTCACCGTCCAGGTGTACGTCAGCCCCGACGCTCCAGCTGAATCGCTCGCAAGCATCGACAGGGTAGCGGTCTTCCCCGTGACAGGATTCGGCGTCGCGATCGCCGCGCTCGCCAGCGCGATGTTCACGACGACATTCACGGTGGGGCTGATTGACTGCCCATCCGGATCGGTGATCGTCACCGCAAGCGTGTACGTTCCAATCTGGAAAAACGTGGCGACCGAATTCTTGGCCGCGTTGGTCCCGTTGACCGAGAAAGTCGGCGTCGTCGCCCCGTTGGGCACTGACGTTGCCGCCCACGTGTACGTCAGGTCTGATTCGCCATACGGATCGGCCCCCAGCACCGAAAGATTGAACTGATTAGCGCTCCCCGTCACCGCCGTTGCCGTGGGTGTTTCGGCCACCATCGGTTGCCTGTAATACGTGATGCTGTAACTCAGTTTCGTCCCCGTCGGCACGGTGCTCGTGTAGAACGAAAGCATCTTATTCGGAGTGGTGGGGTTATTGAGCGTATAGTCCGTCCCGTAAAACTGGTCGAACGTCGTGGCTGTCCCGGCCGGGAGATTCGACGGCGTCAGGTCAAATCCACCGCCGCCGCTTGCCGAAACGATGATCGAGCTTTCACCGCTCCAGCTTGTGATGGTGAACGTCACCGCCTCCACCACGCCATCGCACAGCGCGACTTGGTGGCCCGACCAGTTCGATTTGATCGTTACCGACGATGCGGAAGTAACCGTGTCCGCCTGGTTGTAGATCGCGCCGCCGGTAATCAGATCATCGATCTCCCACAGCGGCGCCGATTTAATCGCGCCGGTGATCGTCACCGTTCCAAAAGAAAAACTTGCAAATTGCGTCCCGCTCAAAACCAGGTTCACCTCGGTGCTGTTGTCGATGGTGATGTTTGTGGCGTACGTTCCGTAGCTGTCCCCTGTGAAGTGGAACACATCCTGCGAAGTTGTGCCCCCAAACGTCTGGTTGATGAGCAGGTTGTCGATCGTCGTGTTCCGCGACCAGCTTTCCAGCAATACTATGGGCGAATCGTACGCATCGTTGGCGACGCAATTGGTAATGGTCAGGTTATCGTCCTGCCAGCCGGTCACCAGCCGTCCGCCCGACGATGTAAGCTGAACCAGCGTCGCGCTGGAATTTTCCAGCGTGGCATTTTCCGAATCGACGATATTGCCCAGGATCGTCGCCGTTCCCGTCAGGTTGTTCAGCGTCACATTCCGCGACATCGACAGCCAGATCTGCGCATCGGGCGTCATCCCGCTCACATAATTGAAATTCAAATCCTGCACGGTCACGTTCTGGATCACATCCGTGATGCGCTGAATGCTGTTGGACAAATTCCCCTGGTTGAACGATGACTCGTAATTCGCATACGCCGCCGGCAAACCCGCGCTCAGCGTCACCACCGACCCGGTATTGGAAATCACCTGGCAAACCGCCGCGTAATTCGGCTGCGTGTTGTCGTTCGGATCGGTGCCAAGCTGAAGAAACACGGTATCCCCCGGCAGCAGCGTATTCGTGGAGATCGGCACGCTGAACGAATCCTGCCCAAACGCCACCGCGCCCGTCCACGTGTAATCCGTCGCAGCCAGCGGACTGGAAAAATAAATCTGGTTGTTGTTCGGATAAGCGGATGTATCCAGCAGCAGCGTCGCGCCGTTGCCTTCGATGTTGATCGGGCGGGAAATGTTAAGCCCCGTCCCCAGCAGATACGTTTTGCCCGTATCAAAATCCAGCGTGCCCCCATCGGGCGTGGCGTTGATCGCGTTCTGAATCGCCGTCGCGTCATTCGTGACGCCGTCCCCCACGGCCCCGAAGCTGCTCACATCCACCACGGCCGGCGCGGTGCACGACAGCACCGAATCGGGAATCGCCTCCTTGGCAATCCCCGGCCCCGCGTAGCTGACCGTCAATTCCTGCGCCCCGCTAGCCTCGAAATATTCGATGCCGATCGAGTGCAACCCCGCCGACAGATTCACGTTCCCGCTCTGTTCCTGATAAGCATGTATACCGTCATTGTTCACAACGGTTGATCCGTCGATGGAGATTTCGCTTCCATCAGCCGAAGCGGCATAGAACGTGTACAAACCCGCCGTGGTGATGTCGATCAGCCCATTCCAGTCAAACGCATAATTCGTATCGACATTTCGAATGGAAATATCAGCGTTGTGCGTCACGCCTGATTTAATCGCCGTCAGCGAGGAAAAATTTGGCAGCGCGGTAAACGCGCCTTGGTAATAGCTGTAATCCAACCCCGCCACGGTCGAGAGCAACGTCCGCTCTTCCAGCGTCTCAATAACCGCACGTTTCAATTTCGCGGCCCGGCGAACCCCCTGATGATGCGGGACAGAAACCACAAATCGCATCGCTCGATCTCCTCTCAAAACCGGAAGAACAAACCATTGGCGGGAAGGCCATTACATTTGTCTGCTCAATGATTACATTACTCTAAATGGGCATAATGTGTTTGTAAAAAATCCTGCAAACCGCATTTTTCGTTAAATAACAGGCGTGTTTCAGTTATTTGCTATCGGTTTGCAGGTCAAAGAGGGGAATTTCGGGTAGTGGGTCTGTTAGAGAGTTTTTGTTTAGCGGTCCCGCTTGCGGGGCGCTCGTCGGCCAAGCCCGCCCCCTAAACATGAAACTAACCCACTGCCGAATATCTATGTCCAATACCCGCGTCAGGATTCGAACCTGAGACCTCCGGTTTAGGAAACCAGCGCTCTATCCAACTGAGCTACGCGGGCGCTTCAATGCCGGCAAAACGCGATCAATCCGTTCCATTGTCTCAATGCGCGGCAGATGTTTGGCCGATTCAAGGCGACTGATCGTTTCCGGCCGCACGCCAACTCGCTTGGCGAGTTCCTGTTGGGTCATACCCGCGGCGATTCGGCGCCGCACCACCTCTCGCGCGATATCCGCAATCGCGAACTCAATCGCTGGCATTGAGCCGTCCTTTGCCGCCTTAGGCAAGCGCGGCATCACGCCCGCCTTTTCCATCAACGCATCAAAATCCGAACGGCTCAGAATCACCAGCTCCTTGCCTTCAATTTTCACTACGCGGGCGGTCATGATCAATCTCCGTAAACATCGCGGCGGTTGTCGATCCGCACGATCCACAAAATTTCACCGGCTGGTCTCACGATAATCCGCCAGTCACCGGTGCGGAAGCGGAAATGACCCTTCCATTGTTTCCGTAGCGGCTTGGCTCCGCTGACTTTCGGCCAATCGCCCAATCTCCGAAAAAGTTCGACGACGCGCATTCTCATGGATAAGGGCAGCCTTCGGAAGTCCGCCTGGGCATCTTCCGTCATCCTCACTTCCATTAATTAAAGATATCAAGTTTGTCATCTTTATCAAGCCAAAGTCTTTGTCCTCATTCGCGCGAAAATGTCCGTCGCGATCCAGATAAATCAAAGAGTTAAGCGGCTCCCCTTTCTTATACTTAAAAGTTCTCTCGAAAATCTTCCGCCGAGCGCGCCCAAAACGCTGGCAAACACGGTGGAGCGAGTCTCCGTTGACAATCGGTACCGCGAGTGAGGCCAACACTGCAAGATAAAGCGGTTCTAGTTTGGGTAACAATGTATTTGACAACTCAGCGTGCATGCTATTGAAATGGGGTGATGGGCCGCCCCGATCCCGGAAAACATACTGAGTTATTTGACCTTTCATCACTCATGCTAACCGGCATCGATCAAATGGTAATGACTTTTTATGATGCGTCAGTTCCGCACAATCCAGCCAGCTATAATCCGCATCAGCATTTCCAGAATCGTATCACCTCAGACGATGCGCGATCCGTTGGGATAGCTGACGCATGTAAGGGTTTTGAAGAAAATCGACGACAATTAGTCAGTCTGGCACATCTTCCAGCCGAGGCGTTCTTATACTCGATTCGATTCCAAAAGCTAAAGAAGGCGATTAACCAGGGAAAGAGAACGCCGAAGAATTTCTATGTTAAAGGACAGCCAGCCCAAGCACTTTTTTCTAAGCTCAGCGCGGGATTGCGAGACTGCATGGATGGGACGGCCAAATTCCCATCGCTCTCACAGCAGGATTTGGCACCTTATCACCACGTCGCAGGCATGGCGCGATTGGGAAATCCGGAATGGGTCGGCCCGTCAATAAAAGCATTCGCAATATCCATTGTGTCTCAATGTTGGCAGACATATGAGGTCTTAACTGTAGACCTAGCAACTGACGCGATATCGAACAATCGATCAAAATTTTCAAATGTTAAACTGCCAGTCGAGATTTTCCGTGGGCCGGGTGGGAGGGATAAGGGAATTCGAGATACCTATAGGAGAATCTTCGGCCCTTCCGCGAGCGGAATTATGACCGCGCTTGCCGATCAACATCTAGATTACGCCTTTGCGATTAAAAACCTGTTATCGCACAAAGCAGGAAAGACGGATCAGAAATACCTAGACGCGGCCAATAAACTGACACTGGATAAGATAATTCGTCCGAAGCTTGGGCATGAATTCCCGCTGACCGGCGAACTGGTTAACTCGCTCGGCAATCACTGTTTTGCAATGGGATATTACCTCTTACGTGAGGTTTATCTTTGGTTGAAACAATGAAATAATACTTGACAACTCATGAGTTAGAAACGGGAGGGGAGAAACGGGAGGGGGACATCACTGATTAACGCTGCGAACAGCGACCAAGCTGAAAAGTGACGCGAAAATATAGAGGACGCCGCGGATATTCATTCCTGTTCAATATTCAACAAACCTCGCCCCCGCCTGCAAAAACACGCCCAAAACCTTCACCTGAAACGCGAAAAGCGCCTCAAAGCGCCTCATTGCGCCTCATCCTCCTAAACCCGATCCTCCAAACTGCCGATCCCGGTTTGGGTCAATCCAATGCCACGCGATATCCATGTCACCGCCGACGAGCGCAAGCTGCTGATGGAGCTTGCTATCTGTGACACCAAGCCATTGCTGGCTCCGGAGGGCGTCGTGATGTCGCTCATGAAAAAGGGATTGATCGGCTTCGGTCTCACCAACCGGGGCGACCAGTTCACGCAGGATCTGAAAAAACGTGACGTCCGCCGCTGATCAACGTAAGGTCGCGAAGCAAACGTCATTACCGCAATTTCAATTCAAAAAAATTCTCCGCGAATTCATCGTCGTTATACCGCTCGATCTCAACAAAACCATATTTCCTGAATAAAGAAATCGCGCCCGCGGATTTGCGCGTCGTGTCCAGCCGAATCGCCGACCACAGCCTCGATCTGGCGTGATCGATCAATTGTTCCAGTAGTCTTGTACCGACTCCCTGCCGCTGAAATTCCGGCAACACGTAAAATCGCTTCAGCTCACAGACGTCTTCCTTGAGGGGTCGAAGCCCGATGGTGCCGACCAGATTTAGCTGACGCGTGGCAATCAGAAATATTCCACCGCCGGACTGATAGCGGTTGGGGATATCCGAAAGATCTTTGTCTTTCGATGTCAAATCAAATTCATGCCCCAGGTTGTCAAACATCTTCCAAAAGAAATCGATCACGCTTTGAAAATCGGATGGGCTGTAATCAGTAATTCCAAATTGAGAACCCGTCATCCGGGAGGAGAAGTTATCCGATCAATCCGGTACGGACCAGCGGGGCAGTCAAGCGAATCAACACTACGCCGCCAGCCGCTCAAGTGTACGCCGTGGCTCATCGTTGACGGCGATCGCGTCGCTTAATTCCGGCAGCGAATCCAAAAACTCCGATCCACATCCGCTGAACCAGGCCAATCCGCCATGCACGCGCCTTGGCCGAAGCGTGGGCTGCACCATCCAGAAAGTTGCCATCAGCGGCAGGGGAGCGGCGCCGACCAGAAAGTCGATGGCCCGTGGCACGTGAATGCCCGCGCCGAACATCGTAAACAGCAGAATATTCGATGCCGAAAACCCCAGGATCAGCGACAGCCGCGCGTATTGCTCCAGCCGATGCCGCAGGCAAATGCTGAAGGGGATATGAATCGGAAGATCATCGGCACAGTGCGCATTCCACCCCGCTGAAGCGAAAAGCGGATACCACGCGCTGAGAGTTGAGATTCGCCGCACCGCCGGAAACGCGCAGCAATCAGTATTACAGATCACGCAGCGTCTCGGCGCGACGGTGTCAGGAGACACCACTAAAAGTCGGCCATCACGATACGGATGTGTCATCTCAGGATGCTCCAAATGGAACATCCAATACATTCGAACAGCCTGCAAATGAAACCACTGGAAAAAGTCGCCCGAACGCATTCCCGACCGGTAGGTTCTGCAATTTCAGGGGACCGTAGAGGGTTGTGTATCTGGAACTTCCTGCACGCCCATCTGCCAGATGGCCTGGCGATTTTCTTCCGTCATGGGAATGTTCCTCAGGACCTGCACGTTTCCCGAAAGATCCCTGACTTTTAAGGTCGCGCTCGTTCCCGGATCGTGCCCCATGCGGATCAGCAGTTCGACCAGGTCTTCATTGAAATGCTTTTGCCAACTGTTCGCGCCTCTGGATTGGGAAAATGCGATGATCTGTTCGACCGGCACGTCGTCGATAGCCAGCAGCTCGTACCAATTTCCACCGACGCGGATTTGAGGCGATTGGCCGTGCCATTGAATGGCCTCAAATGGTGAGAGCCTCGGATATCCCTGCCATGCCATATCACCGGGCCATAGATGGGCCGTTGAGAAGACGATTCCACATATCACGGCCACGGTTGTCACGATGCCGAGCAACATCCCGAGCATAATCCAGAGCGCTCGCCGCGGTTTCTCATGAACTGCAAAGGGAATCGGCGGCGGCGCGGCGCCAGCACTGCCCGCGCCAGAGGTCTGTCTGAGTTCTTCAGCAATCCGCGCCAGGCTGGAGTTGATTCGATTCAGCGTCGTCTTCCATGATAGGAACACCAACAGCACCGTGAACAACGCAGCCAGCGCCAATGAGATGATCGACACTTCGATGAAGGGCATCCCGTGATGAATCAGGTTGGTGCCCCAGAACATCTGCTCCTGGCCGGCCGAGATCGACCGGCTGTTACCCCTGAAACTCCACGGCAAGCCATCAGCGATGCGGAGAAAGATCACCAGACGGTTCAGACCCAGCACCAGCACCAGTATCCCGGCCGCGCCCAGAAGCCAGAAAAATAGGGAAATTCCAGCCAGAATACGCACCCTTCGCTGGTCGCGGCGGAGAATCTGGCGGGCGATCAAAGACGGATCACTCGGCGGCGGAAGTTCGCCCGCCACCATACCTTCAAACGCCGAACGAAAATCATTTGAACTCATGACTATCCCGTCTGTTTTTGAATGATGATCCGCAATTGCTGCTTGGCATTGTGAATCCGCGAGCGCACTGTGCCGACGTGGCATCCCACGACGGCCGAGATTTCCTCGTAGCTCAGATCTTCCATGAATCGCAGCAGCAGCACTTCGCGGTGTTCGGGACCGAGTTGGCCCAGCGCCCCATGCAGGGCCTGTGCGTCTGCAGCCGAAAACTCGGGTTCTTCGTCCGCAGCAACGGGATCGATTTCGTCGATCGAACTGATTGACACCCGCTGTTTCCGGAGCAGCCAATACGCTCGGTTTCGTGCCGCGCGATACAGCCACGCCCGAAAGGCGTCCGGATCGTTCAAACTTTTCAAACTCCGAAAAACTTCAATCCAAACGTCTTGCACAACATCATCCACGTTGTGCTGATTCGCGAGCATCTTATGGAGGAATCCGCGCAGGCCACGGTGACATCTCGCCACCAATTCCTCAAACGCAACGTGATCGCCGGCCTGGCAGCGAATGACGAGCAATCTGAAGTAAACGCGATCCGACGGATCGACCATCAGTAATCATCCGATTGTCACACCTTCCCCATATAGGTGCGCGAGCCGTAGAAAAGTTCACAACATTTTATTCTCGGAAATACGACAGGGAATGTCGTGACCGGGAAACTACCAATCCCGCTTCAATCGTTTCCAGGCAAGCGCGATTGGAATGAACGGATCGGTTAGAAAAGCAAGTACCTGTCGAGCAAAACGGTGTCCGATTGCTCAAGCAGCGAATTCAAATACAGGGGTTTGCACTGTTCGGGACGGCTTGCCGCCGCCTCTTACGATCGCATGAATGCGCTCAACGGTCTGAGGCGAAAAAAACTGCTCACCGGTTTCCAGGCAGACCCTCGCGGGCACATTTTCAATAACAACGATTTGGCCTTGAATTTCGGCTGCGTATGTGACTCGCCTCTCTTCGATCGTTTCTTTGGGCGAATGTGTACTCATGGCTTCCTCGTGCGAGAATCAATCCATTGATTGGGATTCGGTTCGTATAATGTAACAATTTAATGATCGGACGCGACGGGTAACTGACGTGCAGATGCAAAGGTCGATTTTTCCGCGTATACCCAAGAATAAGGCAACTGGGTCCATATTTGTCATTCGGATAGTCTTCGATTACCTCGCCGATGGAGATAGCTTCGCGGATTTCAGAGACGGTAATATCTCGACGCAGGGTCTGATCGACCGCGTGTCTTGAGAATTCAAATTCGTCGCGCACAAATCTTAAGCGTATCTCATCTATGAGTGCCATACTTTCATCCGAAGCCCGTCGCGTTCATGGTGGCAATTACCAATCCCGCTTCACCGTCTCGATCGCGTGTAGAATATCCGCCGTCACTTCTTCCATCGGCCGCGTGGCGTTCACCCGGAATATCTTGTTCCGAGGATATAGATTGAGCAGCGGGCGGGTTTGCTCATCGTACACATCGATCCGATGGCGGATGACTTCAATGTCCGTATCATCCGGCCGGTTTTC
>Ga0302325_10032999_pt1 | contig 10617 bp, 10 predicted proteins | sample Palsa_T0_2_FD_201948 | JGI IMG/M metagenome (GOLD analysis project Ga0302325, IMG submission 201948) | Peat permafrost microbial communities from Stordalen Mire near Abisko, Sweden - Palsa_T0_2 | ecosystem: Environmental > Terrestrial > Soil > Palsa > Peat permafrost | place: Sweden: Abisko...
CCGCCTGCACGGAAGCTCCTCCTACCGCGTCCCATGGAACTACGACGAGGAGGCCTGCGACGTCCTGCGCTTCTTCACGAAGCTCAAGTGCACGCTGATGCCTTACCTGTTCTCCAAGGCGGTCGACGCGCACGAGGCGGGCCTACCCGTGATGCGCGCGATGATCCTCGAATTCCCGGCAGACCCGGCGAGCGACACGCTCGAGCGCCAATACATGCTCGGGGACTCGCTGCTCGTGGCGCCCGTCTTCTCGGAGGACGGCGCCGTGGACTACTACCTTCCGGAGGGCCCGTGGACGCACCTCCTTTCAGGCGAGGTCCAGAAGGGCGGCCGCTGGCACCGCGCGAAGCACGGATTCCTCGGAATGCCGATCTTCGTGAGGCCCGGCAGGATCATCGCCCTCGGGTCGGTCGACGATCGTCCCGACTACGCCTTTGCGGACGGAGTGACCTTCCGCGTGTGCGAGCTCGCCGACGGCACGGAGGCGAAGGCGACGGTGCCCGACCTGAAAGGCCGCACGGCCGCGACGATCTCGGTCAGGCGCAAGGGCCGCTCCATCGAGGCCAAGCTCGAGGGAACGGCCAGGAAATGGCGCCTGCAGCTTGCCGGCATCGCGTCCGTCGAATCCGCGGAGGGCGGTTCTGCCCGGGCCGACGACCTGGGCGTCATCATCGAGTCGTCGTCGGGCGCCGACGCCGTTCGCGTGCGGCTGCCCGCGGGCCCATGACGGCGGACGCCGCCCTGTTGCGGCTTGCGGTGCCCTGCGCTGTCGCGGAAACTCTGTGATGTCCCGGATGCCGAATACCCCTGTCCCCACCACATGGAAACCGCTCGGCACGGCGATCGCACTGGCCTGTGCCGCCCTGGTCGTGGCCGGCTGCCAGATGCAGCCGGACGTGGCGGTGTCGGTGACCACCGGGGACGGACAGAAGCTCGAGGTTCCGCTTTCCGCCGTCCCGCCTCCGGTCACCGACGGCGTCGTCACGATCAACACGATCCAATTCGCGCCATGGGAGGTCGACGCGAACCACAAGGCCACGACGCTCGCCTTCACGTTCGTGATCGGATTCAAGCCCGGCTCGGATCCGGCCAGAATCCTGATCGAGGACGACACCGAGCAGCCCATCCTAACGATTTTTGAGGACGGCCACCCGAAGATCCTCAAGGACAGGCTCTGGGGCGGCGTCAGCCGGCCCTTCGCCCCCTCGGACGAGCACGTCAACTGGGTGCTGAACCTCGACAACAATGTCCGGATCTACCGGGTCACGGTCGCTTTGAAGGACGGCACGACCCATGTGCTCCTGAAGCCCATCTTCGTCCCCTCCAGCATGAAGTCCTACATGCAGAAGCACCTTGAGCTCAACTAGGGGCGATCCCAGAGGTAAAACCTTGACTACCCGGAGGGGATGGCGCCTTTAGACTGTCCACCTGCAGACCCCCTGAACACAGCGATGACCCACACCTACCCGGCCCATGCCCGATAACGATGCGATAGAAGTCGAGGGCAAGGTCGTGGCCGTCCTTCCGGGGACGATGTTCAAGGTCGAACTGCTCAAGAGCCCGGGCCACGTGGTCCTGGCCCACATCTCGGGCAAGCTGAGGAAGAATTTCATCAAGATTGCCGCGGGCGACACGGTGAAGATGGAGATGAGCCCCTACGACCTTGAGAAGGCGCGGATCACGTTTCGCATGAAGGAGCAGGGCGGGTCGCCCGCTCCGCCCACACGGCGCCGCTACTGAGGCGGGCCGCAAGGCCCATGGACTCAAGCGCCTTCGCGTCCGACATCGACGCCTACCTCGCTTACCTGGACCTGGAGCGCGGGCTCGCGCGCAACACCCGCGAAAACTACCAGCGCGACCTGGAGCAGTGCGCCGCGTTCGTGGCAGGCCGGGGAGCCCCAGACTGGCGCGCCGTCGGGCCGGAGCATGCCGCGGCCTGGATCCGGTCCCTCAGCCGGGGCGCCGCGTCAAGCCAGGCGCGCAAGCTGACCGCGCTGCGGATGTTCGCCCAGTTCATGGTGCGCGAGCGCCTGCGCCCGGACGACTTCACGGAGCTCCTCTCGGGGCCGAAGCCCGCGCGCCGCCTGCCCGAGTCGCTTTCGGTCGCGGAGGTCGGCCGGCTCCTGGCTTCACCGTCCGGGGGCGACCCCGCCGCCCTGCGCGACCGGGGCCTCCTCGAGCTCTTCTACTCGAGCGGGCTCAGGGTTTCAGAGCTCGCCGCGCTCAACCTCCAGCAGGTCGACCTGAAGAACGGGTTCGCGCGGGTGTTCGGCAAGGGGTCGAAGGAGCGGGTCGTCCCCATGGGCGAACGGGCCCGGGACGCCCTGGGGGCCTGGATCACGTCCGGAAGGCCTCATTTCGTGAAGGCGCGAACCCGGAGCGAACTCTTCCTGTCGAGCCGCGGGACGTCGCTCTCGAGGGTGGGGCTCTGGGGGATAGTGAAGAAGCACGCAAAGCGCGCCGGGATAACAAAGTCGGTCAAGCCGCATCTCCTGCGCCACTCGTTCGCGACCCACCTGCTTTCGGGCGGGGCCGACCTTCGCTCGATCCAGGAAATGCTGGGCCACGCCAGCATCTCGACGACGCAAATCTACACGGCGGTCGAGGGCAAGAGGCTCCTGGACCAGCACGCGCGGTTCCATCCCCGAAACCGGGAGAAATGACGCGGCTCAAGGGCCAAAATCCTTGACCGGTCCGGGATTCAAGGCGTGATCGTTTGCCTTCATCGATCCGTGAAGATCAAAGTTTTCGTCACACCCAAGAGAAACGTCCTGGACCCCCAGGGAGTGGCCGTGGGCCACGCGCTGGAAAGCCTGGGCCTGGGGGGCCTGAAGGGCGCGCGGGTGGGCAAGGTGGTTGAACTGGAGATCGAGGGGAAGGATTCCCCGGAACTGCGGGCGCAGCTGGACAGGCTCTGCCGCGATCTCCTGAGCAACCCGGTGATCGAGGACTACCAGTACGAGATCGCCGGCACGTGAAAGGCGCGGCCATCAAGATCGCGGTCCTGCAGTTTCCCGGCTCCAACTGCGACCAGGACGCCTTCCATCTCTTCTCCACCGGGCTCGGCCTGCCCACGCGCTACGTCTGGCACAAGGAAACGAGGCTCGGCGAGGCCGACCTCGTGGTCATCCCGGGTGGGTTCTCGTACGGCGACTATCTGCGGTGCGGCGCCATCGCGCGCTTCTCGCCGGTCATGGGCGCCGCGCGCGACTACGCCGAGAGGGGCGGGGTCGTCCTCGGGATTTGCAACGGCTTCCAGATCCTCTGCGAGGCGGGCCTGCTTCCCGGCGCCCTCATCCGAAACAGCTCGCTCGAATTCCGCTGCCTGACCTGCGACCTGGCCGTGTCCGACGCGGGGCCCGCGTTCAACACGAGGACGCTCGGCACGCGGATCCGGCTGCCGATCGGCCACGGCGAGGGAAATTACCGGATCGACGAGGCGGGCAGGGAGAGGCTCGAGACCAACCGGCAGATCCTCCTGAGGTACACCGACAATCCCAACGGGTCCCTGGGTGCGATCGCGGGCGTCCGCAACGAGGAGGGGAACGTCTTCGGGATGATGCCGCACCCGGACCGGGCGTTTGAGAGGTTTCATCCGAGCATGGACGGGCTGAAGGTGGCCCGCGCGATCCTCTCGCTGCGGTTTCCCGAGGTTTCGCGAAAATCCGCATGAACCGAGCGGGGCTTCCTCCCAATCCCGACCCTGTCCTCAATCAGCCCATCACGCCGGAGCTGGTCAAGAAGCACGGGCTGCTGCCCGAGGAGTACGAGAAGGTGCGCCAGCATCTGGGCGGCGACCCGACCCTGACGGAGCTCGGGATATTCTCGGTGATGTGGTCGGAGCACTGCTCCTACAAGAACACGAGGCCCCTCCTGAAGGGCTTCCCGACCGAGAAGAGGGGCGCCACGGAGAATTTCGGGCGCGTGCTCGTGAAGGCCGGCGAGGAGAACGCGGGCATCATCGACGTGGGCGACGGATGGGCCATCGCGTTCAAGATCGAGTCGCACAACCACCCGAGCGCGATAGAGCCGTTCGAGGGCGCGGCGACGGGCGTCGGCGGGATCATCCGGGACATCTTCACCATGGGAGCCCGGCCCGTCCTCCTGACGAACTCGCTCAGGTTCGGCGAACTGAGCTCCCCGGCGACCAAGCGCCTCCTGCGGGGGGTGGTCTCGGGCATCGCCCACTACGGGAACTGCGTCGGCGTCCCGACGGTCGGCGGCGACGTGTACTTCGACCGGTCGTACGAGGGCAACCCGCTCGTCAACGCGCTCTGCCTCGGGACACTCCGCCACGACCAGATCCGCCGGGGAAGGGCCACCGGAGTGGGCAACCCCGTCTACTACGTGGGGGCGGCCACCGGGCGCGACGGTCTCGGCGGCGCCGCGTTCGCGTCAAAGGAGCTGAGTGCGGAGAGCTCCTCGGACCGTCCGGCCGTCCAGAAGGGCGACCCCTTCATGGAGAAGCTCCTGATCGAGGCGTGCCTCGAGATGATGGCGGTGCCCGGCCTGGTCGTCGGCATCCAGGACATGGGGGCGGCCGGGCTCACCTGCTCGACTTGTGAAACCGCGAGCCGCGGAGGGGCGGGCATCGAGATCGAGCTCGACGGCGTGCCCCAGCGCGAGCCCGGTATGAACTCCTACGAGATCATGCTTTCCGAGTCGCAGGAGCGCATGCTCGTCATCGTCCAGAAGGGCCGCGAGAGCGAGATCGAGCAGGTCTTTGAGAAATGGGACCTGCACGCCGCGCATGTCGGAACGGTGACGGACACGGGCCGGATGGTCGTCAGGCAGCACGGGGTCGTGGTCGCGGACATCCCGGCCCCGGCGCTCACGGACAACGCGCCCGTCTACCAGCGGGAGGCGAGGAGGCCCGCCTACCTCGACGAGACGTCGCGCTGGACCCCGCAGGGATCGGGCCTCGCGGACCTGGACCTTGCGGGCGCGGCGGCGGCGCTCCCCAGGCTGCTCTCCCATCCCACGATAGCGTCGAAGCGCTGGATCTACCGGCAGTACGACCACATGGTGCAGCACGGCACGGTCGTGCTGCCCGGGAGCGACGCCGGCGTCGTCCGCCTGCGCCTCGGCTCGAGCGAGAAGTTCATCGCGATCAGCAACGACTGCAACGGCCGGTACTGCTACCTGAACCCCCGCAGGGGCGCGCTCATCGCGATGGTCGAGTGCCTGCGAAACCTCGTCTGCGCCGGCGCCACGCCGCTGGCGATGACGGACAACCTCAATTTCGGGAACCCGTACAAGCCGGAGAACTTCTACCAGCTGAAGGAATGCGTCGAGGGCCTCGCGGAGGCCTGCAGGTTCTTCGACGTGCCGGTGGTCGGGGGCAATGTGTCCCTCTACAACGAGTCGCCCGAGGGGGCGATCGACCCGACGCCCACGGTCTCGGTCGTCGGGTTCATCGAGAAGGAGGCCCATATTACCCGGCAATTCGCGCGCGCGGGCGCGGCCGGGCTCATTCTTCTCGGGGGGGCGCCGGCCGAGCTCGGGGGAAGCCAGTACCTCGGTGTGATCCACGGCCTGAAGACGGGCGACGCGCCCGCGGTGGACTTGCCGGCCGAGAAGCGGCTCCAGGATTTCCTGCTCGCTCAGATCAGGGCCGGCCGGGTCTGCTCCGCGCACGACCTGAGCGAGGGCGGCCTCCTCGTGGCGATCAGCGAGAAGCTCTTCGGCGACGCAAGGCTGGGCGCCGCCGTGGACCTTTCGGGCCTGGAGGCGCCGCGGCTCGATGCCCTTCTGTTCGGGGAGAGCCAGGGCAGGGTGGTGATCTCGGTCGCGCCCGCGGACCTTTCCGCGGTTTTGGATGCGGCCAGGGCGGCCGGCGTCCCCGCGGACGGGATCGGCGCGGCCGCCCCAGGCGCGAATCTTTCCGTAAAGACGGCGCACGGGACCCTTGAATGGTCCGTCTCCGGGTTGCGATTGGGCTGGGAGACCAGTATAGAGTCAGCGATGAAGCGTCCCGGACTGTCCTGAAGCGCCATGAGCGATTTCGTTTCCCACGAGTGCGGGGTGGCGCTGGTCCGGCTCCTCAAGCCGCTGTCCTACTACCAGGAGAAGTACGGCACGCCGCTGTGGGGCTTCACGAAGCTGTTCCTGCTCATGGAAAAGCAGCACAACAGGGGCCAGGACGGCGCAGGCGTGGCCTGCGTCAAGCTCGACCTGCCCGCAGGCGAGCCGTTCATGTTCCGGGAGAGAAACGTGAAGTCCAACCCGCTGGACAGGATCTTCAAGAGCCTCCTGGTCCAGTACAACGACCATGTCGCCTCGGGCGCCATCCACCCGGAATTCCCCGAGACCGTGAAGAAGAACTTCGATTTCGGGGGCGAGCTCTTCCTCGGGCACCTGCGCTACGGGACCAGCGGGGGCTACAACCTGAGCGCCTGCCACCCCTATTTCAGGCGCAGCCCCTGGGCCACCCGCAACCTCGCCCTCTGCGGCAACTTCAACCTGACGAACACGGCCGACCTGAACCAATCGCTGATCGCGATCGGCCAGCATCCCGTGTTCGCGACGGACACCCAGGCCATCCTCGAGAAGATCGGGTCCTTCCTCGACGAGGAGCACGAGGACATCTACCGGTACCTGCGCACCCGCAATCTTGCGGGCGAGGAGCTCTCCCGGCGGATCAGCGAGGACCTCGACCTGACGCGCGTCCTTTCGCGGGCCTCCCAGAACTGGGACGGGGGCTACGTCCTGTGCGGGCTTGTCGGCAACGGCGACGCCTTCGTCGCCCGCGATCCGTCCGGCATCCGCCCGTGCCACTGGTTCCAGAACGACGAGGTCGTCGCCTTCGCCTCGGAGAGGGCGCCGCTCATGACCGTGTTCGACCTCGCGGTGGGCGACGTGAAGGAGGTCCTGCCGGGGCATGCGGTCGTGATCAAGCGCCGCGGCACGATCTCGGAGCACTCGTTCACCCCGACGCTCCCCAGGGCCTCGTGTTCCTTCGAGCGGATCTACTTCTCGCGCGGCAACGATGTCGACATCTACAGGGAGCGCCAGGCCCTGGGCGGCAAGCTCGCCCCCCAGGTCATCAGGGCGATCGACAACAACTGGGCGGACACGGTCTTCAGCTTCATACCCAACACCGCCGAGGTCGCCTATTATGGCCTCATGTCGGCGCTTCGCACGGTCCGGCGCGACGAAGTGAAGGCGGCGATCCTGAAGGCGAGCGGCGCAGGCGCGCTCACCGAGGCGCTCCTCGACGACCTCATCCTGCGCAACTGGCCGCGCGGCGAGAAGGTGGTGAGCAAGGACCTGAAGATCCGGACCTTCATCGGGCAGGAGTCGATGCGCAACGCGCTCGTCAGCCATGTCTATGACATCACGTACGGCTCGGTGCGAGCGGGCGTGGACAACCTGGTCTGCGTCGACGACTCGATCGTGCGCGGCACGACGCTGCGGCGCTCCATCCTGCGCATCCTCGCGAGGCTCAACCCCAGGAAGATCGTCATCGTCTCCACCGCGCCCCAGATCCGCTACCCGGACTGCTACGGGATCGATATGTCGGAGGTCGGGAAATTCGTGGCGTTCGAGGCCGTCGTGGACCTGCTGAAGGAGACGGGGCGCACGGAGCTCCTCGCGGACGTTTACCGCTCGTGCGTGCTGGAGATTGAGCGCAAGGGGAGCGTCAACCACGTGCGCAGGCTCTACGATCCGTTCACGGCCGAGGAGATCTCGGCGCGCATATCCAAGCTCGTCAGGCCGCCGAAGATCGACTGGCACGGCGAGATCGAGATCATCTTCCAGACGATCGAGAACCTTCACGCGGCCGTTCCCGGCCACACGGGTGACTGGTATTTCTCGGGGCGCTACCCGACGCCGGGCGGATACCGCGTCGTGAACCAGGCCTACGTGAACTACTACGAGAAGTACGAGGGAAGATCGTACTAAGGAATGTCCCTCTCCTACGAATCCTCGGGCGTCAGGTATGGGCCGCTGGACGCGTTCAAGAGGGCGTGCCAGAAGGCCGCCCTCACGACGACCGACCTGCTGGCCGGCCACGGCTTCAAGGAGCCGTCGACCGTGCGGGGCGAGAGCGCCTACCTGATCGAGGCCGGCGACCATTTCCTCGCGCACGTCGAGGAGGGGCTGGGTACGAAGAACCTGGTCGCGGACGCCGTGCAGGCCGAGAGCGGGAAGTGCTATTACCGCGCGATCGGCATCGACACGGTCGCCACGATCGCGAACGACCTGGTGACCTGCGGGGCGCTTCCCATCGCGGTGGCAATGCACGCCGCGGTGGGCAGCTCGGACTGGTTCGCCGACGAGAACAGGGCCGAGGAGCTTGTGGCGGGATTTGCCGAGGGATGCCGCGCGGCAGGCGCGGTGTGGGGCGGGGGGGAGACGCCGGCCCTGCGTGGGCTGGTCGAGCCCGCGGCCATCATCCTCGCCGGGTCGGCGGTCGGAAGGATCTGGCCCAAGTCCCTGCGCATCGTGGGGGACGTGCGGGACGGGGACTCGATCATTTTCCTTGCGTCCTCGGGCGTGCAGACGAACGGGCTCACGCTCTGCAGGAAGATCGCGGAGAGTCTGAAGGGGCGCTATTCGACCCCCGTCGGGGATGGCCTGTCGCTCGGCGAGGCCCTCCTCGCCCCGTCGACGCTCTACGTGGCCTTCGTCCGCGAATGCCAGCGCCGCGGGGTGCACCTGAACTACGCGGCGCACGTGACCGGGCACGGCTGGCGCAAGCTGATGAGGCTCGAGGAGCCGTTCGTGTATGAGATCACCGCGCCGCGGCCGATCCCGGCAATCTTCAGTTTCCTGATGGAATCCGGACCCGTCGCCCCCAGGGAGGCCTTCGCCACGTTCAACATGGGGATCGGCTTCGCGGTGTACGTGGCGCCCGGTGCCGCCGGGGCGGCGCTCGATGCCGCGCGCGCGTCGGGCTACGACGCCTGGGTCGCCGGCCGGGTGCGCAGGGACGGAGCCCGCAAGGCCGTGTCAATCCCGTCGCTCGGGCTGGAGTTCGAGGGAGACACGCTCCAGGTCAGATGACCCCCCTCAAGCCCGGTTTGTGACGGGGAAAAGGCAAACCGGTGGCGGACGCGGAAATTTCCGTCCGCGTTGCGATTTGGCGTTGCAAGTGCTAGGGTCCCATGGAGTCCGTGGGGCTGTTTGTACCCAGGGTAATCCAACGTCTCATCCATGAAAAAGACCACTAAGACAGTCGAAAAGACGCCCGCCCCGGCGGCCAAGCCCGCAGCGCCGGCCCCGGCGCGCAAATCCACCATCGCGCCGAAGATCAAGACCCCGGCCGACTTCGCCGCGCCGGCGCCCGCGATCGTGGCGAAGCCGAAGGCGGGCCGCGTCACCCTCGTCGCGAAGGTCGACGTCGGGTTTGGCAACGTCCTCTATGTCCGGGGAGACGAGCCTTTTCTTCACTGGGGCAAGGGCACGGCCCTTGGAAACGTTTCCGGGGACAAGTGGGAGATCGTTCTGACCGGAATCGACAGGCCCTTCGACTTCAAGTTTCTCGTCAACGACTCGGGCTGGAGCATGGGCGAAAACTACACCGCGAGCCCCGGCGACACGGTGACGCTCAGCCCTTCCTTCTGACGGGCGGCGGCTTCCGGTCGGGATTCAGCTCTCTGAGCTGCCTGCCCAGCTCGCGGGCAGCATCCGCGCTGTCGTCGATGTCGTTCGAAGCGGCTTCGACGAACCTCATGTGGACCGTCGAGAACGGCCTCGGGATGTGGAAGCCATCCCAGCTCGACAGTCTCCAAGACGCCTCGAAATCGAATCCCGCGAGGACCACCCGCGCGCGGGCCCGCCGGGCGACGATGAGCGCCCCGGGCTTCATCTCGTAGCAGGGTCCCCTCGGGCCGTCCGGCGTGACGGCCACGTCGCAGCCCGCCTCCAGGGCCTCCACGAGCTCGGTCACGGCTTCGCGACCCAGGCGGCTGGATGAGCCCCTGACGGGCCGGACTCCCAACATTGAAAACATCGCGGAGAGCCATGCCCCGTCGCGGCTTGCGCTGATCAGGCCGTAGATGGGATGTCCGCCGCGGTAACGACGGGCAAACTCGGCCGCGAGGAACAGGCGGTTATGCCAAAAGATGAAAAGGGTGGGCTCACCCCTCAGCCTGACCACCCTGAAGTCCTCCTCCGGGGCGATGACCCTGATCGTCCTCCACCACAAGCGGACAAGAACCGCGAGCGGCCAGACGGCTATGCGGCGCCACGGCGGGATCCCGTGGACGTAGGTTGCAGGAGGTGTCTTCAGGCCCGCTCTTGTCTCGCAAATGACGCATGCCTGTCGAGCCGCATTGACGATCAGCGGATTTGAGGCCACCGAACGATGCATGCTTCCTCACTGTCCCCACCTTCCCCATCCCCGACCGGGACTGGACTGGCGGATGCTCAATGCCTTCGCCGCGGGAGACCGCGGGGACCGGTTCTATGACGCGTGCCTGGAATATGCGCACGCGCTCTGGCATCGGAAGTACGCAGCCCGGGCGATGCTCTGCCTCGACAGGGCGATGGGGGCCGACCTGAGGGGCGACGAGGCCATCCTCTCGGCTTGGCCGATGCCCTATGCGGCCATGGTCTGGTTCATGCGGCATTCGCCCAGGGATGTCTTCATCGGGAACCCGCGGATTCATT
>Ga0302325_10033003_pt1 | contig 10616 bp, 7 predicted proteins | sample Palsa_T0_2_FD_201948 | JGI IMG/M metagenome (GOLD analysis project Ga0302325, IMG submission 201948) | Peat permafrost microbial communities from Stordalen Mire near Abisko, Sweden - Palsa_T0_2 | ecosystem: Environmental > Terrestrial > Soil > Palsa > Peat permafrost | place: Sweden: Abisko...
TGCCGCACTTGTGGCGCCAAACCTGGGGAGAAATGTGAGCTCAGCACTGGCCAGCCCCGCACCGCGCCGCATCGAGACCGACGCTCAGAGGCCGCAGAAAAGGAACTGGGCAGCGAAACCGATCCGGACAACCCAGCGAAGGCAGCATAGATCCACGCCGCAGAATTCAGTCCAGCACGGGCCTCGGCGAGCGCTCGGCTGAAACAGTCGAGGGCTTCATTGACCGAGGCCGCGGCTGCCGTGCCCTCTTCGATCGGGAGCGTCGCAATCTGTCGTTGAGGTCTCGCGGAACCGTTGCCTGGAAAGCCCGCGGGAGTCGATGGCTCCGCCTGCTATTTCATGGGCGGCAGGTACGGAATATAGCGGGCAAACAACCAGCACAGGAAGAACACGACCGGGATATGAACGATTAACTGCAGCACTCCATATCCCACAATATCGCGCGCCTTCAATTTCAATATGCCCAGCAGAGGCAGCATCCAGAAGGGATTCACCAGATTGGGCAGCGCTTCCGACGCGTTGTAGATCTGCACCACCCAGCCCAGATGTACCTGGTGCAGATTCGCGGCCTGGAGAACATACGGCGCTTCGATGACCCATTTGCTGCCGCCCGATGGAATGAAAATGCCGAGCACCGCCGAATATATCGCTACCAGCAAAGGATAGGTGCCGTGGGTGCTGACCGAGGCGAAAAGTTTTGCCAGCGAATCTGCAATGCCCGTTCCCACAATCATCCCGAAGATCACTGCGTAAAACGGGAACTGGATCAGCACGCCGCCGGTGGCTGGAATGCACTCCACTACGGCACGCATAAAGCGCTTTGGCCGCCAGTGCAATAAAAGCCCAACCGTGATGAACATGAGGTTGTAAGTATTAAGGTCCAGCGCTGCCAGGGCGCCTTGCGGAGAAGTGCGGAAGACGTCCGCCAGGTAATAACACAGCAACGCCGCAACCAGAACCGTCAGCAGCGGACTGTATTCCAGCCATTCGCCGGGTTTGCTCCTAAGCTCGAGGCTGGAGCGAATCGGCTCGTATTGGATGCCATACGACTCGGCAGTTCTGGCGTTCTCCGGCGAGGGCGTGGACAAGTAGGCGATCAGCACCGAGAGCACGATCAGGATCGCCGTGGTCGCGATGCTTTGCCACAAGAACAGGGTTTGGGTGAGTGGGATCAGACCACTGATGCTGAACAGTGACGGCGGTATGGCGGACTTGGTCGCCATCAGCATGGCGGCGGAAGATGACAGCCCCATCGCCCAGACGGCTCCCAGACCAAGATACGCAGCACCGCCAGCAGCGCGGTAGTCCAGTCCTCTGATGCGATGAGCCAGTTCCCGGACAAACAGTCCGCTGAAAATCAGGCTCAAGCCCCAGGAGATCAGCGACGTCAGCATGGAAAAAAGCGCAACCATGGCAACTGCTCCCCTCGGCGTTTGCGGGATGCCAGCCAAGGCGCGAATTAAGCGATATACGATTGGCGTCGAGGCCACCACATATCCGCCGACGATGATCATCACCATCTGCATGGTGAAAGGAACCAGAGTCCAGAAGTTCTTCCCACCCTGAATGGCCAGTTTGGCTGGACTTTGATGAAGCAAAAGGCCGGCAACAAAGATCACCACGATTCCCAGCAGCGCAAAAATCAGCGGATCCGGGAACCAGCGTTCACTCCAGTTGGCGAGCCCCAGTCCAAAACGGACTAGGCCTTGTTCATGATCTGCCGCCTGCTTCTCCGGTGGCATGTGCATGCTTGGTCCTTTCGGTTGCGAGCGCTCGGTGCCCGACATTGTAGCGTGTATTTCGTGGCACGCAAGCCATTGTGCGGGATTCCACGATGGGTGTAGGATGCGTGCGATTGGGAGGGCAGGATGGGCTGCGACCTGCTAGATCCGGAGCGAGCATGAGTACTTTCCCGGTTTTATTGGCTGCGCTGTGCGTGTACGCCCTTGCCTACCGTTACTACAGCGCGTTCATTGCCGCGAAGGCTCTGGCGCTCGACGATCGTCGCACCACTCCGGCGCACACCTACGCAGACGGGCACAACTATGTTGCCTCGCCACGATGGGTGCTGTTCGGACATCACTTCGCGGCCATCGCGGGAGCCGGTCCGCTGGTGGGGCCGACACTGGCCGCGCAGTTCGGGTTTGCGCCGGGGTTTCTTTGGCTGCTGGTGGGCGCGGTTCTGGCTGGGTGTGTGCAGGACTTCACCGTGCTGGTGGCGTCGGTGCGTCATCGCGGCCGCTCGTTAGCAGATGTTGCCCGCACTGAGATCAGTCCCTTCGCTGGCTTGGTGGCGATGGTCGCCGTCCTGTTTATTCTGCTGGTCACCCTTGCCGGCCTCGGCATCGTAGTGGTCAACGCGCTGTCGAATAGTCCCTGGGGCGTCTTCACCATCGGCATGACCATCCCCATCGCCGTCGTCATGGGGTGGTGGATGTTCAAAAGCCATGCCGGGAAGATAACCGTCACCGGCCCCAGCATTTTTGGCGTCGTCCTTTTGATCGGCAGCGTGATCGCCGGGCACTGGGTCGCTCAGACCGGATTTGCCAGAGCACTCACCTTTACCCCTCACCAGATCACGTATCTCATGGCCATCTACGGTCTGGTGGCGTCGGTTCTTCCCGTCTGGCTGGTACTGGAACCGCGCGACTATCTCTCGACCTACGTCAAGTTGGGCACGATCGCCGTCTTGATCGTGGGCGTCTTCGTGGTTCATCCCAACATCAAATTTCCAAACTTCACCCAGTTCGTTCATGGCGGCGGACCGATCATCAAGGGAAATCTCTACCCGTTCCTTTTTGTGACCATCGCTTGTGGTGCGATCTCGGGCTTCCACTCGCTGGTGGCTTCCGGCACCACGCCCAAGATGCTGGACAAGGAAACAGACGCTCGCTTCATCGGATACGGAGCCATGATTTGCGAGTCGCTGGTGGGTTTGCTGGCTCTCATTGCGGCCTGCTCCATGTATCCGGGCGACTACTTTGCCATCAACACCACGCCGGCCGTCTTCAGCCACCTGGGTCTGAACACGGTCAACCTCGATATGTTCTCCCGCGAAGTCGGGGAGAAACTGGCGGGGCGGACGGGAGGGGCGGTTTCACTCGCTGTCGGCATGGCGCAGATCTTCCGTGGCCTGCCGGGGATGGATCGCCTGATGGGGTACTGGTATCACTACGCCATCATGTTTGAAGCGCTTTTCATCCTGACTACGGTGGACACCGGGACCCGCGTGGCCCGCTACGTCCTGCAGGAACTCATGGGCAAAGTGTACAAGCCATTCGGCAACAGCGCCTGGCTCTGGGGAAATTTGATCACCAGTTCGCTGGTGGTTCTCGGCTGGGGATACCTGATCTACACGGGAAGCATTTCCACGATATGGCCGTTGTTCGGAACCGGGAACCAGTTGCTGGCAACCATCGCGCTGGCGGTGACGACCACCTTCCTCATTAACATGGGCAAGCAGAAATATGCGTGGATTACGGCGGTTCCGATGTGCTTCGTGGGTGCTGCTACGCTTACGGCGGGAGTGCTGTCGATCAAGAACATTTTCTGGCCATTGACCTCCACGCCCGGTCAGGTATTTACCGGCTATCTGGATTCAGTGCTTATGGCCATCTTTATCGTGGGCGTAGTTCTCGTCGTATTCAGTGCGGTACGGCGTTGGATCGCGGTGCTGAACGGCGCTCCCGCGCCGCAGGAGGCCTTCGGTCCTCCGGTCACCGCTGCGGGCGAAGTGAAGATGGGTTGCTGCTAGGCCGCTGGGCGCGTGATTCTGTCGTGGAAGGCCGAACGTTTCGCGGTTAAACATTGGCTTGTGTAATCGCGCATGGCGAGGGCTTATCTAGCATCCGCTGGAGCACTTCGTCGAACTTCCCTTTAACTACCTTCAGCAAATGAATCAGGCGTTCCCAGAAGCGATGGTCCCTGTTCCGCCTGAACTCTTGAGGGCCGTTGAATGTATTCCCGACGAGGACGACCGGCACGTGCTAGCCGCCGCGATTATGGCTCACGCTAACACGATAGTCACACAAAACACGAAGCATTTCCCCAAACGTTGTCTCGAAAAATTTGGAGTGCTTTGTCAAACGGCAGATGATTTCCTGATACACCAGTACCATCTCTGCCCACAGCTAATCTTGGACAAGCTTGACGATGAGGGTGCTGGAATTTCCCAGAGCCGCGCATATGTCGTCACAAGTCTGAAGGCATCTGCCGGTGAATTCTGCAAGCTTCTGGAGGTGAATAATCTCGGTTCCTGACAGCCCTGGTCAACAACGAAAGAAGGTCGCGAATCACTCACAGATTGTCCGCCAAACCAAGTTCCATCAGTAGTCTGGCCCCGGATGGCAGCCAACTGCGGTCGGGCCAGTCTACTTGTTAGCGGAAAAACGACAACCTGCAAGCCGGAGGTTTTGCTTCTGGCGATAGTGTGCATCTCTGTCGACACTGAAGGTGTGTGTAGATCCGCAGCGATCCGCTCATACAATGGGTCAGGTCTCCATCAGGATGCGCTGTCCCAAATGCCAATTCGATCATCCACTGCAGACGACCGAGTGCCTGAAGTGCGGAATCATTTTTGCGCGTTACCTAGCAGTGGTGTCAGCGGCGAAACAGGCGAATGTTGAGGCGCAGGTGGTCCAGACTGGGGCGCTTTCGCCAAATGTAGCTCTACCAGTCCGAAACGACGCGCTCCGAAACGATGCGCTCTGGGAGTTCAAGTGCCGGATATTCGCTCTGCCTTTGGCACTGGTCGTTGCGCGCCTGGTGGCACGCTCCCCACTGGGCATGCTCGCAATGGTGCTGCACGAAAGTGGGCACGCGATCACCGCTTGGCTCACGGGCCGCTGGGCAGTTCCTATGCTCTGGGTTACGATGCACGGCGAGGAACGATCCTGGTGGGTCGTGCTGGCGGTGACATCTGGCATCATGTATTGGGGATTTCTCGCATGGAAGTCGGAGCGGCGGGGGTGGTTGTGGGCTGTCGGCGCGGTGCTCATCGTGCAACTGATTTTCCTGCGTTTGCCTGCAGGATCTTCGATTGTTTTTGGTGGGGATGGCGGCGCGTTTGTACTGGGCACAGCCCTGATGGCGACGTTTTACGCTCCTCGCGAGAGCGCAATATATAAAAGTTGGGGCCTGCGCTGGGGATTGATGGCAATCGGAGCGACAAGTTTCGTACACGTTTTCTTGGTATGGTCAGGACCGCTTGAAGATATTCCATTCGGAGAGATCGAAGGAGTCAACCTCTCTGACCCCAGCCTGCTCACCACGGTATACGGGTGGTCGGTTACGCAATTGGTCGATCGCTACATGCGGCTCGCGACGGTGTGCCTGGTGGTTCTGGCTGGGATATACGTTTGGGGATTGGTCTCCGCATATCGGGAGGCGCAAGGCGCCACTTGATGTCGTGCGCGGTCTGGTAGCGTTCCTCTGAATTCTTCTGCAGGCATGTCTTAACCAGGTGCTCGAACGCTGGGTGCTCGAACGCTGGCGGCGTTTGCGGTTTGATCGCGCCTGATCGGCTCGGGGTCGCTTTCGAGGATCGAAGAGCCAGCGAAATCTGACTTTTGCCCTTGTTGTTTTCCGTTAACGTGTAGACTGCTTTCTCCAGTAACGAGTAGACTGCAGGCCAGTCAAGAGGTTAGAGGAGAGAGACCAGAATACAGAGCGCCAAAGATCGAGCCTTTAGCGGAGTTCTTGTTGGTCCTCCAGCGCCGGCAGGCGGTCCAGGGTTCTGATGCCCGGCATGAGCCGACGACGTGGATCTGCAGGATCTTTCGGTTTACTCCCAGGGCTGTCGGGAACGATTCGTATATTCAGCACTGTCTTGAAGGCTCCCACTTCCGTCCTTAGTGTGTCTCGCAAGGCGCACTGGTGTTGAATGCAGAAAACTCCATCGCCAATTCGGATTGAGGCGATCTCAAGCTTCCGGCTGCGCCGCCACCACCTCTGGGATGAGTCTCCCAAGGATGCGGTTACCATCTGCCGTGACATGTGCGGCGTGCAGGCGCAGGTCATGTCAGCGGCCTATCTCCAGCTTTGGACGCGCAACCACGCCATCGCACGGTCCGAGATCGAAAGCGCATTGTGGAAGACTCGGACTCTGGTCAAGACCTCCCTGATGCGCCAGACGCTGCATTTCATCCCGGCCGATGAATTCCTGCTCTACATTGCCGCGCTGAAACCGAGTCGAGTGGCTGCAGTGCTGCGGGTCATGGCCAGATGCGGCATCGCGCGCGAAGAAGGCGAAGCTCTCACCCCATTGATCATGGACGCACTCGGCTCAGGGCCGTTAGGCCGGGCTGCCATCGCCGCCGCCGTTCGTCCCAAAGTGAGCAAACGCATGCGCGCCTGGATGGAAAAGGTCTCGAGCATCGTGCGGGTGCCGGTGGCGGAGGGGCTGATTTGTTATGGATCGGGCGAGAGCAATGAAGTCAACTTCATTCGCGTGGACCAATGGCTGCCTCGCCTGAAGCCGCAACCGATCTCGCCGACTGAAGCGCAGTGTGCTCTCTTGCGCAAGTATTTGCGCGCCTATGGCCCAGCTACGCTGACTGACTTCGCCCACTGGTCGGGCATCCCGATGCAGGCGGTGAAACCGCTTCGCGCTTTGCTCGAATCCGAACTGGCGGAGATTCCCGGCGACAAAAAGAGGTGTCTCTTGCTGCGGGAGGATGTGGCAGTTCTAAACGGCAGCCCTGTGGCAACCTCGATTCGCTTGCTGCCGAGCTTCGATTCCTACCTGCTGGCTCATCGCGACAAAGACCACCTCGTGAACCCGAAGCACTATAAACGCATCTACCGCAGCCAGTGGTGGATCTCGCCCGTCGTACTCATCAATGGTTCGGTTCGAGGTGTGTGGTCTCACAAACTTCAAGGCAAGCGGCTGCGTTTGAACATTGAGCCATTTGGCAAGCTCTCCAAGGCATGGCGCGCCGGGATTGAGCGGGAAGCCGACCGCCTGGCGATCTTTTTTGACCGCGATCTGGAGCTTCAGTTCGGACCAAGAAGCTGAGGGCAGTGGCCCATCTTGGGTTGAGCCGCAGGTTCTCGGCCGTTTCAGCCGCGCTCTCCGGCTGCGCCGGGGGCTTCGGCAAAAGTGGGCGAGCAGAGTTGGCTCACTCGCCCGCCTGTTGCCCGAAACCTACACCTCCGTAATTTGAGGGTAGACTGCTCGAGCACTACAGTGAGAACATGCGGGTTCTTCTTGGCTCCGGCAAGCGCTATCTTTGGGGCTGCGCGTTCTTACTCGGAGGGGTAGTTCTGGGTGCGCTCCTCGTCGTTGGTTCGATGCCTGCGCTCGGACAGACTTCACCTTCATCCCTTAGCCCGGCCAACAATCCCGATCGATTTCCCATTACCACGAGTTCGCCTGAAGCTGCCACGTTGTTCGATGAAGGATTGCGCCTTAGATACGACTTTCACACGGACGAGGCTTTGGTGAAGTGGCGGGAAGCCACCACGAAAGATCCGAATTTTGCTCAGGCTTGGGCTTACATCGTGTGGTTGGGACTCGATCCTCAGGAAGTTAAGCAGGCGGCGGAGAAGGCGCAGCTTGCGTCCGAGAACGTGACGCCCGGGGAAAAGCTTCTGGTGAAGTGGATGATATCGACGAACGAGGGACATTTTCTCGACGCCATTGCATCCATGAACGATTTGCTGTCGATGTATCCCCGCGATGCCGCATTGAGCTACGAAGCTGGGCTCTGGCTGCAATCGCAGGGTGATTACGAAGGCGCTGTGAGGTTCACGAAGCGCGCGCTCGAGATTAACCCCAATTTCGGCGGCGCTTTGAATACCCTGGCGTATGACCTCGCCTACCTGCATCAGTACGACGACGCGATCTTTGACTTGAAGCGCTATGCCGAGATGGAACCGAACGATCCCAACCCCCGCGATTCGCTGGGCGAAATTCTGCAGCAGGCAGGACGGCTGGAGGATTCGATGGCCGAGTATCGGGAAGCGCTGAAGCTGAACCACAAGTTTTACCATTCTCAGAACGGTCTCGGCGACGCTTACGCCTTGCTCGGAAGCCAGGACCGTGCTCGCCAGGAATACGCCAAAGCGCTTCCGCTGGCGCTCACACCACAGGATCAGCTCGACTGTGAGATTCAATTCGCAATAAGCTACGCGCGTGAAGGGAATCTGAAGCAAGCCCGGATGGCGCTGACCACGGTGCTGGCGGAGGCGACGAAGCTGCAACTGAACGCCTACCGAAGCTCCATCCATCTGTACCTGGCGCTGTTGGCAGAATCCCGCGCCGCCGCCTTCCAACATCTTGACGACGCAGAAGCGGCTTTGCAGATGCCCGGGCCTGTGTCCGGGAAGGGCCGCACCCGGCTACTGGCGCGCATCTTGCACATGCGAGCCCGGTTGGCGGTGGAAGACGGAAATCTGGCAACGGCCAGTACCGCCGTCGCGCGCTTGGAGCAAATGGTCCAAACCACCCGGAGTAACAGCGTCGAGCGCGCATACCACGGAGCCAATGGGGTGCTATTGGCTGCGCAGTCGAAAATCGCTGCGGCCATCGAAGAACTGCAGGAGGATCCGGAGGATCCCTTCTCCATGGCCAAGCTAGCGGAATTGCAGGCGGCGAGCGGGAATGCTCAGGATGCGGCGGTAACCAGGGCGCGCCTGAAGGCTGATTACGGCACCACGCTGGAGGACTGGCTCGCCGTCCGCCGCTTCAGGCAATGATGAAGTTGAAGAACACAGTTCTCCGAAACCTGCCAAGAGCGCGGTCTTCGACGGTAAATCCGAACGCCAGGTCGCCATGCTAAGCGCGACGTCTCCTGCAAGAACGGAACCGTGAAGTCCTGCCTGGGCGGGGGAACTTTCCTGAAGTTGTTGTACCGTGGGCCACTTGTGCCCGGCCCTTATGGGATGGCTGGCGCAAAAGCGTTAGCACTCATCAGAGTTCCATAGCCTTACTCCACGCCTTCCAGCGACTCTGCCACTCCATCCACCGGCGGCATCGCGCGTTCGTGCGCCGACCCGAGAGGATGCAACGATGTTGAGTATAATTTCGCAGGCGCACGAGCACGTTCGAAATCTCAGGGCGTGATTCAGTCAGAGGAGAGCAGCCATGTCACTGGCCAGGCTCGGCTTTTTCGCAGTTCTTGCCACAATCGTTGCCCACGCGCCGCAGGTAGCGAACAATCTGGACGTGGCAAATCGGGTAGAGGCATCCTCCGCCAAGAGAGAGATCTCTCCGGCCATTCCTCTTCCCGTCCAATCCAAGAACCCCGAACTTCTGGGTGTCGGAAAGATACTGGTGGCCAGCCGAAGCCTCAGCGATCCGTATTTCGCTCAAACCGTTATCCTGCTGGTTCAATTCGATGCCGGCGGTGTGGTCGGACTCATTCTCAACCGCCGAACCGAACTCCCGGTGTCACGCGTGCTTGGGGACTACCAGGCCGCGAAAGACCGTTCCGACCCGGTCTATTTCGGGGGGCCAGTCGATTCCCAGCAGATACGGGCTTTGCGCAAGTCGCCGGCCAATCTCGATGGGGCGACAGAGATTTGCCATGGGGTGTACCTGATTGCCACGAAGGCCCAGCTCGAACGGACCCTAACCGATCGGGCTGCCCCCAAAGCTTTTCATGTGTATCTGGGATATGCCGGATGGCAGGCCCATCAACTGCGAAAGGAAATGGAACTGGGGGCGTGGTTCGTTTTTCCAGGAGATGCCGAGACCGTCTTCCATTCCGATCCCGATTCCTTGTGGCCGCAGATGATTCGTAAAACCGAGCTGCAGATGGCGCGGAACGAGCCACTACCAATAAATGCCCGAGATTTGCTTTTGTTGCGAAGGCATATGAGGATATCAGTGCATGATCGTGAACTTCGCGGAGCGGGCGCACAACCACAACTGGGAACTCGACCCGGTGACCCGATCCCTGCTCGACACCGATTTCTACAAACTGCTGATGCTGCAGTTTGTCTGGAAGCATTACCCGAAGACGCATGTGCAGTTCACCTTGTTCAATCGCTCTCCCAGCGGCCCCGTAGACACTTTCGCGCACGAAGAACTCATCGAGCAGCTGGATCACGCTCGCAACGTCCGCTTTCGCAGGTCGGAACTGGTCTGGCTTGCCGGCAACACGTTCTATGGACGCCGCGGAATCTTTGAGCCAGCCTTTCTGGAGTGGCTGGAACGCGATTTCAGATTGTCGGACTACGTGCTGTCGGTCAAGGACGGCCACTTTCATCTATCCTTCGACGGTCTCTGGACCGATACCACCATGTGGGAACTGTATTCGCTCTCCATCATCAACGAGCTGCGCACCAGAGCCAATCTGAAAAAGCTGAGCGAGTTCGGTCTCGACATCCTGTACGCCAAGGCGAAGACCAAACTGTGGGACAAAATCGAGCGCCTGCGCGAAGTTCCCCATCTTAGCGTTGCAGACTTCGGAACCCGGCGCCGTCACAGCTTCCTCTGGCAGGAGTACATTGTCGAGGCCATGGCGGCGAATCTGGGCAGCGGTTTTGTCGGAACCTCGAACGCCTTCCTCGCCCACAAGCATGACCTGGAGGCGATCGGAACCAATGCGCATGAGATCCCCATGGTCCTCGCCGCCATGGCGCCCGATGACGAAGCCCTGAAAGCTTCTCAG
>Ga0302325_10033004_pt1 | contig 10616 bp, 8 predicted proteins | sample Palsa_T0_2_FD_201948 | JGI IMG/M metagenome (GOLD analysis project Ga0302325, IMG submission 201948) | Peat permafrost microbial communities from Stordalen Mire near Abisko, Sweden - Palsa_T0_2 | ecosystem: Environmental > Terrestrial > Soil > Palsa > Peat permafrost | place: Sweden: Abisko...
GCCGAATACGCGCAGCAGGGTGAGTTCATGAAGCTCCACTTCATCGAGCGCTTCACTAAACCCAACGAGCTAATCTCTCTATATCGCAACGGCAACTTCACTGATTTCTGCCGCGGCCCGCACGTGCCCAGCACCGGCCGCGTCAAGGCCTTCAAGGTCACTTCCATCGCCGGCGCCTACTGGCTTGGCGACGAAAAAAATCAGCAGCTGCAGCGCATTTATGGAACAGCTTTTTTCAACACCAAAGACCTCGAAGCCCACTTCAAGCATCTCGAAGAGATCAAGGCGCGCGACCATCGTGTGCTCGGCAAGCAGCTCGACCTCTTCAGCATCCAGGAGGTCGCCGGCGCTGGCCTCATCTTCTGGCATCCCAAGGGCGGCCTTATCCGCAAGGTGATGGAAGACTGGATGCGCGAAGAGTGTATCCGCCGCGGCTATTCCATGGTCTTCACGCCGCACCTCATGCGCCGCGAGCTCTGGAAGATCTCTGGCCACGAAGAGAACTACGCCGAAAACATGTACCCGCCCATGGAGCTGGACGATGCCGAGTACCGCATCAAGCCGATGAACTGCCCCGGCCACATCCTCATCTACAAGAATTCTCCGCGCAGCTATCGCGATCTCCCCCAGCGCTACGCCGAGCTCGGCAACGTCTACCGCTACGAACGCTCTGGAACAATGCACGGCCTCTTGCGCGTGCGCGGTTTCACGCAGGACGACGCCCACATCTTCTGCACCCCCGAGCAGATCGAATCCGAGATCGAAGCCTGCATCGACTTCGCCGAAGCCGTGCTCAAAACATTTGGATTTTCGGAATTCCAGATCGAGCTCTCTACCTGGGACCCGCGCGACAAAAAATTCATCGGCAGCGCCGAAAAGTGGGACACCGCCGTCGGCTCGCTCACCCGCGTCCTCGAGCGCAAGAACATCCCCTACAAAACCATGCCCGGCGAAGCCGCCTTCTACGGCCCCAAGATCGATATCAAGCTCGTAGATGTCCTCGGCCGCCTCTGGCAACTCTCCACCGTGCAGTTTGACTGGAATCTCCCCGAGCGCTTCGATCTCGAATACATCGGCGAAGACGGCGCCCGCCACCAACCCGTCATGGTGCACCGCGCGCTCTTTGGTTCCGTCGAACGCTTCTTCGGTGTCCTCATCGAGCACTACGCCGGCGCGTTTCCCCTCTGGCTCGCGCCCGTCCAGGTCGGCCTCGTCCCCATCAGCGAGAAGCACCTCAAATATGCCGAGTCAGTGAAGAAAAAACTCGAAGCCGCTGGCTTGCGCGTCGAGCTCGACACTAGCAATCAGAAGATGAATGCCAAGATCCGCGACTTCGGCCTGCAGAAGATTCCCTTCATCCTCATCCTCGGCGACAAGGAAGCAACCACTGATTCCGTTTCCGTCCGCGTCCGCGCCAAAGGCGACGAAGGCAGCGTCACTATCGCTGACTTCATCGCCCGCGCAACCAAGCTTGTCGCCGAGCATTCGATAGAGCTATAAGGGATCGTCGATAAGCAAGCTGTCTAAAGTCATGGGTTTTTCTAATCCCTGTCTTCTTCGCATCTCGCATCTCATATCTCGCATCTGTACTTGCACAGAGGTGACCCATGAAAGCTGTAGTTCTGCACGCCTACGGTCCGCCCAGCAATCTGAAGTATGAAGACTTCGCCGACCCCACCGCCGGCCCCGGAGAAGTCCTCATCCGCGTCCACGCCGCGGGCGTCAATCCCATCGACTGGAAGATCCGCTCCGGCGCAACGGCCAGTCGCTTCACCACTACCTTCCCCGCCATCCTCGGTTATGACTTCGCCGGCACGGTGCAGGCCCTCGGTGAAGGTGTCACCGGCTTCGCCGCCGGCGACCGCGTCTTCGGCCGCACTGACAACTGCTACGCCGAGCTCACCACCGTCAAAGCCTCCGAGCTCGCCAAAGTCCCTGAAGGTTTAGACCTTACCGTCGCCGGAGCCCTCGCCACTCCCGTCACCACTGCCGACCAGCTCATTCATGAAGCCGTCAACGCCCAGCCCGGCCAGACCATCCTGCTCACCGGAGCTCTCGGCAGCGTCGGCCACGTCGCTCTCTTCGCCGCCATTGAATCCGGCGTCAAGGTCATCGCCGGCGTCCGCAAGCAGGAGATCGACAAAGCCATCGCCCTTGGCGCTACTGCCGCCATTGACGTCAACGATGACGCCGCGCTCCAATCCCTCGGAGTCGTCGATGCCGTAGCCGACACCATCGGCGGCCCACTCGCCAACAAGCTACTCGCCCACGTCAAACCCGGCGGCAACTTCGGCGCCCTCACCGGCCCGCCCTCTGACGCTGCACTCCACCCCACCGTCACGGTCCACGCCTTCAGCTCGCACCCTGACGCCAAAGCCATGCTGCATTACGCTGAGGCCATCCGCGACGGCAAGCTTAAGTTCACCGCCGATATCCTCCTGCCTCTCGCTAGCGCGGCCGAAGCCCACACTAAGGCTGAAAAAGGCGGCGTCGGCAAAATCGTTCTCACCGCCTGAACGTAGCAGAGCGAAGTGATGGTTTTGTTTTTTGGAAAAATTTGCTCTCTGCTAGCATTCTTCGATCCCTCATTCGGAGAAACGCTCATGCGCTCACTCGCCCTTCGCTTTGTTTTCATCACAGCGGCTCTCACCCTCCCAGCATCCGCGCAAACTGTCGCGCCCGCGCCTGCTCCTAAGCTCCCACCGCCCTCCATCTCCACGCATCCTGAGTGGCGCGCCGCCAAAAATCCTGCGGACGTCGACACCATCGAGCACCTCATGGCCTCACTTTACGATGTCATCTCCGGCCCTGCCGGCCAGCAGCGCGATTGGGCGCGCTTCCGCTCGCTCTTTCTCCCCGACGGTCGCATGGGCGTCATCCGCCAGGACGACGCAGTTCTCTTCACTCCGGACAAGTATGTCGAGCGCGACGACCCCTACTTCAAAGCCAACGGCTTCTTTGAGCGCGCCATCGCCAACCGCATTGAAACCTTCGGCAACCTCACCAGCGTCTGGAGCACCTACGAATCCCGCAAAACCCTCAGCGATAAAGAGCCCTTCGCGCGCGGCATCAACTCACTGCAGATCATCCATGCCCAGGGCCGCTACTGGATCGCCAGCATCATGTGGGACGATGAACGCCCCGGCCTCACCCTGCCCGGCAAATACCTCAAGCCATAGCTTCCCGAGACCGTTCATTACATCCCGATGAATGTCGATAAACGCCTCGAATCCAGATAGATACTAGGCTGTAATCAAGCATTAACGCTACTGTCACTGCCCTGCATTGTGTGCACGCGATACTGCGCTTGAAAGCCAACGCAGGAGCTTCCAATGCAACCCTCCAACACCATCTCCACCGCCTGGAACGATGATGCTGCGGTTGATCTGCACCCCACCGGTGTCTCTCTCCATAGCCACACCAGCATGTCGGAAGAAAGCCTCACCTTCATCCATAAGATGTTCGCCTACCTGCCCGGCCTGCGTCAGCTCTTTGAGTTCTATGAGCATCGCGGCCGCGCCAACGGCATCAAGCTCGACTTCGAGCGTGGCCACTGGCGTCCGCCTCTGGTTCCGCGCATGGCCTACGATCTCGAGTCCTCGCAGATTCACGCGCTCGGCCTGCGCGCCCTCGTCTCGCTCACTGACCACGACAACATCGACGCACCCATGCTGCTGCGCACCGTCACTAGCGCTCGCGGCATCCCAGTTTCAACCGAATGGTCCGTTCCCTTCCAGGGCACCGAGTTCCATCTCGGCGTACACAACCTGCCTTCGGCTGACGGCGTCGCCTGGATGCAGCGCTTCAACGCCTTCCGCGCCAACCCTGACGAGACCGCGCTGCGCACTCTTCTCCACGACCTGGACGCCGAACCTGGCGTCCTGCTCATCCTCAACCACCCGCTCTGGGACCTCTACCAGGTCGGCCAGGCCGCGCATGAAACCGCTCTCGCCAACCTGCTCGCCCTCGCCGGCAAGTGCTTCCACGCCCTCGAGCTCAACGGCCTGCGCGACGTGCGCGAGAATCTCGGCGTCATCAAGATCGCGCGCGAAACCGGCCATCTGCTCATCTCCGGCGGCGACCGTCACAGCCTCGAACCCAACGCCGTCATCAATCTCTCCCACGCGCGCAACTTTCGCGAGTTCGTCGACGAAGTCCGCGTCGAGCGCCGCAGCCACATCCTCTTCATGCGCCAGTACTCCAAGCCCTGGAACCAGCGCATCCTGCACTCCACGCTCGACGCCGTCACTGACTTCCCTGACTTCCCTCTCGGCTGGCGTCGCTGGGATGAACGCGCCTTCCACCCCGATCGCGATGGTGTCATGCGTCCCATCGCCGAGCTCTGGCCCCACGGCCGCCCCCCGCTCCCGCTCCGCGCCGCCGTTGAGTTCGTGCGCCTCGGCCGCAGCCGCACCTTCACCGGAGCCTTCAACCTTGCCATGCGGGCTGACGACCCCATCGCAGAAATGGACTTCGTCTAGATGAAACTCATCATCCACTTGCTTGCTAACATTGCTCGGGAGGCCACACCTTGGTTAGTTCGCCTGACTATGTCTTAAGCTTCGTCGTCCCCGCCTACAACGAAGAGAACTATCTCGGCGCCTGTCTCGAATCCATCCTGGCGCAGATCGCAGGCCGCGAACATCAATTCGAAATCGTCGTCGTCAACAACGCTTCCACCGACGGCACCCGCGAGATTGCCCTCCGCTATCCCGGCGTCACGGTCGTCGACGAACCGCGCAAGGGTCTCACCTTCGCCCGCCAGGCCGGCTTTCTCAACACCTCCGGTGCGCTCATCGCCAACGTTGACGCGGATTCTCGCCTCACCCCCGGCTGGATCGATCGCGTCCTCGAGTCCTTCGCCGCCGCCCCTCAGCTAGTCGTTCTCTCCGGCCCTTTCATCTTCTACGGCCTCACGCCCTTTCAGTTGGTTGGCGTGCGCATCTTCTATCTCATCGCGTGGTTGTCTTACGTCGTCAACCGCTACATCCTGCGGGTCGGCTCCATGGTCCAGGGCGGCAATTTCGTCGTGGAGCGCACTGCGCTCGAGCGCATTGGCGGTTTTAACCTATCGATTTCGTTCTACGGAGAAGACGCGGACATCGCCCGCCGCATGAGTGCCGTCGGCGATGTCCTCTTCACCCACCAGCTCAAAATGTTTTCATCTCCGCGCCGACTCAAAAAAGAGGGCGTATTCCTGATGGCCGCGCGCTACGCCGTCAATTACCTCTGGACCATCTTCTTCAAGCACCCCTTCTCCAGCGACCACATCGACATCCGCGAACAAACAGAGCCTTAGATTCCTGCACGCTAATGCTTTCGCCGATTCGATTCGAACTGCCCACCAGCAACAACTGCCTTTGATTCCGTTGATTGGTATTCAATGGGGAGCTTTGGATTGCTCGCTTGGCGAAACCAGTCATGGCCCATTCGAACGAGTTGTTCGAGGTTTTGCGTTGTGACTTTGACTCGCCGATCTCCGCTTTTCACGGGCATTGGTTTGCGGATCACAGCTTCCGATCCGTCAGGTCGCACTTCGAAGAACAACCTATAGGCGCGGCTATTCCTTTGCTCACGCGGGTGACGCAAGGATAGACGCACCCAACCATCATGCGTAGAGATCGCTGATGGCGCGCAAATTCCTGCAAGACGATCAATTAGATCCCTCACAGTTTGCGCAATTTCGTCTGAAAAAGTGACACCGTGAACATCAGCCACAGGTCAACTCCTACCCCAGCGTCTCCATCAGCTTGTTCACCGTCCGGTTCAGGTCCTTATCGTTCCTGCGCTGCTCATCGATCTTCGCAATCGAGTGCATCACCGTCGTATGGTGCTTCCCGCCGAACTGTCTTCCTATTTCGGGAAGAGAAGCTTCGGTCATCTGCTTGGCCAGGTACATTGCTATCTGTCGCGGAACGACAATCTGCCGCGAGTTGTTTTTCTGCTTCAGCTCCGCCACGCGCATACCGAAGCTCTCCGCAACAGCCCGCTGAATCGCCTCAATCGTGATCTTCCGCACCTGTGTGTCGATGAACTGCTTCAGGCACTGCTGGGCTGTAGGCAACGTGATTTCAACGCCATGCATGCTGCACCACGCAATCAGCCGCGTCAGTGCGCCTTCCAGCTCGCGAACATTAGTGCGCACGTTGCCGGCGATAAACAGCGCCACATCCGTCGGCAGCACTGTCTGTTCCAGCTCTGCCTTGCGCTGCAGAATCGCAACCTTGGTCTCCAGGTCCGGCGGCTGAATGTCCACCACCAGCCCCCACTCAAAGCGCGAGCGCAGCCGGTCTTCAAAATCGGTCAACTCCTTGGGCGGGCGGTCGCTGGCAATCACAATCTGCTTCATGCCCTCATGCAGAGCGTTGAACGTATGGAAGAACTCTTCCTGCGTGCGCTCCTTGCCCGCCAGGAACTGGATGTCGTCGATCAGCAGCACGTCCACCGAGCGGAACTTGTCCCGGAAGCTGGTCATCTTGTCGTACCGAACGCTGTTGATCATCTCGTTCGTAAATTTCTCACCCGAAACGTAGCTCACCGCGCTCTGCGGATGCTTGAGCTTCACCTGATGACCGATCGCCTGCATCAGGTGGGTCTTGCCCAGCCCCACGCCGCCATAAACAAACAGCGGGTTGTAGGCCTTGGATGGCCGCTCCGCCACGGCCAGCGCCGCCGCATGTGCAAACTGGTTGCCGCTTCCGGTCACAAAGCAGTCGAACTGGTAGCGCGGGTTTAGCTGCGCCGCGGTGTTCCAGTCGAACCGTGACTGCTCCGGCCCCACCCCCATCCGGCCGCTCCGGGGAGCGTTCATGCTATGGCTCGACTGTGGCGCAAACCCGCCATCCTCGCGGGTCCGCGTGGCATTTGGGTCCGGTGGAGGCACCGTGTACGCCACTTCCTCAATGTCCAGTTGCAGGTCGTCGATCGCCTCGGCAATCAGGTCGCCATATCTGTCGATGCCCGCCTGGAACTCCGGGCTCGGGATCCGCACATGCAGCGTCTTCCCATTGATATGAGAGAAGCGGGTCGGCTTCAGCCAGGTTTCAAAGCTCTGCCGGTTAATCTTTTTTTCGAGCGCGCCCAGGATTCGAACCCACTGATTCAGAACCGCTGCTGGGACTGGAACAAATGACATGTTCTATCTTCCTTCAGTTTTCTTTTCTTGATGCTGCCCACTGCTCTGTTGTCTTGCGAACTCAAGCAAAAACTTTTCTCTCACTTCACAGCGCTCTTCTGTGAAGCACTCATGGTCCAGTTTGCCTGATTGAAGTCCTTCCAACATTCGTATCGAAGGAGAAATTGAAACAATGAAGCGCCAACAAATTTCTTGCCTTGTTGCCATTTCGCTATCACGGAACGGAGACGATAGTAGCACGTCATCGCATGCTGTCTAGCAACACAAAAGAAGCAATCGTAAAAGTTTTTTTTGAAATGCACCAATCGTTGTGAAGAATCGCAAAACTCTCGCTTCTCAAGATTCTTTCGCGCATCATTTGGATGCACCAGCGTGCTCCATTCGGCATTCTTGCGCGTACAATTCTCCGCCGCTCGCCCGTCCGGGTTCAAATACGAAACTCGCTGAGGCTTCTTTAAGGTAGCTGACTCTCTCAGCGTGCATGGCTTCAGCCGCTGCGCTCATCAGCACGTACCCAGACTGCAAACCGCACTCCGTTGCCTGATTTCCTCAGCTCGGGTATACTGAATCTCTGTTGCTTAGGCTGTTCGGTCAGCCTTTGGGCCTCCTCAGATCAAGGCCTCCAGCACAAACACTTCATCTTCCATCGAAGAAGACAAGATAAGGAATTGCCATGCCGAAACGCACCTTTCAACCCAACCGCCGTCGTCGCAGCAAGGTCCACGGATTCCTCGTCCGCATGGCCACCAAGGCAGGTGCCGCCGTCCTGAACCGCCGCCGCGCCAAGGGCCGCCACAAGATCGCCGTCTCCGCCGGCTTCCGCGACTAAACTTTTTTCGGCTCCTTCGTTTTCAGCGGCGCTCACGGGCTTTCGTCCCCTGAGCGCCTTTGCACGTTTGAACATCTCTATGCAGCACACGCTCCGCCAACACGCCGATTACCAGCGCGTCTACAAGGCGAGCCGCAAGCAATTCGCCAAACAGATGGCGTATTTCTTCACTCCGCGTGCCGCCGAAGCGCCATCAGATACCACCGGCCCACGCATCGGCCTCACCGTCCCCAAAGCTCTCGGTAAAGCGGTTGACCGTAATCGCATCAAGCGCCGCCTGCGCGAGGCCATCCGCCGCGCTCTGCCCTCGCTCACTGCCTCAGTCGATGTCGTGCTTCACCCCAAGCGCTCCACCCTTACTCTCGACTTCGCCATTATTGAGCAGGAAGTCGCCGAGATCTTCCGCGCCATCGAGAAGCGCTCCAGCAAATGACGCCTGCACCCACCTCGGCTCGCGAGCGCTCTGCCGCCGCGATCTTCGCCTTCTACAAGCGCTTTCTCTCGCCCATCTTCCACATCTTCAGCTTTTCGCAGTGCAAATACCTTCCCACTTGCAGTGATTACGCCTACACCGCGGTCGTCCGCCACGGCTGGCTGCGCGGCTCCTGGCTGGCCCTCCGCCGCCTCGCTCGCTGCCATCCCTTCGCCCATGGCGGCTTCGACCCTGTCCCTTGACTCCACAACTTTCGTCCGCAGCGGCCACTGTGTTAAAAGCCTTTGCTTTTGCCCTCAGGACCCTAGACCCTAAACCCTGGACCCTCGCACCTCAGTTACCATAGGAGCAATGTGTCTCTGCCCCTTCGCGCGCGACACTCACAGATAGGAAATCCATTTTGGCAGAGTTCAAGAATCCCAATCAGGCCGGTGGTGGTGGTGGCCGAGACAGCCAATCCCTCCTGGTCATGCTCGTCCTCATGTTCGTTGCCATCATCGGCCTCTATTGGTGGCAGAACCACAATCAGCCTCCCGCGCCGCCGGCCCAGCCCCAGACGACACAGTCCGCGCCTGCATCGCAGCTTCCGCCTCTTACTGCGCCTGCAGCAGTGCCCGGTACAGCATCCACCGCGACCGCTCCTGCTTCATCCACTCCCGCCGTCCAGGCCTCCGCGGAAACCACCACCACGGTCGAAAACGAGCTCTATAAGATCACCTTCTCCAACCGTGGCGGCCAGGTCATTCACTGGATCATCAAGCACTGCGGCGGCGGCAATCCGCAACCCACCTGCACGGACGACCACGGCCAGCCTCTCGATCTCGTTCATGAGGGAGCCGCCAAAATCTACGGTTACCCGCTCTCGCTCTATGCCTACGACGCCGGCCTGCGCCAGAACCTCGCTCAGGCGCTCTACGTCCCATCAGCTACCGGCACGCTCCAGGCTCCAGCCACGCTCACCTTCAACTACTCTGCCAACGGTTATGTGGTCCGCAAGACCTTCACCTTCGGCGACGATTACGTCATCCACGCCGACACCGATCTCACCTTCAACGGTGCTCCTGTCCGCGCTCTGCTCTCCTGGCCCTCCGGCTTCGGAGATATGGACAACACCAACGCCTTTGCCAATGAGCAGCTCGATATCTCCACTGCCGGCAAAGACTCCCATGACGCGCCCAAGAACATCGTCGGTGGCGCCACCACCACTGAGCCGCTCGATTTCGCCGGCGTCTCCGACCAGTACTTCGCCGCCATCTTCATCCCTGACCAGCCTCAGGATGCCTCGCTCGTCAGCCTGCAAAACCTCATCCTCACTGACGCTCCTGCCCACGGCATCGCCGTCTCCACCACCAAGGCGCAGCCCACCACAACCGTCAAGGACAATCCCAAGGGCACCGTCGCTCTGCCCATCATCGGTGCGGCTGTCGGGTCTACATCTGGGCATAATAAGCTTCGCCTGTTTGTCGGCCCCAAGGCGCTGCTTGTGCTCAAGAGCGTCACCACCGCCAACGGCGACAATCTCGGCCCGGTCCTCAGCTTCGGCTTCTGGACCATCGTCGCCAAGCCGCTCTATTACGCGCTCCATTTTGTGCAGGAGCATATGGCCCCCAACTGGGGCTGGGCCATCATTCTTTTCACTGTGCTGATTAACCTTGTGGTGCTGCCCCTGCGCATTCAGGGCATGCGCTCCGCGCTCAAGATGCAGCGCATCCAGCCGCAGATTGACCTCATCAAGGCCAAGTACAAAAACCCCAAGCCCACTGACCCTAAGGCCGCGGACATGAACGCCGAGGTCATGGCCTATCAGAAGTCGCAGGGCGTCAGCATGTTCGGCGGCTGCATCCCTACGCTCGTCCAGATGCCTTTGCTCATCGCATTCTTCTACATGATGAACAAGATCGTTGAGCTACGTCATGCGCACTGGTTTTACCTGCATGATCTCTCGCAGCCGGACCCATATCACATCCTCCCGCTGCTCATGTTCGCCACGTCGTTCCTCGCACAGTACTACACGCCTTCACCCGGCGTCGATCCTGCGCAGCAGAAGATGATGGCCTTCATGATGCCCGTCTTCTCCGCCTACATGACCTGGAATTACGCCTCCGCGCTTGGCCTCTACTGGAACGTCGGCAACTTCATCATGATCATCCAGCAGCAGATCATGAACCGCACCAAGCTGGGCAGCGAGATCCGCGAGCTGCAAAAGAAGCGTGCCCAGC
>Ga0302325_10033005_pt1 | contig 10616 bp, 9 predicted proteins | sample Palsa_T0_2_FD_201948 | JGI IMG/M metagenome (GOLD analysis project Ga0302325, IMG submission 201948) | Peat permafrost microbial communities from Stordalen Mire near Abisko, Sweden - Palsa_T0_2 | ecosystem: Environmental > Terrestrial > Soil > Palsa > Peat permafrost | place: Sweden: Abisko...
GAACGGCCGTCTCCGATCCGGTACGGGCGACATTGATGATATTGGTTCCGATTTCCGTGCCGTTGCGCATCACCGCAAATTTCATGATCTCCGCGCGGGGGTCCGCCTGCGCGGCGTCCGCTGCCAGGGCCGCGGCAACGATCAACAAGCCTGCGACGAGCGCGCTCCTCGAACGAATGAAAAAGCGGAATTGAGGCCGGAACGCGGGAACGGACATCCTGTTCTCCTGTTTCTGCTCTTGCGTCGCAAGTCCGATGGCTATTGTCGCAAGTCGGGCCAATGGCGCGGAACGGAATACCCTCTCCGCGAGTTTAAAATAGGCAGGCGTCTCACGGGATTCCCGTTGTGGTTGGCGCAACGACCCCCGAACCCGCCGGGCGGGCAAGTGCAAGGCTAACCACCACATTGCAAGATCGGGACCATATCCGCGCGGCCGAAGCGCTGCAAGCGGGTGCATGCTCTGCGGAGCGCCGCCCTGCGCAACGCGACGCTCAGATTCCCAAGACCAGCCAGGCACTCAACAATCTCAGAGGCCTCGTCATCCTTGTCGTGCTCGCGTTCCACTCCGTTTCCGCCTATCTCGGATCCACCGCGCCCACCGCCTATGCATTCGACAAGGCGCCGTTCCTGTGGAGCGCCTTTCCCATTGTGGACCGTCAGCGCTGGTTCGGATTCGATCTGATCTGCGCGTGGCAGGACGTGTACGTCATGTCGCTGATGTTCTTTCTCTCGGCGCTGTTCACGGCGCCAAGTCTGGCGCGCAAGGGAACGCGGAAATTCCTGGGCGACCGGTTTCTACGGTTGGGCGTGCCTTTTGCGTTCGGTGTGACCGTCATGATGCCGCTGGCGCTTTATCCGGCCTATCGCGAAACCGCCGCGGATCCGAGCCTGGCCGCTTATACTCGTCATTACCTGGCGCTCCCGTTCATCCCCAACGGCCCGATGTGGTTCCTGTGGCAATTGCTGGCGCTCACCGTTATCGCCGCGGGGATACACCGCTTCGCCCCGCAATGGATCGCGGCGCTTGCGCGGCGCGCAGCGGATGCGGCAAAGCGGCCGCTGCGCTATTTCATCGGGCTGACCATCGCAGCCGTGCTGGTCTACGTACCGATGGCCATTCTGTTCACGCCATTTGATTGGGCCAATCACGGTCCCCTTTCGCTACAGTTCTGCCGTCCGCTTCTTTACGCGGTGTTCTATTTTGCGGGATTGGGGGTCGGCGCGCAAAATCTCGAAGGCGGCCTCCTGGCCGTCGACGGAGTCGTGGCGCGGCATTGGACACGCTGGCTCGCCGGCGCGACGCTCTCTTTCGCGCTCTGGATCGGATTGATGGCCACGTCGATGCGGAGTTCGGGCGCGGCACCGCTGATGCTGCAATGCGCGACGGACATCTGCTTCGTGGTGGCCTCGGTCTGCGGCTCTTTTGCGGCTTTGGCGGCCTGTCTGCGTTTTGCCACCGGTCAATCGCGCCTCTTGAACAGTTTCGCCGCAAACGCCTTCGGGATGTATGTCGTTCACTACCCTTTTGTCGTCTGGCTGCAGTATTCCCTGCTGGGCGTTGCGGTGTTCGCCGCGGCAAAAGCGTCCCTCGTCATCGCCGGGACGGTTCTTTTGGCCTGGCTCACGACATTTGCTATGCTGTCGACTCCAATCGTTTCGAGGCTGATCGGCGGAGAGCGTCCGGCGATGAAGAGGCCTCGAACGCCATTGCGAAATTCGACGGGCGCAGGCCGGGAAGTCCCCGGCTTTCGCAAAATCGGGCGGCCGGACATTGCGCTCTAAGAATCCGAAGCAATCAGGTGCGTCGCTGATTTTCCGGCTGGCGGCGCGCAATCTTTTTCAGGACAAGCTTCGCTTCATTGCCACCATCATCGGCATCGTGTTCTCGATCGTCCTCGTCACCGTGCAGCTCGGTCTTTTCCTGGGGTTCCAGACCATGGTGACGACGATGATCGATCATGCGCCGGCGGACCTCTGGGTCGTCTCTCGCGGGACGAAATGCTTCGAAGATCCGTCCCAACTGGACAAGCGCGACCGGGCGAAAGCGTTGGCGGTTCCGGATGTGACGGGGGCCGTTCCCGTGATCATCGGTTTCACGGAATGGACAGTCCCCAACGGCGGGACGACGCCGGTGTTCATGGTGGGATCGGACGACGGCGGCCTGCGCCCATGGAACGTCGTCGAAGGCAATGTCGCTTCGCTTTCGGAACCGAACGCCGTTGCCATCGATCGCTCCTATTTCGAGCGGCTCGGCATAAGGGCGATCGGCGACAGTACGCTGATCCGCGATCGTAAGGTCGTGGTGACGGCCGTAACCAAGGGGATACGCTCGTTCACGACGACGCCCTATGTTTTCACCCCGCTCGATCGCGCCCAGACCTATATCGGCGCTTCACCGAACAATATTTCCTATCTGCTCGTGCATGTTGCCCGCGGCGCCGACATCGCGCGCGTTCGCAATCGGCTGCGAGACAAGCTCGCCAAAACCGAAGTGCTGACGCCCGACGAATTTCGCAAACGCAGCCAGACGTTCTGGCTCTTCGGTACCGGCGCCGGCGCCGCGCTTTTCGGCGGAGCGTTGCTGGGCGCCATCGTCGGCACCGTCATCGTCGCCCAGACGCTTTATTCGAGCACAAAAGATCACCTGACGGAGTTCGCGACATTGCGCGCCATGGGCTCTTCGGGCCTTTACATTCACAAGGTCATCATCTGCCAGGCGCTCCTCAGCGCCGTCATCGGCTTCGGCCTCGCTGCGTGCGTGGGGCTGGCGATCGTCAGGCTCACCGCCGATTCGGCGTTGCCCGTCGTCATGACTCCGGCCCTCACCGCGGGACTTTTTCTTCTCACCGTCGTCATGTGTATCGCGTCCGCCACCTCCGCCATCGTGCAGGTGATGCGCATCGATCCCGCAAGAGTGTTCAAGTCATGAGCGAAGCCGTCATCGAAGCCGAAGGAGTCGTCAAGCGGCTGGGCAGTGGCGCCGGGCAGGTGCAGGCTTTGCGCGGTGTGAACCTGAAAGTCGCGAGCGGCGAGTTGACCCTCCTCATGGGGCCGTCGGGAAGCGGGAAAACCACGCTCCTTTCCGTGCTCGGGTGCATGCTCACACCGACGAAAGGAACGGTGCGTATCCTCGGACAGTCCACGGCTCGCCTGTGGCCGGGGGCTCTGGCGAAATTGAGGCGGGATCACATCGGCTTCGTCTTTCAGGCCTACCATCTCTTTCCGACCCTGAACGCCATCGACAATGTCAGGCTGGCGTTGGACGTGCGCGGCGAACGCGGCGCCGAGGCCATCGCGAGAGCCAATGCGGCACTCGACTCGGTGGGCCTGTCGGCACGGAAACGCGCATTTCCGCGCGAGCTGAGCGGGGGAGAACAGCAGCGCGTCGCGATCGCCCGCGCCATTGTGGGAAATCCCTCCGCGATTCTCGCAGACGAGCCTACCGGCGCTCTCGACAGCGAGAACGGCCTTGCGGTCATGGGGATCCTCGCCGACATCGCCAGGGATCCATCGCGCGGCGTGCTGGTCGTGACGCACGACCCGCGCACCACGCGCTTCGCCGACCGGATCGTTTACATCGAAGATGGCTGTATCGTCGGCGAAGAAAAAGGCGAAGCCCGTCGCGAACAGGGCGCGTCGCCGGCGACCCGCCCTGCTCCTCTCCGTTTTGGAAACACGCTGGCGCGTTTTTGATCGGCGCTGCAGACTGCGCAACGCAATTCGAACCGCAGTCACGGAAATCTTGAACCGTGCCATGAGACGCCGTGCCGCCTTCGCCGCACTGGTGGTCGCGCTCCTGTCCCGACCGTCCGCCGCCGGGCCTATGCGGGCGTGGCCGGACGACTTCGTCGGCCGGCTCAAGGTATTGGCGCTGATTGAGGCGCTTAATGGCGCGCTCCTGGCGAGCCCAAGCGCCACCACGGCGCTCGAGACCTGGTGCGCGGAACATCACATGGCGAAGCCGGCGCGGCTGGCTGCCGCTCTCGACAGAAAAGCGACAAAGCAGGCGACCCCGGCCGATCGGCTCATCCTCGGCGTGGGACCTCTGGAGCCGATCGGATATCGCCACGTCGCGCTGGCCTGCGGCACGCACGTGCTCTCCAACGCCGATAACTGGTACGTCCCGCAGCGCTTGACGGCATCGATGAATCGCGCACTCGAGACGACGGATGCACCCTTCGGTCGGGCGATCCTCGACCTGCACCCGACGCGCCAGACGTTATCGGTGGACCGGCTCTGGTCGCCCTTGCCCGCCGATTGGGATCGCTCCGTGGCGGGCGGGCCGTCGAAGGGAATCATCGCCATCCCCGCCGATCTGTTCCGGCATCGCGCCGTCGTTTACGACGCCCGGCATCGGCCGATCGCCCTGGTCGTCGAAACCTATACGCGCGAAAATCTGAACTTCTGATCCGCCCATCGGAACGCCGACACCGCGAATGGAGGTTGCAAGTGGCCCGGAATCCTTGAGGATGGCGCGGAAGAGATATTCGCGATAAGGCCGACCGGCCATCAGTGGAGGCGTCAGCATTGCACTACGAAGAATTGAAACAGGCCTGGGCCGAACTGACTGCGCCCGGCGCGCAATTCGAAATCGAAATCAAGACCGTCGGCGGCGTTCCAATCCGTTGCTTCAAGAACGCGCCTGCGAGTGTGCGCGAATTGTGGGGCTCGACCGAGGCGTTTTCGGCGCGGACCTGCATGGTCTACCAGGACGAGCGCATCGATTATGGCGAAGCCCATCGCCTGACGGCGTCCATCGCCAATTGGCTGCTGAGACAGGATGTCGCTCCCGGAGACCGCGTGGCGATCGCCATGCGCAACTATCCCGAATGGCTGCTCATCTATTGGGCCAGTCTCTCGATCGGCGTCGCCGTCGTCGGCATGAACGCATGGTGGACGTCCGAGGAAATGGCCTATGTCCTCGCGGATTCGGAGCCGAAAGTGACCTTCTGCGACGCCGAGCGCCTCGCGCGAATCGCGGAGCGTCCGGACATGGCTGCGAAGACGAGGCTTGTTGCCGTCCGCGCCGACGCACAGGGAAGCGCAGTCGCCTGGGCCGACGTCATCCGGCAGGGCGGCGCAATGCCGGAGATAAGCGTCGATCCGGATGCCGACGCCTGCATCTTTTATACCTCCGGCACGACGGGATTTCCCAAGGGCGCGCAGCTCACCCATCGCGGCTGCGTGTCGAACCTGATGAACATGATGTTCTCCGCGCAGGTGGGCGGACTTGCCACGCAGCGCGCTACCGGCATCGTGCCCGATCCGAATGAGCCCTTGCCCATTCCCGTCACCCTCGTCACCACGCCGCTATTCCATGTAACGGCGAACAATTGCGCGGCCTACATCACGACCGCCGCCGGTGGCTCGCTGGTGCTGATGTATCGCTGGGATGCCGGCGAAGCGCTCAGGCTGATCGCGCGCGAACGCGTCACCGGAATGAGCGGCGTACCCGTCATGGCGCGCGAATTGCTGGCGCACGCCGATTTTGCCGCGACGGACACTTCGAGCATGCTGACACTGGGCGGCGGCGGCGCGCCCCTGCACCCGGACCTCGTCCACAAGATCGATTCGAGCGTGAAAACGGCGCGGCCCAACACGGGCTACGGCATGACCGAAACCTGCGGCATCATCACCGCGGTCTCCGGCGATTTCTTCGTCGATCGCCCTGCCAGCGCGGGGCCCGTCATGCCGAGTTTCGAGGCGAAATGCGTCGACGATGCGGGTCGCACCGTGGCGCAAGGCGAAATCGGCGAATTGTGGGTGCGTGGCGCGCCGGTCATCAAAGGCTACATCAACCGGCCGGAGGCGACTGAGGAGAGCATCACCGACGGTTGGCTCCATACGGGCGATATCGCGCGCATCGACGAGGACGGCTTCGTCTTCATCGTCGACCGCAAGAAGGACATGGTGTTGCGCGGCGGCGAAAACGTCTATTGCGCGGAAGTCGAAGCCGCAATGCACCGCCATCACGCCGTCGCGGAATGCTGCGTGTTCGGCGTCCCGGACGCGCGGCTCGGCGAGGAAGTGGCGGCGGCCGTGGTGTTGCGGCAGGGCCATCGCGCGACGGCCGGGGAACTGCGCGAGCATTGCGCGGCCAACATCGCCAGGCACAAAATTCCACGCTACATCTGGATCCTGAACGAGGCCCTGCCGCGCAACGCCAACGGCAAGTTTCTGAAGCGCCAGCTGCGTGAAACGCTGAAACTCGAAGCGGCGGCTTAACCGAAACCTCCCGTCCTCCACCAGATCGACGATGAGAGGGGCGGCGCGAAAGCGTTCCGCAATCCGTTGCAGCTCCGCTTCGGATTGCGGCGCCACGATCACGAGGGTGTCGGCGCTGGCACAAAAAACGTGTCGCCGCGCGAAAGTGCCTCGTCGAGATCGTGAGTGCTCTACCCGGCGTCCGGCGTCAGATCCAGAAACAGGAACCGCACCCGATAGAGCGAGCGGATCAGACTCAGCGTGGCTGCTTGGTCGAGATGCCGCGCAAGAACGGAGTCACCAATGAGCACTCCGGGCCTCGGGGAGGCCGCGCGCGCCCCCCGCTCGTGGCAAGTTCTTTCGAGATGAGCGGGAAGCGGTGGTCAGTTGTGCAGTTTAATTGATTTCGCGGCCGGGATCGGTTATTCGAATATTACATGGGATTTATTCCAACGCTGATCGCCGATTACATGTCTTCAAACCCGGCCAAATCCAATGACGAAAAAGCCTCCCCGGCCAGCTGGGTCTTCCCTACCCACCAGCGCCGCAGCCGCCTCAATCGCGATCGCCTGCTGAAGGCCGGCGAAAGCGTCTTTGCGATGCATGGTTTTGCCGATTCCCACGTCTCGGATATCGCACGCAAGGCCGGCTGCTCGATCGGCAGTTTCTATCGCCGCTTCAAGGATAAGGAAGCGCTGTTCCTCGCGCTCCAGGGGGAGTTTCATGACAGGGCCCGTGTCTATATCGACAAACTCTTTTCACACCCGACGAGCGATAAGGCGCCGCTGACCGAAGTGTGCTTCAGATTGTTCGAGAGCGTCGCGTCGAGGACACTGAAGAACAAAGGCTACTATCGCGCCCTGTTCGAAATCAGCTTGCGTGGAAACGATGTCTGGGGCCGCATGCGCGAGTTGGAACGCTATCAGGCGGAATGTCTGAAACAGCTGTTCTCCCGGCGCGGCCATGGCGCGCTGCGGCGGGACTTTGTACCGGCTGTCAGCGCCACGCTCCGCATGATCTCGGGCAATCAGTTGAGCATGATGCTGCACGGGGCCGGCCCCTTCGAGCACAACGATTACGCTTCGAATTGCGAGTTCACCCGGATATTGATGGCCGTCGCAGGAATTCCGGTCGATGAAAAGGTTTTGAAGCGCATCAAGGCGGCGCGCGATCGCGGGCAGAAGTAGGACTACGCGTAACCCATCGGGTCGGGCCACGCGGTTCGGTCAACTGTTCGCATGCACCAGGTTCGGCCGCGGCCGGCCGTACGATGCGGTGCGATCTTCGGCGCATAACCGGAAGATGTCTTTGCTGCGACGCGCGCCACCAATAACCTGTTGGCGAGCGACGCCCTCACGCGCGTCCGCGATCGTCTCGCCGCCGGATAGGAGACCTCCATGACAGGCAATTACAGAATATTCGGATCGGAAATGTCGCCCTATTCCGTCAAGGTGCGCTCCTACTTCCGCTTCAAATCCATTCCCCATGCCTGGATCCCGCGCAACGCCGACACCGACGAGGACTACAGGAAAGTCGCGAAGCTTCCGATCGTGCCCACGGTGGAAACGCCGGAAGGCGCCGGGATCCAGGATTCGACACCCATCATCGAGCAGCTGGAGACGAAATTTCCGCAACCCTCCATTCATCCCTCCTCGCCCGAACTCGCCTTCCTCTCGGCGCTGGTCGAGGAATTCGGCGACGAGTGGGGCAACAAGCTCATGTTTCATCATCGCTGGTACGACGAGGTCGACGCGCGTGCCTCGGCGCGCACGCTGGCGCGTCTGAGCCTGCCGCACGGCTTGCAGCAAGAGGTCGCCGAACGGGCCGGGATGGTCCTGGCGCGCATGTCCGGCCGCGGCCATTTCGTGGGTTCGAGCACCGAGACTGCGCCGCTCATTACCGAGTATTATTTCGAACTGCTCGACATTCTCGAACCGCATCTGGCTTCGCGGAAATACCTTTTCGGCGCCCGGCCGTCCTTCGGCGATTTCGGCCTTGCAGCACAACTCTATGAAGCCTCGGTCGATCCGACTTGCGGCGGTATCGCACGGGCGCGTGGACCGAATGTCCTCGACTGGTGTTTCCGCATGATCGAACCGCGCAACGACGGCGCCTTCGAGAGCTGGGAATCACTGGCGCCGATGCTCGCTCCGCTTCTGGCCTATGTCGGACGCTACTTTCTTCCCTGGACCACGGCGAACGCCCGCGCGCTCGAGGCGAACGAACAATCCTTCTCGGTCGTGCTGGCCGGTAAGACCTACACCCAGCCGCCGCAGAAATATCATGCGAAGTCGCTCGCGGCCCTGAAGCAGAAATATCGCGCCGTCGCGGACAAGTCGAAACTGGATCCCATTCTCGAAGCGGCCGATTGCAGGCGCTATCTGGCGTAGCACGTTCCCGATATAGTCTGGTCGTCGAAACGCAACGGGGCATCGATCATGAAAACCAGAATCACGGAGTTGTTCGGCATCCGCCATCCCATCATCCAGGGCGGCATGCACTATGTCGGCTATGCGGAACTGGCGGCGGCCGTGTCCAATGCCGGCGGTCTCGGCATCATCACGGGATTGACGCAATCCACGCCCGAAAAACTCGCCCACGAAATCGCGCGCTGTCGCACGATGACCGACAAGCCCATCGGCGTAAACCTGACCTTCCTGCCCGCTTTCGCCGCACCGCCCTATCCCGAATATATCGACGCCATCATCGAAGGCGGCGTGCGCATCGTGGAGACGGCGGGTCGCAACCCGCAGGAGCACATGCCGAAGCTCAAGGCGGCCGGCGTCAAGATCATCCACAAATGCACGTCGGTTCGCCATTCGCTGAAGGCCGAACAGATCGGCTGCGATGCGGTCAGCGTCGACGGGTTCGAGTGCGGCGGTCATCCCGGCGAGGACGACGTGCCGAACATGATCCTGCTCCCACGTGCGGCGGAAGAGCTGAAGATTCCGTTCGTTGCGTCCGGCGGCATGGCCGATGCGCGCAGCCTGGTGGCCGCGCTGGCGCTGGGTGCCGACGGCATGAACATGGGCACGCGTTTCATCGCCACGAAGGAAGCGCCCGTACACGAAAACGTCAAACGCGCGCTCGTCGAAGCCGACGAACTGCAGACGCGCCTCATCATGCGTCCCCTGCGCAACACCGAGCGCGTGCTCAACAACGCCGCCGTCCAGAAGGAGCTCGAAATCGAAAAAGCCAAAGGCTCAGGGCTTACCATTGCCGATATCCGCGAATTCGTGGCGGGTGGCGAAGGCCGCAAGGTGCTGCACGACGGCGAGATGGATGCGGGCGCCTGGAGCTGCGGCATGGTCACGGGTCTCATCCACGATATCCCCACCGTGAAGGAGCTGATCGACCGCATCATGTCGGAGGCGGAAGCGCTCATTCGTCAAAGGCTGGAGGGTTTTCTGGCGGCGTGAGCTCTCGGGCAAGACGCGCCGATCACCGCCCCGTGAATTTCGGCTCACGCCTTTCCAGGAACGCCTTGATCGCTTCCTTGTAGTCTTCGCTCGTTGTCGTCAACGCATATTGATCGAGGTCCATGAAGGTCGTCGCGTGGTGGAGTGCGTTGGCGGCGGCATTGACCGCGCCCTTGGTCATGCGCACGGCATTCGGCGGCAATGCAACGGTTTTCGCGGCCCAGGCCCGTGCCGCCGCGATCGCCTGCCCGTCATCGGCCACTTCGTCTGCAAGCCCCCAGCCCAGCGCCACTTCGGCATCCAGCTTCTCGCCATAGATCACAAACTGCTTGGCGCGTGCGGGCCCGATGAGCGAAACGAGGCGCGGCACAGCGTGCCAGCTCATATTCATTCCGAGCGGTATCTCGGGAAGGCGCAGATGGGCGGAGCGGCCCATGACCCGGAAGTCGCATGCCGCCGCCAGCGCCACGCCGCCCCCGATGGCGTAGCGCTCGATGGCGCAGATCGTCACCTGTTCGATCCGCTCCCAGGCATCGCACAATTCGGGTCCGATCCTGACCATGTGACGGCGCGCGAGAAGACCGTCGGCGCGCCTCCGATCCATCGAGGGATCCTTGAGATCGGCGCCCGCCGTAAACGCGCCTTTGCCGGCCAGAATCACCGCATGAGTCTCGAGATCGTCGGCGAAGCTCTTCGCGGCCTCGGTCAATTCGAGAATGGCCTGCCGCGAAAGCGCGTTGCGTCCATCGCCACGGTCGAATGTCACTTCGGCCACGCCGTCGGCGCGTGCGATCGCGACGAATTCGCCGATCTTCGTTGTTCCGCTCATGCGGGACTTTGCATGTTGTGGACGATGCCGAGCAGGCGCTTGCGCGGCAGGAAGGGCGCGAGCGTCGCCAGCATCCTGTTGCGGAAGCCGGTCACGACGACGCGCCGGTTGTCGCGAAATCCGCGATAGCCGAGTTTGGCGACCGTCATCGACGGCATGGGCGC
>Ga0302325_10033006_pt1 | contig 10616 bp, 10 predicted proteins | sample Palsa_T0_2_FD_201948 | JGI IMG/M metagenome (GOLD analysis project Ga0302325, IMG submission 201948) | Peat permafrost microbial communities from Stordalen Mire near Abisko, Sweden - Palsa_T0_2 | ecosystem: Environmental > Terrestrial > Soil > Palsa > Peat permafrost | place: Sweden: Abisko...
GGTGATTGTATTGATCGCGCTCGTGCTGGGCTACTTTTGGATGCGGCCTGCGCCGGTTCCCACGGTTTCGAATTATTTGCAGCTCACGCATGACGGGCTGCCCAAGTCGCTGATTGGAACCGATGGATCGAGAGTGTATCTGGGCTTGGGCGTTGGAAGTTCGGCGAGCCTTACGTTCCACGATATTGCGGAGATGTCGATTGCGGGCGGCGAGCCACGCAAGATTTCCATGATGCCTTCTCCCGACATGGTTCCGGTGGGTTTGTCGCCGGACGGGTCGGAACTGCTGGTGGTGGATGGGCGGGGCGCGCCGCCGAGAGGGCCACTGTGGAGTCTGCCGATGCTGGGAGGGTCTCCGCGGCGACTCGGGGAAATTGTGGCGGAAACTGCCGCGTGGTCTCCCGATGGCAAGATGTTGGCCTACAGCAACCTGAGCGATTTGTTTTTGGCGAAAGCGGACGGGGCGGAAGCGCGCAAGCTGCTTACCGCGAAGGGCGACATTAAGAACATTGCATGGTCGCCCGACGGCGGCCACCTGCGGTTCGATACGACGGAGAGCGCCGGAACGCTGGGCCAGCAACTGGCCTGGGAAGTGTCAGTATCAGGATCAGCGGCGGGGACGGATTTGCATCGGTTGCTGGCGGGCTGGCACGATCCGCCGGACGAGTGTTGCGGCAAGTGGACTGCGGACGGGAAGTATTTCGTTTTTCAATCGAAGGGTCAGATATGGGCGCTTCCGCGGATGGGCGGCTTTCGTTCTGAACTTTTTCGTTCTGAAGCTAAGCCGATAGCGTTGACGTCGAGCCCGCTGTCGTTGTCTTCGCCGCTGCCCAGCCGGGATGGCAAGAAACTGTTTGTGATTGGGCAGACGTATCGCGGCGAGCTGATGCGCTATGACGCGAAGAATGGGCAGTTCTCTTCTTTTCTCGGCGGTATTTCGGCAGAATATGTCGCCTTCTCGAAAGATGGGCAGTGGGTGACTTATGTGTCCTATCGCGAAGGTTCGTTGTGGCGAAGCAAGGCGGACGGAAGCGAGCGGCTGCAATTGACGTATCCGCCGATGTATCCGGTGCTGCCGCGCTGGTCGCCGGATGGGAAGAACATTGTTTTTTTTGAATTCGCGGCGGGTGCGGACAAACCGGGGAGGATCTATGAAATCTCTGCTGATGGGGGAAGTCCGCGGGCGTTGATGCCGGACGATCCTCACCAACAAGATTCGCGCCAACAGATGGATCCGAACTGGTCGCCGGATGGGAGCAGGATTGTTTTCAGCAATGAGTCGAATGATCCTTCGTCGGCGATCCATGTGCTCGACGTGGCCACTGGCCGGGTTTCTGATCTTCCCGGCTCGCAGGGGCTCTACTCGCCGCGATGGTCCCCGGACGGACGATACGTCTCCGCGTTTTCTGCGGACTCGATGAAGCTGCTGCTGTTTGATTTTCAGACCGAGAAATGGACTGAGCTCGCGAATGGATCGTTAAGCTGGCTGAATTGGTCGCATGACGGACAGTACGTTTACGTTTTGGATTATCGAGGCAAGAATGCGGTGGTCAGGATTCGGATCAGCGACCACAAGACGGAGCAGGTGGCCGACCTGAAGGATTTTGCAACTACGGGGCGGTACGGCGGCTGCCTGGCTCTCGCGCCGGATGATTCGCCGGTGCTGCTGCGCGACACGGGCACGCAGGATGTTTATTCGGTCGATTGGGAAACTCCTTAGACAGCAGAACTGCTTCCTTCCGTACTCGCGGGACGATCGATTCGGCGGTTCTTGGGGTCCGGATTTTTGCGATCGAGATTTTTGCGATCGAGGTTCTTCCCGTCCAGGAGATCGTTGAGTTGCTGTACCAGCTTTATGAATTTCTCCTGATTCTGTTCTGTTGCGATGCGCTCACAGAGGATATTTATTTGCTCTTGTTCGTCAGGGGCCATGGGTCCTCATCTTCAATCGAATCGGAAGCGGCGAGATCAAAGCGACAGAAAGGCGTACAAGAATGAACCCAAGGAATGTCGATTAGTTGCGGCGAGATGCTGAGGCTAAGGCTTGAGAGGTGATTTTGCGTCCGGGGCAGGCGTAGCTCGCCGTTCCGTGCTGGGCTCACGGCTCACCAGATGCTTCGCGGCGAGGATCCTTAGACGTTCAATTTTTTCGTGCACCGCACAGAGCAGGTCCTGGAGGATGCTATTGACCTCGCTGCTGGGTGCAGCAGTTTTCGACGCTGTGGCGACCTTGGCACACAGCTCGCGGATTCGGTCGTCGAGTCGACGGGAGTGCATCACGAAAGGATGAACTGTAGTGGCGAGAGCAGTCGCACACGACGAATGGTTCAGGCCCGGAGTTAAAGTTGAGTCCAGGCGCAGCCTCCACTTGAATTGTGCATCAGTTTGCCGATGGGTGCGATACCGTACATACCTTAGACCGTTGGCTGTAGACCGCACAGGGTTGTGGTCCGGGCACGCGCAGGCGATTTAGGTTCCGAATCGTTCGGCGGCGCGAAGTTTTGCTTTGGCGGCTTCTTCCTCGCGATTCTTGGGATGCGCGGTGGTTTCGAGGGAGTGCAGAAGGCGAGTTGAAACGGCCGCGACTTCGTCGATTGCGGCGAGGAACAAAGCTTCGTTGGCTTTGGATGGCTTGTTGAAGCCGGTGATTTTCCGCACGAACTGGAGGGAGGCGGCACGTACTTCATCGTCGGTGACGGGCGGATCGAAGTTGAAGAGAGTTTTGATGTTTCTGCACATATATTAGGACCTTAACTTAATTCCATTGTCTCAAATCCGTGGGCACGCTGCGCGCGAGATCCCTCGTCTCGCCTGAAGAACGGCTCCACTCGGGATGACCCTGACGACGAGATGGCCCCCTGGAAATCCAACGGCAGGGCGTCATGCTATAATTCTTTATTCTCAGTCGCTTAGAGCACGGAGGACTGTATCGATAAACGTTTTATCCGCACGAACGATCGGATTCGGGCGCGTGAAATTCGCGTGATTGACGACGACGGGCAGCAGCTTGGCATCATGCCGCCTTACGAAGCCATCAAGAAAGCCCGCGAGCAGAATCTGGACCTGGTTGAGATTTCGCCTACCGCGCAGCCTCCCGTGTGCCGCATCATGGACTACGGGAAGTATCTCTACCAACAGGAAAAGAAAGAGCGCGAAGCCAAGAAACATCAGAAGACGATAACCGTAAAAGAGGTCAAGTTCCGCATCAATGTGGACGACCACGATTACGAGACCAAGAAGAATCACGTGCTGCGGTTTCTGGATGAGGGCGACAAGGTCAAGGCGACCATCTTTTTCCGCGGACGCGAGATGACGCGCACGAGCCTGGGCCGGCAGATTCTGGAGCGTCTGATTAAAGACGTGGAGCCGCACAGCATCGTGGAGTTTCGTCCCCGGCAAGAAGGCAATACTTTGCACGCGATTCTGGCGCCGAAGAAGACGGAGAAGGAACGAGAGAAAGACAAGCAGAGGGAAGAGAAGCACAAGGCTGCGGCGCAGAGTGCGCCGGGGCCGAGCGCTCCGGCGGCGCAGGTGGCGAAGCCGGCGTCGTAGCTGGGCGGGGCGGTCGCGGGTGATTCACAAATCAATCGCAATTGGCACTTAGCACTTGGCATTTAGCCAGTCGAGGGAATGCCTGGGGATGATTTGTTTCGTGCTAAATGCTAATTGCCAAATGCTAATAGCTGAGGATTTATGCCGAAATTGAAAACGCACAAGGGCGCTTCCAAGCGCTTCAAGTTAACCGGGACGGGGAAAGTGAAGCGGGGGCGAGCGCACCTGCGGCACATTCTGACGTCGAAGAGCAAGAAACGGAAGCGGAATCTGGGATCGCCGGCGCTGGTCAGCGAAGGGGATAAGCGCAAAGTCAAGCGCATGATTCCCTACCAATAGAAGCAGGGGTCAGGGTTTAGTGGCCAGGGATCAGAAGATTTCCTAGCCCAAAGCGCTGATCGGTAACGCCTGCTCCGAGCGTGTGAAGAGGTCAGAGATTGCCGGCCTTCCTTGTAATCCGGCGAATCGTCCTTACCTCCAGCCGCCAGTACGTTGAAACTAAAAAAGGAGAACAGCAATGCCTCGTGTAAAACGCGGAACCAAACGCCGCGCCAAGCGGAAGAAGATATTAGAGCGCGCCAGCGGTTATTTCCTCACTAAATCGAAGCTGTACCGCTCGGCGAAAGAATCGGTTGAGCGGGCGCTGAAATTTGCCTACTCCGGGCGCAAGCAGCGCAAGCGGCAGTATCGCTCGCTGTGGATAGTGCGCATCGGCGCGGCCGCCAAGCTGAACGGGATGAGCTACAACCAGTTCATTCACGGGCTGAAGGTTGCGGGGATCGAACTGGATCGCAAGATTCTGGCGGATCTGGCAGTGAAGGATCCGGCGGGATTTACGAGTCTGGCGACGCAGGCCAAGGGCGCGATCGGGGCGTAGAAGAGCTGTCAGCTTTCAGCCGTCAGCTATCAGCTTGAACCGCAGCCGTTATTGGACTGGGAAAGGGCACGGCTTCAGCCGTGCCGTCCAGTTTCTTATATTCCGAGCGCAGCGAGGAATCTCCCATTGAGGCACCACGGGACCGTGGTGAAAATTCCCTGCGAGGGCACCGAAAGTGCCTAGCGGATAGGGGTCCTTCGACTTCGTAAACCGATTCGCTTCGCGAATCGGTTTACTGCGCTCAGGATGACAAGTCTTTTCAGGACGGCAAGTTTTTAGAGAGTTCTGACAAATTGGCGTATACCGTTCCCATACTGACGGACTATTCGGCGGCGGCGCTGGAGAAGGCTGCGGACGAGTGCGTTGGTGCGTGTGCTGGCGAAGCCGCTGAGATTCGGAGTGAGGCGGAACTGAAGGCGTTTCGCGACCGGTGGATGGCGCGGAAGAACGGAATCCTCACACAGATTAACGATTTGTGGCTGAAGGGTGCGCCGAAAGAAGCCAAGCGCGAGGCCGGAATTCGTGTCAATGAATTGAAGACGCGGATTACCGAACTGGTGGAGGGTACGCGCGTCGCCGGCGGCCTGGGAGATTTGCTGGGGGTTGAGCCGGTCGACATCACGCTTCCGGGCGTGCGGCGGCCGATTGGCGCGGAGCATCCCATTATTAAGACTTCGCATGAGATCGTTTCTGTATTTCAGAAGCTCGGCTACTCCGTTGCTGAAGGGCCGGTCGTTGAGACGGATTACTACAACTTCGAGGCGCTGAATTTTCCGCCGAACCATCCGGCGCGGGATACGCAGGATACGCTGTTCATTGCGGGGCAGCAGGCGAAGCCGCAGCGCGAACGGCTGTTGCTGCGCACCCACACTTCTCCGGTGCAGATTCGGACGATGGAGAAGATGCGGCCACCGCTGCGCATCGTGATTCCGGGGACGGTGCATCGCAACGATCCTCCGGACGCGAGCCACTCGCCGATGTTTCATCAGATCGAAGGGCTCGCCGTTGATACCAACATTACGTTTGGAGATTTGAAGGGCACGCTTGATCATGCGATGAAGGCGCTGTTTGGGTCGTCGGTGAAGACGCATTTCCGACCGTCGTTTTTTCCGTTCACGGAGCCGAGCGCGGAACTTTACGTTACGTGTTTTATTTGCAAGGGCAGCGGGAAGCGCGGGCCGGATAACTCGCCGTGCCGGCCGTGCAAGCAGTCGGGATGGATTGAAGTGCTGGGGTGCGGGATGGTGGATCCGAATGTGTTTGAGTTTGTGAAAGATAACGGATATGACCCGAAAAAAGTTTCTGGATTTGCCTTTGGCATGGGCGTGGACCGGCTGGCGCTGCTGAAGTATGGGGTGGATGATCTGCAGTACTTCTTTCAGGGGGATGTTAGGTTTTTGCAGCAGTTTGGGTAACGTAGTTGGTCGATAGTCGTTGGTCGTTGGCGACAAGCACGTGAGCACATTTCAGAACATCTCCGAGCCATGGCGCAACGAAAAGACTTATCGCTGCCCCTGCTGCCAGTACAAGACGTTGCACGCTCGATCAGGATTTGAGATTTGCCCCGTGTGTTTTTGGGAAGATGATGGCCAAGACGACCACGACGCGAGTGAAGTCCGGGGTGGTCCAAACGGCGTCCTGAGCTTGGAAGATGCCCGCAGAGCGTGCGCATTACATGACGTCTCTGATCCGAAGTTTGCAAAAAACGTGAGACCGCCTCTCGCGGATGAGCAATAAATGAAATTATCGCCACAATGGATTCGCGATTTTGTCGATCTCGCGGTTGACGACCGGCGGCTGGCTGAGGACTTGACCAATGTTGGGATATCGGTCGAGGGGATTAGCGGCGCGGGCGCGGACACCGTGTTTGAGATGGAGATTGGGACAAATCGGCCGGATGCGATGAATCATTACGGGGTGGCGCGGGAGGCGGCGGCGATTTATGACTTGCCGCTGAAGGCGATTGTTCCGAAGCTTCCCCCAGCGGCTAAAGCCGCGGCTCCTTTTCAGGACTCTAACGCGGCCCCTTCGACAGGCTCAGGGCAGGCCCTGAAGGGCCGCTCTTCCACGGTGCCGCAGGCGGTATTCCTGCAGGCCGCCTTTCCGATTGTCGTCGAGGAGCCCGAGCTTTGTCCTCGGTTCAGCGCGCGCGTTATTCGCGGGACGACTGTCAAACATTCTTCTGAAAAGATTACGCGGCGGTTGCAGTTGCTTGATCAGCGGCCGATCTCGAACGCTGTGGATGCTACCAATTATGTTTTGTGGGAAATTGGGAAGCCTACGCATGTGTTCGATATGGATCTGCTGGAGGGCGGGAAGATTATTGTGCGCAAGGCGCGGGCGGGCGAGACGCTGAAGACTCTGGACGGCGTGGAGCGCAAGCTGAGTTCGGAGGATCTTGTTGTCTGTGATGCGCGAAAACCGGTCGGACTGGCTGGAGTGATGGGTGGGTACGACACGATGATCACGGAGAAAACCAGGAATGTGTTGATCGAATCTGCCTGGTGGGATCCGGGGATCGTGCGGAAGATGTCGCGGCGGCACGGAATTCATACCGATGCGTCGCACCGGTTTGAGCGCGGGGCGGATTTTGAGTCGACTGTACTGTCTTGCGATCTTGTGGCCCGAATGATTCTGGAATCGGGGGGCGGGGAACTGGTTGGTGAGGTGGTCGACGTGGTGTCGAGGCGGATGGACCAGGCTCCGGTGGTGCTGCACTTGGCCGACGTACGGCGGATTCTGGGGGGGAGTGTTGGCCGGGAGCAGATTTATCGGCTGTTGACGCGGTTAGGTTTTTCGGTGAGTCCGGAACGGCACGATGAAGTTCAGGACGATGCGCGGTTTCTCGTGCAAATTCCCAGCTGGCGGCTGGATGTGCAGCGTGAGATTGACGTGATTGAAGAAATCGCGCGGCTGCACGGGTATGACAAATTCGAGAACACGCTGCCGGCCTATAGTGGCGCGGTGGTGGAATTGCCGCATGCGGCGATGGACGCGGCTTGGCGCGGGCGGGCGCTGGCCTTGGGATATAACGAGGCGTTGTCGCTGACGTTTATTTCGCATGCCGACGCGGAGAGGTTTTCGCTCTCCGCTGCGGGCGCGAAAGTGCTCGAGCTGGAAAATCCGCTGAGTGAAGAAGCGTCGGTGATGCGGACTTCGCTGGCGCCGGGGATGCTCGACATGCTGGCGTGGAACTTGAATCGCGATGTCGCGGAGGCTCGGCTGTTCGAGATGGGCAGCGTGTATGAGTTGTCGGACGGGCCGCAGGGTGAAGCTCGTCGCGAGCCCCGGCGCGCTTGCCTGGGCGCGACGGCGGCGGCGGTGCGGAGTTCGCTGTCCGTCGGTGGTGCGCTCGATGTGAGTAAGGGCGAGCACGCAGTGGCAACGGAAACGTTTCGCGGATTCAAGGGGGATGTGGAGAATCTGCTGGCGGCGTTCGGCGGAGACGTGAGTTATGGCCGGGAGACGGCGGAGTATTTTCATCCCGGACGGACGGCGCGGGTCCGGGTGAATGGCGTGGTGGTGGCGCAGTTTGGACAGATTCATCCGGAAGTGGTGGAGGCGCGCAAGTTGCGGCAGGATGTATTTCTGGCGGAGTTCGATTTGGAGCAGTTGTACCGGCTCGGGCTGCGGCCGGTGAAGTTCGCAGCGCTCGGAAAATATCCGGCGGTGGAGCGGGATTTTTCTTTTGTGTTTGGAGATGATATTTCGTTCGAGCAGATGCAGGGCGCGGCCACGGGGCTGAAGATTGCCGAGTTGCGCGAGTTTCTTCCGGTGGAGATTTTTCGCGGGGGGTCGATCGCGGCGGGCAAGTATTCTGCGTTGTTGCGGGTTCGGTTTCAGTCTGGCGAGCGGACGCTGCGCGAGGATGAAGTGGTCCGGTGGTCGGAGAGGATTGTGGCGGTGCTGACGGGGCTGGGTGGGGCGCAGAGGGTATAGGCAGTTCCCACTTCTTGCAAAGGACGCGAGAAATGGGGCACCCGGATTCGCTTCGCTGCGAACATCGAAGCGAATCTTGCGTTCATGTCCTCCTGTGCAAAAGGTGGGTGGGTTGGGCCTTGCGCGGATGGGCGAGGACGAGTACGATGGAGATGTTCTCATTTAGGCCGCGTTCCCGCGTAGGCCTTCTGCGCCAGCCGATCCGAGGCGGCGCCTTACGGATCCGAATAAACGGAAAATCGATACGAAGCTAAGAATTTACGGTTTCATTCGCAAATAGCAGTTCATTGCACAAGTTGCGGTACGTTTTATCGTTAGTCCAGTAGGTGTGTCTAGCAAGTGCGTCCAGTCGCTACCCATAACTGCGTCGATTTGATTCTGTGTGCCGGGCGGAGCTCTGCCCGGCAGGAAGCGGAAACACGCGACTGGCGGGCCTTTGAGATTCTGTAGAACTTCGCTCAGTACTTCGGTTAGAACTTTGCAATTCGTAAAAGTTTGAGAGGACTATGAACGCAGGACCAGGAAGACCCTCCGGTGGTGGAGGAGGAAGACGAAGGCGGCGGGGACGCCGTCCTAACAATCAGCGTGGGCAGCGGCCCGGACCGGGGCTCAGCCGGGAAAACAAAGACGGCATCTACACCGCGCCCATGGATCATAGCTACCGTGCGGCCATGGCCGGCGGCAACAGTAACAACGGGCACAGGGGCGGTGGACGCCAGAGGCCGGGTTTTCAGGCACAGTATCCGCAACCGGATCCGGAGCCGTTGCCGGCGAGCACCGAAGATTCCAACTCGCGCATATTTGCCTTTATTGAAGATCTGTTTTTCATGGCCAAGATCCAGGAAACGGCACGCAAGCTCAACGTGAAGGTTGAGTTCGTGAAGTCGGATAAGGATCTGATGGAGAAGATGGAGCAGAACGGCGACGAGAAACCGTCGCTGATTATCTTCGACTTGAATCTGGCCAGCGTGAAACCGCTGACGCTGATTCCGAAGCTGAAGAGCAAGCTGAAGAAGGGGACGTCGATTATTGGATTCCTGTCGCATGTGCAGGGAGACTTGAAGCAGAAGGCGCACGAAGTGGGTTGCGACATGGTGTTGCCGCGATCGGCATTTTCGCAGAATTTGCCGCAGTTGTTGCGGCGGCATGGAGCGCCGGAGGATCTGGAGCCGACGGTACAGTAGGAGGCTTGCGGCTCCGGGGCTAACCTTGCGAAAGCCGCAAATCACTTCCGGGTGCCAGGCACGCGTGCGCTACATGGAGCACGGGTATTCTCATCCGCAGCATTCAATGGCATCGGCCGACGTAAGGTCCCTCGCCCGGCTTCGCCGCGCTCAGGATGACATCCAGTTGTGTATTTTGAAATTTAGCTACGGCCAAGAATGCTCTTCCGCTTGGAGTTTGGAACTGTATAATCGCGGCAAGAGTCAAGAGGAATTCGGCCGGGCGGACGAGCTGATTCCGGGGGCAGTGTTGAATGGTAAACGGGAATCCGAAGCCTGATGATAAGGAATTGATTCCGGAAGAGCGCAGTAAAGATCGCACCAAAGAGCCCTACGTAAAACCCAGCTTCCGCTTCGAACAAGTGTTTGTGACGTCGGCGTTGAGCTGCGGGAAAATTGACCCCACTAGCACCCATTGCCATTTCAACCGCAAGGTTTCCTAGTTGCCTTCAGAATCCGACCCAGATCCACCTACTCCAGCTTGTGCGATCGGCAATGCAATCGGATTAGTTCAGGCCGGCCTGCGTGGCTTTGACCAGGGTTGCTCCGGTCTTGGTCGCGTAGTAAATGCTTGACGCCTGGTTGGCCGTGCTGTCGTTATCCACGATGATGCCGCTGGTGCCACCGGGGGCGGCGAGGGCAGTGGTGCCGGCATTCACGGCGGGAAAGCCACCGGTGATATTCAAGCTCATCACGCAGCCGGCTGTTCCGCCGCCAGTGGTGGCGACGCAATTGTTTGTGACGCCTACGAAAAGAAAGTCGGTTCCGAGCGATGGGTTGTAGAACTCCGTCACCGGCGACGAGTCGGCTGTTCCGGTCGTGAGCGGAGCGATGATCAGGTTGGCGGTGTTGTTCATCACGCCACTGCCGTTGAATCCCACGTTATAGAGAGTCGGGATGGTTCCAGCGCCGGTTCCGGCAATGTACAGGAGAGGCGTACCGGATCCGGTGTACCAGGCGTTGTTAAAGTCGGGTTCGTAGGGAGCGGAGTAAATCGTGTTGGCCGGGCCGACGGGAGTTGCGAC
>Ga0302325_10033007_pt1 | contig 10615 bp, 4 predicted proteins | sample Palsa_T0_2_FD_201948 | JGI IMG/M metagenome (GOLD analysis project Ga0302325, IMG submission 201948) | Peat permafrost microbial communities from Stordalen Mire near Abisko, Sweden - Palsa_T0_2 | ecosystem: Environmental > Terrestrial > Soil > Palsa > Peat permafrost | place: Sweden: Abisko...
GCTCGGCAAGCATCGTGCATAAAACCGAAGCCGGCGGCGTCATTCTTAATCTTGCCGACAAGCAAGCAGTGCTGACGGCGGCGGATACGCTTGTGAAGGCGGCACGCGCGGCCTACCCGAACGCGAAGATCGACGGCTTCCTGGTGCAAGAAATGATCTCCGGAGTCGAGACGATTGTCGGCGCACAATCCGATCCGCTCTATGGTCCGATGCTGCTGATCGGCTCCGGCGGCATCCTGGTTGAGCTGGTGCGCGACGCCGCCATGCGGCTCTTGCCAGTGAGCGCAACCGACGTCGGCGCAATGATCGACAGCCTGAAAGTAAACCGTCTGCTCGCCGGCTATCGCGGCAAGCCACCCGCCGACCGCAAGGCGCTGGAAGCCGCGGCCATGGCGTTGGGCCGCTTCTATCTCGATCATCGCGCCCGCATCGAGGAGATCGAGATCAATCCTCTGATCGTGCGCGCCAGCGGCACAGTCGCCATCGACGTACGCGTCGCGTGGTCCAAGGAGAAAAAGTGATGGATTTCGAGCTTCCGGAAGAGCTGCGCATCTTCAAAGAGGCAATGCGGCGCTTCGTCGACAACGAAATGATTCCGGTCGAAAAGATCGCCTCGACCGACACCGAAAAGCTCAAGCCGGAATTTTATGAAAAATTCTCGAAGAGCGCAAAGGAACTCGGCTTCTGGAAAATGGACATCCCGGAAGAATACGGCGGCGCCGGCTTTTCGGTGCTGGCGCGCTCGATCGTTGAGACCGAGCTGTCCCGCTCGGTCGCGCTGCCGGCGCGCGGCTATGGCGGCGTCACCGGCCCAAGCGTGCGAGCAATCCTCTATGCGCTGACCGGCGAGATGAAAGAGAAATATCTACTGCCTTCCTTGCGTGGCGAAAAGAAAGCTTGCTTTGCCCAGACCGAACCCGACGCCGGATCGGATCCCGGCGGCATGCGCACGGTCGCGGTGCGGGACGGCGACCACTACGTCATCAACGGCGTCAAGCGCTTCATCTCTCATGCCGCGGATGCCGACTTCATGCAGCTGATGGCGGCGACCGATCGCGCGAAAGGCTCGCACGGCGGCATTTCCTGCTTCATCGTCGACATGAATACGCCCGGCGTGAAGCTGACCACGCAATACAAAACCATGATGGGGGACGAACCCTGGGAGATCGTGCTCGAAAACGTGCGCGTTCCGGTCAGTCACCTTGTCGGCAAAGAAGGCGACGGATTCGGTCACGCCCAGCAGTGGCTTAATGCCGGCCGCGTGCGCCACGGCGCAAGCGCGCTCGGCGTCACCGAACGTTGTCTGGAGCTTTCCACGTCATATGCCAAGCAGCGCTCTACGTTCGGCCGGCCGCTCGCCGACCGGCAATCGATCCAGTGGATGCTTGCCGACATGTATGTCGAACTGCAGGCTGGCCGGCTGCTGGTCTACAAGGCGGCGACGCGGCTCGACAAAGGCGAGGACGCCCGCGAGGACGCCTACGTCTGCAAATATTTCTGCGACGAGATGGCGTTCAAGGCCGCCGACATGTGCATGCAAATCCACGGCGGCATCGCATTAACCACTGACTTGCCGATCGAGAAATTCTGGCGTCAGCGGCGCAGTTTCCGCATCACCGAAGGCGCGACGGAAGTGATGAAGATGGTTATCGCCCGGCACGTGCTGAAGACTTACGCTTAACCGTATTTCCTCCGTATTACACGGGCTTTACACCGCGCCGGTCGCGTTGTTCGGTATTCCGCAAGGTGTTCCGTTAACGAGTTTTATCGGCTTCCCGTAACGGTAAGCAAACGAATTAACGTTTAAAACCGGAACAATTTCGTCAACGCTGCTGCGTGTGGCATTACTATCCGCTTCAATGCGGATTGGCTCCGGAGGCCGGTTGTGAACATCATCGAGCTGACACGACTCGGCACCCATCACGTGCGCAACGCCGTGGCGGAAGAAATCTATCTGCGCACCGGCCGCGACGTCACTGTCCCGGTTTCGATCTACGGCGAAGTCATCGAGCGCTGCAATTACAAATGCCGCTACTGCGATTACTGGCGGCGGCCGAACTACCGCGAGGAGATGTCGATCGAAGAGTGGCAAAAAGCGCTGCTCGATCTCAAGGAGTTTATCGGCCACTATCACATCGAATTCTCAGGCGGCGAGCCTTACATCAAAAAGGGCTTCATCGATCTGCTCACCTTCTGCGGCGAGCACGGATTGAAATGGGGCGTCACGACCAATGGCGGCGCCTTTGGCAACGAGAAGGTCGTGGACTGGACCGTCGCTGCCAAGCCGTTCAACATCAATATCTCGATCGACTCGCGCGACGCCGACATTCACAATTATTCGCGCGGCGTCGAAGGCTCGCTCGACAATATTGTCGCCGGCATCCGGGCGTTGAACCGGGCCAAAGCGAAGCACGGCGCCGACTTTCCGATCATCATCAAGGCCGTGGTCCACAAGCTGAACTTTCGCAAGCTGCCCGAGATGGTCGATTGGGTGCGCACCATCGGCGCGACCGCGATCAACTTTCAGCCGGTCGAACAGGTCACCGATGAGGCCAAGGACGAATTCTGGATCGGTCCCGAGGACCTCGACGATCTGATCAAGGTCAGGGATCGCCTGCTGGAGATGAAGCGCGCCGGCGGACCGATCCTCAATACGGAACTGCTGCTGGATCTGTGGCCGAATCATTTCCGCCGCGAAAAGGCACCCCGCGAAGCGATGCCGTGCCGAATCGGGATGCGTAACTACTTCATCCGTTCCGACGGCCGCGTCGAGATGTGCTGGAACTTTCCTCCGATCGGTAATGTGCGCACCCAGACCGCGCGCGAGATCTGGTACGGCAAGGAGGGGACGGAGCGGCGCAAGGAAACCGTCGCCTGCGAAACGCTCTGCCTGTTCACCTGCCTGTCGCAGAAGAACATCGCCGACAAGATCAAGATGGGCCTAAAGCTCATCGGCCGTCCGGCGGCGTGACGCCACAATCGTAAATTTCTGCGGCAGCCGACATGGAACTCGCCGTGGCAATGGAACCGGACGCGCTCAGCCATGTTGAAGCCCAGCCGGCGGCTCAATTTTGCCTTGCTCGCCAATAGAGTGCAGCGCGGGGGTCGGCGATCGGGCGGTAAGCCCGGAGTAACTATCTTGCGCAATGATCGCCGGTGGCGACGCTCGAGAGGCTGGAACCCAATAATGAAAAGACTTGTAGCCGGATGCGCAGCGTTTCTTGTGACGGCCGTCGTTCAACTGGCGATGGCGCAGAGCGCCGGCGCGGCCGATCTTTCGGTTGCCCCGCTCTACAAGGCGCCGCCGCGGCAGATGGCGCCTGCCTATAATTGGAGCGGCTTCTATCTCGGTGTTAACGGCGGCGGCGGCTGGGGCCATTCCTATTGGGACACCAGCACCGATCGCGTCGGACTTTCCGGCGGCCTGGTCGGCGGCACCGCCGGCTACAACTATCAGTTCCAGAACAACTTCGTGCTCGGCCTCGAAGGCGATATGGACTGGGCGCACCTGAATGGCACTAATTCTTCGGTGAACTGCCCGGCGGGTTGCAGCACCAGCGACACCTGGCTTTCCACCGTGCGCGGCCGCGCTGGTTACGCGTTCGGCGGCGTGATGCCCTACGTGACGGGCGGCCTCGCGGTCGGCGATATCCGCGCTTCCACTCCCGGCTTTCCCGGCGCGAGCGACACCAATGCCGGCTGGACGGTCGGCGGTGGCGTCGAATTCGCGCTGCCGGGCAACTGGACTGCCAAGGCCGAATATCTCCACGTCGACCTCGGCAACTTCAATTGCGGCGCCAACTGCAACGGCATGCCGACCGACAACGTCTCGATGCACGACAACCTCGTGCGCGCCGGCGTGAACTATCGCTTCGGCTGGGGCCAATAAGCCTAAAGCAAGCCTCGTCACATCTCTGCCATGCGGGCCGGCGCTGATTGACTAAAGCGCCGGCACTTGGTGTCATTGCGGCAAAACCAGAGAACGCCCAAATGACCCAAGCCGCCGCTACCCGCACCGCCGCGAAGCTCGATTTCGACAAGTACCGCCTGCGCAACTTCGTCGATCGCCTGATCCAGATCGGCGAAGTCGAAATCCATGACAAACCGGTGCCGCTGACGGGCCTGAGCCCGATCATCGAAAACACCGAAAAGGCGGTGCTGTTCAAGAAGGCCGGCCCGGAACAGATCGAGGTGGTCGCAAAGACCGCGGGCAACCGCAAGCGCCTCGCCGCTGCCTTCGAAACCACCGAAGACAAGCTCTACGACGAATATTTCCGACGGCTCGCCAATCCGCAGCCGCTGGTCGAGGTGCCTTCCGGCGATGCACCGGTGCACCAGATCAAGATCACCGGCAAGGACGTCGATCTCACCAGGCTGCCGTTCCATCCGCAGCACGCCATGGACGGCTCCTGCTATTGCAGCGCCGCGATCGATTACACGATCGACCCGGCGAGCGGCCGCCGCAATGTCGGCAGCCGCCGGCTCAGCCTGCGCAACCGCACCGAATGCGGCACCAACGTCACGGCGCCGTCCGATCTCAAGCGCATCTACACCGCCTGTGTGGCGCGAAAGCAGCGGCTGCCGATTACGTTCACGGTAGGCGTGCATCCGCTCGACTTCTTTGCCGCGACCACGCGGCAGCCCGGTGACGAGCTGCAACTGGTGGCGAGCTTCCGCGGCGAGCCGGCGCCGGTGGTCAAGAGTCTCACCAACGACATTCTCGTTCCGGCCGACGCCGAGATGACGCTCGAGGGCTATCTCGACGAGCGCGGCTATGTCGAGCCGGAGGGGCCGTACGGCGAATACATGGGCTATTACGGCGCGATCCACATGGACCCGGTGTTCCACTGCACCGCGATCACCATGCGCAGCGACGTGCTGCATCACACCTTGCTGCACGGCTCGGCCTTCGTGCTCGACCAGACCGACAGCGCCAATATCTCATCGATGCGCGTCGAGGCGGACGCGATGAAAATCCTGAAAGCCGCGGTGCGCGAGCCGGTCGCGTGCTATCTGCGTTCAGTATCGGGCGGCGCCAACACGCTGCGGGTTTCGATCAAGCAGCGCAGCTACGGCGAGGCCAAGCAGGTGATCGCCGCGCTGTTCGGCGGCATCATGCGGCTCAAGCACGTCTACGTGTTCGACGAAGACATCGACATCCACGACGACCGCCAGGTCGACTGGGCGATGGGCACGCGCTTCCAGGCCGATCAGGACATGGTGATCCTGCAAGGCATTCTCGGCATGACCATGGACCCGTCGCTGCAGGGGCGGAAAACCGGCGCGAAATCCGGCTTCGATTGCACCAAGCCGTTCGGCCGCGACGGCCAGGTGCCGCTGATGCGTTGCGCCGCCAAGGTGTTCAAGGGCCCGGCGCGCTACCAGAACGTCGAGCAGGCGCTAAGCGCATCGCCGATGTTCTACGCCGACATCGTCGAATCGCTGGGTTCGAGCGACGGCCGCGAAGTGGCCTGCGCGCTCGACCAATTGCGCCAGGCCGGCAAGCTCGGCCGCGACCGCGACGGCCGCTACCATCTGCAAGCCGCAACGCCCGGCGTGACCGGCATCGTCGGCGAGCTTTATCACGACCCGAACGAAGGGGCGTGAGGCGAGAACGTTTCGATCAAATGTGACTCGTCATTGCGAGCGTCAGCGAAGCTTGCCACGACTTGATCCGGTGGCTCCTCGCAATGACCGCGGATGGCTCAAAACTGCTTAGTGCAAATGCCCGGCGCTGGCGACAATCTGATGGAATTGCGCCGTGGCCGCGGCTGCGTCGTCATGAACGGCATCAAATGCCGGCTGGAACACGGCATCATGGCTCACGAGCGCGGCAAGCTGCGTATGGCTTTGATCGCCCGCGTGCTCTGACAACGGCGCACTCGGCTGGTTCGTGTTGAGATTGGCCTGGGTAAATTGGGCCGGCTGGAACACGAAATGATCGTTGGCCGCACCACCGATCGACACCGAGCCGGATTGACTGCTGGGCGTCGACGAGTTCTGTGCGTTGTTTGTCGATGCAATGTTTTCGGAAAGATTGAACTGATCGTGCGCGAAGCTTACGCCGTGGCCGGTCGGCGCAGGTGCACCATTCGAGCCAGTCGAAGGCGGATCGAAAATATCTGTGCCGGCGTTGCCGTCGGATGCGAACTGTAACGTCCCATTGAAATTATCGAATGTCAGATTGGCGGAGTCGGTGCCATCGCTGACTGTCAGCATGCCGGTGCTGCCATTGTAGCTCTCCGAGAAATGCCCCGAGTCGTAATTGATGCCGGCGAGATCGACGACGTCAGAATGCGCCGCATTTGGCGCGGTGCCGGTAAAGCCTTCAATCTGGCCGGCGAAATTTTGCGGCTGATTGAGGACGAGTGTTCCAGTGCTGCCCGCGAAGTCCACCGTTTCGCTGGATGTATTTGCGACGGTGAGAGAGCCGCCGCTGGCGACCGTAGCCGTCATCGAGTCGATGCCGCTGGCGAGAACTGTGGATGTCGCGGCTGGCGGGTCGACGATGTCGATGCCACCTTCACCATCGGTCGTGACGTTAAACGTCGACGCCGAATAGTTTCCGTCCAAGGTGAAGTCCAGCGTCGTATGCCCCGCATCAGAGATTGTCAGCGTCGTTGTATCGGCGGCGGAGTTGAAACTATCAGGACCGGTCGTGGCTACCGTGCTCGTGTCGTACCCGTTGAGATCGAGGACGTCGCCACTGCCGGCGATACCCACGATGGCTCCACCAAACTCCGTCGGATTCTCAAAATACGCGGTGCCAGTGCTACCGGCGAACACCACCGCAGCCTGGGACGCCGAATTTATATCCGCCGTGCTGCCGGCGGCAATGGTAACCGGCGTCGTCGCCACGTCCGACAGCGCGTTGCCGAACAGTTGGAAGACTTCGGGATTGGTCTGGTACGGCCCGGCTTCGGGGAAGACATTGATGGCGATGACATTGCCATCCTGATTTCGCGCGATCATATCGTTGCCGTCGCCGTCAGTCGCGATCAGTGTCGCGTTTGCGGCCAGCGTCGGATGGGCGTAATTGCCATTTTCCCAATAGGTCAGTTGCGACAGATTGATGCCGTTGAAAATCGGATCGTTGGGAAGGATAGCGGCAAGCTGGCCGGAAACATCTCCATCGGTGTTTGGCAGCAACGGCGAATAGCCGGCTGACATGATCCCGTTGTTGAGCTGCCATTCCCCGGACATGGCATAAGTTCCGAGGACGACTCCGCCGCCGTTGTTGACAAAATCCTGTAGGACGGTCGAGACACTCGGGTTCGGTGCATAGTTCGTGTAGGCGAGAACGACCTGATAGCCATTCAAACTCGACAGACTGATCGGGTTTTCCGCGTTGACCACGCTCACGCTGTGGAATCCGAGCGCCTCAAGTTGAGTCGTCGGGTAATCTCCGCTGTCGGCCGCGACGATCAGCACGTTCAGGTCACTCAACGGAGCGCCGAAACTTGGCGCTTGCGTCAGCGTCAGATCGGTTCCGCCGTGGCCATCGGAACTCGCTACAAACTCATTGCCGGTCAGATTCCCCGCGATATTGAACGTGAGCGTCTGGCCGCCGGTCTCGTCGACCGCGAGTTGCGCGGCCTCGATTGTCGCTGATGTGACTCCGGAAACATTGGTGAGATCGATGGTATCGCCGAGGCTGAGCCCGGTGATCTGGCCGTTGAACGCGGGTGGATCGGCAAGCCCCAGCGTGCCGGCGCCATTGGCGAACGTGACGGTGATGCCGCTGGCGACAGTGCTGTCGAACTCCAGGCTCGCGTTGGATTGGATAGTAAATGAGCCGGTGCCGTTGACCGCCTGAGCGATGTCGATCGATCCGTTCGCGATAATCGAGCCGTCATCGGTGACCAAGCCGCTGCCGGTAATGGCGGTGGTGCCCTCCAGCGTCAGCACCGATGCCGCGTTTGTCAGGCCTACATTAACGGCACCGTCGTTTGTTACAGCGACATTGTCGAGCGCGGCGCTGTCGCCGTTATCGATCGTAAGCGCATCATTAGTGTCGCCGTCGCTGCTGCCTCCGACGGCGATATTCCCGCTGGTGACAGTTATGCTGGCGAGATCGATGGTCGAGCCGAAAGCTTCGCCGCCGTCATAGGCAGCGATCGTGCCGTCAAGGTTGTTCACATTGCCGGTGAGCAGCACACTGTTATCGCCGACTACATCGAACTGGCCGGAATCAGTGACGAGATTGACCGACCCGTTGGTGAGCTGGAACGTGCCGGCATTCTCGACCTGGCCGAGGAGCTGGGCGGTATCGGAAGTAATAGTCAGTGAGCCGCTGGTGATGTCGAGCGTGGCGTTGTTGTTCGTCGTGAGGCTCGCGACCGTTAGCGGCGCCGCCGAATTGAAGGCGACGACGATGCTGCTGCTGGGGTCGATGTTGACCTGATCGGCATTGCCAGATTGGCCGGGGGTATAGCCGTCGTTGTTCCAGTTGGCGGCGACCGACCAGCTTCCGCTCGATTCAGCCGACCAATTAAACGGCTCTGAAGGGCCGGCTAACTGAACCACCGACACATCGTCGAGATACCAATACGAGGGGTTCTGCTCGGCCACGAACAGCAGTTCGCTCGATGAGTTCGTGGCCGTGACGTCGTAAGTGTATTCGGTGTAGCCCTGCGCGTTGGTGTTCGACAGGCTCAACAGCGTGTCACCGCCGAAGCTTGCGGTGAAATTGCTCGGTGTGCCGCCTGGATTAGCCAGCCAGAACTGAACCTCGTAGGTCTGTCCCGCCACGGTCGTGATGTTCTGCGAGACATCATACTCAGCGTTGACGGCGCCCAATTCCAGGCTGTAGTTGCCGCTGTGTGCATCGTACGCGACGACCTGATCGTATTGCAGCTGAACGCCGTTACCGGTCCAGCCATTTAAATTCCCGGTTTCGAATCCGCCGTTCACGACCAGATTGGTAGACGTGAGCGTCAGATCGGTCCCGCCGTGGCCATCCGAACTCGCTACAAACTGATTGCCGGTCAGATTCCCCGCGATATTGAACGTGAGCGTCTGGCCGCCGGTCTCGTCGACCACGAGCTGCGCGGCCTCGATTGTCGCTGATGTGACTCCGGAAACATTGGTGAGATCGATGGTATCGCCGAGGCTGAACCCGGTGATCTGGCCGTTGAACGCGGGTGGATCGGCAAACCCCAATCTGCCGGCGCCGCTGAACGTGGCATTCTCGTCCAGTGCCTGCTGGAAGTCGGCGACGCCACCGTTCGTCACCAGCACCTGGCCGGAACCGGATACCGGGTCATCGACCACGAGCGTTGCGCCATTGGCTTCGAGCGTGCCGTTGTTGACGACGGTCTGGCCGGTGTCGATGACGAGGTTGCCGGTGGTGGCTTCCACCGTGCCGTAATTGACCAGGCTCAACAGCCCGTTGCCGGCGAGGCCGATGTTTCCAGCGCCGGAAATGGTGTTGCCGGCATTGTCGAGGATGCCGCCGCCCGTGGCGCCGACGATGCTGTCGCTTGAGCCGTCGAGCGTGACACTGCCCGAGCCCTCGAGCACGACACCGCCGGAAATGACCAGATTCGTTGCGTTCGCATTGTTGATGATGGAGTCGACGTCGATGGTACCGGTATTGTCGATGAAGCCAACGAGCGTGAGATTGGCGCCGGACTCCAGCTGGGTGAAGCCTGAATTGGTGACCGTGTCGGGCGAGCTGAGCGATACAGTGGTGCCCCAGTTGCCCGAATTGTCGGGGAAGAAGTTGTCGTTGATGCTGAGATAAAGCTCGCCCGACGCCGAGGCGGTGAATGTCGTGCCGTCGCCGACCTGGAACGCGTTGCCGGCGTTCGCTGCTGGGGCCGTCGAGCCGCCGATGATCCCGATCAGGGACCAGGGCACCAGGCCGTTTTCGAGGAAGTCGTCGGGGTTGGCGATGTCGCCGGTGACAACGTTCGGATCGCCGGCCGGCGTCATATTGGCGGTATCCTGATCGCCAACCGTGCTTGGGCCGATACTGATCATGCCGACGGCCGTGATGGTAACCTGCTCGCCGGCAGTAACGTGGCCGATGTCGACCCACTCGGTTGCGGTCGACACATTGGCGGTTGACATGCTGCCGCCGGCGGCGAGGCCGTTGAGCTCGTTGCCGCTGGCGCCAGTGAACTCGATGACGCCGCCATTCGAATTCCCGCTGTTCGTGGTGGTCAGCGTGCCGCCGAAGACCGTCACGCCCGACAATGCGACAACGGAATTTGCGCCGTTCGCCTGAATGGTGCCGCCAACATTGTTGATGGTGCTGTCGAGGACCAGCGTGCCGCCGTTGGTGGCTTCCATCAGGCCTTGATTGGTGACGGTGTTGGAGCCGGTATTGATCGTCAGATTTCCACCGGCGTCGACTTGAATGATCCCATCGTTGGTGATGGCAAAGAAGCCGAGCATGGTACTGCCCGTTGCCACCACCTTCCCAGAGTTGCTGAGTGTTGCGAAATCACCGCCAGTTATCGAGGAACTGTCCAGGTCGAGTTCGCCACCAGCATCGACCACCACTTGAGCCGTCGCCTGATCCGTAACGGTGACAGTCTCCAGCTTTACCGTACCGCCGCTGCCCGCCTCGATCGTACCCGCGTTGCTGATGCTGTCATCGATCTGCAAC